>Ga0302321_100001302_pt1 | contig 21290 bp, 13 predicted proteins | sample Fen_T0_1_FD_202505 | JGI IMG/M metagenome (GOLD analysis project Ga0302321, IMG submission 202505) | Peat permafrost microbial communities from Stordalen Mire near Abisko, Sweden - Fen_T0_1 | ecosystem: Environmental > Terrestrial > Soil > Wetlands > Permafrost | place: Sweden: Abisko...
TCGCTTTGACGAGGCGCGGACGAATTACCAGTCGGTGCTGGATGATTTTGCCGCCACCCCGGCGGTGGCCGCGTCGCTGGGGGCACAGGCGCTGTATCAGATCATGCGGGCCAATTTGAAGCAGAACAATGTTTCCGGGGCGGTGGCGGCCAACACCGCCATGCGCCAGTTGCTGGAGCGGTTTCCCGGCAGCGAACTGAGCGACAAAAGTCTGCTCCTGACGGGCGAAGGTTTCTTGGATTTTGATCAGCCCACCAATGCGCGGGCGGTGTTTGAACAGTTCGCCGGGAATTTCCCCGCTTCGCCGCTGAAGCCGGAGGTGGCGTTCGCGGTGGCGCGGACTTTTGAGCGGGAGCCGAACTGGCCGGCCGCCGTCACGAACTACCAAAACTGGCTGGCGAATTTTCCGGGGGATGATTTGCTGCCCCAGGTGAAGTTTGCCCTGGCGCAGGCCGAGTTCCACGCCGGCCATGAGCCGGACGCCTTTCAATTGTTCTCGGATTTCATTACGGAGTTTCCGACGAATGAACTGGCCCCGCTGGCGCAATGGTGGGTCGCAGACCATTTTTTCCGGGCCACCAACTTCGCGGGCGGCATGAATTTTGGCATTGCCGAGACCAATTACGAAAATATTTTTCAGACGGCCGCCTGGAAAAATTCACCGCTGGTCTACCCCGCCCAGTTGATGGCGGGCCGGGCCGCCATGGCGCGGCTGGGATTTTCCGATGCCACCACGTATTTCTCGAAGCTGTTAACCGATTCGAACTGTCCGGCCGAGATTCGCTTGCAGGCGCGGTTTGCTTATGCGCATGCCCTGATGCAGTCCGAAGTGACGGATACCAACAAGCTGGCGGCTTATTATCAGGCCGCGACCAACCTGTTGAGCCAGGTTGGTCTGGAGAATCCCACCAATGAGACCGGGGCGCTGGCTTGGAGCGAGATTGGCGATGCCTGCCAGCAGGTCAATGACCTGGACGCGGCGACGAACGCCTACGTACAGGTCTTGGGTTCGGCGGCGGCCGGTGCCGGCTTGCGCAACCGGGCACAAGTGGGACTGGGCATGGTGCTGGAGAAAAAAGCGGCCACGCTGCCGCCGGCCGGGCGGAGTGCCCTGCTGCGAATGGCTTTGGATAACTACCGGGACGTGCTTTATAACACCGCCGCCGATCCCTTCTGGGCCAAGAAAGCCGGCTTGCAGGCGCTGCCGCTGATGCTCGACCTCCAAGACGGAGATGTGGACAAGTTTTTTGAGAGCCTGGAACGCTGGCTGCCCCAATTGACCGGGACGCTCGAAAAGAAAAAGGCCGCCCTCAAGGCGGCCCGGAATTGAACCCGGCGGTGGTTTGAAACAAAACTTCTTTCAGGCCGGCAGGCCGCCTGATGACGGTTTGCCTTTCTCGCGGATCAAATCCAGTTCTTCTTGACCATCCATTGCTTCATCAACTGGGTCAGCCCAACGTAACAGAGGAGGGTGATCGCCAGCAGCGGCCAGAACTGCCAGGGCAGCGGGACAAACCCCAGATATTGCGCCAGCGGCGAGAAGGGCAGGAATGCGGCAACGCCCATGATGGCCAGCGTCGTCATCGTCAGTTGCCAACTCGCTCGTGACTGGATGAACGGGATCTGGTTCGTGCGGATGACGTGGACAATGAGGGTCTGCGTCATCAGCGATTCCACGAACCAGCCGGTGCTGAACAGCGCGGCGGCATAGGTATGATCGGAATCAGCCGCCGCCGTAAAACGCGCCGCCAGCGCCGGATCGGCCGGCAGCAGGGTGAGGTCGCTGCACTTGAAGTAAAACCACATCAGCGCATAGGTGGTGTAGTCAAAGATCGAGCTGATCGGCCCGATGAACACGATGAATTTGGCTATGTCGCCCATCGCCCACGGGCGCGGCTTGGAAATGACCGCCGAGCCGACGTTGTCGGTGGGAATCGGCACCTGCGAGAAATCATAGAGCAGGTTGTTGGTCAGCACTTGAATGGGCTGCATGGGCAGGAATTTCAGCCACGCACTCGCCCCGAGCACGCTGAACATGTTGCCGAAGTTGGAACTCGCGCCCATGCGGATGTATTTCAAAATATTCACAAACACCTTCCGCCCTTCCAGCACGCCCTCCTCCAGCACCATCAAATCTTTCTCCAGCAAAATCATGTCGGCGGATTCCTTGGCGATGTCCACCGCCGTATCCACGGAAAGGCCCACGTCGGCCGCGCGCAGGGCAGGGGCGTCATTGATGCCATCCCCCATGAACCCCACCACGTGATTATTCCGTTGCAACGCCTGCACCACACGCTTTTTGTGCGCGGGTGAAAGGCGCGCGAAGACATCCGTGGTCTCCACTTCCTGGGCGAGTTGGGCGTCGGTCATGCTTTCCACTTGGCTGCCGAGCAGGATTTTTTCCGCGTGAATCCCGACTTCGCTGCACACTTTGCGCGTGACCAGGTCGTTGTCTCCGGTGAGCACCTTCACGGTCACCCCGTTGTGCCGCAGTGCGGTGATGGCCTTCGCCGCCGAATCCTTCGGGGGATCGAGAAAGGCCAGGTAGCCGGTCAGGATCAGGTCGCTTTCGTCCGCCTTCGTGAAGGTGGTTTGCGTGCCCAGCTTCTTGGTCGCCACCGCGAGCACCCGGAAGCCGTCCTCGCTCAAAGAGTTCACCTGTTCGATGAGATTGCCGACCAGGATCGGTTCCATTGGGAAGATTTCGCCGTCGCTTTCAAAATGTGTGCATTTGGCAAACACCGCTTCCGGCGCGCCTTTGGTGAGCAACTGGCGTTCACCCTCCGGGGCTTCGATGGCCACCGACATCATCCGGCGCGAGAAGTCGAACGGGATTTCATCCACCATCTTGTATTTGGCGATGCCGAGTTCTTCGTGCAGTTGCTGGTGTTTCAGCACCGCGCGGTCCAGGACGTTTTTCAGCCCCGTCTGGAAATGGCTGAGGAGATAGGCGTCGCGCAGCACCGCTTCGCTCTCATTTTTAAATACGTCGCAATGCAGTTCCAAGATGACGTGGTCAATGGTCAGGGTGCCGGTCTTGTCGGTGCACAGGACATCCATCGCGCCGAAGTTCTGAATGGAATTGAGCTTTTTGACGATGACCTTTTTCTTCGCCATCGCCAGCGCCCCCTTGGACAGGCAGACGGAAACAATCATCGGCAGCATTTCCGGCGTGAGCCCCACCGCCACCGCCATGGCAAAAAAGAAGGCATCCTTCCAATTGTGCTTCATCAAGCCATTGATCAGGAACACCGTGGGCACCATCACCAGCATGAACGACAGCATCAGCCAGACATATTTCTTCACGCCCCGGTCAAATGCCGTTTCCGTCTGCTGGGCCGCCAGGCTGCTGGCCATGCTGCCAAAATAGGTCTGGGCGCCGGTGGCGACGATCACCGCCGTGGCCGCGCCGCTTTCCACGCTGGTGCCCAGGAAGCAGATGTTGGTCCGTTCGAGGGAGGCCACATTGGGGCGGGCATCCCGGACATCGGATTTTTCCACCGGCAACGACTCGCCGGTGAGGGTGGCTTGGATGATGAACAGATCCTTGGCGGCAAGCAGTCTCACGTCGCCGGGAATCATGTCACCGGCGGAAAGTTTGACCACATCGCCCGGCACCAGTTTTTGCAGGGGAATTTCCTTCTGTTCCCCGTCGCGCAGCACCGTGGCGGTGACGCTGATCATGGCCTTGAGTTTGGCCGCCGCATTGTCGGCCCGGGTTTCCTGCACCAGCCGCAGCGTGACGCCCAGAATAACCATCAATAGCATCACGGTTCCGGCGCGAAAATCCCCCGTGGCATACGAAATCGTCGCGAGCACGGTCAGCAGAATCACCAGCGGATTGCGTACCGCCGTCCAGAGCCGGTGCAGCCACTGGTGCTTTTTAACTTGGCCGACCTCGTTGGGACCGTATTTCAGCAGCCGTGCTGCCGCCTCGTCTTCGGTCAGCCCGCCGGCCGTGGTGCCGAGCGATTGCAGGACTTCGGCCAGCTCCCGCGTGGCGGCCTCGCCGAGGGCTTCGCCGGGGCGCTGCGAATTCAAAATGTTTGATACGGTCATAAATTTGCCGGGCTAAATCGCATGGCGAGTTTGCGCGAGCAGCGGACATTTTGCGGCCTCAAAAATGTTCGCGCAAGCCTAGGCCGCGTTGGTTTCGATAAATTAGCCTGACCCGCTGTTTACCGGCCTCGAATTCGGAATGGTTCTGACTGCCGCCGGCCCTTGACGCTCCGGCCTTACCCGCCTATTCTGGTGTCAGTCAACGGGGAGCCAACCGGCCGTCCAGCAGTGGACGACGAAGGCTGAGAGTTCGACGCGGAACGTCGGAGACCCATGAACCTGATCCAGGTAATGCTGGCGTAGGAAGGTGTTTGCGCACACAGCCTTGGTGCCAACTTTCTCCCCGGGCATTCCCAAAAACTGAGTTGCTGGCTGGCAAGCCGGCCATGCTGAACCCGAAAACAACATTTATGATCGCAACCCAAGACTCGTTCGAACCGCACAGCAGCGAACAACTGCCTAACTCCAAACGCATTTACGTGCCGGGCCAGTTGCACGCCGACGTGCGGGTGCCGATGCGGGAAATCAAGCTCACCCCCACGAAGATCAATGATTGCGACGTGACCGTGAACCGTCCCGTGCGCGTCTACGACTGTTCCGGTCCGTGGGGCGATCCCGCTTTCAAGGGCACTTCCGAGGAAGGCCTGCCCGCGCTGCGCCGCGACTGGATTGTGGCCCGTGGCGACGTGGAAGAATATGACGGGCGCGAGGTGAAGCCCCAGGACGATGGCTATCTTTCCGGCAAGCACGCCGAGTTCGCCAGCCAGGCGGAGAAGAACCGCCTCGTGGAATTTCCCGGCCTGAAAGCTGGTCGCCGCCGCCCGCTGCGCGCGAAACCCGGCCAGGTCGTCACCCAGCTCGCCTACGCCCGTGCCGGCCTCATCACGCCGGAGATGGAATTCATCGCCATCCGCGAAAACATGGGCCGCGCCCGCATTTCGGACATGGCGAACGACCTCGTTCGCAACCAGCTCGATAAACAGCATGCCGGTTCCCAGCAGCTCGCCGCCAGTGAGTTCACTCCCTCCGTTTTTCGCAAGTTTCCTCAGCGTATTCCGAAGGAGATCACCCCTGAGTTCGTTCGCGCTGAAGTCGCCGCCGGCCGCGCCATCATCCCCAACAACATCAACCATCCGGAATCCGAGCCGATGATCATCGGGCGCAACTTCCTCGTCAAAATCAACTCGAACATCGGCAACAGCGCCGTGGCGTCGAGCATTGACGAAGAAGTCGAAAAAATGCGCTGGTCTATCAAATGGGGCGCCGACACCGTGATGGACCTTTCCACCGGGAAAAACATTCACGCCACGCGGGAATGGATTTTGCGCAACTCGCCCGTGCCCATCGGCACCGTGCCGATTTATCAGGCGCTCGAAAAAGTCAATGGCCGCGCGGAAGACCTTACCTGGGAACTTTTCCGCGATACGCTCATCGAGCAGGCGGAGCAGGGGGTGGACTACTTCACCATCCACGCCGGCGTCTTGCTGCGCTTCGTGCCGCTCACAGCCAACCGCATGACCGGCATTGTCTCGCGCGGGGGCAGCATCATGGCCAAGTGGTGCCTCTCGCATCACCAGGAAAGTTTTCTCTACACGCACTGGGACGACATTTGCGACATCATGGCCGCTTACGACGTCGCTTTCAGCATCGGCGATGGTCTGCGTCCCGGCTCCGTGGCCGACGCGAACGACCAGGCCCAGTTCGGCGAATTACAGGTACAGGGCGAACTCACCAAGCGCGCCTGGGCCCGGGGCGTACAGGTCATGAACGAAGGTCCCGGCCATGTGCCCATGCACATGATCGAGGAGAACATGCACAAGCAGCTCGAGTGGTGTGGCGAAGCGCCGTTCTACACGCTCGGACCTCTGATCACTGACATTGCGCCCGGCTATGACCACATCACCAGCGGCATCGGGGCCGCGCTGATCGGCTGGTATGGCTGCGCCATGCTCTGCTATGTCACCCCCAAGGAACACCTTGGCCTGCCGAATAAGAAGGATGTCAAGGACGGCGTCATCACCTACAAAATCGCCGCCCACGCCGCCGACTTGGCCAAGGGCCATCCGGCTGCTCAATACCGCGACAACGCCCTGAGCAAGGCCCGCTTTGAATTTCGTTGGGAAGACCAGTTTAACCTGGGCCTCGACCCCGTGACCGCGCGCGAATTCCATGACGCCACCCTGCCACAGGATGGTGCCAAGACGGCGCATTTCTGCTCCATGTGCGGCCCGCACTTCTGCTCCATGAAGATCACCGAAGACGTCCGCAAATACGCGGCGGAGCAGGGGCTCGCCGAGGAGGAAGCTCTCAAAAAAGGTTTGGCGGAAAAGTCCCGGGAGTTTGTCGAGCAGGGCGCGGAGGTTTACACGCAGGGGTGAGCCATGCCTGCCAGGCGGCCAACCATTTATTTGATTGCTGGTTGCAATGGCGCAGGCAAAACCACGTTTGCGAGGGAATTCCTCTTGCGGGAAGTTGGTTGCGCCAATTTTCTTAACGCCGACTATCTCGCCATGGGCCTGTCGCCGTTATCTCCAGAAATTGCCGCCATAAGAGCGGGACGTTTACTGCTGGCTGAGTTTAGATCATTGGTTGCCCGCAAAGAGACTTTTGCGGTTGAGAGCACTTTGAGCGGACTCACATATTTGCGAATGTTGCAGGATGCTCAACGGCAGGGGTTTCAGGTTTACCTCCATTTTCTCTGGTTGTCCAAGGCCTCTATTGCCATCGCCCGCGTGCGGGAGCGGGTGAGGAAGGGGGGACACAATGTTCCCGTGGTGGACATTCGGCGGCGGTTTGCGCGCGGTCTGAATCACTTCGTTCACTATTATGCCCCGCTCGCCGACCGCTGGGCCGTCTGGGATAATCTGGTCAATCCGCCTGAATTGCGGGCCGATTCTCGCACTTGCACGGCGACGGAATTGCAGCGTATGCTCTTGCCATGAGCATTGGCCGTAAAACCAAACTTCAGGACGACTTCATTGCGCCGGCTCGCCGCGCTTTGCGCCGTGCTGCGCGGAAGGTGCGCGTGGAAAATCTCCGATTGGGGCTGCCTTTGATTGTGGTAAAGACTGGCAAGCCGTCGGACAAACCCGCATAAACTCAAGGAACGTCCGCAAATACGCGGCCGAGCAGGGGCTCGCCGAGGAAGAAGCCCTTAAAAAAGGCTTGGCGGAAAAGTCCCGGGAGTTTGTCGAGCAGGGCGCGGAGGTTTACACGCAGGGGTGAATGCTGGGGCGGTGAAGCATCCTCTGCTGTCATTGACTTAACCGGTCGGGCAGAGCTCCAACTCTGCCTGTTTCGGTTCGGCCCTTGCCGTAGCTTGAACGGGCACTTTGTTGACTTGACGGATATCCCCCGGCTCCATGACCATCAGCTTCGGACAATTTGATAAATAGGAGACTTAATCATGAAAAATAAATTACTCGCTGAATTCTTGGGAACGCTCTGGCTCGTTTTCGGTGGCTGCGGCAGCGCCGTGCTGGCCGCCAAGTTCATCGCCACCGAAGGCTCCACCCCGCTCAATCTGGGCATCGGGCTCGTGGGCGTGGCTCTCGCGTTCGGACTGACCGTGCTGACGATGGCGTATGCCATCGGGCACATTTCCGGCTGCCACCTCAACCCGGCGGTCTCGGTCGGACTGTGGGTGGGCGGACGCTTTCGCTCTGCTGAATTGTTGCCCTACATTGTCGCCCAGGTTTTGGGTGCCATCGCTGGCTCGGCGGTGTTGTATCTCATTGCCAGCGGTCAGGCTGGGTTTTCCACGGCCGGCGGTTTTGCCGCCAACGGCTTTGGCGAACATTCACCCGGGCACTATTCGCCGCTCGCCGCATTTGTGGCAGAAGCTGTCCTTACCTTTTTCTTCCTGTTCATAATTCTCGGGGCCACGGACAAGCGCGCGCCACAAGGCTTCGCTCCCATCGCCATCGGCTTTGGTCTGACGCTGATCCACCTGATTGGCATTCCGGTCACGAACCTCTCCGTCAACCCCGCACGCAGCACCGGACCAGCCCTGTTTGCGGGCGCTTGGGCCGTGCAACAACTCTGGCTGTTCTGGGTGGCTCCGATTCTTGGCGCGGTTTTGGCCGGGTTGGTCTATCCAGTGGTCGCTGGCAAACCGGCGGGCGAAAAGGGGAAGTAGCCGTCGCGCAGCATGGAAAAGAACCGGCTCGAAGCCTTCAGCGATGGCGTGCTGGCCATCATCATCACCATCATGGTGTTGGAAATGAAGGTTCCGCACGGATCCGATTGGTCGGCGCTGAAGCCATTGGTGCCCGTATTTTTGAGCTATTTGTTAAGCTTCATTTACGTGGGCATTTATTGGAACAATCATCATCACCTCATCAAAGCTTGCCGACATGTGAACGGGAGCATCATGTGGGCGAACTTGCACCTCTTGTTCTGGCTTTCGCTGTTCCCGTTTGTCACCGGCTGGATGGGGGAGAATCACCTCGCGCCGCTGCCCACGGCGCTGTATGGCGGGGTGCTGTTTTTGGCTGCGGTGGCCTATAACCTTTTGCAAAACTGCATCATCGCCGAACTGGGCTGTAATTCGAAACTGGCTGTGTCACTGGGCAGGGATTGGAAGGGCAAACTCTCGCCGGTGTTGTATGCGCTCGCCGCCGGGGTGTCGTTTGCCGTGCCGTGGGTGGCCGCGAGCCTTTATGTGGGGGTGGCTTGCATGTGGTTCATTCCCGACCGGCGCATTGCCCGGGTGGTGGAACATTAGAGCCTTGGCAGAAAATTCATTCCCTTGCTGTCCTGACCGCGAACGCGCGCGCGTGGGTCGGCTTTGAAAATAAAAAAGCCGGGATTTTTCAATCCCGGCTTCATGGTAAAAACCTGATTATTTATCCGCGTTGTTGATGAGGAAGTTCTTAAACTGCCACGGATCCTTCGTATCAATGTTCGGCTTGTTGTAGCCCTTGAACGTGTTGGTGTAATCCTTCAGCGGCGTCCAGTCCGACGGCTTGGATATCCACTTGCCAAGGTACGGCTTCGCGATCTTCAGGATGTATTCGTGCGGCAATTCGTCCGGCACCACCACGCCCTGCGTCGGATTTTCGATCATCCACATCACGGCCCCGACAACCGAGATGGCCACCTGCATCGTGGTCGCATTCTGGTGCGGCACGAGCTTGCGGGATTCTTCGATGCTCAAGTCGCTGCCGATCCACCAGGAATTGTAGCTGTGACCCATCAGCAGCGCGCCGAGGATGTCCGAGCCGCTCGTGACTTCGTCATTCAGAATGCGCGCCTTCGGCTGCAGCTTGTAATTGTAGCCGCGCAACTCGTTGAGCGAGGCGATGGCAACATCCGCCGGGCAGTAGGCATAATGAACCGTGGGACGATAAATCGCCTTGCCCGTTTTCCAGACCGTCAGCTTGTCGGAAATCGTGAACGCTTCGCCGTGGCGCACCACCATGCCATTGATGCTGTAATCCGGCACCCACGTGCGCACCCAGGTGTTCATGCCCATCTGCGCGAGACAGATCTGGTTGCGGGGGCCGTCCTTGTGCTCGTAGGCGTTCGGCGGCAGGGTCTTCTCATGCGTGCCCCAGCCCATTTCGGAGGTGGTGGTGCCTTCTTCGCGGAAACCTTCCACGCTCCACGTGTTGACAAATTCATCCACCTGCTTCGGCTTGTTTGTGATTTGCGTGTCGCGTTCGCTGCAATGAATCACCTTCACCCCGAGCTTCTGCGCCAGGACGTTAAATTTCTGATCCGAGATGGCCTGCCGGACTTCTTCCGCCACCTTGCCCGCGATCTTCTTGTCCGCCAGTGAGCGCTCGCCGATGTCCAGCAAGCCTTGTTTCGTGAAATGCGAGATCAAACCCGGATTCGCGCCGTGCTCAATGACCGCCGTCGGGCCGGCCACGTTCCATTTGGAAATCATCTTGCGCAGGTTCATGTGGCGCCAGTACAGCGTCATTTTCTGCGGGGCGGCGTTGATCGAATGCTCGTACGGATCCCACAACTCGACGGAAGTGTTCACATACAGCACGCCTTTTTCATGGCACCAGGCGAGGAGCTCGCACGCGTCAATGTTCCAAGCCAGATCAATCAGCACATCGCCTGCAGTCAGGTATTTGCCCAGCAGCGTGCCCATGTTTTCGCGCGTGACCCGGTCCTGCACGAAGTTGACCCCGCGCTTGATCCAGGGAGCCAGCGCCGCCTTGCGGTTCTCGAAATCCATCACCGTGATGTTTTTCGCCGGGGTTTTGATGTGCTTCACCAGAATGGGCAGGGCACATTGAGCAACGGCTCCGTAGCCGACGAACAGAATTTTATTTTTGAATGACAACATGGCTGTAATTTTGAGCCGCAACTCTGTCGTAATTTTTTTGTTGTTACAAGGTTTTAATGTCGGCTGCCGGGTTCCAAGACGCACCTTTCCCCCGTGAAACTCGCCGCCTGCCACCCCATGCCGGCGGCTCACCCCCGATGACTTTCCAGCCTGGCCGCTGCCTTTTACTCACTATGAAAAACCACCGGCAAAATCGTCTTAAAAAATGTTTGACAAGCAAATAAAGTCAGTTTAAAGCGGTCAAGCAGAAACATGCACCACAGCCACAAGCTTGTGGCCCTTTCTCCTTTGCCCGCCTGTGCCACCTATGGCACAGCCAACATTCTTTGCCATGAAACATAGAACCTTAGTTTTTCAAAAATTCAGGCTCCAAGCCCGGCCAGCGGCCGCTGCGCCACCGGCCAGGGAAAATTTTGCCCACTCTTCCAACCTTGGTGGTCTCTGCTGAAAGATTAAAAATTACGAAACGAACCCAAATTATTTTCAATATAAGACGCTATATTTAAACAGCATACGAGCAATATTAGGAAATTAAATAGTTTAAAACAAACCCAATAAGACCCCAATTAAACCCAATTTTAACCCCGCCCGGCCGACCTTTTGCCCCTGCCGGACGCCCAAAATAGGTTCATTTGGACGCACTTTCATCTCAAAATGAAGGCTGTTTCAAGCTGCACCTTGTTTTCCACGGTGACGCTTGCCCCGGGCTCTGCCGACGGCCGTGGTGCACGAAGCGTGGCTGCGACTGGTCAAGGAAGATGGGCGTACCTGGCGCAATCACGCGCATTTTTTTTCGCGCTGCCAGCCCGCGATACAGCCGGTTGCCAACCGACGCTACGGCTGAAATAGATCATTTCCGGCAGCGGACAAAACTTGGTCGCGGGCGCAAGCGAAGCCGGCCTTGAGTATGTTCATCAATGCTTTGGCGCGTGATTTCAGACCAGCGCTACGGATTCACGATCCGGTAAAAGACGGCGGGATTGGTGGGGACAATGAGCAGGGTGTTGGAATTGATCAAACCACCCAGGTTCGCCCAATTCGTTTCCGCCAAGTTGGTGGACATCTGGACTTGGAAGGGGATGGTTCCGCCGCTCCAGTTCAAGATGATGTTGGTGGGGGTGGTGCTGGCGAAGGCGGGGACAATTGGCGGGGGCGGTAAGACGGTAATGTTCAACGTGGCCGAGCCGGCCAAACCGGCGGGATCGGTGGCGCTGACGATAAAACTGTTCGTTCCCACGTTGGTATAGAGCGGCAGGCCGCTCAACCCGCCATTGCTGGCGACGCTCAGCCAGGCCGGGCCGCCCAGTTTGGCAAATGTGATGGCATCACCGTTGAGGTCGGTCGCGTTGGTCGCCAAGCTGGCGGAATAGTTCTGGCCCGCCACGACGCCGGGTTTGGCGAACGGATCCACGGTGAACGTTGGCTGCCAATTGGGTATCAGACTGATGGCGGTGACGATGACATTGGGATTGTTCGGCAATTTGAGGCTTTGCACCACCTTGCTGCTGTTCAATTTGAAGGCGTAGCCATACAGGTAGAAGGTGGAGTTGCCGGCCGAGCCGGAGCTGTTGTTACGATGCCCCATGATCACCGCCTTGGATTCGCCCACATAATTTTGCGGGGTGAACCAATCGCTCAGCCCCTGGGAAAACAAGCTGGTGGTGCTGTCAGCGTAGGTCACGATAAAGCTTTGCGCCGCCTGGTTGCCCTGCACTCCGGAGGCCAGCAGCCGCAGGCTGGAGTAATTGCCGGGCGGCAACGTAATCGTCTGGCCGTTGGCGCTGATGACATTGGTCGCATTGGCGGGGCCGAAGTTGAATACGATGTTGCTCCACGTTTGCGAGCCGCCCAACAACGTGGCGGAATAAGCTTCCCCGCCGCCGTCAATGCCGCCGGTGGCGGGATTGGTGAAGGCGGTGCCATCGGTATACATCCCGGCGCGGTTGAAATACGTTGCCAGCGGCGCGCTGACCGGCTCATTGGCCAGCGCGGCCGCGAGCAGCACGACATTCGCATTGGCCGGCAGCGTCAGGCTTTTGACTGTCTTGGTTTGATCCAGCGTAAAGCCAAAGCCCGATACCCGCATGGTGAGCAATTGCGAGCTGCCGCCGTTCAAATTGCGGTAGGCCATGGTGGAGGCGGTGGCTTCCCCCGGAAAGAATTGAGGATTGGCCCAATCGCTAAAACTTTGGGTGAAGGTGGCGGTGGAATTATCCGTATAGGTCACGGTAAACGTCTGGGACAACTGGCCGCCTTGGACGCCGGCCGCGAGGAATTGCAGCGAAGTAAATTTGCCCGGCGGCAGGGTGATGGTCTGGCCGGCGCAATAGACGACATCGAGCGCATTGGCCGGGCCCAGATTAAAAACCAGGCCATTCCAAGAAAGGGTTGAGCCCAGCAGGGTGGCCGAGAGCGCGCTATAAGAGCCATCAAATCCCACGCTGAACCCTGTGCCATCGGTCCAGAGCCCGGCGCGGTTATAGTAAGCGGTCAGGCTCACGGGCAGGGCTCCGGGGACCGGCGCGAGTACGACCAGATTCAGGGTGATGGTGTGCACCAGGCTCCCGAGCTTGCCGGTGATGGTCAGCGGGTAATTGCCGGGGACCGTGTTGCTGCGCGTTGTGATGGAAAGCGAGGTGGTGCTGGCGGTCGTCGCGGGGCTGATGAGGGCCGTGACGCCATCCGGCAGATTGGTGATGGTAAAGGTGGCGCTGCCCGTCAGACCGTTCAGGCGGGTCAGGGTCAAGGAGCCGTTGGCCGAGGCGCCGGCAACCAAGTTGAAGGTTCCCTGTGACGGGAAGAACATGAAATCATTAGTGCCGGTGCCGATGAGCGCCGCGATCGTGTTGCTGCCCATGGGTGTGCCCCAGCCGGTGCAGAGATCATAGCCGGGCACGGCGGCGTAGCGGGTGGGATTGTGACTGTTGTAGGTGTTGCCGCTGGTGGTGTCGTGGAAACAATTCGTGTAAGTGGTGCGCGCGCCTTTGCCAATGGCGTAAATCGCGGGATTCGGAAAACCAATGACCGGCTTTCCTTGCGAGACCGCCTGTTGGTTGACGAGCGCCATGAAACCCGCCCATAACGGCGAGGAGGCGCTGGTGCCGCCCGTGCCGCCCACGACGGTGCCGTTGCGGTAGACGGTAAAAATATTATCCGCCGGCATGGAAACGTCGGGATAATTTCGGTAGCTGAGGGAGCCTTGATTGGTGGTCATGTTGATGCCTTGCTGCCAGTTCGGAATGCCATAGCCGCTGATGCCGCCGCCGCTGCCGCCCCAGGCGGGATCGGCCAGCCACGGTCCGCCCACGCCACTGGTGCTCAACGAAACCCCACCCACCACGGTGCCGTAAGGATTGCCAGTCAGGCCGGTGCCGCCATCCAAATCAGCGCCGCCATCGCCGGATGCCTGACTCAGCGCCTGTCCCTGCGCCAAAAATTGTTGGAAGGTCTGAATGATGCTGGAATCAATGCCAAAGCCATAGGACAAGGTCATTTGCTTGGCCAGATTGTCACTGGCAATCCGGTTGAAAACATCGTGCGCATCGCCCTCATAATTCAAAATGATGGCGTCGGGCGCCATGGACATGGCCATGTCAATATCGAGCACTTCCTCGCCTTCATCCACGGTGCCGCCGACCAGCGGATTGGTCCAATAGGGCGTGAACGTCGTGATAATATCAGTCACCACAATATTCGTGGATAGCCCGGCATTGGTCTGATACATGTAAACATCCAGGGGATAGTACGGCCCGCCGACATCGACTATGGCAATGTATTGACCGGCGCCCCGGTTCGTGACGCCCGGCGCATAGGCCTTGCGAAAATCATTCCCCATGAAATAACCGCCCGGACCGGAACCAGTGTAGGGGACGATGGGATTCGTCGCGGTCGAAATGGGTTTGAGACTGCCGCCCAGCCGATGGGGCAGGGTGTAATTATCCAACCCGCTGATGTGCAAGATCGGCAAATTGGTCGCGAGCGTCGGCTCGGCATCCGGGGCGTAAAAAGTCCGCGCTTCCAGCGGGTGGGGGTATTGGCGGAGCGTCAGGTGGAACGTTTTTTCGATGTCGGTGACTGGCGCCTCCACGTCCACCAGCATCCGGTTGGAAACCACGCCGGTCACTTTCAGACCGTTGGACTCGGCAAATTGGATCACCTGTTGATAGTCCTCCTCCGTCGGCCCGAACCGTTGTGAAAACTCCGGCGCGGTGAGCCATTGACGATAGTTTGGGCTGGCCGGATCGTGCAAATCTGTGAGCAATCCATCCAGGTCGAACTGGTTGCGCAAGGGCAAACCGATGACCAAGCGCAGTTGATTGGTCGCCGGCATCTGTCCGACCGGCTGCAAGCGAGCCACCGCGGCGGGCACATGGCCTGTCAGCCGTTGCGCCGCGGCCGGGAGGTTGGTGGTCATGCCAGTCAGCAGCAACACCGGCAGGCAATTGAGGAGCCAGCGCCGATTGACCAGGTGGAACTGCTTAAATTTAGCAATAATCATAAGGCTCATAAAAATAGTGCATTTGCCGTCCGTCACAGATGAAAATGACCGACTGGCTCCAAGGACCCGGTCAATTCATTCCGTTAGAATAAGGGTAGGATTACCCCGAACAGCCAGGCATGACAAGCCGCAACCGTGCGCCAAAAACGAAGGGGGCGATGGTTGATCCGTGTTCATTGGCGTTTAGCTGAGATTTAATTGGGCAAACTTGCTGGAGACAGCAATCGATTTCCCGACCGGTTGACCCAAGCCAGCAATCCGGGCGGCAAAAATTCGCTGGCAGAAAATCCAAGGCCGTCGCATGATGACTTCGCCATGCATGGCCGGGGCTGGCTGAGGAGTAATCATGGAACCGGCTTGTCGGCTTGGTGGAAGCGGGATGAAGTAGTACACGGATTTTCGAAACTTAATCTGATTGCCAACTTCAGCCGCCCTTGGCCGGTGGGAGTATTGATTATGAAAACTGGATACATTGTGTTGGCCGCACTCAGCCTGTGGGTTTTTGCCGGATGTTCAACCGGCCCCAAAACGACATATTCCAACGTGCTGGAGGGGATGTCGCGCAATAATCTGCGATTTTATTTCGGCGAACCCTTGCGCATTGAGCCGAATGCCGCCGGGGGCGAGAACTGGTATTATCATTTTGCCGCCTGGAAGGTGAAGCCGGTCGGGGAGTCGGGCACGCGCGATGATTTTGGCGAGAAAACGTCGTATGTTTCCCTCGGCTTGAGCGGCTCGAAGGAGATCGAGGAACACGCGGTGCATGTCGCTGCGGATGGCTTTGTGGTCGGGCCCGTGCCGGTGGGTAAAGTGGTGAAACGTTGACCTCACTTCCGGTCTGTTGACGCGCAATCAGCATTCGATTAAATCGATTGGCTCCGCCTTGCCCGCTTCAGGATGACTGGTGGAATCGCTGAATCTTGGTTTTTCACTAAAACCGCCACCATTTGCGTTTTCCCGCGAACACGCTTGCGTAATCGTTCTCGTCCTTGGGTGCAAACACGTTCCCGCCGTGAACAAAGAACTCACCGGGAACAGGCAATGGCGTGTCATCATGCCGCGTCTCGCAGGCGGTGTGGTATCTCCACAGCGCTGCGTGGGGTAACTGCGCCAGCACCGCGATGATCGTCTGAACATACTCGGCACAGCAGATGCGTGTGGAGTAAATCCCTCCGCAATGATGCCATCCGCCAAATGCCTCGCCCTCGTCCATCATGGCAAAATCCTTGTGGCCACAATAATCTTCCTCCCATCTGGCTGTGAGTGCCTTGCGCAGCCCGCGGTCGAATTGGCCGAACTCTGCCCGATGCATCGGCTCTGTGAATGCGTCTGTGTATTCGGGCCGCTTGAAAGATTCCTCATAGAGCGGCCGATAATCGCGCTCCTTCAGAATCACAACTTCAAATGGAAATGGTGTCGGCATGGTGGGTGACGCGGTCTAAACCACTCATGGTCCGAATGGGAGCGGAAATGACGGCTGTCGTGTATGGCTATGCTGCCGATTTGCGACGTTTATCATATCTGCTTCGGATGAAATGTGACAAGCCAGCGGCGAACCAGACAGCCGGTGAGCCATAAAAAAACATCTCACGAATAAAGAGTGGTGCCCACGCGCGAAACTCGTCCATGGCGGCGGCATCGGATGAATGCAGCGAATGAATAAACGGCGGCACATAAAACAAGCCATATGGAATGGCGTAGCTGAAAATAAGGGCAAGTCCAATTAACCACACCGCGCTCCGGCAGAACCAACCAATCAAAGCGCCAGACACGACGCTCACGCCCAATAGCAAAATCAATGTGCCGGATGACAGATGCATAATAAGTTCAATGCCTGAGTTCCGACGGCTGATTCGTGAATCCAGATTGATTTTTCCCAATTCCCATACATTGTAAGCCGTTCGCACTCAAGAGACGTTGGCTTAGAAATACAACTGGCTGCGGCCTATTACAACCACAAACAAACATTTTGAGGTGGTTCCCGGCGCGAATTCCCGCTATGGAATTTCCAAATTCAATTCGAATTTCTGCGGTGTCGCATAACCCCCCTTGTAGGTAAATTTAACGTGCCCGGTTTTGTCGGCCCGCAAGGTGGCGATGGTCCGCTGGTTGACCTTCAGCTTGTAAGTCGCTTCGGGCTGTAAGTGAGCCACGGTGTGTTGGGTGGCGCCTTTGGCAAAGGGCGACGATTCGGTCCACCGGCGTGGGGCGTTGGGATTATCCGGCCAGCTCTCAATTTGAACGGTCAACGGCCGGGCCGCCGACCGCGAGACCGTCATGGCGCAGTCGGTGTTCGTGCCCGGAAAATATTCCAGCCCGGTGGTAGTGGCATTGACCCCAAAGGGCAGGGGGGCGCTCAGTGTGGCGGCCGCCGTGGTGATCGCGCAGCCTGCCGTGCTTAGGGCGACCTCGTAGAGCTGTCCCCGCAATGGGTAACGCAGCCTGGTGCCGTTGAGTTCGCGGGTCAGGTGCGGGTCCAACAGGAGCCGGTTGGGCTGGGGCTGAATTCCGTAGATGTCGCGATACAATCCCACAATCGCCATGCAGTTTCCGGCCAGAATATCATCGCCCTCGCCGCGTTGCGATGGCCGCAGGTAACGCTGGAACGACAGGCCGTCCTGCTCGTAGCGGGCCAGGGTTTTCTGGATATATTTGAGGGCCAGCTCGGGATCATAGGCCGCGTAGGCGCGCACCGCGGTTTCGCCCCAGGACAGAAACAAATCGCCGTTTTCGTAATTGGGAAAATTCGTTCCCGCCGCGCCTTCGTTGGGCTGATAGGGGAAAAAGCTCAGCGGCCAGGAAAAGAGGTTCTCCTTTTGCATCTCCACTTCGATGCGGTCGAGAATCGCTTTTTGCCGGGCGGGGTCATCGCAGAGGCCGTAGGCAATCGCGGTGAAATTGACCGGGGTGACCAGATTGTCGCCATGAATCGAATCGTCCCGCTCGCGCCAGTAGACGTACCACTGATGGGCGGGATTCCAGAAGCCGCCTTCGGCCACCGTCCGGTTGAAGCTGGTCTTCAATCGCGCCGCGAAGTCGCGATACGTGGCCGCCTGCGCGGGGTCGCCCAGCGATTCCTCGGCGACGGCCCACAAGGTCAAAGCGTAGTACAGCTCGGCGTTGACCAGCGCGTTTTCGTAGGAGGCCCAGACGATGTCAATCCAGTCGCTCGATTTTCCCGCGGTGAGGGAATCGTTCATCATGGCCACGAGCCCGCTGTGGCCGACTTCGCGGCGCAGCAGATAATTCAAGGCGTTTTCGCACGCAGTTTTTTGTCCGGCGAGCCAGTGGCGGTCGCCGGTAAGATTGAATTGCTCCGCCACATTAATCACGTAATCCGGCTGGGAATCCAGCAGGCAGCCCCATTGCGCCTCATAAAATCCGAGCGCGTCATAGGAGCCGGGCATCGCATCGCCGGCATTGTAGGTCCAGCGCGATTTGACCCGGCCCGCGGGGCTGATGGCGTGATCCCGATAGTTGTCGAGCGTCCGGGAATAATTCGCGGTGTAATCGGGATCGGCCAGGGCGGCGGCGATCTGGCCAAACCATTGTTCGTGGAGGCAGATGTAGCCGGAGCGCCAGCCGTTGCCGCCCGCCAACTGCGAATCAATGACGCCATACCGGGCCACGGTGTTCAGCAATTCGCGGATGCTCCCGCCATCTACTCCGGCAAACGTGCCCCGGTCATAGGCCTGGTTGTAGTCGAGCGATTGCAGGCTGAATTCGACGCTCACTTCGCCAGCGCCAGTTTTAAAGGGTGCCCACAGGTCCTGGCGGTCTGAGAGGTAGCGGTTCAAACCGTGTTCGGGTTTGAGCTCCATGGGGCTGACGACAAAGTTGAATGAGAAATTTTGATTGGTCTGATGCGAGAAACGGACGGTGCCGAATTGATCCTTGAGCAGGGTGGGGGAAATGCGCAGGCAATCATTTTGCGCACGGTTCCAGAACGTCACCGTGCCGGCGTGCGCGCCATAGGTTGCGTTGGGCGTTTCCAAATATTTGTTCCAGACCACGCCGCCGTTATCGAGCAGTCCGCCGGTCCAGGTGGCGAGGCTGGTGAAATTCCATTGGGGAAAGGCGGCATCCGCCAGCGTGGCATCCGCAGGGTAGTTCAGGGTGATTCGCCACATGATCCGGTCCGCCTGCACCTGGAAGTGCCACGTCTCGCGCACTTCGTTGCCGGGCGGGCCGAAGACAATGCCGTTGACAGTGAGCGTGTCTTTGGTGCTGGTGACGGTGGGCGAGGGGATGCCGCTCCGGGTGGTAAACCATTGGCCGGCGAGGCAAATGCCGCTGGCCACGCCGTCCGGCGCCGCGACGTCACGACCGCGCACGGTGACCTGATCCAAAACGCAGCGGCCATCGTAGTTCAAACTCAACGCCAGTTTCCCTTGTCCATCCGAGAGCGTGACCAGCTTGCGTTCAGCATCCGTTCGGATCATTCCGGCGGCGCGAGCCGGGACTCCGCCAGCCAGAGTGATGGCGAGAAACAATATCATCAGCAAGCCAGCGAGGGGCGTGCATGGCGCGGGGATTTCGTTGCGTAAGGGGGACATCCGGCCCAGGCAGAAAATCCATGGCCGGTCAAAAGGGTGTGCCTGGCGGTTCATAGGAATCAGACGGTTCGGGCGCATGGTTTGAAGGCGCCAGTTTGCTCAATACACCCGTGCATTCCAATAGCAAGATTGGCCAATCTGGTGGACAATTTGGCACCCGTGAATCGCAAGGGAATTAAATCAGCCAGGCCGGCTGAAAAATTTTGCCGCGAAGTTCCCCAATTTTTGCCAGGGGATTTTTGACACATGTTCGTTGGCGCAGCCGCACGAGGCGCTCGTTCAGCCCGGTCAAAAAACTTCATTAGCCCGAATTTGCGCTTTGAACGGACGCCGCCGCCGAATATATATTGGGCGTGTCACAACCAGTTTCACCCGTCATCAATGCCGCGACGCGCCTCTGCGCGGTGCTGGGTTCGCCCATCCGGCATTCGGCCTCGCCGGCCATGCACAATGCCGCCTTTGACGCGCTGGGCCTGAACTGGCGCTATCTGGCGTTTGAGGTCGATCCCAAGCAGCTCCGGGTGGCCATTGAGGGCGCGCGGGCGATGGGGTTGGCCGGGCTGAACCTGACCGTGCCGCACAAGTTACTGGCGGTGGACATGGTGGATGTGCTGGACACCTCGGCCAAAATCTGGGGCGCAGTGAACACCATCCGCTTCGAGGGCCGCACGGCGGAGAGCGGCTGGCTGCCGCTGCGCGAACTGGTGCAGACGAGTCCCGTGGAAATTCGCACGCACGGTTTTAACACGGATGCCGACGGCCTGGCCAATGCGTTACGCGAGGATTTGAAGTTTGAGCCGCGCGGCAAGCAGGTCCTGCTGCTCGGGGCCGGCGGGGCCGGACGGACGGCGGCCCTGAAACTTGCGGCCGAACATGTGGCCGAGCTCTTTCTCGTGAACCGTACGTTTGCCAAAGCCAAGGAAATTGAGACGGAAATCCGGAAACAATTTCCGACCGTGTACGTGACGGTTGGATATCCCAAGACAGCAGTGGACCTGGTGGTGAATGCCACGTCGCTCGGACTCCGCCCGGATGATCCTTCGCCGCTGGATGAAAAGCAGTTCGCGCTGAAACAAACCCGCGCGGTGTATGACATGATTTACAAGCCGGCAAAAACCCGGCTGCTCATTGCCGCGCAGGATGCGGGCTGCAAGACGGCCAACGGCATTGGCATGCTGGTGCACCAGGGGGCGAAGGCGTTTGAACTTTGGACGGGCAAACCGGCGCCGGTGGCGGTCATGCGCCGGGCCGTGGAAGGGAGCGTTTATGGGATTTAACGCCATGTTCGACCCAAACTGCTGGGCGGCGGTGCCGTTCCATTTCTGGTCGGTCGTCTTTTTTGCGCTCGGGGCCATCGTCGGCAGCTTTCTCAACGTCTGCATTTACCGGATGCCGCTGGATTTGAGCATTGTCTCGCCGCCGTCGCACTGTCCGCACTGCAAGTATGCCATCCCGTTTTATCTGAACGTGCCGCTGCTGACGTGGCTCTCGCTGCGCGGCCGGTGCAAAAACTGCGCGGCGCCGATTTCGCCGCGGTATTTCATCGTGGAACTGCTCACGGGGGTGCTGTTTCTGGGCTGCTGGCTGACGTTTGGGCACACGTCGCCGCTGCTCGCGCTGGTGTATGCACTGTTTCTCGCGGGCCTGGTCGTGGCCACGTTCATTGACTTCGAGCATTTTATCATTCCCGATGAAATCACCATCGGCGGGGCGGTGGCGGGATTTGTGATTTCCTTTTTCCTGCCACAACTGCACGGCACCACTTCGGTCGGGCAGGGGATGGCGCGCAGTCTGCTGGGAATCGTGGTCGGCGGCGGGGTCGTGTATGGCGTGCTGCGCCTGGGCAAGCTCCTGTTTGGCCGGCAAAAGATCA
>Ga0302321_100001309_pt1 | contig 21256 bp, 16 predicted proteins | sample Fen_T0_1_FD_202505 | JGI IMG/M metagenome (GOLD analysis project Ga0302321, IMG submission 202505) | Peat permafrost microbial communities from Stordalen Mire near Abisko, Sweden - Fen_T0_1 | ecosystem: Environmental > Terrestrial > Soil > Wetlands > Permafrost | place: Sweden: Abisko...
GCACCCCCGCGGACATCGTTCGAACCACCCCGGTTTCTCAGGCGCCCAACGGTATTTGTTACGCCCGTTCCGGGGAAGTCACCATTTCCGAGCACGATCTGGACAGGATGATCGCCGCTGTGCCCGGCGCCGCCGCGGCCGCGCTCGCCCGCAAGGCTTACTACTTCGTTCCGCTCACCGTCAGCCAGGGTGAGGAGACGCTGATCGCCGACCGCTACGACGTTGCACTGAGCGAGAACGCCGTTTGCCATCGCAATCTGAATCTGGGCGATGCGCAATGCGTATTCATCTCCACCCGCCTGATGGACGACAAGTTCTCGGTCGCGTTCGAGTTCTACATCAACGTCGGGCATGCCCTGGTCGAGCGCGCGGGCGTGTCGCAGCCGTTTGCCGAGGTCGCATGGCAGCAGGTGGAAGCTGGAGTTCGAGGGGAAACTTCGCTGGATGCGTGGGAGTCGCGCAAAATGGCAACCGGCTCCGGACCCGACGCCGAGAAATTCAAGAACGAATACTTGGCAGCCACCTTCGCCGACGCGATTTCCATCTACCTGCTCTCGCTTTACCTCGACGTGGACTATCACGACCTGCGTGAGAGGGACTATCCTCTGCTCGCGCCTACGCCGCTCGCCGAAAGGCTGCGCAAAATCGCCGAGATCTTTCCGCCCAATCCGGGATTCGAGTTCAACATCTACTACCGCCGCCGGGCATAGCCGAGTACGGAACAAGTGTGAGACTCGTATCAGGGCATCGCTTTAGCGATGCCGCGAACGTCTCATTTTCAATCGCCCCTTCAGGGGCCCAATTGGAAAGACGTTTCCCCGCAGCCTGCCGACCCGTTCGGCATTCCACTGTGAACCACCTCTAAAGCAAAGCTAAAAGCGAAACTGAGAAATTCAGTTCTTGAGGACTGCGGGCCGCTGATTGTCACCAAAAAATTTCAGGGGCCGGGTGTGGGTCCGGCCCCTGTTCCCCGAGCACACGCGTCACAGCGGCGTAAGCCCCGTGTGAGTCCCCCACGACCTTTGCGTCGTATGGCGCGTTGAGCCCGTTGAAACTGTTTCCCGCACTGCCCGTACCCGCGCTAAAGACAATGAGTAGAAAGCGCAAGTACCTGCAGGTACAACTTGCCGTTGAATTTAGGCTCAGGCCTCGGGGGAGTTGTCAAAAGCCTGTCACTTTCTTGTTAAATCAGGTGGAAACAGCTTTCTTGACGCTGGCGGCAACGAGTGGAAGCCGATGCAGGAACATCCGTAGCCTATATTTATCAATAGTTTAGCTACGCTCATGGCTCGCCGCGCACTCAAACCGGCGTTGATAGCCCAAAACGTTCCCAATCCTCGCGCGTCAGAAACAGAGGTACAGTACTGAAGGGGTGATTCCGAAGCGATGTTTGTCCAGACTGAACAAGGGGCGTGGGGTCGTGCCAGGACCCGCGGAATTCTGGGCGCATCCATCGCGGCGCATCTCGGATTGCTGGCCGTTCTTCTTGCGCTGCACCCCGAAGCAATCCGCTTGACGCCAGTCTGGGTCGCGCACGGCGACAGCGGAAAGAACTACCGGGTTATCTACGCGCCATCAGGCGGGAACGAGGTGGCTCCGCCGGACATCCAGAAGTTCACGGCGCCTCGCGCTGCTCCTCGCCGCAAGTTCCACAACCGCCCCCACCCCATCGAGACCACGCCCGCGATTGACGCTGAGATCGCCGAGAAGAGTTCGCACGCAGGTTCACCACTCGGCACGACCATTACCGGCATGGTTGCCGGACACGAAGTGAAGCTGGCATTCCCCCTGGTCTTCCCCGACCCGCCCATTCCGCGCTCCGAACTTCCACAGGGCTTGCAGGGAGACGTAATCGTGGAGGTCACGATCGACGCCCAGGGGCAAGTCGTCGAAACCAAGGTATTGCAGGCAATCGGTCACGGCCTCGACGAAAAGATACTTACTACCCTTCGCACCTGGAGGTTCACCCCGGCCACACTCGACGGAGTTCCCGTCGCCTCCAAGCACGACGTTCACTTCCACTTCCCGTCGTAAGGGCAGTGCATAGTGATTAGTGATTAGAACGCCCCATTGTCAGCGACTCTCGGCGCTTCTGACCACTAATCACTAACCACCAACTACTGCTGTAATGCACCTCGGTACCCTTGGCGCGCAGAGCCTTTTCGGCTTATGCTGAATCTCGACCCGGTACTCAGGTTCCGATCCGATGATTCCGCTTCGTCTCTATATGATAGTTGTGGGTGCTGCCGGCGCCGCCGCGGCCAGCTACGCGCTGGTGCGGCGCAAGGCCAAGACCGCCGACGACATCGAACGGGAGCGGCGCACCTGGCTCAGCGGTGTGGGGCGCATTACCGACGGCATGGTCATTGACGTACAGGAAATTTCTCCGAATGACAGTCCGGCGGCGACGATGCTGATTTTCCAGTACGACGTGGCGGGCGTCTCCTACGAAGCCTCCCAGGACGTAACCTACCTGCGCCAGTGGATCAACCTGCATTCCTGCCGGTTAGGGCTGCCGACCTCGGTGAAGTACGATCCGCACAATCCCGGCAACTCGATGGTGATTGCGGAAGGCTGGATCGGGCTGCGGCAGTAGAGGTGCACGGCGATTGACGAAATCGCATTCGATAGGGCGAAGAAACACTACTTCCAGAACGTGATCACAATCAGATAGGCCGCTTGCGCCGCGGCCATGGTGATCCAGATGCGCTGGCGGATTTTCGAACGGCGCAGATCGCGGCGGACTCCCGCCTCGGTCGGGTCCGCTACCCGGGTCTCTTGCGGGTCAGCCGGGGGCGTCACAACAATCGGGCGAACCACGGAATCGGCGACCTTCGGCTTGTCCGGGTAAAACACCTTCGGAGTGCTGATCACTTCCGACCAGAGCGGTAACAGCAGCCACGATTTCGGCATCACCTCCACCATCGGTTTGGAGGTCAGTTGCAGAGCCGGCTGCCGTTCAGGGGCAACCCGATCGGCAAGATTGCGCAGCAGCGAACTCCACCAGAAGTGGCTGAGCTGATCGGTAATCAACTCCCCGACCTCAATCGGCCGCGACTCCAACTCCAGGGGCGGCAAGGTCTCGGGTGAGATCACGTCCCCGATGTTGGTGAACACGGTGCGAAACCAGGGCAGGCTCAGGCGGTCTCCGAGCAGCAAGCCCACATTCACCGGTCGTGACGTCAACTGCAGGGGCGGCAGCTTCTCGGGCGCAAGCGTATCGCGCAGGTTGCCGGCCAGAGACTTCCACAAAGGCTGGGTAAGGCTATCGGGCGGGAGTAGATCAAACGGGATCCCGGGCAGGACTGGTTCGGTTTCCTGGTACCACGCTTCGGCGGCATTCGAACGATACGGCATAAGGGTCTAGTAGCTGATGGTAGATGGCGCGGCTTCGCCTGTCACGCGTCTTTACGCACCTTTACGAGGCAAACTCCCAGCCCCTATCAAGAGAGATGCCAAGGCCAGGAGGACGTGCCGCTTTCCCCCGTGATCCCCGGTGCTCCCCGTGGTTAAGGCTTTTGGTCTTAACCACGGCCGACACAGAGGGCCACAGAGAACGTCATTCGCACACTGCCTCTCGAATAACCTTTCCGGTGATGGCGGAGATTGCCACGAACGATCTTGACCTTTTCAGCCGCTTCGCTGGGCGGTGCTGGCCAGGCGCTGGTACTCGACGTCGGAGTTCTGGCCCAGGAGCACCCAAAGCGTGTAGATGCCGAGGGCGGTCAGTAAAGGCGGGTGGAAGAGCGCCAGAACGCCCACCAGGATTGCCGGGACCCGAGCCCAGGGCTGGTGTCGCATCAGGCCCCACCCGACCAACAGGCCGCTGGCGCCAATCAGCAGAAGGCTGCCGCCAATCACCATCATTACCAGCGGGCCAAGGTTGCGGGCCACCGCGCTGGAGAAAGGTATCGCGACACGGATCAGACCGCTCAGAAACACCAGGAAGAATGCCGGAAGCAATGTGAGTCCACCCAGGACCATCCACAAAATCCCCAGCGTCGACAGATGCTGCTGAAGCCGGGTCGTCGCGTTTGCTGGGACAGGGGCCTGCGCCGGTTTGCCGCAGCGGGGGCACACCGTGAAATCAGACTGGAGTTGCGTGCCGCATTGATTGCAAAACATAGGGACACCTCTGCACCCTCAATACTTAAGCATACGCAAGGACCGTCGAAAAGTTCCGGGCTCGGACCCCTCGGGCCCCGCCGTTGGGCTCGTTTGGGGAGACGGGAATGTCCAGGAACTCCCATTCACTTCGCAGGTACATGGCCTTTCATGCCGTTGAGGATTGCGTCCATTTCAAGCACAATCGGGCCATGACGGGATTCAGGCCGGGGGGAAACCTCGGGTGGGCGGTGCTCGTGCTGTTGGTGGCGGCGATGGCTACCCCGGCGCGCGCCAAGGATCTCGCCCTGATCTCAAACAAGGCCGGCGGCATCGGCGCCATCACCATGGCCGATCTGGTCAAGGTCTGCAAGGGGCAAACTGGACACTGGCCCGATGGCAAACCGGTCACCCTGGTCATGCGCGAGCCCGGCTCCGCCGATATGAAGATCGTGGTCGAAAAGGTCTACAGCCTGAGCCCGCAGGAACTGCGGGAACTGATTACGGTCGCCAATCACGGCCGCTCTGACCGTCCGGCCATCATCGTGGCGAATTCCGATGAAGACGTGATCCACCGCGTGCAATCATCCCCCGGGACGGTTGGTCTGGTGGACGTGTATTCCATCACCGGGGCAGTAAATGTCGTCAAGATCGGCGGCAAGCTTCCGCTGGAAGCTGGATATCCGCTGCACGGAAACTGAATCGGCTTTTCCCCGCCCGAGAGCGAGAGGATCGGACTTGAACAAACCCGCCCCAGCGTCGGTCTCAGCTTTTAGCAGGCTTCGGCGTTTCCCGCGCCACCGCATGGACGTCCACATTCAGGTGGCGACCTTCCGCGACGGCGACACCATCACGCTCTGGGGCCGAACCAGTGAACTGGGGCAGGACGGCGTCGGCGCGACGCTGACCGGAGAACTGGCGCCTGGGGAAGTCGTCTCCATGGAGTTTCCCATCCCGATCTCGCCGCACCTGGTTAAGATCCGTGCCATCGTGCGCTACCGGCAGGGACTGCACTGCGGATTTGAGTTTCTGATCATGACCGACGAACAGCGGCAGACGCTCGCCCGGATCTGCGAGATGCTGGCGAGTACCTACTAAGCGCTTGTGATTCCAGCCGTTTCCGAGGATTTGCCATTACCCCGGTAACTTTCGATACGACCCTCACGGTCGGTACCATCCCAATAAGCTCTTGGTGCGATTGGGAAGGATCTTGTCATGGGGGAGAAAGTCACCCCGTCAGCGGAGTCGTCCGAACTGCTGCGGGCGAAGGCTCTGCGCGAGGCCCTCGATCGCGGTTCCCCGCCCATCCTGAGCGCGGCTACGCAAACGCAAAGCGTGCCGAGCTACCCTCCAACCAACGGTCATCCCACCAAACCCAGTTTTGACATCGAGAAAGCCCATCTCGAACAGATTGTCGAAAATGCTCCCGAAGCCATCAGCATCATTGGCCCCGAAGTGCGGATTCTGCGCATTAACGCGGAGTTCACACGCTTGTTCGGGCTGAGTTCGGAAGAGGCAGTCGGGAAAACAGTGGATTCACTCATTGTGCCGCCCGACCGCTACGCCGAAACCGCGTGGATTGGCGAGAGCGTCAGAAAGGGAAATAAGCTCTCCCTCGAAACGCGCCGGCGGCGAAAGGACGGATCGCTGGTGGATGTGCTGCTCTCGGTCTCCCCGGTCATGGTCAACGGCCAGAAGGTTGCCACCTATGCCTCGTATCGCGACATCACCGATCAGAAGCGCGCCGAGGAACTGAATTCGGCGCTGTATGCCATCGCAGCCCGCACGCACTCCGCGGAAGATCCGCAGGAATTCTTTGCCGCCATTCACAACATCGTTGGTCAGCTGATGTATGCCCGCAATTTCTACATCGCTCTCTATGACCCGGTGACGCAGCTTCTTGGCTTTCCCTATTTTGTAGATGAAGAAGACCCTGCTCCAGCGCCCAAGCGGCTGGGCCGCGGGCTTACCGAGTACGTGATGCGAACCGGCGAGCCGCTGCTGGCGACCCCCGCGATCTTCGATGCACTGGTGCACCAGGGGGAAGTTCAACTCATTGGCGCATCCTCGCTGGATTGGTTGGGTGTTCCTCTGAAAAACGGCAACAACTGCATCGGCGCGCTGGTCGTACAGAGTTACACCCCGAATGTCCGGTTCGGAGAGCGGGATCGCGAGATTCTGAAGTTTGTTTCGCAGCAGTTGGCCACCGCGATCGAGCATAAACGCTACGAGCAGGCGTTGCGCCGGTCGGAGGCACGCTATCGGTCCCTGATTCTGAGCGCAGCCTACGGAATCTACAGCGCCAGCGTGACCGGAAAATTCCTCGATGTGAATCCAGCTCTGATTAACATGCTGGGATACGGGTCGGTCGAAGAAGTGCTGGCGCTGGATCCCAGGCAGGACGTCTTCCTGAATGCGCAGGAACTCGACCGCTTGACCGAGGATTACCGGCGCACGAAGAGTCTGAACGGCATCGAGGTGCAGTGGAAGTGCAAAGACGGGCGGGTCATCATCGTGCGCCTCAGCGGGCGCGCGGTGAGCAGCGACGACGAAACCGAAGAAGTGCTGGAAATCATCGCTGAAGACATTACCGAGCGCCGCCAGCTCGAAGAGCAATTTCGCCAGGCGCAGAAGATGGAAGCGGTGGGGCGTCTGGCCGGTGGTGTCGCCCACGATTTCAACAACCTCCTGATGGTGATTAACGGTTACACCGAAGTCCTGCTGGAACAACTGAAGGAAGGCGACGGTCTGCATCAAAAGGTCCAGTCCATCCAGCAGGCGGCGGATCGCGCCGCGACGCTAACGCGACAACTCCTCGCCTTCAGCCGCAAGCAGTTGCTCGAGTTGAAAGTGGTCGACGTTAACTCCGTCATTGGCGACATGGAACGGCTGCTACGCCCGCTGATCGGAGAAAATATCGAGCTCGTGACTCGCCTCGCGCCGGACGCCGGGCGGACCCGCGCCGACGCCGGACAGCTCGAACAGGTCATCATGAACCTGGTGGTGAACGCCAAGGACGCCATGCCCGAGGGCGGAAAAATTACCATCCAGAGCGCCGATGTCACCGTGCACCAGAACTTTCGCGAGCGCGGGTTTATCCAGCCCGGACGCTACGTTGTCATTTCATTGAGTGACACCGGGCAGGGAATGGATCGGGAAACCCAGTCTCGAATTTTCGAACCGTTCTTCACCACCAAGGAGAAGGGGAAAGGCACGGGCCTCGGACTCTCCACCGTGTATGGCATCGTCAAACAGAGCGGAGGCTACGTCTTCACCCAGAGCGAAATCGGACACGGGTCCACCTTCCACATTTACCTGCCCCGGGTGGAAGAGTCCCCGGAAGAGCGCAGTCCCGCGAAATCGCAGGAAAATGAAAAGGGCGGATCCGAGACCGTCCTGCTGGTGGAAGACGAGGATTCGGTTCGGGAACTGGTCCGCGAAACCCTGGTAACCCGAGGCTACAAAGTCTTGGAAGCAGAAAACGGGGAAATCGGCATGCGGGTCGCGGAAGCCTCTTCGGATCACATTGACCTGCTGATTACCGATGTGGTGATGCCCGGCATGGGAGGGCGGGAACTGGCCAAGAAGTTGCTCCTCCTGCGCCCCGATCTGGGGGTTCTTTATCTGTCCGGCTATACGGAAGACGCGGTCGTCCACCACGGCGCGCTCGGCCCCGGCCAAGCCTTTCTGCAGAAACCATTTACTCTCCAGAGCTTAGCCCGAAAAGTCCGCGAAGTGCTGCGCTCCGTCACCCAGTAGCGTGGCCAGTCTGCTTCGCCGGCATCCCTTTGCATCTTTTTCCACTTTCCAGTGTCTTATACTCAAAGTACCAATCCGCGCTCGCTCGCGGCGCGTACTTTTCTTAGGGTGAGGAATGCTGATCAAGAAGCCGGAGATCCCGTCGTCTGAAATTACTTCCAAAGACCTTTATCTGAATCGCCGCAAGTTCCTGGCGGGCGCAGCGCTGGCTGGGGCCGCAGCAGCGACCGGCATCGCGTTCAGGGCGCTTGCGTCACCATCGCTGACCGCCGCTGCCAACGCGAAGATTGACGGCATCCAGAAGAGTGGGCTTAGCGCCGCGGAGAAACAGACGCCCTACAAGGACGTCACGAATTACAACAACTTCTACGAATTCTCCACCGACAAGTACGAGCCAGCCGGCGCGGCGAAAGACTTCAGAACGCGGCCGTGGACGGTAACCATCGACGGCGCGGTCAAGAAGAAACAGGTGCTCGATGTCGACTCGATCATCAAAATGGCGGCGCCGGAGGAGCGCATCTACCGCCACCGCTGCGTCGAGGGCTGGTCCATCGTGGTTCCCTGGGTTGGTTTTTCTCTGAGTGAGTTGATCAAGCGCGCGGAGCCGCTCGGGAAAGCAAGATTCGTCGAGTTCACAACGCTTTACGATCCCAAGCAGATGCCGGGACAGCGTGTAGCAGTGTTGAAGTGGCCCTATGTGGAAGGCCTGCGGATGGACGAGGCCATGCATCCTCTGGCGTTGCTCTGTTTCGGCATGTACGGAGAGGTCCTGCCCAATCAGGATGGCGCGCCCTTGCGCCTGGTGATGCCGTGGAAATACGGGTTCAAGAGCGTGAAGTCCATCGTGCGCATTCGCTTCACCGACGACCAGCCGATGAACAGCTGGCAGCTATCTGCTCCGAATGAATACGGCTTTTACTCCAACGTGAACCCCAACGTGGATCATCCGCGCTGGAGCCAAGCCAAGGAACGCCGGTTGGGAGAGTTTTCCAAGCGCCCGACCCTCATGTTCAATGGATATGATCAGGTCGCCAGCCTTTATTCGGGCATGGACCTGAAGAAGAACTTTTGAAAAACATTGCAGAAGTCAGAAGTCAAATTATAGAGTGAAAGACTATCGGATATCGATAGTGCCGTGGGTAGCAGCGGTTCTTACTTCTGCAATCTGACTTCTAACTTCTGCATTTCTCTTATGAATCGGACTCAAATCACGAAAGTTCTGATCTTTCTGGCCGCGCTTGTCCCGCTCGGCCGGCTCGCCTGGAAGGCGTTCCATGATGGACTCGGCGCCAACCCTATTGAGGTCATTACCCACTCGACCGGCGATTGGACGCTGATCCTGATCCTGACCACGCTCTCGATCACGCCGCTGCGGAAGCTCACCCGGCAATACTGGCTGATCGGCGTGCGCCGCACGATCGGGCTGTTTGCGTTTTTCTACGGCGTTCTGCATTTCACGACTTACATCTGGCTCGACAAATTCTTCGATTGGCACGAAATCATCAAGGACGTCGCCAAGCGCCCGTTCATCACGATCGGTTTTTCCGCATTTGTTCTGTTGATTCCGTTGGCGATCACTTCCACCGCGGGATGGATTCGCCGCATGGGTGGAAAGAACTGGCAGCGCCTGCACAAACTGATTTATGTGACGGCTGTCCTGGGAGTGATTCACTACATCTGGCTGGTCAAGGCAGACAAGCACAAGCCCCTGCAATACGCGTTCGTGCTGGGTGTTTTGTTGCTCTACCGGGTGGGGACGTGGGCCCTCGAAATGCGCAAGAAGACAGCGCCGCCATCTGCCCGCCGGCGGCCAGTGGAAGCTACCGAAGCCTGAAGGAACCCAACTTCCAATCAGTCCGGGCGAGAAACTTTCTTCCCCAACCCGGGTTTAAGGCATCTTAAGAGAGTACAGGAGTGTGCCATGAATCCCCTTTCCATTTTCCCGAAGCACGCGATGCGCGCGCTATTGATACTGGTGGCGGCAGGAACCTTGATCGTGGCCGCCGGTTGCGGCGGCGGAAACAATAACGGCGGCGGCGGGGGTGGGGGCGGCAACAACGGGAATTTTTCTAACGCGAGTTTGAATGGCCACTATGCGTTTACGTTGCGGGGTATTGGAACTCCCGACAACGTGAATTCCTTCTTCTTCGTTGAGGGAGGGGTATTCACGGCCGATGGCAACGGGAATCTGACCAGCATCACCGATGATTTTGTTGAAGACTTCCAGGGTACATTTAACCTCCCCGCTACGGGATCCTACAAAATCAACAAAGACGGCAGCGGCGACCTGCAATTCAATTTCGGCAATAGCACCTCCGCTCTCTACCGCATCACCTTTGGCGATAGCAGCCATTTCTACATGGAAGAAGATGACGGCTTCAATACCAGTGGCGGATCCGGCGAGAAGCAGGACCCAACCGCTTTTGCGAGCATCCCATCCGGCACATTCGTACTGCAGACCCACGACCTGGCCGCCGGGAGTTCCAAGGTTGGGGTTACCACTTGGACCGGAGGCACGATCACAGGCACAGGAGACGCACTCGTCGGAGGGGCACTATCTAGCGTTACCATCTCCGGGACGGCGCAAGCGCCTGCCACCGCGACGGGCCGCGGGACTGTGACCATCACAGACGACACCGGAACGAGTAATTACGCCTACTACGTTGTGAACGCTTCGAAAATTCGTCTTTTCAACACTGATTTCTCGTCGTCCCTGGGCATTGGCACAGCCGAGAAGCAAACCGGCGGCCCATTCTCGGCCGCGTCGCTCAACGGCCCCTATGTTTTCGGGAGCGCCGGGGAAACCAGCAATGTGGCCGGAATTCACTCCGTGGGGCTTTTCACGGCGGATGGCGCGGGGCATGTCACGGACGGTAGTTTCGATTTTGTCCAGGACGGCAGTCCGGTCACGGACATCACTCTCAACTCGGGTAGCGCGTATATCGTGGATGCTACTTCCGGCCGGGCCAAAGTGGATCTCAACCTTTCCACCGGGACCACGAACGAGAAGGTGATGTACCTCGTCAGCCCATCGCGCGCGTTGTTCCTGGTGAACGACCCGATCAACGTGGAAGACGGGACAGCCGACAAACAAGCAGGTTCGGCATTCTCCAACAGCAGCATGAGCGGACAGTATGCATTCGTCATGGACGGGTTCGACGCTAATGCGCAACTTCCGTATCGAGACCGCGTCGGCACCTGGACGCCGAATGGCTCCGGTACTGTCAGCACCAGTTATGTTGCGAGCGGCTTCCTGCCCTCGTCGCCGCCCGCTGGAAGCGCGACGGCGAATACATTGTCCGGCACTTACTCGGTGGGTACCAATGGACGGACCACCTCGACCGTCAACAATCTCTCCAACAATTTGATTTTCTATATGGTTTCCGGCAACTCAGGCTACATGCTGCAGGCCGACACCGGGGTCGATATCGGCGGGGCGTTCGCGAAACAACCCTAGGCGTGGCCATGTACGGGTTTGACGGGCGAGGACGCCGTCTCTCCACAATCCAATGCCCAATGGGGCGCCGGGCGTCACCGCCCGGCCAGAAGTGAAGCGGCACCTGTTACCCGAGTTACACCATCGCCTCGGCCGCGATCTTCTCGGTTACGAACGCTTCAATTACGTCCCTAACCTTGATATCGCCGTAGTTCGCGATCGAGATGCCGCACTCCATCCCGTTGCGGACTTCGGAAGCATCGTCTTTGAAGCGGCGCAGCGACGCGACCTTTCCCGTGAATACGACCACGTTGTCGCGCAGCAGCCGCACCTGGGAATCGCGCTTGATGATGCCGTCGCTGACGCGGCAGCCGGCCACCGCACCTACCTTGGGAATGCGGAACGTTTCGAGCACCTCGGCGCGTCCCTGGTAGGTTTCCTTGATGGTCGGTTCGAGCAGGCCGGTCATGGCGCGCTTGATCTCGTCCTGCAGTTCGTAAATGATCGAGTGCAGCCGGATGTCGACTTTTTCCTGATCGGCCAGTTCCTGCGCTTTTCGCTCCGGGCGCACACTGAAGCCGATGATGATTGCGTTCGACGCCGACGCCAGCAGCACGTCCGTTTCCGTGATCGCGCCCACGCTGGCGTGCAGCAACTTGAGCCGCACTTTGTCGTTGCCGAGTTTCCCGAGCAGGTCGCTCAGCACTTCCACCGAGCCCTGCACGTCGGCCTTCAGGATGACATTCAGTTCCTTCATCCCAGCCGTCTTTAACTGCTCGGCAAGTCCTTCGAGCGACACACGGGAACTCTTGGCCAGAGTGGCTTCGCGCGCTTTCTGTCCGCGATATTCGGAAATGTCGCGTGCTTTCTCGCGGTCCGTCACCACCACGAACTGGTCGCCTGCCTGGGGCAGACCTTCCAAGCCGATAATTTCAACCGGCGTCGAAGGCGGCGCTTCCTGCAAGGGCTGCCCGCGGTCGTCGAACATGGCGCGGACCTTGCCGTAAACATTGCCGACAACAAAATTGTCGCTGGTGCGGAGAGTGCCGTTTTGCACCAGGATCGTGCCGACCGGACCGCGTCCGCGGTCGAGCTTCGCTTCCAGCACCACGCCGCTGGCGGCGCGTGTGGGCACGGCTTTCACTTCCTGCAGGTCCGCGGTCAGGCAGATCATTTCCATCAGCAGATTCAGATTCGTTTTCTTCTTGGCCGAAACATCCACGAATACGGTTTTACCGCCCCATTCTTCAGGCAGCAGGCCGCGATCGCCGAGCTGTTTCTTGACCCGGTCGGGCAGGGCCTCGGGCTTATCAATCTTGTTGACCGCCACGATGATCGGCACTTCGGCGGCATGGGCGTGGTCGATGGCTTCGAGCGTCTGCGGCATCACACCGTCATCCGCCGCGACAACGAGCACCACAATATCCGTGGCTTTCGCTCCGCGGGCGCGCATGCGAGTGAACGCTTCGTGGCCCGGGGTATCGAGGAACACAATCTCGCGGCCATAAGCGGGAGATGCAGTGTCGGTGATGCGGACCTTGTAAGCACCGATGTGCTGGGTGATTCCGCCTGCTTCGCCCTCGGCCACATTGGTTAAACGGATGGAGTCAAGCAGCGTGGTCTTGCCGTGGTCCACGTGACCCATGATCGTGACCACGGGAGGACGCGGGACGGCGTCGGCGCCTTCCTCGCTGCTCTCGGCAGCCTCGGTCATGTCCTTCGTCGCTTGCTCTTCAAAGGTGATGACTTCGGTCTCAGCGCCGAAGAAACGGGCCATCTCGATGGCGAGTTCCGCATCGAGCGTCTGGTTGATGGTCGCGAACACGCCCTTCGCCAGCAGGCGTGCGATCAGGTCTTTCGCGCGAATGTCGAGTTTCTCGGCCAGATCCTTAACGCTGATGCCTTCCGTGATAGTGATGTTGCGCGTAATCGGCATCGGCTCGTTCGACACCACCATGCGCGGCGGCGGTGTGTAGCCCTTCATTGGGCCTTCTTTGATCCCGCGCGGAACGTAGCGCTGGCCAGGACGGCGAGAGGGGCCACCCGGACGGCTCCCGGGCCGCGTGAGGCCTGGGGGCGGCATCGTTCCTCCGCCTGGTCCAACGCCCAGCGGGCGCGTGCCAGTGGGCGACTGCCGGGTGGGATGCATCGGGCGGCGCTCTCCCGGACGCAGCGGCGGGCGCGGTCCGGTTGGTGCTTGCGGACGCGCACGCTGGAAGATCGGTTTTCCCGGTTCGGGGCGGCCTGGAGTCGGACGCGCTGCGGCTGTTGGCGACACAGGCGGTGCCTTATAGACCGGCCGCGGTCCCGTCTGCGGCATAATCATGCGCGGCGGGGGCGCTCCCATAGGTGCTGCCGGCCTCGCGGGCGGCGCTGCTTGCGCTGGCGCAACCGGAGCAGGCGGCGCTGCTACGGGAGCCGCCGCTACGGGAGAAACTGGCGGTGCAGGCTTCGGTGGCACAACAATAGCGGGTGGTGCGGCGCTCGCGCTGAGGGTTGCAGATACTGGCGCTGGAGCGGCAGGAGGCTTCGGCGGAACCACGATTGCAGCGGGTGGACGCGCTGCGGCAACCGATGCGGGAGTGACAAACCTGGGCGCGGGCGCTTCAACCGCCGGCTGCGCTGGAGCGGGTGCTGCATGTTTGGGAGGCGCGGCCGGAGCTTCCGGCTTGGCTGCCGGCGGAGCAGCCGCCGCAGGGCGCTTTACTTCAGGATGAGCCGCAGGAGATGTGGCGGTTTCTTTCTGCTGGGTGATGGCGCGCAACACGTCGCCCGGACGCGAAATATGGGACAGGTCGATCTTGGTCTTAATCTCGTCTTCGCCGCGAGCGGTGCGGGAAGACTTCGAGGAAGCCGGCGCATCATCGGCCCGAGCGCGAAGACGTTTGCGGACTAGTTCCGCCTCGTGCTCTTCCAGTGAACTGGAGTGCGTTTTCTTCTCGGTAACGCCGACTTCCTGAAGGACGTCAAGAATCGACTTGCTCTTGACCTCTAGTTCCCTCGCCAGATCGTTAATTCGAACCTTGCTCATCCGCTCTCGTTTCCTCCGCCCTGTTCCCGCTAAGTTCTCATCTCAACCTCACGGATTCAGTGTGAATTGCTAATGTGATCTGTTACTTGGGCCGTAATCATCGCTCATCGTCCGCTATCGCTGATGCGACGGCCGATGGGCAACTCGTTCAGCCCTTCAGTTCTGTTTTTCTTCCCCGGCTGCCTCGGACGCAGGTTCAACCGCGTCCGGGTCTGTCGCGGCTTCTTCTACCGCGGCTTCTGCCACTTCGCCGGATTCCGGTTCGGCGGCTGACTCGACCGGCGCTTCAGGACTTTCAGCAGATGCCTCTTCGACAGGAGCCTCTTCCGCCCCCTCAAGCTCCGCGGCCGCTACCGCTTCCCCGCCTTCCAGGCTGGAGAAATAATTATTCACCGCAATACTGATTTTTTCCACCGTCTTGGGGCCGATGCCTTCAATCGCCTCAAGCTGTTCCGGCGTCATGTCGGCGAGCGACTCAACCGTCGTCACTCCCGCGGCCGTGAGTTTCTCGACCAGGCCCTCGCCTAGTCCGGGAACGCTCTCCAGCGGAGTAGCCGACTGGGGGACCAGCGCCGACATCTGCTGTTCCACTTCCTGCCGCTTCTCTTCCTCGCTCTTGATGTCGATCTTCCAGCCCAGCAACTTCGCCGCCAGCCTGACGTTCTGGCCTTTCTTGCCGATGGCGAGCGAGAGTTGCGTATCGTCCACCACCACTTCGAGTTGTTTGTCGGCGGCATCCACGACCGTCACGCGGCTGACCTTAGCCGGCTGCAGCGCCTTCTCGGCAAATGTGACCGAATCCTCGTGGTATTCGATGATGTCGATTTTCTCGCCGCGCAATTCGCGGATAATGGACTGCACCCGCATTCCCTTCATGCCGACGCAGGCGCCAACCGCGTCCACGTCCTTGTCCTTCGACATGACGGCAATCTTGGTGCGCTCGCCAGCCTCGCGCGCAATGGCGCGAATCACGACGGTCCCGTCATAAATCTCCGGCACCTCGGTCTGGAACAGATGCTGCACCAGTTCCGGAGCGGCCCGCGAAACCACCACGCCGGGACCCTTGGAGGCTCTCTCCACGCGCACGATGACCACTCGAACCCGCTCGCCAATCGCGAACGATTCCAGGCGCGACTGCTCTTTGCGCCCCATGCGGGCTTCCGCTTTGCCGATATCGAAGATCACGTCCGGACCTTCGATCCGCTTCACGGTGGCGTTCACGATCTCGCCGACGCGTCCGATGTACTCGTTGTAAACCGTGTCGCGCTCAGCCTCGCGCACCTTCTGAAAGATGACTTGCTTGGCAAGTTGCGCCGCGATCCGTCCCAGGATCCCCTCAGTAACTTTCGGAATCAGTAACTCTCCGCCAATTTCGGCGGCCGGATCTACCTTGCGTGCCTGCTCGACCGTGACCTGCAGGTTGGGATCTTCGATCTGTTCCGGGGTTTCTACGATCGCCTTCACCGCATAGGCGTTGATTTTGCCTGAATCCTTGTCCAGGACGGCACGCAGGTTTTCCTGCGTCTTGTAATACTTGCGGGTGGCGACGACGATGGCGTCTTCGACCGCGCTGACCACAATCTGCGGGTCGATGCCCTTTTCCCGGCTTACGCCTTCGATGATGTTGTAGAGCTCACTCGCCATTTTTGAACCTTGTAGTCAGTAGCCAGAAGTCAGGAGTCAGCGCTACTTCACTGACCACTGGCTACTGAATACTGCCTTCTAGATTTCCGGCACCAGATTGGCCTTCTCAACGTTAGCCAATTCAATTTCTACTTTTGGCGCCTGTCCTTCTTTCGGACGCATCTTGCGGCGCGCCGCGCTCAGGTCCAGCACCAGTTTGCCGTTTTCGAAGCTCTCGAGGTTCCCCTCGAAGTGCCGGTTGTTGTTCACCGGCTCGCGCGTCATCAGTTTCATTCGATGTCCGCGGAAGCGCTCGAAGTCCGCTGCCTTGGTCAGTTTTCGGTCGAGTCCCGGAGAGGAAACCTCCAGCACGTACGATCCGCCGGGCACGGCATCCTCAACTTCAACGATGGTCCCGAACTCGCGGCTGAAACTCGCGCAATCCTCGTGCGTCACGCCATCCGGATGCTCGCGCGTCGGCACCGCACCCGGGCGATCGATGAACACGCGCAACATGCGGTGCTTGCCCGCGCCGTGGAATTCGATGTCCGCCACTTCCAGTCCACTCGAAGCCGCTACGCGGTCCGCAATGCTCCGGACCTTCTGCTCATCAAAAGCCATCGTTTCAGCAACTTACATTCAGACCGCCGTACCGGCCTCAGCCCAAACTAAAAAGTGGGCTTGCGCCCACTGGTGTGCTTCGACATTCCTGAGACTACGACACAACAGTTTTCAGGTCTGAATATACGCTTGTGATACTGAAAACACAAACCAGCGGGGCGCGACCGGACTTGCAGGAGAGCCGCGGAACGAGCCGGAGAAGCCGGTGGCGGAGAGGAGCGCCCACAATCCCGTCTGAGTTACGGAGGTTCCTCTCGTAACCTTGCGAAGCCGTTACCTTTCCCCCAAACTTTCAATGAACATGCAATTTTCCCGCACCCATCTCGGGATTGCCGCCGGCGCCGGTGGATTGCTGATCCTGATTTTCCTGGGATTCCTGCATTGGCTCAGCAACCAGCCGCCGGTACTGGCGCGCTCCGACCAGCGTGATCCGCTCACGAACATGCCCATCACGATCACCATGAATCCGCTGCGGGACCGCACGATCGAACGCATCGCCAACAGTTTCGTCAAAGAGATGCGCGACGGCAACTGCCGCCAGGCGTTGGCGAGGTGGGAAAAGAAACGGGACTACCGCAAAAAGCGCGCGGACTTTATCTGCGACTCGGAAACCCAGCACCCGCTGATTTCCTGGAACCTGGTCGAATGGGAAGATGCTCCGCCACTCATCATTCTTCATTACAAAGGCGAGCGCTACAGCACTCCCAGCCAGGACTCGACTTATAAGGACTTGTTCTCAGTGACGCTGGAAGACAAAGACGCTGGCTGGGCGGTAACCAAGTACGACGCGTTCTATTGAAGCCAGTTCTCGGTTCCCAGAAAACCCTGCAACGGCCTCGACCGAGTTGACATCGGTCGTGTCCATCAATGGCTTCTACCGTGCGACGGGTCGGCGGATGCCGCCGTGTTCAGATCAACATGAAGGTGCTGGCGTGCGTCAGCACGTGGTGAATAACAATTCCCATCTGGGTTATATCCGGCACACGCGGCGGCAATGTCTCTCCGTTTGGGAGACTGTGCGAATTGCCAGATCTCCGCAAACGCGATTCCGCTCCCACTCGGTAAGGGTGGACGTTGCGGGAGCGCACAGCCGGGCGAAGGCGGACATCCATCGTTCGTCACCCAGTACGTGATGTTTCGCCCTCCTGCATTCTGGCGGATGTCCTCGGCAGTGACGATGCTGACACCACTTTCTTCTTTCGCCCCAATTCCAGAACAGTACACGCCCGCGTGAAATCCCGAGCGGCTCACTCCATCGATCCACGCAAATAGATACGCCTTCTGTTCGGGAAGCATGCGGCCCCCTTGCTCTTGGTCGAGAAAGATGATGGTCGCTGCGGGAAAACCCTCGCGGCGCGCTGCCCTGACTGCGGATTGCGCGTCGGATTCGCCGAGTTTAGTAGCGCTGGCGACAGTCTTCAGCCCCGAGTAGAGCCGTCCGTTGAACAGCACGAGGAAACCGAACCCAGCCGCTTGAAGCTTGGCGCGCTTCCCGACCCACGTGTTCGCTTCTGCACCGGGAGGATTGTTCAGCCAGTATCCGGTGTAATCGAAGGTGCTGCGGAGTTCGGTGAGACTGTTGTCACCGGGATAGTCGTTGCGGTCGAAGCCAAGGAAGGCGGAGGTTTGCCCGGCGGCTTTTACGACCGGTGGGGACAGAATGGATCGGACGCCGATCAACAGGATCAACAGCGCGAACCGAAAGTGGCAGCTTGCCAGCACTTAGCCCCCGATATGCACCATCGTCCGCGAAGCCGGCACGAACCCCGGCTCGCCGATGTGATGGCGCTCTTCTTTTTTCTCTACGACTTTCACAATGAATTCGGAAAGCTTTTCGTCCGAGGCGCCGCGCCGCATCAATTCGTGAAGGTCGTGGTCCCAGACGGAGAACAGGCAGGTCCGGAGCTTGCCATCGGAGGTGATGCGAATGCGGCTGCAGTGGCCGCAGAACGGGTGCGATACCGGCGCGATGATTCCGATCTCGCCGACGCCGTCTTCAAATAGGTAGCGCCGCGCCGTCTCGCTGCGTTGATGCTCGATCTCAACCAGCGGCTTGTACTCCGACATGCGCTTGACGATCTCATCGAGCGTGACGACGATCTCGGGCGTCCAGACGCGATCTTCTTCGAGCGGCATGAATTCGATGAAGCGCACCACCACGGCTTCTTCCCGGGCGAACTTGCCGAAGGGAATGATCTGGTCTTCGTTAAAGCCACGCAACAGAACACAATTCACTTTGACGGGTTCGAGCCCCGCGCGGCGTGACGCCCGGACACCCGCCAGCACGCTATCGAATCCGTTCGGCACGCGCGTGATGCGGGCGAACCGGTCGGGATCGACGGCATCCATGCTGACCGTGACGCGATCCAGTCCGGCGTCCTTCAGGGGTTGCGCGACCTCGGCCAGCAAATGGCCGTTGGTTGTCATGGCGATATCGGGCTTCTCGTTCGTCGTGGTCCGCAACTTCGCCAGTTCGCGGACGAATTCCACGACGCCCTTGCGCAGCAGCGGCTCGCCGCCGGTCAAACGAATCTTCGTGATCCCCAACCCGACTAGGATGCGCGCCATTCGCAGGTAATCGTCGAATGGAAGTTCCGCGTAGGCAGCGCCGTTTGTCCCAGTGCGGCAGTAGACGCAACGGTAGTTGCAGCGGTCCGTGATGGAGATCCGCAGGTCATGAATGCCACGACCGAATTTGTCAGTGAGAGGCAATTTGATTCCACAGCAAAGGGAAAAGAAACACAGGCGGGAGCAATCCAGCGTGCGTTTCCTTTCCAAACACGGGAGGCGCAGGCGTTTCCCCCTGCACCCTCGGATAGCGCAGTGAATCGGCGCAACCCTCGCTCCCAGAACCACAAATGTCAGCAGGCTCCGGGAATCGGAAACTGAACGTCATTATAGATGCTCACCCCTGGGCTTGGGGAGCAGCCTCTGCTGATAAACTTGCTGCATGAAAGCACTGGTTATCACGCGCTTTGGAGGGCCCGAGGTGCTCGAAGTGCAGGAAGCGCCCGATCCGCACCCTGGTCCCGAGCAGGTTGTAGTCAAAGTGGAAGCTTGCGGGCTGAATTTTGCCGATCTGTTAACCGCCCGCGGCGGATACGCCGGAACTCCCAAACCTCCCCTGATCGCCGGACGGGAATTTGCTGGCATCGACGTCGCGGCCGGGCGGCGGGTCATGGGATACACCCAATGGGCCGCGTTCGCCGAGAAGACGGTTGCGCAGCGCGCTCTGCTGTGGCCTGTCCCGGAGGGATGGACCGCGGAACAGGCCGCGGCGTTTCCCGTCAACTTCTTTACCGCCTATTTTGCGTTTTGGAAAGCGGGGCTGATTGAAAAGCCGGCAGGGGCGCGGGTGATGATTCATGCCGTGGCCGGCGGCGTTGGCACGGCGGCCGTGCAGATCGGCAAGATTCTGGGCGTCGAGATGTATGGCACTTCCTCATCCGAAGACAAACTGGCGCGCGTGCGTGAACTCGGCTTGCAGCACGGCATCAACTACAAGAAGCAGGATTATCGGGAAGCGATCAAAGATCTGACGCAGGGCGAAGGCGTTGACGCGGTATTTGAAATGCTGGGCGGCGAGCACGTCGCCAAGAGCGTGAAATGTCTGCGCGAGTTCGGGCGCGTCATCGTGTACGGCGCGGCCACGGGAGAAACTCCGCAACTGGACACGCGCCTGCTGTATGCAAAAGGCGCAAGCGTTCACGGGCTGTGGCTGACTTATCTAAGTCAGAACCGGTCGCTGATGGCCGCGGCGTGGCAGCAACTATCGGAGTGGGTGACCGCGGGCAAGTTGCATCCGGTGATCGGGAAAGTGTTCCCGCTGGAACAGGCGCGGGAAGCGTTCACCCTGATGCAGGAGGGGAAGAACTACGGAAAGATTGTTCTGAAAGTCGGCTGACACGCGGCCCTCGACGCATTGGGCAATTCCAGTGTGCCACCAACCCATCTCATCATCCTCGGACTGTCATTCTGGCCGCAGCGAGGGATTCCTTTCCTTGCTGCGAATCGGGCGCGATAGGGGTTGCTTCGCTTCACTCTGCAGGACAAGTTCATTTGCGAGATACCTGGCACACAAAACAAATCTAACTTGTTGCGATCGGCGGGAAGTAAGCAGTCTTGCTAACGCGGCCCGCCGCGGCGCGTCCAAAACAGCAAGTTCGCAACGAAATCGGGAACTTCCTATAACCGGGAATCGTACCCTTAAGCGAACTGAAGTGGGGTGAGGAGAGGAAGTCCCTCGACTTACTGAGACAAGAAAATTCGCAGGGTGACGGGACTGGCTCACGCTTGGTTTGGCGGCCCAGATGAGCCGGTCCGGGCAAAGAGTGCGAGCTCGCGGCCCACATTTCTTTGTGTCACCCTGGCATTCGCATTGTAGGGCTTTGTTTTGAAAACACAAGTCCTGCGTGAAACCGAACCAGCCGCCCTTGGGTCCCGGCCGCGTGCCGGGCAGAAAAGGTGCCTATGAAGTCGAACAATTTCGCAAAAGTCATGGTGCTCGGGCTGGCCGTACTGCTCGCCACGGGTGCGTTCGCGAGCAACAAGGGTTCGCTGCACGTACAGGAAACACTCCAGGTCAACGGGCAACAGCTTCCGGCCGGTGACTACCAGATCCGCTGGGAAGGTACCGGATCCAACGTCGAGCTAAGCGTCATGCAGGGGAAGAAGGTGGTAAC
>Ga0302321_100001311_pt1 | contig 21237 bp, 25 predicted proteins | sample Fen_T0_1_FD_202505 | JGI IMG/M metagenome (GOLD analysis project Ga0302321, IMG submission 202505) | Peat permafrost microbial communities from Stordalen Mire near Abisko, Sweden - Fen_T0_1 | ecosystem: Environmental > Terrestrial > Soil > Wetlands > Permafrost | place: Sweden: Abisko...
CGATGGTGCCGCCCACCATGCTAGGCGGTGCCTCCGTGGAACACTGCAGCGTTGCCGGGAACTGGATATTGTCGAGTGACGTGCACGCCGAGTCCGTGCCTGCAGGACAAGCCGTCGCCGGAGGAGGTTCCGCTGGTTGTGCAGGTAGGTCGCTCACGATTTTCACGCTTACGCCTGAGAAGTTGATGTTCATCATCACGCTGACGGTGACCATCCAATCTCCCGTTCGTGCGGTTTCTTGCGTCAAAACTTGGCTAAAGAGTGAAACCTGATCGGTCGAATTCGCGGGGCTGAGCTGGCTGAGCAAGCCAGCGGGAATGACACCGGAGCCGGCCGCGAGTGGGAAGCGGCAACCCAAACTGACGCTCTTGCCGGCCGCCTGCCGACTCAGCTCGAAGTCGAAGACACCATCGGCTCCGCCGCCTGCCCAGCGCAGCTGATTGTCGCCGGTCCGCGACAACACCAGGACGCCATTCGCGTGCAACAAGTCCGGCTCGACCAAGGTGATGGGCTCCGGTACGCCGATTGGCTGCGAGAATTGCGGTACGACGTCGCCCGATGCGGTCACGATCAGATGGTTGCCGGGGAAGATCTGTTGTCCGACCGGCCCCAAACCGGTCGTGTACGCGACGCTGCCCATGGTGCCAGTGGGCTGCAGCATGATCGGTGTGCGACCACCGGCGATCGTGAGCGTTCCGGCGCTCACGGTGGTGGTGGGATCGGTGCTCGGGGTGGGTACGCTGACGAGCTTGCAGTCGCCCTTCGAAGCGATCGTGGTCGGTTCGTCGTTCGCGCTGTTCGCATTGAAAAAGGCGGTGACGTTGGTACCGCCAGACGGCCCAGACGGAAGGATATTGACCAAACCATAGTGAAGCGACCCGTTACTCGCGGTACTGGAAGCACCAGCCTTGGCTTCACCGGCCTGGCCGCTCTCGCCGCCAGCCGTGGCTTCACCGGTCTCGCCGCCATTTGGACTTCCTGACGCGCCTCCATCGACACTGGGCGCGGTGCCCCCGTCGCCCGCCGACGCTCCACCACTACTCGACGCGGCACCTCCGCTACCTGCTTGCGTCGTGCCGTGCGACGCAGAGCTCGCGCATCCGCTCCCGAAACCAAGCGCGGCCGCGATCCCGAGGTAGCTCACTTTCATAACCGACTCCTCGCGTGGTCTCCCGGCAGGAGCCTAATACTACTTGGTCAGTTTGGCACGATCAGATCACAGGACGCCATCCGAGCCGCACGTGCGGAAAGCGTCCTTGCGATACGAGAGCGTCCCGAGCTCCAGATTCAGTTGATTCGACGCCTCTGCGTAGGTGAGCAGGTCTTGCGTGGAACCTCCCCGGCCCTTGCTGGCCCAGTGTAGTCGTCCTCTCCCACGTGGAGGGGGACCCGTCTCCTGCAGCGATCGGGCAAAGCGCTGCAGGAAGGCTCTCCACCTGGTATCCTTCGCAATGACGCACCCGGCCGCTTGAGGTGCGGGTGGCCTGACCCCCTTGACCCTGAGCCCCGGCGCCGGCCCGCCGCGGTCGGGCAAATGCTAAGCTCAAGACGTGACCGCCGAAGAGCTAGCAAGACGAAAACGGGCGCAAGAGCGAGCCAAGGTCATGGTCATTCACAAGGCTCGGCTCGGCCAACCGGAGTTTGATTTTTCGCCCGTCAGGGGCGGAGCCGCCATCTCGCTAGCGACACGACTCACCATCGAGAGCTTTAGTCTGGGCGGTACACCTAATGCCCCGCGTGTGCGCGGCAGCGTCCCCGTGAGCTTCGTTCCGCGAACCCGCCCATGATCGAGCTCTTCGACGACTTTCGAGATATCCTCGTCGAACTCCACAAGGCAGGTGCTCGCTTCGTGGTGCTAGGCGGTCACGCAGTCGCGTTTCATGGACACCCGCGTGCGACCAAGGATCTCGACGTCTTGGTCGAGGCAAATGCGAACAATGCCAAGCGCGTGTACGCGGCGCTCGCAGCGTTCGGTGCGCCATCTCAGCCTTCGAAGTAGGCGTCGAGGACTTCGCTTCCTACGACGGCGTCCTCCAGCTCGGTGTTCCACCAAGACGGATCGACATCATCAATCGCGCCAACGGCATCACCTTTGCCGAAGCCATTGCGGATGGTGAAAGCTTCACCCTCGAAGGCTGCGAGATACCGGTGATCGGGCGTAGCGCGCTGATCAAGAACAAGCGTGCGGCCGGGCGACCGCAAGACATCGCGGACGTGAAGGCACTCGGCGACGAGTAGCTGCGGCGACACCGGTACAAACGCAAAACGCGGAGCCAGCTTTCGCTAACTCCGCGTTTTCATTCTTAGTTGCGCAGGGGCGCAACGCGGGCTGTATACCGCGATATCATTGGGGTTTGAGCGGCAGCTGGTTGCGTAGCTCACCGTGCGGGAACCGGGCACAGACCCCGCCCGACGCATGGAAGCGCTGTCGTCCGCTCGCTTGTTGGGTGGCCTCGATCCTGGCATCATTCGTGGGTCATGGCGCGTAACCTGAACCCCGCTGACTTGCCCGAAGACGTCGCTCGCTACGCTCAGGCTCAGGTCGCGGCAGGCCGGTTCGCCAGTATAGAAGCCGTTTTGGCCGCTGGCGTCCAAGCGCTTGAGCAGCGCGAGCAGAACGAACGAGAGTGGCTCGAATATGCCCGACAGGAGGCCGTGGACGGGTTTTCGCAGCTCGATCAGGGACGTGCGGTTCAGGGCACCGCCGACGAACACATGACTCGCATTGAACGCGCCGCTCGAGCCAGAATTGCCGAACGCACGGCGAAATAGTGCCCCGAGTTGTCTTCTCGCCCCGCGCCGAAGAGCAGATGGTCGAGGCGCTTGCGTTCACGTTCGAGCGTTTCGGCGAGCCTAAGTACCTCGAATACCTAGCGTTGATTCGCTTCGCCATTGAGTCGCTGGAAAAAGACTCGGCGGCAGGGAGACAGAGGCCTGAGATTCACCCAGATGCCTGGACGCTGCATATCGCCCGGGGCACCAAACGTGCTCGGCACCTGCTGCTGTATCGAGTGCGTGAGGCCGTCGAGGTCGGCGCGTTTTTGTACGACGCGATGGACCTTCCGCGGCAGCGACCAGCGGAGTGGGACGCACCGTAGCGGCGTCCTACAGCGAGGCATGCCGAAAGTCACTTGATGTCGCGAGTAGGATACCGCAAGCAGCTGGCCAGCGCGTGGTCGCGCGCCACGTGCCGAGTGCCATTGCCCTCGGCGGACCGCCACGCCGGGTGTCGCTGGTCCCTGGTTACCCGCTAGCGCGGATCCTGGGTTATATCCAGATTGCCAGCATGGCTTCCTCGAACCGCTTCCGCGCGGGTCTTGCCAACGACGGGCGATTTCAGCTCGGCGCTTGCCGAGATGCGCGCATTCGATAGCAAGTCGACGAGGGCAATCACTGGGTTTCGCGTCGACCAATCTTGACGTCGGAGTTTCTCGAGCGACCCCCGCGCTCCAGTGAGCTGACCCCTCGACCGGCGGCCTGCTGAGTCCACGTCCAGACCGACTGCTGGCATCGGGTTGACGTCGCGCCTTGGGCTCGCGGAGCGCCTATCTTTGCTCGCACCGCGCTTGCGCGGCGGCTACGCGCAACTCGCGCCGTATACCGCGGAATCACAGCACAAAAGAGAACCGCGGAATCGAAGCGTTCTCGATTCCGCGGTTCAGTCGTTGCGCGGGGGCGATTCGTTCGATGTACCACGAGGTTTGCGCCGAAATATGCGTGCCGCTCGCGTCGTAGCGGCTGGAGGCGCTTGGTTGTATCCTTCGGGGGTGCATGCCTTCGACCTGGGACCAGCCCCAATCACCAAAGACGAAGATGGTGTGCTGCGTGTCGCGGGCACGCGCGTCACGCTGGATTTTATCGTCGCCGCATTCGACCTGGGGGCTACGCCCGAGGAGATCGTTCAGCGGTACCCGTCAGTGGACCTCGCTTCGGCATATGTCGTCATCGCCTACGTCTTGCGCCATCGTGAGAGCGTCGACCTCTACCTGACAGGGCGCTCCAACGCCGCATCTGATGTGCAGGCCGAAGTCGAAGCCAGGTTTCCACCAGACGGGCTCAGGGCCCGCTTGTTGGCTCGCCGGCCTGCAGGGCAATGATTCGGCTCGCGGCTGACGAGGACTTCAACAATGACATCGTGCGGGCGTTGCGGCGGTCGCTTCCGAATGTGGATCCACAGTTTGGCCGATCCGTGGTGGATCCGAGAGGACGATCGTCGACACCAGTACTTTCATCTTCTGCGCGCGGTCGGTGTGAGTGATCACTCCGCCGACTGTGCCCCTCCCCGAGTTGGAACCGTTGCGCGACGTCGAAGGCTGTGACGGCTGTAACGTGGCTCGTGACCATCAACCCTGTTGAGAGAAGCGCCGATTACGCACGGGAAGTAGCCGGCTGCGCGAGAAGGTCAGGGGTCTGGATGCTGGTCGCGATAGGCTTGGACCATCTCAGTGCTGACGTCGGTCGGGAAGCAGAGTGGAGCGGCTCCGCCTTCACGGCTCCAAGCGCTGCGTTTGCCGCAGCGGAAGCCGTTCCGGGCGCGACTGTAAGGGCAGGGGCAGTTGCCGTCGTAGGCTGCGATCGACTCTTTTATCAGGATCTGGCGAATCGTTGCGTCGCTGGCGCGCTTCTCGGGCCCGCTCTTGTCGGCGAGGGGCTTTGCGCGAGCGTCGCGCTCCGCGCCTGAGGCGGAGCCGCCGATGGCGGACGTCGCCAAGACCAACACCAGGCCAAACGAGATTAGGCGCATCCTTCCAGGGTATGCGGGAACGACCGGTGTCCGATACTCTACGGAAGCGCAGTGACGCTAGCATTGTGCGTTGTCGCGGCCGGCGGCACTCATCTGAAGTGCCGACCGACTGTAGCGGCTCTCTAACGCCCGGCTTTTAAATCGCATGCGCATGGCCTTCGCTCGAAAGAGGTTTGATGGTCGCGTGATGCGTGGAGACCGTCGTAGCCTTCGGCGGCGCGGTTCGCTCTCTCCCTCGTACAAATAAATGACCATTGCGCTGCTCTGCGAAGGCGTTGCATCCTAAATCGCTTTGCGTTCAACCCTGTTGTGCCCCGCAAGGATGGTCGCACAGCTAGCTTGAACGTGCGGTTGCGGCGCTGCGCGGGCTGTTGCAAGTGTCGTCGCATGAGGTCAACTGCCTCGGACGTCCTCGATCGAGCAACGCCCGGTGGTGTGCTCTCGGCCTTCTGTGAGGACGTTGACGGCGCTCGGCTGGAATTGCGGGCTGCGGCAGAGGAGCTCGAGCCGATCCCGACATTGGTCGCGTTGGAATGGGCCCAGGCTCCTGCTCTCGCGTCGGAGGTCGATGAGATTCGCGATGCGCTGGCGCGCGCCGCGGCATCCTTGTGGCCTGATTGGTACATTACCGCGGAGCAACGCTTGGAGCGGCAGCGGTTGGCGAGCGACCCCGTAGCAGGCGTGATTGAGGAAACCGCGAACGCGCCCGTGCATCCGTCGGCGAGCTGGTTGAGAGAGGCTTGGCGCCGCTGCAGCGCGGGCAGGTTGCCGCTCGTGCCGCGGATGACTGCAGCCGAGCAAGTGCGCCAGCTTTCTCGCGCGCTCGATCCTACTCGATTGATCTTTGCGCTTTCGGTAGCCTCGGCGGAGGCCACACCGCCGCGCGTGCGAGCGGTGGCGCACGCCGCCGAATGGCTGGCCTACGAGTCCCAGGCCAAAACGCTGCTGCTGCTGCCGCGGGCTTGGCAAAATCACTTGGAGCTCGACCATGTGACGTATCAGGCGCTCACGCTGGAGCCTCCGATGGCTGCGCCGGCAGAGGGCGCTGCTCCGGCTTCGGTTCGGACGGCCGCGGCCATTGCCTTGAGCGCAAGCGAGCCGCTGCATGTAGTCGTCGGGCCTATCATCGGTAGGCCGCGCGGCGAAGTCGAAACACTCTTGCATGATGCCCTGATCGCGGATGCCGAGCTTGCGGCGCTTTTCGAATACAACCAGTCGCTCATTTTGTATGGCGAGAAGCGCTGCACGGTTGATCTGATTTGGCGTAGCGGAGCGTTGGTGATCGAAGTCGATGGCAACGAACATCGTAGCGAAGCCGCATTCGGCAAAGATCGCGACCGCGACTATCGAGTGTTCATGAGCGGCTACACCATGTTGCGCCTGACCAATGGCGAAGTGATCCACAATACCAGCGGTGTGCTGAACAAGATCCGTAGCGTAGTAAGACGCCTGAAAACGTTGACAATGCAGAGGTAACATGCCCCCATCGATTACTCCTAAGCAGGCTCTCTTCCTCTGGCACCTCATCCTTACCGATGGCGCAAGCGACGTCGGAGTGATGTCGAGCGATACCGTGCCCAGGTTGAGCCGGACCGAATGGCAAGCCCTGGTGGACGCCGGTTACCTCGACGCTCCCAAACGAGGGCGAGCGACGTTCCTTACCGCCACTGACCGGACTTGGAGTTGGGCAGAGCAGGCGGAGAATGTCGAGCTCGCCAAGCTCGAGTCACCGGCGGGCGCTGCGGCGCTCGAAGCACTTCTGAACCGACTGCTCCCCCTGCTCCGCGAGCGGGACATCGGTTTGGCAGAGCTGTTCAAGAATGATCCGCCTCCGGCACCTTCTAGCCCGGTTGCTCGCGCTCCGCGCAAGAAGTCGGCGGCGACGCCAACCGTAAAGAAGGAGGCCAGCGCGAAAAAAGCTCCGCCGAAGAAGAAGGCCAAGGCGAAAAAACCTCCGGCGAAGAAAGCGGACACGACGAAGAAAGCCAATACCAAACCGAAAACGAAGCAGGTCAAGCCCGCAAAAGGGACGAAAGTCACGCCTCTCAATTCTCCGCCTACGCTCCCCGAACGAATCGAACAAGCGTGCCTCCTGCTCACCCAGGGTGCCCGCCAAACACGGGTGACGTTGCGGGATCTGCGCGCCCGCCTCTCTGACGTCGCGCGCGACGACATGGACCGGGCGCTACTCGCGCTTCAGCGCGAGAAAAAGCTAGTGCTCTATCGCGAAGACAACAGCGCCGCGCTGCGCTCGGAAGATCATCAGGCGGCGTTGCTCGTTGGCAATCAACCCCGTCATCTCGTTCTGTTGGAGGCTTGATCATCATGCAAGGCGCGCTCGCGGCACTCCGCAAAGTCAACTTCGATTGGACGGCTCACATCGACCAGATCTGGCGCGACCAGCCGCACGAGACCGAGAGCCTGCAAGCTGATTCTCGCCGTGAGCTCATCGAGCGCTTGGACGACTTGCGCGACCAGACAAGCGATTCATCGCCGCTTGGGCAGCCGTTGCTCGGACCCGCTGGGTCCGGCAAGACTCACCTGCTTGGCTTCGTCCGCCGGGAAACGCTCGCGCGTGGGATGTTCTTCATCCTCGCGGACATGACCGACGTGGGCGACTTCTGGGACACGGTGTTGCTCGGCTACTTGCGCTCGCTGCAGCAGAAGCTGTCGGGTGGCAAGCGCCAGGTCGATCACTGGCTCGTGCAGATGATTGCTAAGTTCGGTCAAGGGGTAAAAAAGAGCGACGCTATCCCGCAGCAGCGACCGCCGGGCTTGATCAATCGCATCGATGAGCTGATCGCGGGTGTGCGCCAGCACCACGACGCTGAGGGTCAGCAGCATTCGGATGTGCTTCGGGCTCTGGTGCTGTTTGCCTGCGATCACATCGACATCAATGATCTCGGCTACAAATGGCTTCAGGGCGTCACAATCGATGCGGACGAATTGAGTCTGTTCGGCTTTCGACAGCGTGAGCAAACGCCTTCGAGCATCGTGCGCGGCGTGTCGTGGCTATTGTCGCTCACGGCACCTGCGGTACTTGCGCTCGATCAACTAGATGCGATTGTCGCCGAGCACGAGCTGGCGCGCTCGGAGCCAAACGCCGAGAACCCATCCGAGCAGCAGCGGCGCTCGCTGGCCATCATACAAGGCATTGCGAGCGGCCTACTCGAGCTGCGCGATCTCTCGCGGCGAACGTTGTCGGTCGTTTCCTCGCTCGAGACCACCTGGAACGTCCTCCACGTTCAAGCCGCTGTCAGCATGGGGGATCGCTTTGATAGTCCGCTTCTGCTCAAGCCTGAATCGAGCTCCGCCGCTCTACGTGAGCTGGTCGCGGGACGCCTCGTTGTCGCATTCGAGCAGGTGCAGTCTGTGGCGCCGTACCCGACGTATCCGTTTGCGGATGGGTTCTTCGAGAGCTACGCGAGCAACACCCCGCGCGAGCTGTTGAAAGCTTGCGAGGCTCATCGGAAGGCTTGCCGGCGCGCTGAGCAAGTCACCGAAGCGGGAGGGACCAGCTCGACTAGCCCAGAACCAGCTCTCCCCGCGGGTTGGAAAGCCCCGATCTCCGAGAAGGTCGCGGAGCTCGCCGCGCGCGCCCCATTCAGCGAGCTCTTGAATGAAGACGCCGAGAGTTGGCAAGATCGGTTAATCGAAGCCGCCTGCGACGCCCTCGTGTTGGAGAACCCACTCCCCAGCAACGTACTAGCCACGGTCGACAAAGACTTCATGGGTACGGGGAGCTACGACCCATTGCACGCACGCGTTCGCCTGGTGCTGACCGAGCAACGTGAACGAGAGGTGCATCATTCTTTCCGGTTTTTGCAGAAGTCTCACCACAGCGCCTTTCTGCCGCGACTCAAAGCCGCGCTGACCGCGTCGGGCATCGATAAAAACCTCGCGTTCCGTGGTCTGTCAATCTTACGTTTCGGACCGATCCCGAACGGGGCTGTCACCCGAACACTGGTTGCCGAGCTGCGCGCGCGCGGCGGGCAGTTGCTGGAACCGACCGAGGCCGAGCTAGCGATGTTGTTCGCGTTAGCGGAGCTGCTTCATTCCGCCGACGAGCCGCGGCGTTTCGAGCAGTGGCTGGCCGAGGAGCGGCCCGTTTCTTCCATGGCCTGCTTCCGCGGTGCGGTCGAATCGTTGTTCGGCGGTGCCCAAAGCGCGAGCGGTCCTGCGCAACCCGAGGCGGCAACAATCCCGTCTATCGCTGCCCCTCCGCAGACCTCCACCGGCACCCCGCCGGCTGACCCTTCGCCGCCCAAGCCGCCGCCAACGCCAGAAGATTCGCTACAAGATCCCCCTCCAGTCGAGACCCCGAAGCCTCGCTCCATGCCTTCCACGCTGCCCATCGGGCGGCGCATGGCGGGCAGTGACCTCGGCGAAGAAGTGGGCATCCCACTGGCCATGTTGCCGTATCACACTTGCGTGTTTGCAGGCTCTGGCAGTGGCAAGACCGTATTTCTCAAACGGGTGATCGAGGAAGCGGCGTTGCTCGGCATTCCGAGCCTCGTGCTCGACGGCGCAAACGACCTCTCGCGCCTCGCGCTGCCTTGGCCAGAGCGGCCGGAATCGTTTTTGGACCAGGACGTCGAGAAGTCGAAGCAATATTTCGATCGCTCCGAAGTCGTGATTTGGACACCTGGAGTAGCAAACGGCAATCCGATTCGGCTCGAGCCGTTGCCAGACTTTACCGCGCACGGATCTACAGTCGATGAGCGCGCCGCCCAACTCGACGCGGCGAGCGAAATCGCCACGACCAGTATCGCGGACAGGATCATCGACGGCACTGGCGCCACGGCGCAGAAGCAAATGGCAATCCTCAAAGGAACAATGCGTTACTTCGCGCGGCGCCCAGGCGGGAAAATTCGTGACCTTGCGGCGCTGCTACGCGAGCCGCCCGAGGACGTGATCGAGCCCTACGGGAAGGGCGACAAGCTCGCGCTCGACCTTGCCGAGCGGCTGTACGCACAAATCGAGAACGACCCGTTGATCGGAGGTTCCGGCACCCCGCTGGACCCTGCCGCGCTGCTCCGTTCGAGCATCCCGGGGAAGACGCGCGTTTCGGTCGTCAGCTTAGTGGGCTTGCCCAACTACGATCAAAAGCGGCGCTTCGTCGATCAACTCTCTAGCGCGCTCTTTTCCTGGATCAAGAAGAACCCCGCTCCGCCCGGAGGCATTCTGGGCCTCTTCGTGATGGACGAGGCCAAAGACTTCGTGCCCTCTGGCAAGAAAGTGCCAGGCAAGGAGAACGTTCAGCGCCTTGCGGCGCAAGCGCGCAAGTACGGCCTCGGCTTGCTGTTTGCGACGCAGGAGCCAAAGAGCATCGACCACAGCATCGTCTCCAATTGTTCGACGCTGCTTGGCGGCAAGATGAGCTCACCCGCAGCCATCAACGCTCTGGAGCAATTGCTAGCGGACAAGGGCGCGAGCGCGAGCGACGTCGGCAAGTTGCCGCGAGGGACTTTTTACTTCGGAACGAGCCCAGATAAACCGCGCAAGGTCGCGACCTCGCTCTGCCTCAGCTTTCACCCGTCTACTCCTCCGACAGAAGCGCAGGTACTCGAACTGGCTCGCACGACCAAGCCGGCTGGGTGAGTTTGGCTACGAGCCCGCGTTTTCAGATTCCCTCCGCGACGTGGGAAACCACGTGACGCTCGCGCAACCGACGCGATAGGCGCGATCCGTCTCCCGTGACTACGAAGGTTCTCCATTGTGGGCTGAGCGGCCGTCGACTATGTGGGTTGTCGGTCCGGCCCGCACGTCAGTGGCTTCAAGCCGCCGCCGCCGGAGTTCGGTCTCCGCTCGGCGTAGGTTTCGAGGACGGCGCTCTTGCGCTTGCCCTCGTGGTCGAACCAACGGATTCGCCACGTGCCTCGAAATGAAGCTGGTCGCGCGCTTTTCGTCAGTTGCTGCTCCTAGGTCGAGCAAGCTGCCGGCGCCCCCACAAGCCCCTTTGGGTCCCGCTGTGGGGAACCTCGCAAACTGAGTGGCCACAAGCGTGGCCACAAAGAGAAAAAGAAAAAGAAAAACCCCACCTCGACATTGCTGTCGAAGCAGGGTTTTCAGTCGTTGCGCGGGGGCGCAACTACACTTGGATAACTGCGTTCACGGTGCCGATTGAGGTGCGGGTGGCTTGAACCCGCTGCTCCGCAAGCGCACTGCCCGGTAATCACAGCGTGCGTTGCGCGCCCGACACCGCGCTGCGCGCCCTCTTCTTACGTACTACTACTACCGGCTCGAGCGAAAGGCGAACACGCATGCCGGTTGCTTTTGCAAATCGTTCGAGCGTTGACAAGCTCGGCTTGGCGGCTCCGCTCTCGAGGCGCGCGATCGTGGATTGCGAAGTGCCCATCTTCTTCGCGACTTCCTGCTGGGACAGCTTGGCCCTTGTTCTCGCCTCAATGAGCATGCTCGCGAGTGCAAATTCTGCTTCGAGCGCGTCGTAACCGCCCTTGAAGCCGGGCTCTTTCATCCAACGCTTCTTGAGCTTGCTGATCGGAATGCCCATCAAACCACTTCCTTTGCTCGTGTGCGGGCCACGTCGAGCGCCCGAGCCGGCGTCTTCTGTGTTTTCTTGGTGAAAGCGTGCACGACAACGACGCGCTCGCGCTCTGCGGTGACATAAATGGCTCGTGCGATGCCATCCTTGCCCTTCATACGCATCTCCCAAAGTTTGCCTTCGAGATGTTTGACGTGCGGTTCAGCCATCGCGGCGACGCCGTGTCGCTCGATGAGCTCGACGATTCGCAAGAATCTCTGTCGAATATCATCGGCAAGCGCGTCGAGCTCCCGCTCGACTCGCTTGTCCAGGATCTCGACTCGCCAAACCACATCCGGCAGTATATCTCAAAAAAGAGATTATGCCCAGGCTTGAGCGATCAGGACCCGCCACCCGCCGCCAGGAGCGGACGACGAGGCTCGCAAAGGCAAACGAAAAACGCGGAGTCAGCTTTCGCTAACTCCGCGTTTTCATTCTTTGTTGCGCGGGGGCGATACTCGCTCTGGACAACGAACTTTTGGCTGCCTTTTGAAAAGCGGGTGGCATAGCTTGGGGAGGAGCCGGTTCGGTTCGGATCAGCGTCGTGGTGGTTGTTCGCCATGCGTTTTCTGGCATAATCCGAAGGTCGGTACCAGAATCACGGCAATGACGAAGCTTGATCACATCATGCTCACTGAGGAAGCCGCCAGCTTTGTCCAAGCGCTGGTTGCCTCGGGTCGGTTTCGGTCAGTTGACGACGCCCTCGCTGCGGCTGTGGAAGCCCTGAAGCAGCGTGACGGCATCGACGCGGACCGTGCAGCGCTGCTTCGCGCGGCATGGGATGAGGGCATCGAGTCCATGCGGCAGCATGGCCCTCAGCTCGAGTCTGACGCCGCCTTCGACGCATTCATGGACGAGTGCGAGGCCGAAGCAGCTCGGCACTGAGTCGTGCGCCTTGTTCTGGCCGAAGCCGCCAAGGCGGATATCCTCGCTGTTGTTCGCGCGACTCGAGCACAGTTCGGACCGATGCAGGTCCCACGCTACCGAGCACTCATCGCTGAAGCGCGCTTGCGGCTCAAGGAGGATCCCCATCTTGGGCATCATCGAGAGGGCCTGCCGCCCGAAGCCCGGATCTTTCACATCAGCCAGCGAGGCCGCCCGGCTAGCCATTTCCTCCTGTACTGGGTAAACGTCGCCGAGAATCGCATTGAGGTCTTGCGCGTCCTGCACGATGCGATGGATATCCCTCGCTACTGGCCTGTCGAGGGCGCCTGAGCCTTCAGGCTTTCCTCCGTGGAAGCCATTCGCACAAACAGGCGGAGGCGGGCGTTACAGCCCTTGAACGCACTGCGCTTCAATTAGGGCCGCCGCGCGCGAGTGGTCTATGGGGGCGCGCCGCAAACAATCCAGTCGAGAATCGCTTGCCGATCACTCGCCGCGAGCGCCATTGCGCCTGCGGGCGGCATCGTGCATGTCTGGAGCTGTCCGGCAACGCTGGTTAGCCGTTTCGAGACCTGGCTGTAGTCCGTCAGCGGGACGGTGCTCTCGACGCCACCCGGCGCATGGCATGGGGAGCAGGTCGTCTTGAGCGTTGCACCCACTTCAGAAGCGTAGGTCAGCGTCGGATCTGGACAGCTCGTCGGCACATTCACCGAGCACTCGTCGGAGCCGGCCGTGCTAGCGCAACCCACGACGCTGACCACTACGATGAGGCAGAGGGACGTCGACGAGAACGCAGAGGGCATCATCCTATACTACGCTAAAGCGCTCTCCATGCAGGGGTACGGTCGGTGCTCGCTGGGATGCGGCCTTCAGTCCCACGGTTTAGAATCGAGCGCAGCAGTTGGTGTCGCTGCGCCTCGCGCGAAACCGGAATGGTGGGGACAATCCCGAGCGGGGCGAAGCGACGCTGTTTTTTTGCTCGGCTGCGGCCAAACGACAATGCGGTAACTTGTCGCAGTGACGAGCTATGCCACGTAGCCGCCAGCAGCGCGTACTGACCACGCTGCTACCTGCGTCGGTCGTGTACTTTGCGATCGTAGCTGGATTGGTGTCCGCCAAGAGCCCCACGCACTGAATCAAGTAGCCTACGGAACGTCGACAAAGAACGCCGCGTGCCCATGCGGAGAGGTTTCTGAATCGACGCATGCCTCGTAAAAGTGAAAGCGAACCGCCCAGCGCCCTGACTTGTCGAAGACGATCGGGCCCACCTCGAAGACGCCGGGCGCCGTTTCTGTGATCGGCGCTCTGAGATCGGCGGACGGCGGCAGATGCGTCGGATCACAAGGAATATAGGGTTCGACACGCGAGAGCGCGGTGGCTCCAACTTTTTGGGACGGGATGCGTTCAAGTGGTTTGCCGGTCATCAAGTTCGACGTAGTCACCGTGAAGGTGACATTCTGACCTTTGCGGATCGGCGTCGCGGCCCAGGACACCTGATACTTGCAGTCATCGTCTTTGCCTGATGAATTGAACAGCGTGTCACCGTAGTCCGCGTCGTGCGTCTGGCTGCAATCCGCAGCGCCTCCCTCAGCGCTAGCTCCGTCATCGTCACCGGATGCGCCCCCATCGCCTTCTGGGCTGGGCTCAGCAGTACAGGCTGCCGGATCGGAGACGCCTTCAGGCTGGCCCACACAATGATCGTCCGCCGGGCCCACGACTGCGCCGCCCGCCGGACCGGTAGCTGGCGCCTCGACGTCGGACGACGAACAGCCAAGGCCGGAAAGAAGACTGCCTGCCGCAATGACGAACAGGGTGTTGCGGAATTTCATTTTCAAGCTCCGGATATTGAAGGGGGTTCGTTTGAACTAACGAGCGGTAGAGCGCGGCTCCGAAAGCGTCCATCGCTAACGGGCGCCTGCGACAACTTGCCGCGTCGTCGCGTTTTCTACGGCGCTGCTTGCTTTGCTGCCACCAGGTGGAGCGCGGCAGGCCGCACGCGGAATACGGAGACGTTGGCGCACATCGTTAATGACTTTACAACGCTGACCCCAAGTCGCGACGGCTGCCGTTCGGTATATCGCTCGCGGCGTTGGTCGTTTACCGACGACTCAGAATTTCTGACTTGAATCGCGCACGAAGGCACTTTCATGAAGGCGACGCCCAGCCGATCGTTGCAGCTCCTGATTCATCCTCAAGCTCAAGGCGAGTTCAGCTTCCATGATTGATGGCTCGGCGAATCTCGCGCCCGATGCCGCAATCAGCGAGCGAAGTGCACCGCTCCGATTCATCGTCGGCGCGACAACGTGACGCACGAGAGCGCCTCCGGCTTTGGGAGCAGACGCGCCGCAAGCGGGAGCAGCTTCCAAGCGCGCGTGGCGCACGAGCTCGAGCTGCTCGTGAAGTTTGGCAGCAGCTCCGGGCAGTCCGCGTGGTCGCGCTCGTGCACGGGCTTGAGACAGTGGTACAGTCGACGCCGTAGTAGCTAGTTTCATGTCGCCGCAACGAACCAAAACCAGACTAGCCGCGGCTTGCGCGCCGCTGCTCGTGCTTGCTTCTTGCGCTTGGGGTGAGGCCCTCGATTCCAATCCGTCGGCCTGGCACCCCGCCGAGGTCAGCGTCGAAAGTCCTCCTCCGCAACCGAGCGTGGATGAAGCAGGTGCAGAACCGGCACCGGCAGCGAACTGCACGGATCCGCCACCGTACCAGCACGACCTGCGACGCTCAACGAGCGAAGGGTTAAGCCATCGCGCCAGTGAACCGTGTTTGGCCGGATGTCACGAGCCAGGCGGAACGGCTCAGCTCGCGTTTGCAGCGGCGGGTTCAGCTTACAGCGCGCAAGGAGTTCGGAGTGCGGCGAGCCCGGGCAATTTGGTTCGTGGCGTTGGCGGCACCGAGCTCGAGGTCGACGCTTGCGGCAATTTCTATGCAATTGCCCATGCCCTGACCACGAACGTGCGGAGCACGCAGCCGTGGGTCAAGGGCGCGTCGTTTCATCGCATGGAAAAGCCTCTCGCAAAGAACGCGCGGGCGGGCGACTGTAACCAATCCGGTTGCCACGACTTCAGCGGGCGACTCAACTTGGGGATCTACTATTGATCGCTGAGACCCACCCAAAGGCCATGCTCCACGCTCCGGGCGAGCCACTTCTGAGTTCTGGCGGGTAGCAAGTCGCGCTCGACGGGGCCGCATTCCTGCTCGAGCTGCGCGAGCGCTTCGCCGACCGGGAACAGCCCCAACAACGCCAGCAAGCGTGCTTCTTGCGCTTCGATCGGGAGCTGGCCGATCTTGGTGGAAGATCGAACCAGCAACCAGTGTCGAGGCTGGGCAAGGCGCGGCGGCAAGGGCGCGGGCGTCTCAGCCGGATCGCCGAGCAGCGCCCGCCGCAGCTCACACAGGGGCCAATCTTCTTCCAACACTGCGGCCGCTGGCGATGGTTGGAGCCGGCTCGTGAGTAGCCTTTCAGCGTCCCCCGCCGATGGCCGAAAAGCCGTGCAGGCGGGGGCACGAAAGACGTGATGGTAGGCTGCATCGATGCGCGATGCCTGCAGGACCGCGGCTCGTTCGACCGAGCGGCCCCGGGGGTCGACCGTCACCGTGGGTGACGGCAGGGCCAAGACCAAGAAATCTTCGAAACCATCCACCACGGCGTCGATGTCCCAGACTTTGGGGGGATGCGCGAGCAGGAAACGCGAAGCGTACTCGTTGAAACAGAAATGACCCAGCAGGCGGGTCGTGAGCGGAAAGGCGCCATGGAAGACGGTGAACAGCCTGAACCAGTACTGGCGATTGTAGATGGCTAGGCGCTCGGGGGAGCTCAACTTGGCTCCACGCACAGCATCTCGGGCCAGTCGCGGGTCGTAACTAGCGGGGCTGGCACGCAATGTTCCCGAGCGCCGATCGAGGGGCGTTCGAAGCATCTGGCTAAAGCGCGCTTGAAAGGCCTCGAGCCACTCCGGCGATGGGCGAGTGGTCACGCGCGGATCCGTGCGGCCTTGGCGAGCTCTGACAACACCTCTGGCATGGGCGGGATGTGATCGTCCCATTCGAGAAGGGTCGGAAACGGTCCGCCTTGGCGCCATGCTTCCGCATATAGACGCCACACGGCGTCCGCGACCGGGTGATCGTGCGTGTCGATGATGATGCCGTTGCTCTCGCGCGAATGGCCGGCAACGTGCACCTGCAGCACGCGCGAGAAATCGATGGCATTCAGGTACGCTTCAGGGGAAAAATCGTGATTTTGGCTGGAGACGTAGATGTTGTTCACGTCGAGCATGGACCAACAACCCGAGTCTCGGACCACGGCGCCGTAAAACTCCCACTCAGTGAGGGTCGAGCTGTCGAACTCGACGTAGCTGGAGAGATTCTCTAGCCCAAACGGCCGCCCCAACTGGCGCTGCACGAACGCAGCCCGCTCCGCGGCCATGCCCACCAAGTCAGCGGTGTAGGGTGTAGGCAGTAGATCGTGATGACTGATGCCGTGGGCGCCGGTCCAACATAAGTGATCCGTAACGAACGGCGCGTTCACGTACTCGGCGAGCCAGCACAGCTTGTCCAAGTACGCCGAGTCGAGCTGCGCATGCCCGAGCAGATTCAAGCCAACGCCGTGCAGCACGATCGGGTAGCGCTCGCGTACGAGATCCAGGTGTCGGCGCGGCGGCAGTGCGTCACCTAAAAAGTTTTCGCTGATGATCTCGAAGTAGCCGAGCTCGGGCCAATGTTCGAACAGATAGCCGTAGTGGGGAATACGGAGACCGAGCCCCAGAGCGTCACGTGGCAGCTCCTGGCGCTTCACGACCATTTGTGTACTCTAACTCGATGGCGCGTCGAGCTCAGCCGCCAGATCCGCTGTTCCCACCGCCAGTTCCGCCACCGCCGGTTCCACCGCCGCCAGTTCCGCCACCGCCGGTTCCGCCACCGCCGGTTCCGCCACCGCCGGTTCCACCGCCGCCGCCCCCGGCTCCACCCGAGCTGGGCGCGTCAGGAATACCGAAGCCAGGGGTCACTCCGAAAATATCGTACTGCTCGACTGCAGTGGGCAGTGTCTTCACGTACTGAACGGCTCGCTTGATCTCGGCGAGCGAGTACTTCTGATAGTACGCAGGCATATTCGAGTACGGCGTGCCGTCCGGATGCAGGCCCTGCGTACCAAAGATGACAATCGAGAGCAGCCTCTGATCGGTGCTGTCCTTGAAGCGAGTGAGCGCCTGCTCATCCGAGAGATCGCTGCCGTGAACGACGTTGTAGATGTTGAAATCCGGCTTGTCGGGGTTCGACCAATCGCCGTGGCAGCCACCGCAGGGACCCGCGCTGTAGATTTCCTTGCCGGTGAGTCCGGTGTCCGCCGGCAGCACCACGCAGCCGGCACCACCGCAGCTGTTCATCCCTTTGCAGGAGTGATCCGTAAGCGTGGTTCCTAGCAGAGAAAGGCCCTTGCACATGCCCGCTCCCGCGCAAAACGCGGTGACGTAGACCCAGCCATTGCGCTCGTCACACAGCGCTTGGAACTCCTTCGCGTCGATCTCGACACCGTCCGAGATCACGTTGTCGTAGGTATCAGAGACCGCGCCGCCAGCCCCGGCTTCAGCCGTATCGGTCGCTCCAGCCTCGCTACCGCCGCTCGGAGCCGCACCGCCGGCCCCGCCGGAATCGGCTCCGGCATCCGTTTGGCTTGGTCCGACCCCGGCCTTCCCGCCGTCACTACAGGCGACCGCTGCGCTTGCGGCGAGCAGGCCAGCCAACGCTGCCGATACGAGTGCGCTGGAAGATTTTGACAGCGACGAGGGCGCGGGCGAGGAGTGGAGTTCGGACATGATTGATTCCTGCTTAGATATAGGTGAAGCGATGCGGGAGTCTCGCTCGAAGACCTCCGCTGAAGCAATGCCTCGGCGTGCGGCCAATTGTCGCATCGCACACGCAACGATTGGTTCGCATGCGGTGCGAAAGTATGGGTCGTTTGGATGCTCGAGTACGGGAGCGTGCTGGCCGCGCGCGAAAATTCAGGCCGGAATCAATTGCAACCGCAGCCGCTGCTGACGCCGAGCTCGCCACCCACAGCGCCTTCGTGGATCGCGTGAACGTGGTCCCGGGCCGGGCTCTTGGCATACGTCGGTTGCATCGTCGGTGCGGCGAGTCGTCCTCGTTCGTAGGACATGACTGGCGTGCAGGCGCTGACCAACACGAGCACGAGCGCCGGAACGAGCGTACGGAGCATCACTACCGGTGAGGTATCACGGTTCACGCCTCAGGATGCTGATCATCGCGATCAGCTGCGTCATTTCAGTGCGGAGTCGTCCAGTTCTAGGGCAGGGCAACCCGCATCTCAAAGAGCCGGCATCGGAGCAAGGAATAGTCGGTAGCGCGCGAGTGGTCGACGCGAGCGGCTCTGCGGAAATGTCTGTCTACGCAGATACGAATGCTGTAACCGTGTTCACGCCGACGGCTGGGGCCAGCGTCGAAAGCAAGACGGACGCCTGGTCGGTGAGCGGCCACTATTTGGCGGATATAGTGAGCGCCGCCTCAATCGACATCGTCAGCACCGCCAGCCCTCGCTGGACCGAGGTGCGCCACGAGGCGGCGCTTTCCGCCGCCTACAAACCCGGACCTGTCGGGCTACGCCTCAGCGCGTCCGTGTCGCGAGAACCAGACTACCTTTCGATCAGCGCCGGTGGGCTCCTGCTGCTCGAGCTCGCGAACAAGAACGTGAACCCCACGTTTGGCTATTCGATCACCTCGGACACAGCGGGGCGCACGGGCACACCGTTCGCTGTGTTTTCGCAGAGATTGCTGGTGCAATCACTCACGGCTGCAACCGAATTCATCGTCGATCGACGCACGACCGCACTGCTCGAAGCCAACGGCGTGCTCGAACTCGGGGATTCGTCCAAGCCCTACCGATTCTTGCCACTTTTCGCTCCCGAAGTGGTGCCTCTGATTCAGCCTGGCGCATCGCTGGCCTTCGTGAACGAGGTCCGCCTCCCGGGCAGGATCACGGAACGGGTGCCCGAACAGCGCGTGCGATTTGCCCTGTCTGCGCGCTTCGCTCATCGGTTCAACACCACCACGCTCACACTCTTTGAGCGCGTCTACGCGGACACCTGGGGCCTATTCGCGTCGACCTCGGAAGCCCGCTACCTTTGGGACGTCAATGAGCGCTTCGTGTTCTGGCTGAGCACGCGCGCGCACCTGCAGAACAGCGTCTTCTTCTGGGAACGGGCGTACGCTGCACACCTAGCGAGCGGAGCGGTCGTCGTCCCGACCTACCGCACTGGCGATCGCGAGCTCAGCTCGCTCATCTCCGGCAGTGTGGGCGCTGGCGTGCGTTGGAACGTCGGGCCGCGGGGCAATCCGCAGGTGACGCGACTCACGCTTCAAGCGGATGAAATGGCAACTCAGTTTCGGGACGCATTGTACATTGATGGGCGCCTCGCCCACCTGGTCATCCTCCAGGCGGAGTCCGAATTCTAGTGCGCGCGCCTGCTCTTCTCTTGCTGGTCTTTGGTGCCGTTGCTTGCAGCGATCCGGTGCACGATCAGCTCGTGGCAAGTCTGGGCGATGAAGCGCCGGGCGTTCCGCCAGGGCCCGAGCACCGACCCGGGCAGCCTTGTGTTGCTTGCCATGGAGAACAGGGCCCGGCTGAGAGTCAATTCACGCTCGCGGGAACGGTTTTTCAACGGCAAGTTGCCACCAGCCCGCTCGCCAATGCGACCGTTCATGCCATCGACTCTACGGGCGCTCAACGCTCAGCGCGCTCGAACTGCGTCGGGAACTTCTTTTTTCGAATAGATGATTTCGCACCGAGCTGGCCCGTTTGGGTGAAGCTCGAGCTAGGCGACCTCACGGTAGACATGAGCTCCGCGATTTCTCGCGACGGTTCTTGCGCGACCTGCCACCAAGATCCAGCGAGCCCCAGTAGCGTGGGCCATGTCTACCTGGCGGCCGACGACCGAGCGTTGCCGGAGGCCTCGTGCGATCCGTGATCCAGCTCGCCTCCACCCTGCAGTGCGCTTGCGCAGGCTGGCTACTGATCTTGGTCTGCTCTGGCTGTTCCTTGGAAAATTCCGATGTGGCCTTGCGCACTCCGCCCCGCAAAGACTTCGCTGCCGTCAGCTCGGTCTTCGAACGCCGCTGCGGGACCCTCGATTGCCACGGTGCTCCAGCGCGCAATCTCAGAGTCTACGGAATCTTCGGCCTGCGAGCGAACGGGCTCGACGTGACGGGTGGGGCCGCAACGACCGACGCCGAGGTCGAAGCAACCTATACGTCGTTGATCAGCATCGACCCAGAGACGCTCAGTCGTGTCAGCGCTGACGCGGAGGCGCCAGAGCAATGGCTCGTGCTTTCCAAAGGCCGCGCGCGCGAACAGCACAAGGGCGGCGAACGGCTGCCACCTGGAAGTGCCGCGGACGCCTGCATTCTGTCTTGGCTCGCCGGCCACGTCGACGAGGACGTCTGCGCGGGCGACACCTTCAGTCCCGCGCCGTTGCCCGGCGAAGAATGGTGAACGAGCGCGCGGGGGGCGCGCGAGCGGCGGTTCCGACGTCGATCTGCGACAACACGCCGCAGCATTCAACCCGCGACAACATGCCGCAGCACCGGACGCCACGCTCCCGGCTATAACTCGCCGCGAGCTGCTCCAATGATTTCTTACGTTATCAAATCGTGCGTCCTTGCCCTTTCCGCGACTCTGCTGCTGGCCGGTTGCGGTAGTGACGCTGAAGAGGCGCCAACCCCTCGCGCTTTCGAGCTGGGGTTTGCGGCCACTGCCGACGGCAAACACGTGGGTTGTAACGACAGCATCGGTGGCCTCGGACCCGACGGAGCCGATACCGTCGGCGTGTCGGATCTGCGCTTTTATGTGAGCAACCTCAAGCTGTGGGACGCCAAACAGCAGCAGGTAGCGCTGACGCTCGACGAGAATGATTTTCAGTATGCGAGCGACGCGGGGCAAGTGTCGCTCGTGGATTTGACGAGCAACACCGAGGGCAGCTGCGCCGGGAGTGCGATCGCGTTCGCTGAGGGTACCAAGCGCACGAATAGTGTGATTACCGGCAAAACCGTGGTCGAGCAG
>Ga0302321_100001312_pt1 | contig 21234 bp, 16 predicted proteins | sample Fen_T0_1_FD_202505 | JGI IMG/M metagenome (GOLD analysis project Ga0302321, IMG submission 202505) | Peat permafrost microbial communities from Stordalen Mire near Abisko, Sweden - Fen_T0_1 | ecosystem: Environmental > Terrestrial > Soil > Wetlands > Permafrost | place: Sweden: Abisko...
CACCAGCCAACCCAGGCCCGAGCTCGCCCCCATCATCTCGGCGGCGATGAGCATGATGAACGACTGCCCCGCCGCCAGCCGCAGCGCGGTGAAGATGGAGGGCAGGGCGGCGGGCACGACCACGCGCACGAAGAGGGCCGGCCGGGAGAGGCGGAAGGCCCGCGCGGCGCGGAGCAGCTCGGGGTCCACGCTGGCGACGCCGGCGATGGCGGCGAAGGCGATGGGCCAGATGCAGAGCCAGGCGATGAGGAAGACCTTGGCGGACTCGCCGATGCCGAAGAAGAGCAGCACCACGTGGAAGAGCACCACCGGGTTGGCCTGGGAGAAGAACTCCATGAGCGGCTCGAGCGCCTGGCGCAAGCGCGGGAACCACCCGCCGAGCGCCAGCCCCAGGAGTGGTCCGATCACCACCGCCACGCCGAAGCCGCCTAGCGCGCGGCCCAGGCTGAGGCGGGTGTGCTCGCCCAGCAAGCCCAGTCCCCACAGGTGAACCAGGGCCTCCAGCACGCGGCTGGGAGGCGGGACGAAGACCGGGTCGATCCACCCGATCCGGGGGAGGAGCTCCCAGAGGGCCAGGACCGCGCCGGCCAGCAGCAGCTGCGCGCGCAGGATCTCGCGGCGGGTCACGTCGACTCCTGTTCGGCGACTGCGCTCCAGCGCGAAGGGGTGGGGACGGCGCTCGCCGAGGGCCGCGGGGGGGGGCCGGCGACGGCAGCGGGGCGCCTGGCGCCAGGGACGGTGGGGAGCGCCGCGCCGGCTCGGGGCGACAGGTGTCGCTCCAGCGCGATCAACCCGCGGTGTAATCCGAAGCCGAGCAAGGTCACCAGCAAGGACCCGGCGTAGATGCCCGGGATCTGGTAGTTCATGGCGGAGTTGTGCACCAGCCAGCCCAGGCCGCCGTTGGTCCCGAGCATCTCGGCGGCGATCAGCATGAAGAAGACCAATCCAGCGGCGATCCGGAGCCCCACGAAGAGCGTCGGGACTGAGGCGGGCAGGATCACCCGGAGCACCAGCTCCCGCTCGGAGAGCGCCATGGAGCGGCCGGTCTTGAGCAGGATCGGATCGACGGTGGTGATGGCGGTGAGGGTGTAGAACAGGATGGGCCAGATGGCGACCCAGCCCACGGTGGTGATCTTCACCAGCTCACCGGAGCCGAAGAAGAGCAGGAAGACCGGCATGAGCGAGAAGGGGTTGACCTGGCTCAGCACCCGTAGGAAAGGGTCGAGCACCAGCCGCGCGCGCGGCGTCCATCGAGCCAGGACCAGCCCGGCCGGCACCGCGATCAGGAGCCCCAGCGCCAGTCCGGCCAGCGCCCTCCCGGCGCTGATGCAGATGTGGGTCAGCAGGGCACCGCTCGCGATCAGGCGGCCGATGGTGACGACCACCGTGGAGAGCGCGGGCGCGAAGGTCGGGTCGATCCAGCGCAGGCGAGAGGCGAGCTCCCAGAGCACCGCGAACCCGAGGATGCCGGAGCAGCGGAGGGCGGCAGCGCGCAAGCGCGGCGCTGTGGTGGCGCGTTGTGCCGGCGCCTCGAGCGAGGGAGCACGGCTCATTCCGGACGGTTGCCCTGCTGGAGAGAGGTCCAGACCCGGTGGCGAAGGGCCGCGAAGGCCTCGGAGGTGCGCAGATGGGCGGCGTCGCGCGGGCGCTTCAGGTCGATGTCGACCACCTCGCGCACGCGGCCCGGGTTGGCCGCCAGGATGGCGACGCGGTCGGCCAGGAACACCGCCTCCTCGATGCTGTGGGTGACGAAGATCACCGTCTTGCGGGTCTCCTCCCAGATCCGGAGGAGCTCGTCCTGGAGCGTCTCGCGGGTCTGGGCATCGACCGCGGCGAAGGGCTCGTCCATGAGGAGGATCTCGGGGTCGAAGGCCAGCGCGCGCGCCAGGGCCACGCGCTGCTTCATACCACCGGAGAGCTCGTGGGGCAGGCGCTTCTCGAACCCTTCGAGCCCCACCATCCGGATGAAGCGGTCGCTGATCTCGCGGCGGAGGTGCTTGGGCACGTGCTTCACCTCCAGGCCGAACTCGATGTTCTCCCGGGTGGTGCGCCAGGGAAAGAGCGCGTACCCCTGGAGCACGATCCCGCGGTCGAGCGCCGGTCCGGTGACCTTCTTGCCGTCGATCAGCACCTCTCCCGAGGTCGGGATGGAGAGGCCGGCCAGGATGTCGAGCAACGTCGACTTGCCGCAACCGCTCGGCCCCACCACCGCCAGGAACTCCCCCGGCTTCACATCGAGATCCACGCCTCCCAGCGCCTGGAAGGTGTGCTTGCCTTCGTGAGGCCGCCGAAGCGTGTAGCTGTGGGTCACGCCGCGGAGGCTGATCTTGGAGGGAGCTGCGGTGACTGCGTCCATGGTGTCTTCTCCGATTCCTGGCGAGGTGGGGACGAGCGCCGCGTCACTGCGCCTGCGCGATGATCTTCTCGATGTCGTGGGTCACCAGCGTGGCGGTGGTGACCTTGTCCGGCGGGATGACCTTGGAGGCGACCAGATCCTTGATCCAAGGATCGGCCAGGTTCTCGTTCACCTTGAGGCTCTTGGAGTAATAGTGGTTGCCGGTGACCGGCACGCCGATCGCCTCCTCCGTGATCTTGATCGCCTCCTCGGGGTGCTCGACCGCGTAGGTCTGGGCCTTGATGATGGCGCGGGTGAAGGCGGCGATCTCCTTGGGGTGGCTCTTGATGAAGTCGTCGCGGAACACGTAGTAGGTGATGCCGCCCGCGGGTCCGAGGCCGGTCTCGAAGGAGTCGGCGATCTTGCGAGCGCCGGCGTCGGCCATCCCCTTGTAGAACGGGGGGTGGACCTCGGACACATCGACCAGCCCCTGCTTCAGCGCCTGGATCGCCTGGATGTCCGGCATGCTGATCCACTCGATCTTCTCGCGGGGGATGCCATTCCGATCCGCGAGCAGGTTGGTCTCGAAGTCGGCGCAGATGTTGTTGGTGATGGTCGAGACCTTGAGCTTGCCCGGAAGCTTGGCCAGGTCGGCGAAGGAGTGGATGTCCGGGTGCTTGTCCGGGTTCACGTACCACCACATGTGGCGGTACTTGGGATCGACGCTGGCGTCGCTCGGGTCGATGTCCCCCTCGGCCACGCCGGTGATCTGGGCACCGCCCGCCTTGGCGACCGCGATGGTGTTGGGGTGGAAGGAGGCCACGTCGTTGTCACCCCTCAAGATGGAGGGGATCTGGAGGGCGGGCTGGGTCTCGCCGGTCAGCTCCAGCTTAATGTTCTCCTCCGTGAAGAACCCCTTCTTCTCGGCGACCGCCCAGGGGGTGACCGAGCAGTCCTTCCGAGTCCAGGTCTTGATGATGTAGGGGCCAGACGCCGAAGCGGTGCTCTTCCCACCGCGAACGGCCAGGCCCACCGCCACGGCTGCCACCGCCACCACCACGATGCCGCCGATCCAGATCTTGCTGCGCGATGCACTCATCTTACGTTGCTCCTCGAGGTTCGTGTTGCGTTGCTGCGGGGACTACGCTTGCTGCCAGTGAAAGAAGCGGCGCTCGACCCAGCCGAGCAGGGCGTTCAGGGCCAAGCCGAGCAGGGAGATGGTGACGGTCGCCGCGAAAAGCTTGGGGATGAAGAAGTTGAGCTGGGCATTCCAGACCAGCCAACCCAGGCCTCGGCTGGCGCCGATCATCTCCGCGGCGACCAGCATGAACAGCGCGGAGCCGGCGGCCATCTTGACCCCGTGGAAAATGGACGGTGAGGCGGCCGGCACGATCACCTGGCGGAACAGCCGCAGGGGCCGGCAACCCAGCGTTCGCGAGACCTTGATCAGGAGCGGATCGATCCCCTCCACCCCGGCGGTCACGTGGAAGAGCACGGGCCAGATGCAGACCCAGAAGACCATCACGCCCTTGGACACCTCGCCGATCCCGAACAGCACCACGAAGAGCGGGAAGAGGGCGAAGGGGTTCACGTTGCCCAGGAAGCTCAGGACCGGCCTCACCACTCTCTGAAAGGAGCGGAAGGGGCCGCCCAGGAGGAAGCCGAGCGGAACGCCCACCAGGAAGGCCGCGATCAGCCCGGAGAAGGCCCGCGTCAGGCTGATCCCCAGGTGGGGGAAGAGCTCGTGGTTCCAGATCATCTTCGCCAGAACCGAGACCACCTCGCTGGGCGGAGAGATGAAGATCCGGAGGAGCCCCCCCAGCCTGGGCGCCAGCTCCCAGATCGCCAGGAACAGCAGGATGGGGAGCGGGTCGAGCAGACGATCGGTCAGCGGACGCCGCGTGGTGGTGGCAGTGGCGGACATGGATTCTCCCGTCGGGTCAGATCGAGGTGGGGGCCGGTCTCCAGTGGACCAGCCGCCGCTCCAGGGCGTTCAGGATCGCCTGCATGCCCAGCCCGAGGGCCGCGGTGGTGCTGGCGGCCAGGTACACCCGCGCCATCTGGTAGTTGATGGTTCCGTTGTGAACCAGCCAGCCGAGGCCGTTGTCGGCCCCGACCATCTCGGCCGCGATGAGCATCAGGAAGGAGGTCATGGCGCCGATGCGGACCGCTGTGAGGATGGCGGGGAGCGCCGCCGGCCAGAGCACGTCGCGGAAGAAGATCGAGTTGCTGCACGCCATGGAGCGGGCGGTCTTGACGATGAGCGGATCGACCCCGCGGATGGCCACGATGGTGCCGAACAGCAAGGGCCAGACGCAGGACCAGAAGATGATGCTGAACTTGGCGATCTCCCCGATCCCGAAGAAGAGCACGAAGAGCGGGAAGAGGGAGAAGGCGTTCACCTGCCCGAAGAGCTTGAGCAGGGGCTGGAAGAAGCGGGCCGCCTTGGGAAACCAACCGGCCAGCAGGAATCCGACGGGGATGCCGATCAGGATCGCACCGACGAGGCCGGCCAGGGTTCGGCCCAGGCTGACGCCCACGTGGATGAAGATCTCGCCGCTGATGGCGGTCTTGAGCAGCTCACGGAGGATGCCCGTCGGCGGGACGAAGAACTGGCGGTCCACCCAGCCGAGTCGCGGCGCCAGCTCCCACGCCACGAGCAGCAGGGCGACGCCGGAGATGCGCTCCAGCCGCAGGCGCCACGCGCCCCAGGTCTTCCGGCGTGCGCTGGGGGCCGGAGCGGGGCGCGACGCTGGCAGCTCGACCTCGAAATGGCCTTGGTTCTGCGGTACGCGCAGATCGAGTCCGAAGATTGACGAATCCACTCCCTCGACATCCAGCTCGCTCACGGTGGAGATTCCCTCGGTGTGCATGGGTTCGGGGCCTTGAAGCAACGTCCCGTTACGGGTCGGCCAGGGTTCATTGCAAGCTGCGTGCGCAGCCGTGCCCTTCGGTCGGATCGAGTCTCGAGGGGCCGAACGGCGACAAGGCGGGCGCCGGGGAACTGGTCCGTTATAGCGGATGTGCGGCTGTTATTACGTCGTTAAAACTGACAGTAAAAACTCCCAGCGTCCGCCGACGACGGCGAGCGCACGGGGGGGACCGCCCTGGAGCAGGAGGCGGCCACGGGGTAGGCCAGCGCTGGCCACGGAACCGTCACGGGTCGCGGATCGCTGGCGCGGCGGCAGCCGTTCTGGCTTGCTGGGCGGGAGGCACGTGCCTTGCTGGGAGCGCATCAATCGATGGCTCCTCTCGAGGCGCTCCTGCGCCACCATGCCTTTCGAGTCTTGGCGCTCGCCGGTCTCCTTTCCCTGGGGCTCGTCGCGAGCTGCAGCTCCGCGCCCGCGGCCAGCGCGGCCCAGGTCGCGGGGGGCGGGCCAGCAGCGCCAGCCCCTGGCGTCCCGGGGACATCCGACGCGAAGAGCCTGCGGATTCCGGTCAAGGCCGATGGCCAAGGGTTCTCGCCGGACCGGATCGAGGTCGCCCGCGGCGCGCAGGTGGTCCTGGTCTTCAAGCGGACCACCAACGAGACCTGCGCCACGGCGGTGGTCTTCCCGGCGCTGCGCATCGAGCGCGACCTACCCCTCAACCAGGAGGTTGAGGTCGCGCTGCCAACCGGGGAGAGCCGGACCTTGGTCTTTCAATGCGGGATGGGGATGTACCGCAGCCAGGTGCTCGTGCACTGAGCCCCCGGCCCGACTCCTGGCCAGCCTCACGACGCGGATGGTGAGGCGGCCCTTCCCAAACTGCATCCGCTATGACGGACGACCCGCCGGCAGGGTCACGAGGAGAAGAAATGGCACCCAGCCCCTACGCGTTCGACACCCTCAAGGTGAGGGCCGGCTACGACCCAGCCGAGCACAACGGCGCGATCTCGGTGCCGATCTACCAGACCACGGCCTTCGACCTGGAGAGTCCGGAGCGGGTGGCGCGGCTGCTGACCTTCTCGGAGTTCGGCTTCCTCTACACGCGCCTGGGCAACCCCACCGTGGCCGTGCTGGAGCAGCGGCTGGCCGCGCTCGACGGAGCCGCCGGTGCCATCGCGGTCGCCTCCGGCATGGCCGCGCTGACCTACGCGCTCCTCAACATCGCCGAAGGGGGCGGGCGGATCTTGACCACGCCGCGGCTCTACGGCGGGACCTTCGACGCGTTCCACAAGGTCTTCCCGAAGCTGGGCGTGGCCATCGATCACGTGGAGGACGGAGACGATCCCAAGGCCTTCGAGCGGGCCATCGGCGAGAAGACCCGGGCGATCTTCGTGGAGACCATCAGCAATCCGAACGGTGCGGTGGCCGACCTGGACGCGCTGGCGGAGTTGGCCCGCGCGCACGGGATCCCGCTGGTCGTCGACAACACGCTGGCGACGCCCTACCTCCTCAACCCCTTCAAGCACGGGGCGGACGTGGTGGTCTACTCGGCCACCAAGGCGATCACCGGCCACGGCAACGTGATCGCTGGGGTGGTGCTGGAGAGCGGCAAGTTCAACTGGGGCAACGGGAAGTTCCCCCACTTCACCGAGCCGCAATACACGCTGCGCGACGTGGAAGGCAAGGAGCGGACCTTCCTGGAGGTGTTCCCGGACTTCCCCTTCACCACTCGGATCCGGCTCAACTACCTGGCCTACCTGGGAGCGGCGCTCGGCCCGTTCGACGCTTACCTGGTGCTGCTCGGCCTGGAGACGATCTCGGAGCGCGTCCGCAAGCAGGTGGAGAACACACGCAAGGTGATCGCCTTCCTGGAGAAGCACCCCAAGGTCACCTGGGTGCAGCACCCGACGGCCAAGGAGAGCAAGTACCGGGCGCTGGCCGAGAAGTACCTGCCCAAGGGCGCGGGATCGGTCCTCACCTTCGGGTTCGAAGGCACCGAGCAGCAGCGCAACCTCTTCCTCAACGCGGTGGAGCTGTTCAGCTACCACGCCAACGTGGGGGACGCCCGCTCGCTGGTAATCGACTCGCCCAAGACCACCCACGGCGAGCTCAGGCCGTCCGAGCAGCAGGCGGCCGGGATTCAACCGGAGACCATCCGGCTCTCCATCGGCCTCGAGGATCCGGACGACCTGATCGCCGACCTGGATCAGGCGCTCCGCAAGGCGCTCGGATGAGCACCACCAGGATCGGAGGGTCGAGCACGTGAGCACCATCAACCTGCGGACGCCGTCCGCGCCCGTTCGCGAGGCGCGGCTCGGCTCCATTACCGGCTACCAGGGCACCGCCTCGGACCTGGTCCAGTGCGCCAGGCGTGGGAAGCTGAAGGAGCGCGAGCGCTCCTTCAGCCAGTGCCTGGGGTGCTCGACGGCCAACGCGGCCTGCACGGTCATCTTGATCCAGGACGCGGCGGTCATCAGCCACGGCCCGGTGGGCTGCAGCGCCTGCTACCACGAGTTCGCCTTCGTCTACCGCGTCAACGGAGACCACCGCGGCGTGGTGGAGCCCACCCAGCGCCGGATCTTCAGCACCAACCTGGAGGAGAAGGACGCGGTCTTCGGCGGCAACCAGAAGCTCGAGGCGGCCATCCGCGAGGTCCACCAACGCACCAAGGCCGCGGCCATCTTCGTCCTGACCACCTGCGCCTCGGGCATCATCGGCGACGACGTGGAGGGGATCACCACCCAGGCCGAGGAGGAGCTCGGCATCCCGGTGGTGGCCGTCTTCTGCGAAGGGTTCCGCTCCAAGATCTGGACCTCGGGCTTCGACGCCGGCTACCACGCCATCGCGCGGAGGCTGGTGAAGCCGCCCAGGAAGAAGCAGCTCGATCTGATCAACGTGGTCAACTTCTGGGGCGCGGACATCTTCAGCGACCTGTTCGGCCGGATCGGCCTACGGCCCAACTACCTCACCCCCTACGCGACGGTGGAGCAGCTCGCCCGGTCGTCGGAGGCCGTGGCGACCATCCAGATCTGTGCCACGCTCGGCTCGTATCTGGGGGCGGCGCTCGAGCAGGAGTTCGGGGTCCCCGAGATCAAGGCCGCGGCTCCCTACGGGGTGGCCCAGACCGAGCGCTGGTGGCGTGAGCTGGGACGCATGACCGGCCGCGAGGCCGCGGTGGAGAAGCTGCTCCAGGAGGAGCGCGAGCGGTGGCTCCCCCGCGTCGCAGCGCTGCGCGGACAGCTCGAGGGGAAGACGGCCTACGTCACCGCGGGCGCGTCGCACGGCCACTCGATCATCGCGGTGCTGCGCGAGCTGGGCATGGAGGTCCAGGGCGCGGCGGTCTTCCACCACGATCCGCTCTACGACAACGGCTCCGAGCAGACCGACGCGCTCGCGAAGGTGGTCCAGGACTCCGGCGACGTCCCCAACTACAACGTCTGCAACAAGCAGGAGTACGAGCTGGTCAACATCCTCAACCGGGTGCGGCCCGACGTCCTGCTGGCGCGCCACGGAGGGATGACGCTCTGGGGAGGGAAGTTCGGCATCCCCTCGCTCCTGGTGGGGGACGAGCACTTCAGCCTGGGGCACCGCGGGATCGTCAACTACGGCGAGCGGATCCTGGACGCCATCGAGAACGACGAGTTCGTGAAGAACCTGGCGCGGCACGCCATCAACCCGTACACGCGGTGGTGGCTGGATCAGAATCCCTTTCACTATCTGGGAGGCTGCCGAGATGGCCGGGATCATTGAGCAGGAGCGCTACACCTGCGCCATCGGCGCCATGCAGACCGTGGTGGCGATCCCGCGGGCGGTGCCGATCCTCCACTCGGGGCCGGGGTGCGGGACCATGGTGGCCGGCTTCTTCGAGCGGGCCTCCGGTTACGCCGGCGGGAGCACCGCGCCCTGCACCAACGCAGGCGAGAACGAGGTGGTCTTCGGCGGGGAGGAGAAGCTGGCCACGGTGATCGAAGGCGCCAACCAGGTCCTCGACTCGGACCTGCAGGTGGTCCTCACCGGCTGCACCACCGGGCTGGTCGGCGACGACGTGGCCCGGGTGGTGAAGCGCTTCCGGGAGCAGGGCCGACCCATCGTCCACGTGGAGACGCCAGGGTTCCGTTCGAACAACTACGTGAGCCACTCCAGCGTGGTGAACGCCATCATCGACCAGTACGTGGGGGACGCGCCGCGCAACGTCCCCCGGAACCCGGACCTGGTGAACGTCTTCGCCACGGTCCCCTACCAGGACCAGTTCTGGAAGGGGAACTTGCGCGAGTTGAAGCGGATCCTGCGGGGGATCGGGCTCAAGCCGAACATCCTCTTCGGCCCGGAGTCGGGCGGCGTGGCGGAGTGGAAGACCATCCCGAACGCGCGCTTCAACATCCTGGTGTCGCCCTGGGCAGGGCTCGAGATCGTCCGGCACCTGGAGGAGAAGTATGGCCAGCCGTGGTTCCAGTTCCCCTACTTGCCTATCGGCGGAAACGAGACCGCCCGCTTCGTGCGGGGCGTGGCCGAGTTCGCCGAGCTCGATCCCCAGCGGGTGAAGGCGTTCTGGAAGCGCGAGGAGGCCGGGTTCTACGAGGAGATTCAGAGCCTGGCCACCTTCCTGCTCGAGTTCCGCTATGGACTGCCGAGCTACTATCACGCCATTCACGACGCGTCGTATGTAGTGGGACTGGCGCGCTTCCTCCTCAACGAGGTGGGGATCGTGCCCAAGGAGCAGTTCGTGGTGGACGGCGTCCCCGAGGCGCACCAGGAGGCGATCCGGGCTGCGCTGGCCGCCACCTCCGACAAGCGGACCATCCCGGTCACCTTCGACCCGGACGCCGGCAAGGCGCAGGACGCCATCCGTGCCGCGCAGCACGCCGGTCGCGGGCTCCTCATCGGCAGCGGCTGGGACAAGCTGCTCGCCAAGGAGAAGGGGCTCGACTTCCTCTCGGCCAGCGCGCCCTCGCCCTACCGGCTGGTCTTGACCACCGGCTACCTCGGCTACGAGGGCGGGCTCCGGCTCATCGAGGACATCTACAACGGGGTCTTGGCGACCTACGCCTGAGGGCGCCGGGTCCAGGAGGTCGTGTCCGACCGATGCGGCGGGCTGGCCCGCTCACCCGGCAGGCTGGGCCCGACCGCCCGTGGCCGTGCTGCGGGCCTGGGGCAGCTCCACCCAGAAGAGCGTCCCTTGCCCTTCCTGCGAGCGGAACCCGATCCGGCCGCCGTGGGCCGTCACCAGCCGCTTCGCCGTCGCGAGCCCCAGGCCGGAGCCGGAGCCGTCGGTCGAGCCGCGCACGAAGGGCTCGAAGACCCGCTCTCCCAGTGACCTGGGGATCCCGGGGCCGGTGTCCTCGACCTCGAGCCGCACCGCGCTCCCGTCGGTGGCCTCCACGCGGACGCGGACCTCGCGCCGCGCGCCGTCGCCCATGTACTTGACGGCGTTTCGGACGATGTTGCCGAGCACGCTCATCAGCACGCCGGCGCTGCAGGCCACCTGGACCGCCGTGCTCCGCTCGACCGACACCTGGACCCGGTGCTCCGCGGCCAGATCGTGCAGCTCCTCCAGCACGCCGGTCAGGACCGTCGCCACGTCGGCGGTCGCCCCCTGGGCCGGCGCCGCCTCGGCCCGCGCGAAGGAGAGCAGGGCGTGGACGAGATCCCGCGAGCGGACCAGGCTCCGCAGGCCGCGTTCCAGCGCCTCGCGCGAGTGCGGGCTCGCGTCGCGCACGGCGAGCTGTACCGACATGGCCATGCCGCTCAGCGGGCTCAGCACGTCGTGGGCCATCTGGCCCGCGAAGCGGTCCAGCTCCTCTGCGCGCGCCCGGAGGAGCTGCTCGGACCGCCGCACGAAGCGGATGGCGAAGGAGGCGGTCACGGCGGCCAGCGCGGCGCCGATCAGCCCGAAGATCAGGGAGGTGGCCATGGCGCGCCGCGCCAGCCAGTGGATCCGGGTCTCGGCCATCTGCCCCTGGATCGCGCCGTACTCCGAGAGCGCCGGGATGGAGGCGTCGAGCCGGTCGCAGGACGGCTTCACGCCGTAGCGCAGCACCTCGTCGGCCCCTTGGCTCTTACCGGCCTCGACCAGGGCGGCCAGCTGCTCGAGGGCGACTTCCAGACGGTTCAGATCCTCGCCGACACTGGCCCGGCGGTTCTCCTCCCCAGGGAAGACGGGCAGGCGGCTGTAGGACTGCCAGTCCTCGAGGAGCGCGCCCCGCGGGCTCTCCATCCGAGGGCGCAGCGGCGCGCAGCGTCCGACGTCGCAGGCGCCGACCTGGTCGTTGGCGAGCAGCTCCAGCGAGCGGACGGAGCTGCGCATGGACGAGAGGAGCTGGATGCCGGCAGTGGCGTTGCGGGTGACGGCATCCGTGGCCGTCCGGATCTGCCAGACGTAGGCTTGACCGAGGGCGATGCCGGCCAGGAACGTGACCGCGATGGCCAGAAAGGCCAGGAAGAGGACGCGTTCCGTCGGGCGATGGCGCAGCCTCATGTCGAACCTCTCGGCATCGTGGCGCTCGGCCTCCGTTCACCTTTACCCTGCCACGTCCTGGCACCTCGGCGCATCCAGCATCTGCCTGGACCAGGAGGGCGACAAGAGGCGGTGTGCGATCCGGTCATCCGGCCGGGCGGGAAGGGTGACCAGTGGGCGCGCCCCGCACCTGCGGCAGCTCCACCCAGAGGAGGGTCCCCCACGCGGCGCCAGAGTGAAAGCCGATCCGGCCGCCGTGAGCCGTGACCAGCCGCTTGACCGTGGCCAGGCCCAGCCCGGACCCGGAGCCGTCGTGGACGCCGCGTACGAACGGCTCGAAGACCCGGTCGCCGAGCGGGGCGGGCATTCCGGGGCCGGTGTCCTCCACCTCGAGCCGGACCGTACGCTCGTCCAGGCTCTCCACCCGGACGCAGACCTCCCGCCGTGGGCTCGCGCCCATGTACTTGATGGCGTTGCGGACGGTGTTGCCCAGCACGCTCATGAGCACGCCCGGGCTGCATGCGACCCGGACCGCGGCGTTCTTCTCCACGAAGAGGAAGACCTGATGCTCCTCCGCGAAGTCCCGTAGCTCGTCCACCACGCCGGCCAGGACCGGCTTCACCTCCGCGGTGGCGCCCTGCTCCGGCGCGGCCTCGGCGCGCGCGAAGGCCAGCAGCGCGTTGACCAGGTCGCGCGAGCGGAGCAGGCTTCGCAGACCGCGCTCCAGCACCTCGCGGGAGCGTGGGCTGGCGTCCCGCTGGGCGATCTGGACCGCCGCGGTCATTCCGGTGAGCGGGCTCAGCACGTCATGCGCCATCTGGCCGGCGAAGTGATCGAGCTCCTCGGCGCGGGCCAGGAGGAGCTGCTCGGACCGGCGGGCGAAGCGGACGGCGAAGAAGGCGGTGACGGTCGCGAGGACCGCGCCGACGAGCCCCAGCACCAGCGAGAGGACCAGGGCGCGCCGCGCCAGGCTGCGGATGCGAAGCTCCACCAGGTTGGCCTGGATCGCGTCGCCCTCGACTACGGCCGCGACGATCGCGTCCAGCCGGTCGCAGTCCGGCTTGACCTCTCGATTCAGGACCTCCTCGGCCGCGGCGCCCCTGCCACGCTCCGCCAGCGCCACCATCCGTCCGACGGCCGTGTCCAGTCGCAGCAGCGCGCCCGTCGCATCCCCCCAGCGATCCTTCTCGCCCGGGAAGGTGGGCAGGTGCTGGTAGGACTTCCACTCCGACGAGAGTCTGGCGCGCAAGGCGGCCAGCCGGGCCGGCGGCGCGGCGCAGTGGCCCGCGGCGCAGGCGTCGGCGTAATCGTCAGCGAGCACCTCCAACTCGCGCACCACGCTGCGTATGTTCGAGAGGATCTGGATGGAGGGAGCGGCGTTGCCGGTGATGTCGCGGGTGGCGGCGCGGATGCGCCACACGTAGCCTTGGCCGAGCGCGATGCCCGTCAGGAACGCGACCGCGATGGCCAGAAATGCCAGGACCAGGACGCGCGCCGTCGGGCGAGGGCGCAGCTTCATGTCGGACCTCTCAGCCCCCCCCATGTTTCCCTTAGCCTGCCACCTCTGGGGGCCTCAGCGCATCCATCCCATGCAGCGGCGGCCGATCCAGCGGTTCCGGGGGGCGGTGAGGCCCCACGAAAAGGAGCCGAGCCATCCGTGCCCGGGAACGCCTAAGATGACCGGCGCGCCATGGAACTCACCCTGCTGCACCGCGAACCGTCACTGGTTGTAATTGACAAGCCGACCGGCCTGCCGGTCGACGCCGATTCGGCCCACTCGGTGGTCGCGATCCTCTCCCGCCAGCTCGCGCCTCCGGGCGGCCGGGCCTGGCCGCGGGTGGTCCACCGGCTCGACCGCGACACCACCGGTTGCCTGGTCGTCGCCCTCAACCAGTCGGCGGAGCAGGGGATCCTGCGCGCCTTCGACGAGCGCGCGGTCAAGAAACGGTACCTGGCGCTGGTCCAGGGCAAACCGCCCAACGAGGGCGACTTCGACACGCCGTATGGCCCGGATCCGCGCGATCGGCGCCGCTTCACCACCCACCTCGACACGCCACGGCGGGCCCGCCTCACCTTCCAGGTCCGCGATCGACTCCGCGGCGCGGCGCTGGTCGAGGTGACCCTGCTCACCGGCCGCACCCATCAGATCCGGGTTCAGTTCGCCGAGGCCGGGTTCCCGCTCCTGGGCGACCCGGTCTACGGCGTCCCCGCGCCCGAAGGCGCGCCGCTGGCGCGGGTGGCCCTCCACGCAGAGCGACTCGCGTTCCCCCATCCCGTTCAGCCGATCATCGTCGAGTGCAGCGCGCCGATCCCTGCCGACATGGCCGGGGCCATGGTGGCGCTGCGGTGAGGCGGGGCGAGACCCGTCGGCGGCGCAGGCGCGCTCGCCCGAACCCCTCGCGCTACCCGTTCCCCTCCACCGGCGACACCTGCACCGCCGCCTCCAGCGTCTCTCCACCGCCGCCCAGATAGATGGTGCCCGAGGTCGGCGTGGCGTCGCGGTAGCTGCGGCCGGTGGCCACCCGGATGTGCTCGGTCTGGGTCAGGATCCCGTTGGTCGGGTCGAACCCCTTCCACCCGGCCTCCGGCAGATAGACCTGGAGCCATGCGTGCGAGGCCTCGGCCTGCCGCGTGTTGGCGTCGCTGCTCTTCGGAACGTGGATGTAGCCGCAGACGTACCGGGCCGGCACCCCCAGGAGCCGCGCCAGGCAGATGAACAGGGTGGCGAAGTCCTGGCAGACGCCGCGGCGAGTGTTGTAGGTCTGGAAGGGCGTGGTGAGGACCGTGGTGGCCCCCTGGACGTACTGGTACTCGCGGTAGATGGTGTCGTTGATGTCGAGCAGGGTGTCGAGCAGGTCCGAGTCGTTCCGCTGAACGAAGCTCATGGCGTACTCGATCAGTTCGTCCAGCTCGCTCTCGGCCAGCTCGGGCGGCAGCAGGAAGGGCTGGAGGACCTGCTGGTGCCAGGGCATCCAGACCAACGGGATGGTCGAGCGCGCCCGCAGCGGCCGGTAGCCGAGGGGGTCGGTGTCGAGCAGCTCCACCCGCGAGGTGGACTCGATCACCATCTCGCTGAACGGCTTCTCGACCACCAGCCGCCGCACCCGGTTGCCGAAGACGTCCTCGTAGTCGCGCGACAGGCCATCCACCGAGACCGTCAGCCGCTGGTTGAGCACGTGTTGCAGGGCGTCGTGGATGGGCGTGAGCCGGAACAGGTGCATGCTCCGCTCGATGGGCCGCTCGTACCGGTACACGGTCCGGTGCCAGACGTCGAAGCGCCGCTCCGGCGCCTGAGAGGGGCGCAGCGCACCGCGGATACGCGGCCGCGGAACCAGCGGCTGCGCGCGATCCCGCGGCGGGACCACGTGCGCCCGGACCGCCCCCTGCCGCGCCACCAGCAGGTGCCCGGGCGCCAGCCGCTGCCAGTCCTTCTGGTCCACGCCGGTCACCTGCATCGGGTGCGAGCAGACCACCACCGCGCGCCGGCTCTTGATCCCCCGCCGGCCGAAGTGGATGGCCACCGCCTCGTCCTCCACCACCAGGTCGTCGTAGGGTGGAATCGCCTCATAGTAAAACAGGCTCTCGGTCGTCTCCCGATCGCAGTAGACGCAGAGGTCGCGCCCGTCGCTCAGGACCGCGGTGAGCGGCCCGAGCTCGTTGATGCTCTGGAACCACCCCCGGAACATCTCCAGATCGACGTCGGCGACCGAGCTCCAGCCGCACTCCGAGATCCGGTTCATCAGCTCGCAGAAGACCAGCTCGCTGTCGGTGGACCCGACCGCCTCGAACGTCGCGTGCCGCTCCAGCTCCGGCTGGTGCTTGAGGCTCCCGCCGTGGCCGAAGAGCCAGTCGCGCCGGCCCCAGGTGCGCAGGAAGGGCTGGGTGTTGGCGTCGGTGATGGAGCCCCAGGTGGCCTGCCGGATCTGGAGCACGAAGATGGAGGAGGAGAGGTGATCCCAGACCTTGACCAGCTCGCTCCGAGCGCTCCCGGCCGCCGGCGCCGGCTCCTTGAGCACCAGGGCCGAGGCCTCGTCCCCCGGGTAGCAGCCGATCCCCCAGCCGTCCGGCGGCGGGCTGGTGTTGAGGCAACGGAGGTCGAAGCTGGGGGCGAGCTGGCCCTCCAGGGACATCGCGAGTAGTCGGGTGGTCATGATCTCACTGTGCTGCTGCCGCGTACGCGGCGGGAGCTTCTCCCAGCAGCTCCCGGCCCGCATCGTTGCAGATGGCGGCGATCTCTTCCACCACGTATGTCAGGAGCGCATGGATGGCCCCTGGTTGGAGCGCCTCGGCGTGCTGCCGGGAGACCCACTGCTCCAGCCCCTGGAGCCGCTCCTCGCTGGCAGCGCCCGGCTGCCCGAACGCGGCCGGGTGCCGGATCCGCTTCAGCCGGCGGAGCGCGGCGTTGACCGCGTACCGGACCGAGCGCGGGAAGTCGGGCTCCAGCACCAGGAAGGCCGCCACCGCCTGCGAGGTGATGGGCCCGCGGCAGCGCTTCATGAAGGGCTCGAAGCCGGAGCACGATCGGAGGACCGACAGCCAGTGCGCGGTCTCGATCACCTGGTGCGCGGCGAGGTGCGTGAAGGCGTGGTGGTTCACGTCGAGGATGCGGGCGGTCTGCCCGGCCCGCTCCAGCATCACCCCCAGGATGATGAAGTCGAAGGGGTCGTCGTGCAGCATCGTGCCCTGGATGTAGCCCAGCGCCAGCGTGCAGTTTTGGCGGATGTGCCGGTAGAAGAGGTGCCGGTCGTCCTGGTAGAGCGCCCGGGCCTCCGGGCTCACCATCCAGAGGTGGAGCTCGTTGACGGCTCCCCAGGTCTCCTGGCTCACCGCCTCGCGCGCCGAGCGGGCGTTCTCGCGGACCGCGGCCACGGAGCTGCGGATGGAGCAGGCCGAATCTTCACCCCAGGTTAAGTACCGCTGCACCTCTTCGCCGTCGGCCAGCTCGGCGGCCCCGAAGCGCTGGGTGAACGCGGCCTCCTCGCCGGAGACGACCACCAGCGGATACCAGCACTGGCGGGCGTCGAGCCCGGCGTCGGGAGAGAGCCGCTGGGTCACCGCCAGCATCCGGGCCGTGCCTTCGGCCCGCTCCAGGTAGCGGCCCAGCCAGAAACAACGCTGTGCGACGCGCGAGATCATGCGGCCTCCGGTTTTTGTACCCAGGTGTCCTTGCTGCCGCCACCCTGGCTGGAGTTGACGACGTACGAGCCCTCCACCAGCGCCACCCGGGTGAGCCCGCCCGGGAGCACCCAGGGACCGGCGCGGCTGTTGAGCACGTACGGGCGCAGATCGACGCGGCGCGGGACCACGCGCGCCCCCTTGTCGTCCCAGGTCGGACAGGTGGAGAGCTCCACCCGAGGCTGGGCGATGTAGCGCCGGGGCTCGGCCTGGATGCGGCGCCGGAACTCGTCCCGCTCCGCGGCGCTGGCCTGCGGCCCCATCAGCATCCCGTAGCCGCCAGCCTCGTCCACCACCTTCACCACCATCTCCCCGATCCGCTCCAGCACCAGCGCCCGGTCCTCGTCGCGCGCACAGAGGTGGGTGGTGACCTGCTCCAGGATCGGCTCCTCGGTGAGGAAGAACCGGATGATGTCCGGCACGAACGGGTAGACCGCCTTGTCGTCGGCCACGCCGTTGCCGGGCGCGTTGGCCAGCGCCACGTTCCCGGCCGCCCAGGCCCGCATCAGTCCGCGGACCCCGAGCAGGCTGTCGGGCCGGAACATCTCGGGGTCGAGGAAGTCATCGTCGGTCCGGCGGTAGATGACGTGCACCCGCCGTGCACCACGGGTGGTGCGCGCGAAGACCTTGTCGCCGTCGACGAACAGGTCGGCCGCCTCCACCAGGTCGATCCCCATGTTGCGGGCCAGGAAGGTGTGCTCGAAGTAGGCCGAGTTGAAGGGTCCCGGCGTGAGCAGCACCACCGAGGAGCGATCGGGATCCTCGGGCGAGACCGAGCGGAGCGTGGCGCCCAGCCGCTCCGGGTAGTGGTCCACGCCGTACACCCGCGCGCGGTCGAGTGCCTCCGGCACCACCCGCTTGGAGAGGAGCCGGTTCTCCAGGACGTAGGACACGCCCGAGGGCGTGCGCAGGTTGTCCTCCAGCACCCGGAAGGTGCCGCTGGGATCCCGGATCAGGTCCACGCCGGCGATGTGGATCCGGACCCCGCCGGGCGGCTTGATCCCGCGCAGCTTGGGGAGGAAGCCCTTGCCCCCCTGGACCAGCTCCCGCAGGAGCGGCATCTCCTGCAGGACGCGCTGCGCGCCGTAGAGGTCGTCCAGGAAGGCCTCCAGGGCCAGGATCCGCTGCCGCAGCCCGCGCTCGACCTTCTCCCAGTCCCGCGCCGCGATGAAGCGCGGCACCAGGCAGAAGGGGAAGATCTTCTCGGAGCCCCGCTGATCCGAGTAGACCGAGAAGGTGACGCCCTGGCTGAGGAGCGCCATCTCGGCCAGGCGCTGCTGGCGCGCGAACTCCTCGGGCGTGTGGGTCCCCAGCGCGGCGATGGCGCTCCGGAACTCGGGCCGCGGCGTCCCATCCGCGGCGAAGACCTCGTCGTAGCTCCCGGGGTGAATACGGTACTGAGAGAAGAGACTGCCTTCCGCGTTCATGGCACCTCCAGGGTGTCGGCGCGCGCCGCGCCGCGCAGGGTGGGCGACGCGCCGCTGACGCCGGAGCCGGTCGTCCGGCGCAGGTCGAGGGTCAAGGTCGCGCCGCGGATCGACTGGCTGGGCGCCGGCCGCGCGGGCGCGATGGAGACGCGCTCCTGGCGGCGGGCGTGGGCCTCGGCCTCGTCCGCCGGCAGGCCTGGGTAGGCGCCGCCGGTGGGCCGCCAGCCGTGCAGGGTGACGGCGACCGCTTCCCGCCCCCGCTCCCAGTGGATGACGAGCGGGTCGATCGGCGGCAGCTCCGGGTGGAGGCCGGGGTGCGGCATGAACGATCGGTGAACGATGCTGCCCACGTGCCGGCGCGGGTCCGAGACCGGGGCGTGGAGCGGGACGCGCCAGCCACAGGCGTGCACCGTGCCGGGCGACTCCTGGCGCGGCACCGAGACCAAGAGCTGCAGCCGGGAGGAGCTGGAGTCCACCAGCCGGGCGCCGGCGCGCTCTTGAGAGGCGACGTCGCCCAGGAGCGGCCAGAAGGCCTGGGCCCGGGAGATCTCCAGGGTGGCGCCGGCCAGCTCGACGCGGGCGATCGGCTCGGGGAGCTCGAGCAGCTCGGCGGTGAGCGCGTGGCCCAGCCCCAGGCCGTGCTCGCGCAGGTCCTCCAGGATCGCCTCCAGGTCGCTGCGGAGGAACCAGGGGAGGCCGAACATGTCGTGGAGCGCCCCGCCCCAGTCGCGCAGCGGCTCCTCGAAGGGCGCCGTGGCCAGGCGGGCGGCCACCGCCCGGAACAGCGCCGCCACGGCCGTGAGGCGCGCGGGCGTGGAGGGCATGCGCAGCGACCGGAGCTCCACCAGCCCCAGCTTGCCGCGCGGACCGAAGAACGGGTTCCAGAGCTTCTCCACGTTCAGCTCGGCCCGGTGCGAGTTGCCCGAGGCATCGACCAGCAGCGGCCCGAGCGACATCCAGAGCTCGTCGGGCGTCACCCGGTCGCCCCGTGCGGCCAGCCGGTCGAGGGTCACCGTCAGCTCGTCGAACCGCTCTCGGACCCCCTCGTCCGGCCGCGGCCCCTGGCTTGCGCTGCCGGCGCAGTCCGGCGCGAAGGCGTACGAGAGAGAGGGATGGTGGTTGAAGTAGCGGACCATCCGCGGGAGGAGCTGAGGCCGGGCGAGGAAGGGACTGGCCTCCGGCCGGGGTCCACCAAACGTGAGCTGACCGCCGCCGCCCGAGTCGGTCCGATCGCCGTTGTAGCGGTAGCGGATCGCGGAGAGGCCGGCGTCCGCGGCGGCGGCGTAGATCGCCTCGTTCCAGGCGTGGAAAGTGGTCAGGTCGGGGGCTGGGGCGGCGTTGACCTCGACCACGCCCGGGTCGGGCGTGACGGTCAACCAGGCCTGGTCCTCCGCGGCCGCAGGCGGCTCGACGGGATCGCACTCGCCGCTGGCCAGGCGCACCTCGTCCGCTCGCGCCGCGTCTTCCGGTGATGGGCTGGTGCCGGAGGCCGGCGCGCCACGCTCCCAGAGCGCGCCATAGCAGAAGCGAGGCCGGTCCTCTCCCGGGTAGACCCGGCCGCGGGCGCGCACCAGCTGGGCGCCGGGCGCGATGCGGCGGGCGATGCGGACGAGCAGGCCGCGCGCGCGGGCCTCCTTCTCGCCGCCCTCGGCCTGGCCGAGCCACCAGGCGTCCTGGGAGTGCCGGTCGGTGAAGGTGGGTTCGGCGCCGATCCAGAGGACGACGCGGCGCCGCTCCAGCGCGGCGTCCTGGGCCCTGATCTCCGAGAGCAGATCCACGTTGCCCATCGTCTAGACCTCCTCCGCCGAATGGGGATCTTCCTCCGGCTCGGGGGGCGGCCGATCGGCCGGGTAGCGCCGGAGGTCGAGCGTGTAGGGCTGGTCCGGGTGGGGCCTGGTCGGGATCGGCTTCACGGGCCAGGGGAGCGGGCCAGTCAGGGTGAAGCGCTGCGACCGGCGCGCTGCGGCCTCGAAGCGGGTGAGCGGCGGGGTCACGTAGCCTCTGCCCTCCGGGTGCCAGACGTGGTACGCGCAGGCGCCCAGCGAACGCTTGCCCCAGAGGTCGAGCAGGTCGATCCGGATCGGGTGGTGGATCCCGATGTGCGCATGCAGGCTGTGGGCTGGGGCCCAGGCCCGGAAGCGCACGCCGCCCGCGAACTCCTCCTGCACGCCGGTGGGCCGCAGCGGGAGCAGATAGCCATTCACCAACAGGCGATGGCGTTCCGGCGCCAGCCCGCTGGCCCGGACCTCGATCCGCTCCACCGAGGAGTCGACGTAGCGGGCCGTGCCTCCGGGCGTGGCCTCCTCGCCCAGCACCGGCCAGGGCTCCAAGGCGTTGCGGACCTCGACGGTCACGCCCTCGGCCTCCATCCGTCCGGCCACCGGGCAGCGCAGGTCGAGGAAGGCCCGGTAGGCCTCGGGCGGCAGGTGGATCTGGTGCCGGTCGAGGTAGGCCAGCACGTCCTCGAAGTCGCGCCAGATCCAGGTGGGGAGCAGGAACCGGTCGTGAAGCTCGGTCCCCCAGCGGGCCAGCGGGCCGGTGTAGGGCTCGGCCGAGAAGGCGGCGCAGAGCGAACGCATGAGCGTCATCTGGGCCGAGGCCATGCGCGGGTGGGGCGGCATCTCGAAGGCGCGCAGCTCCACCAGTCCCTGGCGGCCGTGGCCGGTGCGCCAGTCGAAGAGCTTGTCGATCGAGAGCTCGGTCCGATGGGTGTTGCCGGTGACGTCGACCAGGAGGTGTCGGAAGAGCAGGTCGCCCAGCCAGGGTGGCGGGGGCTCGGTCCGGTCGAAGGCTCGGGCCAGGGCGATCTCGAGCTCGTAGAGCGAGTCGTGGCGCGCCTCGTCCACGCGCGGAGCCTGAGAGGTGGGGCCGACGAACAGGCCGGTGAAGAGGTAGGAGAGCGACGGGTGGTGCTGGAGGAAGGTGATCAGGCTCGCCAGGAGATCCGGCCTCCGCACGAAGGGGCTCTCCAGCGGG
>Ga0302321_100001313_pt1 | contig 21232 bp, 21 predicted proteins | sample Fen_T0_1_FD_202505 | JGI IMG/M metagenome (GOLD analysis project Ga0302321, IMG submission 202505) | Peat permafrost microbial communities from Stordalen Mire near Abisko, Sweden - Fen_T0_1 | ecosystem: Environmental > Terrestrial > Soil > Wetlands > Permafrost | place: Sweden: Abisko...
TGCCGTGATCTTGCCGCCGGCGATTGTGATCGAGCCGCGCTCGATGACCGTGCCGTTGCCAACGACGACGCGGACGTTTTTGATGACGAGATCTTGCGCGTGGAGAGTGCCCCCGCCGCAGAAGAACGAGAGCAGCGCGAGCGAGAGAGCGACGGCCGGACGTTTCATATTTCCCCCGTTGAATCGGTGCCGTTGCGAACCGCATCGATCATAACGGTGGGCACGCCGGCGACGGTAAGACCGAGCGGTTCGGGAGTCAGGGCCCCGAATCGCGCACGGCGTATACGTCGCCGGAAGGCGCATCGGGCGGCTGGTCGGCCAGCCACGCGCGCATGCGTGCGGAATCGAGCCAGTGCGGTTCCGTGAGCCGGTGGCTCTCGCCCGGCGACCAGTTGTAGCGATACCGGCCGAGCTCCGCGAGCCGATCGATGCATTCGAGCGCTACGGCGCGCGCCGCGGGCAAGTACTCGAACGACAATCCCCGCACGGGCGTTTTGAGGCCCGCCAGCACCTCGGCCTCGAAGCCTTCGACGTCGATCTTCACGAACTCGGGCTTGCCGAAGCGCTCGATCAGCTGCTCGATCGTCCGCAACTCCACGCGCTGGCCAGGTGACCATGCGACGCCGGCGAAGCGCGGGTCGCGGCTCACGCCTTCGACCCATTCGGGCGACAGCGTGGTGACCGTGGGTGTGCGCTCGCTGACGTAGATCTCCGCGTGGCCCGGCTCGCGACCTAACGCGATCGGCACGATCTCTACGTGGCGGTCGCGGCCATACAGCCAGGTCAGCAAACGTACGAAGTCGGGCTGCGGCTCGATGGCCACGACCTGCGCGCCGAGCTGCCGCCAGCACCGCACGCGATTGCCGGCATGCGCGCCGACGTCGAAGCACAGCGAGTCGCGTGTGACGAACTGCGAATAGAACCGGCGCAGCCGCCGTGCGCGCAGCGGGATGCCGTAGTACATCGCCACTGAACGCGCGACGCCGAAAGTTCTGGCGGCGATGCTCAAGTCGTAGATCGCCGCACGCGGCTCATGGGTTCGCCAATGCTAGTTTTTCTTGCCGCCGCTGCCGGGATTCTGAGCTGGCAGCAGAGACGTTGCAACGCGCCGCGAGCCACGGCACTGTGTGATGCATGCCCGTGGCCGCCCTCAAGCTCGTTGCTCCGTAAGCCGATACCTCGTTCATGTGCCGCCTGATGCTCTATCTCGGTCCCGAGACCCGACTGTCGTCGCTGATCATCGAGCCCACCCATTCGCTGATTCGCCAGAGCACGCACAGCCTCGAACGTGAGGAGCCACTGAACGGTGACGGTTTCGGCATCGGCTGGTACTCCCCGGATCACGCCACGGAGCCTGCGGTGTTCCGCTCGATCACCCCGGCCTGGAACAACCGCAACCTGCAGAACCTAGCACGTGTGGTCGCGAGCGATTGCGTGCTCGCACACGTGCGCGCGGCGACGCAGTCGAGCGGCGTCAACGAGGCGAACTGTCATCCGTTTCGCTGGCGCCAATACCTGTGCATGCACAACGGCGACGTCGGCGACTTTCGGCTCGTACGTCGCAAGCTGCTGGCGTCGGTGTGCGATGAAGCGTTCGGCAACGTGTACGGCAGCACCGACTCGGAGCACTTCTTCGCCCTGTTCATCGATTCGTTGCTCGAGTCCGTGGAAATCGACCCGGCGCTGCGAATGGCTCGTGCGCTCGCACGCGCGATCAGTCGCGCGCTCCGCCTCGTTCACGAGGCCGGCAGCGCCGAGGCCAGCTATCTGAATGTGGCGATCTCCGACGGCGACTGCGCCGTCATCTCGCGGTTCACCGATGAGAAGGACGGCACGCCGGAATCGCTGTACTACTTCATGGGCGAGCTGTACCCGGCTGTACAGCTACGCCGAGCGGAAGCGGCGAAGCGCAGCGCCGGCCACCCTGTAACAGTGAGCTCCGAGCGCCTAACGGATGACGACCGCTGGATCGAGGTGCCGCCAGGGCAGATCATCATCCTGCGCCGCGATCGCCCACCGGAGTTCGTCGACGCCATCACCGGCGCCGCGCGAACGGCGCCAGCCGCCCACCAAGCCTCCTAGCCGCTCAGCGGCTCGCGCGGCGGCCGAGCTCCGCGAGCAGCTCGCGGTTAGCGTCGTTGGCGCGAGCGACGAGCTGCTCATAGCTCTCGACCAGCGTCTCGCCGAACTTGGTCAGCGCTGCGCCGCCCTTCGACTTGCCGCCTTGCCATTTGGCGACGACCGGCTGGTCGAACAGCTTGTTCAGCTCGTCGACAAGCAACCACGCGCGCCGGTACGACATGTCCATCGCGCGTGCGGCGGCGGAGATGGACTGAAGCTCAGCGATTTTTCGCAGCAGCTCGATCTTGCCGGGGCCGATCTGGCCGACGCCCGGGAGCGTCAGCTTGACCCACAACGTTGCGTTGACTGCTCTCGTCATGGTGACCCAGCTCCAACTCAGCCCGTGACGGTGCCGAACAGCGCGCCGACACCCGCAGTCACGGCCATGGCGACCGCGCCCCAGAACGTTACGCGCGCCGTAGCGACGGCAATTCGCGCGCCGCCCACGCGGGCGGCGAGACTGCCGAGCAGCGCCAGCGCGATCAGAGCGGCTGCCGGCACGGCCACCAACACCTGTGATGCCGGAGTCAGCACTGCCACCAACAGAGGCAACAGCGCGCCCACAGCAAAGCTCGCCGCCGATGCCGCCGCAGCCTGCAGCGGACGCGCACTCGAGTGCTCTGTGATACCGAGCTCGTCGCGCGCATGCGCGCCGAGCGCGTCGTGCGCCATCAACTCGTCGGACACCTGGCGCGCGAGGTCGGGCGTCAGCCCGCGGCCGATGTAGATCGCCATCAGTTCGCGGTGCTCGCCCACGCTGTCGGTCTCGAGTTCGCGCTTTTCGCGGTCGAGGTCGGCCTTCTCGGTGTCGGCCTGCGAGTGCACGGACACGTATTCGCCTGCTGCCATGGACATCGCGCCCGCCACGACAGCGGCGACGCCGGCGGTGAGCAATGCCGTGTGACTTGCGTCGGCAGCCGCGACGCCTACGAGCAGGCTCGCGGTCGAAACGATGCCGTCGTTCGCGCCGAGCACCGCGGCGCGCAGCCAGTTCACACGCGCTGCGCGGTGTCGTTCGAGATGTCGTTGGATGATAGCCATGGTGGTTTACGACGACAGCTTCGCTCAGCCGTACCCAGAGAACAATGCGATCGCCGAAAGCAGGACCGTCACGATCACGAACATCCGCACGAACCCGGCACCCCGTTTGAGCGCGACACGCGCGGCGAACCACGCGCCCGCCGCCTGACCCGCGCCAAGCAGCAGACCCAAGGTCCATTGCACCTGATCGTGCAGCACGAACACGGGGATTGCCACTACCGTTACCGCGAGCACGATCAGATTCTTCACGGCGTTCGCGCCGACTAGATTGAATCCCGCACCGAGCACGAGTGCGGCGAGTAGAAAGATGCCGACGCCGGCCTGCAGAAATCCTCCGTACACGCCGATCGCGAAGAACAGCGGCACTTCCACCGAAAGTCGCGGCGCCCGCGGCGATGCGTGCTCGGCGATCCAGCGCTCGGGTTTCAGCATCAAGATGGCAAGCATCACGAGCATGAATACGCCGATCACGTTGCGCATCGTTTGTTGGTCGATGTCCACCGCCAGCCGTGCACCGAGCACCGAGCCGACGACCGCCGGCAACACGAGCTTCCACGAGCCCGTCACGTCGAGCGCGCCGCGATTGCGGAACGTGGCAACCGCCACGATGTTCTGCATCAGCACGCCGAGGCGGTTCGTGCCGTTCGCGACGGTGGCCGGTAGCCCGAGGAGGATCAGCACGGGCAGAGTGATCAGCGAGCCGGTGCCGGCCAACGTGTTGATGAAACCTGCGACGAAGCCCGCGATCGGCACCGCGGCCAGTAGCAGAACGTTGTGGTTCATGGAGCCTCTTGAAGTCGGGCCGCGGTCTTCGCGCGCACTCTAAGGCACGCCGCGGCGGCCGCGCCACTCGCGGTGTGTGAGCGGATCGAGACTTCAATCACTGCCGGCGGGCGGCAAATCGGAGAAATTGCGCGCATGGGCGAGGCAAGCAAACTAGGTCAGGATCAACGTCTCACGTTCCGCGTCTCCGTGAAGGGCAGCGCTGACTTCGACGCGTGGCTGTTGCTCGCGGGAAAGAAGCTCGCGGTCGCCGTCGGCGACATCAGCGCCGAAGGCATGTTCGTCTCGCTCGTGCGCGGCCCGATCGGCGCGCTCAAAGTCGGCGGCAAGGTCGATGTGATCATGGAGTTCGAAGGCGAGACGATGATGATGCACGGTGTGATCCGCTCGGAACGCGCCGGCGGCTACGGCATCTTCTTCCCGGAGCGCGACTCGCGTGGCCGCGCCAATCCGCTCAGTCGTTTCGGCCGCATCTCGACGGCGCTGCAACGCACCTCGTTGTCGCAGCGGCTCAAGGTTCTGAAGCTCCCGGAATAGCGTCCCCGGTTTCCTCGCTCCTGCCCGGCGCCGCGCTCGGCGGCCTTGCCGTGCGTGGTACCATCGCGCCGATCAAATTTTCGCCGACGGGACCCTTTGGGAGGATCTTTCGATGGGCAGCAAATTCCTCGTGCTCGTGGCTGCGGGCGTCGTGCTCGCTGCGGGCTGCACGCCTTCAGAAGCGCCGAAGACCGCAGCAGCTCCGCCGCCGCCGGCGAAACCGGCCGGCGACGTGTTCACCGCCAAGCGCGGCGGCTTCATTCCGGAAGGTGTGGAGTACGACCAGGCGAACGGCCGGTTCCTCACGGGCTCATTGGCCGAAGGCACGATCTTCGAGATCAAACGCGACGGCAGTGTCGTGCCGTTCATTACGGATCCGCAGTTGAAGTCGTCGGTCGGCATCGAAGTCGACGAGCCGCGCGACCGGTTGCTCGTGGCGAATTCCGACAGTGCTGCGTTTCAGCCCGGCAACGTGGGTCAGGCCAAACTCGGCGTCTACAGCTTGACCACCGGCGAGCGTATCGCGATGGTCGATCTCGCGGCCGTGATCGGCACGCCGAAGGATCCGCCCCAGTATTTCGCGAACGACCTCACGGTCGACGGCGGCGGCACCGTATACGTGACCGACACCATGAACAACGTCGTGTTCAAGGTGACGCCGGACTATCAGGCCTCCGTGCTCCACCGCTTTACGGGCTTGCCACAGGGCGTGCAGGTCAACGGCATCGTCTACCACGACGGCGGCTATCTGCTGGTCGTCGCTAACGAGCACATTTATAAGGTGCCGGTGGCGAACCCCGATGCGACGAGCGAGGTCAAGGTCAGCGAGCCGGTGCCGGGCCAGGATGGCGCCGTGTGGGCGGCCGATGGCCACCTCGTCGTGATCAGCAACAGCGCCGACGCGCCAAAGGCGGTTGCGCTCACGAGCAGCGACGAGTGGGCCACGGCATCGCGCGCCGCGGTGGCGACTCTCGTCGGTCAGGCGACCACGGCGGCGGCTGTCGGCAACGACATCTGGGTCGTGCATCCGCACTTCATGGATGCCAATCCGCCGAGCTTCGAGCAGGCCGTCTTCAAGTAACGCTTACCGCTTAGGCTCGAGCACGATCTGCGAGATCGCGGACCCTGCGAGGAATGGCGACGGTGCGCCGTCGAGCCAATCCTGCAGCTGGTCCCTGAACGTCGCGGATAAAAAATGACCGCTTTGCCCGCCGGCCATCTCGAGGATGCCGGCCTCGGGCGCCGACGGCGACACGGACATCCGGATCAACGCGCCGTAGCTCGGAGCGGCGACGCGCAGCGACACCGTCGAGCCGGGCAGCGGCGCGGCCGGCAGCCGCAGCCATGGCGCGAGCGGCGCCAGCACGGAAAGTCCCGCGAATGGGTGCGCCACGTCGAGCACATTGAATGCGCCCCACGGAGCGTCGATGCCGGGCCGCTTTTGATCGGCGCCGATCTCGCGCAGCGCGTCGAGCAGCACCTGCCGCAGGAACTGGTTCCAGCTCGCGTATTCGCGCGTCAGGAGATTCGGCGGCCGCTCGTCCAGCAGCCGGCGCAACACTTCGTCCGCGAGCGGCCAGCGATACACATAGCTCGGATCGGCAGCGATTGCGGGAGCGAGCAGTGGCGCGATCGTGCGCTCGACCAGTTTGCGGTAGTACACGTGCAGGAGTCGGAAGCCGGGCTGATCGACGTCGGCGCGGCCATTCCAGCGTTCGACGTGATCGCGTGCGCTTTTCAGCAGCGGTTCGGGATCGTCTGCCGGCACCACCGCAAGCAGCGTGTCGCGAATCTGGTCGTAGCCCTCCGCTTGCGTGTCGAGCTGCATCGCGAGGAATTCGCGCGCGCCGAATGTATTTCGCGCCGTGAGCAACTCGTCGATGCGCTTAGCGCGTAGTGGTCGCATCCACATGCGGCCCAAGGCCGCGGCTTTTTCGGGCGGCAGTGTGCGGTTGTTGGCCGTGAATAGCGCGCCATCGCGGCTGCCGACTTGCTGGGGCCGTTCGATCTCGCCGGCCCACGCACGGCTGCCGTCGGCCCAGGATTCCGGCCGCGAGCCGTCGAACCCGACGCGCCGCGGCAGCGGGCCGTTCACGATCCAGGCGATGTCGCCGCCGCTGTCGGCCAGCATCCAGTTCAGCGATGGCCCAGCCCAGCGTTCGAGCATCGAGGTTCCGTCACCGACGCTGATCGCGCGTGCGAGCTCGAGCACGGCAAGATTCACCCCGTGCGGCTCGAGCCATGTGGCATGCAGTGCAAGCGGCCGGCCTCGACCATCGTGCGCGACGATGGGGCCCCAGCGTGTGGTCTGAACGGTGACTTGCTCGGCCTTTGCGCGGCCAGCGACTTCGATGTCCACAGGGTGCTCGCCGAACGCCTCGGACCCTTCGGGCGTGCGGTAGCGGTTCGCGTCGGCAGGGTCCGGTTCGACGACCACCCAATCGGCCTGATCCGCGTTGCTGACGGTAGCGCCCCACGCGAGCTCGGCATTGGCGCCGATCAGTATTCCCGGCAGCCCCGGGATGCCGACTCCGCGCACGACGCCGCCCGGCCATTCGAGCTCGCTGCGATAGAAGATGCTCGGCACGCGCAGGCTGAGATGCGGATCGTTGGCAAGCCATGCGCGCCCGCCGGCGCCGCGCGTTGCGTTCACCGCCCATTGATTCGACGCGGGGCCGAGCAATGGCGGCTCGACGTGCGGCGCCAGGCTTTCGGCCGGCGCGGCATCGGCGCGCAGATCGATCGTGTCGCTCGTCGGAATCGCCAGCGGTGCGTAGCCGCCCGTCGGGTCAGTGTCGCTCGCGCCGACGATCGGCCGATCGAACCGCGACGTCGATGGCGTCAGGAACGCGTACACCGCTTCAGGCACGGTATCGTGCAGCAATCCCTGCGTGCTCTCGAACGAATGGTTGTTCGACAGCATCGTGTAGAACGCGAAGACGACGAGCACGCTGTCCTCGTTCCGCCAGGGTGCCGGCGTCGCACCGAACAGCCAATACTCGGGCGGACGCGCGCGAAGATCCGCAAGCCCGGCGTTGACGCCCGCGGTGTACGCATCGAGCCATTCCACGTGCTCGGCTGGCAGCTCGGCCAGCAATGCACGAGCGCGCGTGCGGAACTCGAACGGCTTCTGCGTGAGATCTGCACCAAGCGCGCGCTCGCCGAACAACGCTGCCAGCTCGCCGGCGGGTGCGCGGCGCAGCAGATCCATCTCGAAGAACCGCTCCTGCGCGTGCATGTAGCCCTGTGCACGCAAGGCGTCGGTGAACGACTCTGCGTGGATCACCGGTATCGCATGCGCGTCGAGCGCGATCGCCACGGCCGCATCGAGCCCCGCAATGGCGGCCCCGCCGCTTCGCCGCGGTAGGGAGGCCGCGAGCAGCGCGTAGACGCCGAGCGCGAGCGCCACTATGAGGAGAAGCGCCGCAACGCCGAGCCGTTTCAACACGCGGAGACTCCTTGCAGCATTTCGTTACGGACCCTAGCGCGGCATTATGGCGGTTGGGACTGGGGGGTCGAGCATGGTGAAGGCGTTGCTGCTCGTAGCTGCGGGCCTCGGCGTGGGCCTGGCGGCGGCGTTGTGGATTCAATCCGAGGGCGCATCTCCGCCTGCGGCGCGTATGGCGCCGGGAGCGAGTGCAACTGCGGCCGGCGCCAGCGACATCAGCGACGCGCGCCTCAAGAAGCTCGAAACCGCGCTGAGCGCGGAAGTCGACGAGCGCGCAGCGCTCGAAGCGCGCGTGACGGCGCTCCGCGATGAACTCGCGACACTGCGCACGCGCCCCGCCGCTGCGAGCGCTAGCGCGCCCGCGCCGGGCGACGGCACGCCGCCACCCCCGATCGGCGACGCGGGTCCGCCGCCGTTCGCACGCGGCGGACCATTTCGTCGCGATGTGCAAGGCAGCCAGGCCGATTCGCTGGTCGCCGCGGGCTTTCCGCCCGATCGCGCCGCGTGGATCGAGCACCGCGCGTCCGAGCTGCGTATGCAGGCGCTGCAGGCGCAGTACGACGCTCAGCGCCAAGGTAAGCCGTTCGACCCGGGCCAAGCATTCAACGGCGACGGCGCGTTGCGCACTGACCTCGGCGACAGCGACTACGAACGCTATCTCAAAGCTACGGGTCGGCCGACGAGCGTGGGCATCCAAGGCGTGCTCGCGAGCTCGCCGGGCGAGCGCGCGGGATTGAAGCCCGGTGATGAGGTCGTGGCCTATGACGGCAAGCGTGTGTTCGACCTCCGCGACCTGAATACGCTGACGTTCGAAGGCACGGCAGGCGAGTCCGTGACGGTCAGCGTGCGCCGCGAAGGTCAAACCGTGCACCTCACCCTACCGCGCGGGCCGATCGGTATCGTCGGCGGCGGGTTTCGGGGCCGCTAGCAGCCGCCGTTCCGTCCTGGCTTTGCGCAGCACGCGCTGGCTAGAATGACGGGCTTTAGCCTTGGCCCAAGTTCATGTCGTTACAAGAAAAGTTCGGGAAGCTCGAGGCGCACCTAAAAGGCCTGGTCGTCGGCCAGGAACGGCTGCTGAATCGAATGCTCGTGGCACTGCTCTCGGACGGCCACCTGCTCGTCGAAGGCGCACCGGGTCTCGCCAAGACGCGCGCGATCAAAGTCTTGAGCCACAGCGTCGAAGGCGATTTTCATCGCTTGCAGTTCACGCCCGACCTTTTGCCCGCCGATCTCACGGGCACCGAGATCTATCGGCCGCAGGACGGCTCGTTCGTGTTCCGCGAAGGCCCGCTATTTCATAACCTCGTGCTCGCGGACGAAGTGAACCGCGCGCCGGCGAAAGTGCAGTCGGCGCTGCTCGAAGCCATGGGCGAGCGGCAGATCACGGTCGGTGCCGTGACATATCCGCTGCCGAACCTGTTCATGGTCATGGCCACGCAGAACCCGATCGAGCAGGAGGGCACGTACCCGTTGCCGGAAGCGCAGCTCGACCGATTCCTGTTGCACGTGTTCGTGAGCTATCCCGACGCGGCCGGCGAGCACGCCATCCTCGAGCTGAACCGCAACGAGCAGCGCCGCTCCGCTACGGACGAAATGCTGTTCAAGGCGGCCGACATGCTGACGCAGAAGGAAATCATGGCTGCGCGCTTGCAGGTGCTCGACCAACACCTGTCGCAGCCTCTCGAGGAATACATCGTGCAGATCGTGCTCGCGACACGCGCGCCCGAACGTTACGGCGACGATTTGAAAGGCGTGCTCCAGTACGGGGCTAGCCCGCGTGCGACGATCGCGCTCGATCGCTGTTCTCGCGCGCATGCGTGGCTCGCGGGCCGCGACTACGTGACGCCCGAGGACATCCAGGCCATGGCGCACGACGTGCTGCGGCATCGCATCATTGTCGGCTTCGAAGCGGAAGCCTCCGGCCGCACGCCGAACGAGATCGTCGATACGCTGCTCGCGAGGATCGGGGTGCCCTGATGGCGCTCTCCGCCGCGCGCACAACGCAGTCGCCGGCGCGAGTCGAGCTCGCCGATCTCGTCAGGTTGCGTGCCGCGGGCGAAGCCATTGCGCTGACCGCGCCGCGAGTTCGTGTCATCACCTCGGGCGGGCATCTGTCGCCGTACAAAGGCCGCGGCGTCGAGTTCGACGAGTCTCGCCCGTACCAACCCGGTGACGATCTCCGCACCATCGATTGGCGCGTGACCGCGCGCACCGGCAAGCCGCACACGAAAGTGTTCCGCGAGGAGCGCAATCGGCCCGTATTTCTGTGGCTCGACCTGCGGCGGCCGATGTTGTTCGCGACGCGCGGCGAGTTCAAAGGCGTTCGCGCCGCGGAGATGGCGGCATTGATCGCCTGGAGCGCCGTGGGGCACGGCGACCGGCTCGGCGGGTTGGTGTTCTCCGAGAGCGAGCACCACGAGTTACGGCCCGCGCTCGGCGCGCGTGCCGCGTTGCGGCTACTGCAATCCGTGTGCACAAATTCGTTCTGGCAGCCGCCGGAAGCCACGGCTAGTGTCGAGAGCGATGCGGAGCGTGCGCTGCAACGGCTCGCGCGGGTGGCGCGCCCAGGCAGCCTGATCTTCCTGCTCAGTGATTTTCGCCGGCTCGGGCCTGATGCGGATCGGCATTTGCAGAAGCTCGCGGGTCACTGCGATCTCTCGCTCGTGCACTTCTTCGACCCGGTAGAAGCTGAACTTCCACCGCCTGGCCGCTATCGAATCCAGAGCGCCGGCCGTTCGTTTTCGATCGATACCACGGATGCCAAGTCGCGGCAGCGCTACCACGAGCGGTTCGAAGCGCGGCGCGCTGGGCTGAAAGCGCTGGCGCGATTGCCCGGCATCCGTCTGATCGATTGCACGACGGACGCCGACCCGCGCAGTGTGTTGGCACAACAGTTTCGACCGCGATGAACCCGAACGACGTGAGCTCGCTGCCGCTACGCGACATCCATTTGCCGGGTCCGGTGGGCTGGTGGCCGCCGGCGATCGGCTGGTGGTTGCTCATGGGGCTGGTGCTGGTGGGGCTCGCGTTGTACGCGTTGCGTTACTACCAGACCCGGCATCGGCGTGTGGCGCTGAAAAGCCTGCAGCGCGTGCGCGCGGCGCTCGAGCAGGGCATGGAGCCGGTCGTCTGCTTGCAGAATGTCTCCACCGTGTTGCGCCGCTTCGCTATGACGACCGCCGCGCGCGCTTCTAACGCCGAGCCCGCCGTGGAGCAGGATGTGCCCGGGCTGATCGGCCAACGCTGGCTCGCTTATCTCGACAGCCGCTGGCAGCGCGACACGTTCGTGAGCGGCGCTGGTCGCGCGCTGCTCGCGGCGCCGTACGCGCGGCCGCAGAGCATCGAGCGCGGCACCGCGCTCGAGCTCACGACGCTCTGCGCCGAATGGCTCAGCGCCCAGCCCGCCACACCGCGTGCAGTTCGCAAGCGCGCGGGGAGAGGCTGACACCCATGTGGACGCTGGCGTGGTGGTGGATATTGTTCGCGCTGCCGCTGCCGTGGCTCGTTCGCGTGCTAATGCCGGCCGAGCCCATCGATCGCGACGCGGCGCTGAAGGTACCGTTCGGCACGGAGTTCAGCGACCTGGCCGGGCTGCGCGCGCCCGCAGTCTCGCGCCGCTGGCGGCTCGCGGTGCTCGCAGCGGCGTGGGCTCTGGCCGTGCTCGCGGCCGCGCGGCCGCAGTTCGTCGGTGAGCCCGTGTCGCTGCCGATGACGGGGCGCGACCTGCTCGTGGCCGTGGATCTCTCCGGCAGCATGGAAGAGCAGGATTTCCAGCTGAACGGGCAGTGGGTCGATCGACTGACGGCGCTGAAATCCGTTGCTTCCGACTTCATCAACCACCGCGTCGGCGACCGTGTGGGCCTGATCCTGTTCGGACGCGAAGCCTATCTGCAGTCGCCGCTGACGTTCGATCGCGCGACCGTCAATACGCTGCTGAACGAAGCCGCGATCGGCCTCGCCGGCAAGGAGACCGCCATCGGCGACGCGATCGGGCTCGCGATTCGCACGCTCGAGGACGCGAAGGTGCAGCAGGGCCGGCGCGTGCTCGTGTTGTTGACGGACGGCGCCAACACCGCAGGCGCCGTGGAGCCGCGCAAGGCGGCCGAGCTCGCGGCGCAGCGCAAGGTCGTGATCTATCCCGTCGGCATCGGCGCCGACGCGTTGACCGTGCGCTCGCTGTTCGGTTTGCGGCAGATCAATCCGTCGGCCGATCTCGACGAAGGAACGCTGACCGCGCTTGCGGAGATGACCGGCGGGCGCTACTTCCGCGCGCGCGACACGCAGGAGTTCCAGCAGATCTACAAGATCCTGGATGAGCTCGAGCCGGCGGCGTCCGACGAGCGCGGCTTCCGTCCGGTGAAGGAGTTGTTCTACTGGCCACTCGGCGTTGCATTGGCGCTGGCCGCGCTCGCGGCCGCGGCGGCGTGGGTCGCGGCGCGATTGCCGACGCGAGCTTCGGGCGCGCCCTGGCGCGCGGAGGCCTCGCGTGGCTGAGCTGCATTTCCTAAGGCCGGAGTGGTTCGTAGCGTTGCCCATCGGCGCGTCGCTGCTGTGGCAATTGCTGCGCGGGCGCGGCGAAACGGGCGGCTGGCGCAACATCGTCGAAGCGAAGCTGCGCCGTTACGTGCTTCTCGAGCCCGAGGTGTTGCGCGACAACCGGCTCGCGCTCATCGTAGCGTTGCTGACGTGGTTCGTCGCGGTGGTCGCGATCGCCGGGCCCGCGTGGGAACGGCTGCCGGTGCCGGCGTTTCGCTCCGACGAGGCGCTCGTGGTGGCGCTCGACCTGTCGCGCTCGATGGACGCCGGCGATGTCGAGCCGTCGCGCCTCGCGCGCGCGAAACTGAAGCTGCTCGATCTGCTCGAGCGTCGCGCCGCGGGGCAGACGGGGCTCGTTGTGTTCACGACGCACGCGTTCACGGTCACGCCGCTGACGACGGACACGCGCACGATCTCGTCGTTGGTCGGCGCCATCTCGACCGACATCATGCCGACGCGCGGCGGCTCGCTGGCCGCCGGTCTCGACAAAGCGCGTGCATTGCTGCGCCAGACGGGCGTGCGCAGCGGCGACGTATTGCTGATCACGGATTCCGAGGTCGCCGACGCCGACGTGAGCCGCGTGCGCGACATGGCCGGCGACGGTTATCGCACCAGCGTGCTGGCGGTCGGCACCGAGCAGGGCGCGCCGATCCCGCAGCCCGAGGGTGGCTTCGTGAACGACAGCAACGGTCAGGTCGTGATTCCGCAGGTCGACATCGGGGCCCTGAGACGGCTCGCGAGCGCCGGCCGCGGCCGGTTCGCGCGACTCGCGCCCGACGATCGCGATCTCGAGGCGTTGTTCCCGGCGGCCGGCGGTGGGCCGCTGGACGTGGCGCTCGCGGGCGGCGAGGAGCAGAAGTACCAAGCCGACGTCTGGCGTGATCGGGGTGCGTGGTTGACGCTCGCCGTGCTGCCGCTCCTCGCATTGTTGTTCCGCCGCGGCTGGATCTGTGGCGTGTTGCTCGTGGTGCTGTTGCCGGCGCCGCGTGCTCAGGCGTTCGAGTGGAACGACCTCTGGCTGCGTCGTGATCAGCGCGCGTATCAGGCACTGCAGGAAAAGAACCCCGGCCGTGCCGCGACTTTGTTCGACGACCCCGAGTGGCGTGGCGCCGCACAATTTCGTTCCGGAGAGTTCGAGAAGAGCGCCGCAACGCTCTCGCCGGTCGATTCCGCCGACGGGCAGTACAACCGCGGTAACGCGCTGGCGAAGGGCGGCAAGCTTCAGCCCGCGATCGAGGCGTACGATCGCGCGCTCGCGATGAACCCCGCGCATGAAGACGCGCGCTTCAACCGCGATCTGTTGCAGAAATATCTCGACGACCATCCGCAGCAGAAAGAGCAGCAGCAACAACAGCAACAGCAGCAGGACCAGAACAAAGGCCAGGACGACAAGGGCAAGCCCGGCGACTCCAAAGACTCCTCCGGCGACGGCGAGCAGCGCGCCGACAAACAGTCCGGGCAACAGAAGGGCCAGCAGGGCGACAAGGGCAAGCCCGGCGACAGCCAGGCCAACGGCGACAGCGAAGAGCAGGGCCAGAAGGACAACGAGCAGCAGGAGCAAAGCGCCGCGAACGCGCAGCAGCAAAAACAAGACGGCCAGGATTCGCCGAACAAAGCGCCGGGCCCCGAGGACGTGGAGAAATGGGCGTCGGAGCAGGCGGCCGAGCAATGGTTGCGGCGCGTGCCCCAGGATCCGGGTGGCTTGCTGCGCCGCAAATTCCTGTATCAGTACCAGCGCATGGGCGTGGACCAGGACGGCAAGCCCGTGCTCCAGAACGGACCGGAGCGCAAGCCGTGGTGAGAGCCGGCGCGTTGCGTGCGTTCGCGGCCGTGCTCGCGTTGGGCTTCGGCGCGTTCGCTGGCGCGCAGAACGCGCCGGCGCTGAATGCCAGCGTCGACCGGCCCGTCGTGCGCGACGGCGAATCGTTCACCTATGTTTTGCGCGCCGATGGCGCCGTGCGTGGCGAGCCCGACGATGCGGCGCTCACGCGCGAATTCGACATCATTCAGCGCTCGAGCAGTTCGCGCGTACAGATCTCGAACGGCCAGACCGCGCAGGTCACGGAGTGGCAGTTCCAGCTCATGGCGAAGAAGTCCGGCGAGTTCACGATTCCTTCCGTGCACGTCGGCGACCGACAGTCGAACGCAGTTGCGGTGCGCGTGTTGCCGCCGGATACGAGCGCCAACGCTGCCGGCGATATTTTCATGGAGCTCGATGCGCAACCGAAGACGGTGTATGCGCAGTCACAGGTGCTGTTCACGTTGCGCCTGTTCATTGGCGTGGCGACCGGGCGCGCCACGTTGACGCCGCCCGAGGTTAGCGGCGGCGAAGCCATCGTCGAGCGGCTCGGCGAGGACAGCCAGTATCAGACCACGCGCAGCGGTCGCACGTTCGTCGTGCGCGAGCGTCGCTTCGCCGTTTTCCCGCAGGCAGCCGGCAAGCTCACGATCGGGCCCGCCTCGTTCGAGGCGATGGTGATTCCGGATCGCGGCTTCTCGCGCGTGCAACGGTTCCGCTCCGGTGTGATCGACATCGACGTGCAGCCGGCCGTCGCGCCGCCGGCGGCACTGGCCGGCGCCGCGTGGCTGCCGGCGCAACGTGTCACGTTGGCGGAGGAATGGAACGATCCGTCGACCGAGCTCGTCGTCGGCGTGCCGCGCACGCGCAAGATCGTCATCGAAGGCTACGGCCTGCTCGAGACGCAGCTGCCGGAGATTCCGGTTGCGCAACAATCGGGTCTTCGCCAGTACGCCGATCAGCCAGAGCTCAGCCACGAGATCACTGCCGACGGGCTCAAGAGCCGGCGTAGCGTGGGCTTCGCCGTCATTGCGCAACAGCCGGGTGAAGTCACCATGGCCGGCGTGCAGGTGCCGTGGTGGAATGTCAGCGCGCAGCGCTGGGAAGTAGCGGAGCTGCCGCCACGAACGCTGACGATCAAGCCGAGCGGCGAGGCGGCGCCGACGGAAACCGCAGCGGTCCTCACCGCAACGAACGCGCCGCCTACCGCGTCAGCGCGCAATGGGTGGCCCGTTGCGACAGCGCTACTCGGAATCGCATGGCTGGTCACCCTCGCGCTCTGGTGGCGATCGCGCGGTGGGCGAGCAGCGCGTTCGGAACGTCACGCGGCGGCCACGAAGGAGCGGTCGCAACCGTTGCGCAAGATCCTGCGCGATCTCGACAGCGCGTGCGCCGTCGGCGATGCGGATGCGGCGCGCCGGTCGTTACTTGCATTCGCAGAGGCGAAATTCGGCGAAGCCGGGCCGCGCAGCCTCGGCGCGCTGGCGGCAGTACTGCCCGCTACCGTAGCCCAGGAGGTGCTCGCACTCGAGACCAGCATCTACGGTGCGACGTCCGGACCGTGGCAGAGCGAGGGCCTGAAGGCCGTGCTGCCGCAGCTCGAGAAGCTCGATCAAGTGGACTCTCAACCAAAGAATGAGCCGCTGTTACCGTTATATCGGTGAGAGAAGGCCGTCCTTTGTGACCTCCGTTCGGGAAACCCGACCGCTCTCACGTGCACAGTGTGAGCACCACGAGTGCTTGCCAGCATGGACTTGACCAAGCTCGACACGCAGGAACACGGCTCGCCGTACGCGGAGCAATTGCGGCGCGGTTACTCGAACCTGCGCTTCATGCCCGCGCTCGAGAAAGATTTTCGCGAGTTCTATATCGCGCAGAATCTGCCGCGCGCGCGCTTGTCGGGTCTGATCGCACTCGTGCTCGTGCTTGCCATCACCAGCATCGATCTCGTGTTCGGCACCCCGGCCACCGGCAAGCTGAACGCCCTGCGCCTGGGCGTGCTGTGCCCACTGCTATTGCTGCTCGCCGCCGCCATTTCGTTGCCGATGGCGCGGCGTTACTACACCGAGATCGTATCCGTGGGCGTCACGCTCGTGGGTTTTGTGGTGACTTACATCACCCACGCCGCCGCGCTCGCCGGCGCGTCGTACGTGCTCGCGGGCCTCGTGCTCGTGGTGCTGTTCGGCTGTCTGTTCCTGGGCCTGCTGTTCAACGTGGCGATGGGTGTTGCCGCGCTTTTGATCAGTGCGCACTTCGTCAGCGGGCTCGTGGTCGGCTTGCCGCTCGACGTGTTGAGCTACATGGCGGCGATCTTGGGGGCCGCGGCCGTGATCGGCGGCATCGCCACCTACAACCTCGAGTACGCGCTACGCACTAACTTCCTCGAGACAAGGCAATTGAACGAGCTGGCCGAGCGCGACGGCATGACAGGGCTCTACAACCGCCGCATCTTCGACGACTACATTCATCGAATCTGGCGGCAGTCGCGGCGCGACGACGTGAGCGTAGCGATCGTGTTCGTCGACATCGACTTCTTCAAGATCTTCAACGATCTCTATGGCCACCAGGCCGGTGACGATTGCCTGAAGAAAGTCGCGAACTGCATCGCGCGCGGCGCGAAGCGGCCGTTCGATTTCTCGGCGCGCTACGGCGGTGAGGAGTTCGTGCTGGTGCTGTACGGTCCGCCGGATGATTACGCGCGCAACATACCGGAGCAGATTAGGCACGACGTGCTGGATCTCGCCATTCCGCATGCCGGCTCGCAGGCCGCGAAAATCGTTACCGTCAGTGTCGGGTTGTCGATGGCGCGTCCGAACTCGACACGCAGCCTCGTGGGCGCGATCCAGATGGCCGACGAAGCGCTGTATCAAGCGAAGCGCGAAGGCCGCAATCGCGTGATCTGCAAGGACTCCGAGGATTCGGACGTCGAGACTGGCAACTTCCGCGTCGTCAACCGCGACCTGCGCTAACGCGCTACCACGCTCCCGTGTTCGCCATCGACGCCCACGGCTCGGCTTTGGGTCTAGCGTCGCCTTTCTGGAGCAGCTCTATAGAGATGTTGTCCGGCGAGCGGATGAAGGCCATCCGGCCGTCGCGCGGCGGCCGATTGATCGTGACGCCCGCCTGCATGAGCTTGGTGCACAACCCGTAGATGTCGTCGACCTCGTACGCGACGTGGCCGAAATTGCGGCCGCCGGCATACTCCTGCGGATCCCAGTTGTAGGTGAGCTCGATCGCGCAATCTTCCTGGCCCGGTGGCGCGACGAACACGAGCGTGAAGCGTCCCGCCTGGTGCTCCATGCGGTGAACTTCCTTGAGCCCGAGCTTGTTGCAGTAGAAGTCGAGCGACTGCTCGAGATTGCTGACGCGCACCATTGTATGCAGATACCGCACGACCTATTCTCCTGACGAATCGCCAATCAGTCAGCGCGGACTATACCGCGGCGTTGGGAAAGCTTTAAGGCGACTCGTGAATTGACGGCTCCACGCATCATCTTCGTCCCGGGGCTGAACCCGAAGCCGCGGCCCGAGCTTTACCGCGAGCAGCTCACGCGCGTACTGACGGCGGGATTGGCGCGCTCGCGACCCGAAGCCGCGGCCTGGCTCGCTGCGAACGGCGATGCGTTGCGGCTGGTCGCCTGGACGTATTCTTTTTACGGGACGTATAGCGACGTCGCGGTCGACATGCCCGGAGTCGAACGGCTGCTCGCGCAGACCTCGCCGACCCCCGAAACGTTGAGCGAGCTGCAAGGGTTTCCGGGAACATTGAAGCGCTGGTCGTTCGTGCTCGGCGATGCGTGGCCCCTGCTGGGGCGCTGGTTGGCCCCGGCAGTCACCCGCCGGCTCATGCACGAGGCGAACCGCTATTTGAAGAATCGCAACGGCATCGGCACCGCCGTTCGAGCGATGCTGCGCGCCGAGCTCGACTCCGCGTGGGGGGGCGGCGCGCCGTTTCTCTTGATCGGCCACAGCTTTGGGTCGGTGATCGCCTACGACACGCTGTGGGAGCTATCGCGCGAGCGGGGTCCGACGCCGCGCATCGATCTGTTCGTCACGATGGGGAGCCCGCTCGCGACGCATTTCATCCAACGCAAGCTGTCCGGTTCGCGCGAGCATGGCGCGGCTCGATATCCGGCGAATATTCGGCGCTGGGCGAACTTCACGGCGCGCGGTGACATGACGGCGCTGCGGCAGCGCTTACGTCCGACGTTCGCGCAGATGCTGACGCTCGGCCTCCTTGAGTCGCTCGACGACGTGAACGACTTCCACAACACCTTCCGCGGCGACCGCGGGCTGAACGAGCACGATGCGTACGGATATTTGTGGCAACCCTCCGTGGGGCGGGTGGTCGGCGATTGGCTCGATAAGAACGCCATCGCTTGAGGCTCGTCGAAGTTCTGCGCCGGTGGGCGTGAGAGGGGTCTCGCGTGTCCCGCGAGGGGTACTCGACAGCCCGCACCACCTCGCCGAACGCGGTGCGCCAGTGCGATGCCGCGAAAGCCGAGCGACGAGTTACTGCGAAGGAGGAGCGGACTCGAGTTGGGGTTCGACGATGACGTCGATGCGGCGGTTGCGCGCGCGCCCCTGTTCGGTGTCGTTGTTTGCGATCGGCTGCGTCTCGCCGTAACCCACCGCACTCATGCGCAGCGCCGGCACGCCGAGCTGGCCGAGATACGCGCTCACCGCCTCCGCCCGCCGCCGCGACAGTGCCAGGTTCGTCTCGTCGCTGCCGTACGAGTCCGTGTGCCCCTCGATGACGATCTGCGAGCGCGGAAATACCTCCGTCGCCCCTTTCACCTTTTCGAGTAGCCCGCGAGCCGCCACCGGCACCTCGGCCTGACCGCTTTGGAACGTGAGACCCACGAGCCGGATGACCATGCGATTGCCCTCGCGCGATACGCGCGCCTGGTCACGGTCGAACATATTCTCGATCGTCGTGAACTGCTCGCGAATTCGTCCCTCGGCCTCGAGCCTCTGAACGAGCGCTACGCGTTCCTGCGATACGCCGCCGAGCCGCTGGTCGAGTTCGCGAATCTCTTCTTCGAGTTCGCCCACGCGCTGACGCGAATCAGTGAGATCGCGCTGGCTCTGCGAGCTTTGCTCGCGCAGTGCTTCGATATACGTGACCAACTCCATGACGACCGGATCGATGCCCTTGTCGAACTGCGCCACTCGGTCGGCGGCCCCGCTGATCTGCGTGACCGGATCCTCGTAACGCAGGATCACGTCCTCGAGCGTGTCGCCGTCGTCGCGCATCATCGCGATCAGCTTGGCGAGGTAGATGGCGTGGCGCGCCTCGTAGTTCGCCTGCTGTGCCAGGCTGCGCGGCAGGTCCGTGTCGTAGCGGTTCTCGTTCAGCTCCTTCTCGGCCTGTGCGAGCAGCGAGCGCGCTTTCTCCAAGGTGACGGGCGCGAGGCGCGATACGCGTTGTTGATCAGCTTCGGCGAGCAGCGCGCGCGTCTGGCTCAGGTACTGCGCTTTGATGGCCGTGAGCTCCGCGTCGCGGTACAGCCCTTCGGCTTGGTCCGCACGCGTGTGAGCGCCGCGGATGTCGCCCGTCTCGAGCCGGCGCGCGGCGGAGTCGAATGCAGCTTCGGCATTGCGCCAGCCGTCGGCTGCGAACGTGGTGGCATTCGCGCGCGTGGCGTCGCCGCGCGTCTTGATGACCGCGGCGAGCGTAACGTTCGCGATCTCGGCCGCTTGGCCCGCGTCGTTGAACGCTTTCGTCGCGGTGGCGAGGGCGCTCTTCACTCGTTCGAGGTTACGGCCGCGTGCGAGATCGGCATCGGCCGCCATATAGGCTTCGACGGCGCGGCTGAACGTGGCCGGCGCCAGCGCCTCGGCATTCATGGCTTTTGCGGCCGCCTGCGCCCGATCCGCGTCGGCAAACAACGTCGGGCGCAATTCCTGCTGCGCACGGATAGGCGTGGCGAAGAACGCAACGGCCAGCAAACACGTGAGTGCCAAGAGGGGTCGAGTCAAAGTCATGCAAACGCGCTCCGCCAAATCGAACCTCCCTCTATAGGCCGCCAGGAAAATATGTCAAGCCTGTCGCCATTTTGAATCGGATCCACGAGTTTCGGCGCGTGCGGTTTAACAACGCCGCGGCAAAATGTGGAGGCAATCACAGACGCCCTGCTTGGCGTTGTCTAGAGTCCCAAACCATGGGCGTCAAGTACTACACCCACTTCGTGTTGACTGGCGAAGCCGCCGAAGGCAAGGACCAGGAGTTCAGCGGAATAGTGGAAGTGAACCAGCCCACCGAGCACCGCTACGAGACCAAAGAAATCGAAGCGCTGCTGGCCAGGAATTTCGATTTGCGGTCTGCCGACGTACGACTACTGAACTGGGCCCGTTTGCAGTAGTCGCCAAGTTTCCCCCTGTGACTCGCCCGGCTTCGGCCGGGCATTTTTTTGCTCAGCGATAACGGACGCGCACGAGCTCGTAGCGCTGCTCGCCTTCGGGCGTGCTCACGGTCACGGCGGCGCCGATCGCCTTGCCGAGCACTGCGCGCCCCAGCGGCGACTCGATGCTGACGTACTCCGGCGCAGAGTCGAACTCGTCCGGACCTACGAGCCGGTACTCGCGCTCGTCCCCAGCGTCGCCGCGCAACACGAACCACGCGCCGAAGTACGCTTTGCCGGTGTCGTCGGGCGGCTGATCGACGACGCGCATGCCCGTCAGGCGCTTGCGCAGGAACCGAACGCGGCGATCGATCTCCGCGAGCTGCCTCTTGCCGTAGATGTACTCGGCGTTCTCCGACCGATCGCCTTGCGCGGCCGCTTCGGACACGGTGCGCGTGACGGCGGGCCGCTTCACGCGCCACAGCTCATCCAGCTCGCGACGCAACGTGGCGGCGCCTTCGGGCGTGATGTATTTCGCGCTTTGGGGGCGCGGAGGGCGGTAGCGGGCCATGGGCCGTGCTTAGGCTTTCGTGCGATACTTTAGGCGAATCTCCCGCTGATCTT
>Ga0302321_100001314_pt1 | contig 21230 bp, 12 predicted proteins | sample Fen_T0_1_FD_202505 | JGI IMG/M metagenome (GOLD analysis project Ga0302321, IMG submission 202505) | Peat permafrost microbial communities from Stordalen Mire near Abisko, Sweden - Fen_T0_1 | ecosystem: Environmental > Terrestrial > Soil > Wetlands > Permafrost | place: Sweden: Abisko...
CGTCACCAGCGACTACCTGACCAACGCCTCGGAAATCCAGATCAAGATGGCCCAGGGGGCAAAGCCGGGCGAGGGCGGGCAACTACCGGGCAAGAAGGTCTATCCCTGGATCGCCAAGACCCGCCACAGCACGCCTGGCGTCGGGCTGATTTCGCCACCGCCCCATCACGACATCTATTCCATCGAGGATCTGGCGCAGCTTATCCACGATCTCAAGTGCGCCAACGATCAGGCTCGCATCAGCGTGAAGCTGGTGGCCGAGGTCGGCGTGGGCACGGTCGCGGCGGGTGTGGCCAAGGCCAAGGCCGACGTCATCCTCATCAGCGGCCACGACGGCGGCACGGGCGCCTCGCCTCTCACCAGCATCAAGCACGCGGGCGGCCCGTGGGAGCTCGGCCTGGCCGAAACCCACCAGGTGCTCCTGCTCAACGATCTGCGCAGCCGCGTGGCAGTCGAAACCGACGGTCAGCTCAAGACCGGCCGCGACGTCGTGGTGGCGGCCTTGCTGGGCGCCGAGGAGTTCGGATTCGCGTCCGCGCCGCTCGTGTCCTTGGGTTGCATCATGATGCGCGTGTGCCACCTCAACACCTGCCCGGCCGGCATCGCCACCCAGGATCCAGAGCTGCGCCACCGCTTTGCCGGCAAGCCAGAGCACGTGGTCAACTTCATGTTCTTCGTGGCCACCGAAGTGCGTGAGCTTTTGGCCCAGCTCGGCTTCCGCACTCTGGCCGAGGCCGTGGGCCACACCGAATGTCTGGAAACACGCCAGGCCATCGATCACTGGAAGGCCAAGGGCGTGGACTTGACCGCCATCTTGCACCAGCCGCACGTCGCTGACAGCGTGGGCCGCCACTGCACCATGTCCCAGAACCATGGGCTCGAAAACGAGTTCGACGACCGCAAGCTGATCCCGATGTGCATGCCCGCGCTTGAAGGAAAGCGCAAGGTCAGTGCGAATCTACTCATCCGCAATGTCAACCGCACCGTGGGCACGCGCCTGGGCAGCGAGATCACTCGGCGCTATGGACCCGAGGGTTTGCCCGAGGACACCATCCAGGTTCACTTCAAGGGCTCGGCCGGCCAGAGCTTCATGGCCTTCGCGCCCAAGGGGGTGACCTTCACGCTCGAGGGCGACGCCAACGACTACGTGGGCAAGGGCCTTTCGGGCGGCAAGCTGGTGGTATTTCCGCCCGCGGATGCGACCTTCGTCGTCGAACAGAACGTCATCGTCGGCAACGTGGCCCTGTACGGGGCGACCAGTGGCGAGGCCTATTTCCGCGGCCTGGCCGGTGAGCGCTTCTGTGTTCGCAACAGCGGCGCCAATGCCGTCGTCGAAGGGGTTGGCGACCACGGTTGCGAATACATGACCGGCGGGCGCGTCGTCATCCTGGGCCCCACCGGGCGCAATTTTGCCGCCGGCATGTCGGGCGGCATCGTCTACGTTCTCGACGAGAACCGCGAGCTGCGGCGCAACTGCAACACCGAGATGGTGGGCACAGGTCCCCTCGACGATCCCGCCGAGATCGAAATGGTGCTCGGCATGCTTCGCCGTCACCGCGAGCTCACTGGCAGCAAGCGCGCCCACAACGTGCTGGTCAGCTGGTCGCTGTTCCGACCGCTTTTCGTGCGCGTGATTCCGCACGACTACCGCCGCGTGATGGAAGCGCAGAGTAAGATGCTGGCAACTGGAATGTCGCGCGAAGAGGCTGAAATGGCTGCCTTCGAGCTCAACTCCAAGGACGCCGCCCGACTTCACGGAAAGTAACAGGAATGGGTCAGCCAACAGGATTTCTCGAGTTCAATCGCACCGTCCCCGAAGACCGTCCGCCGCGCGAGCGCGTTGCCGACTTTGGCGAGTTTCACAAGCACCTGCCCGAAGCCACCATGCGCGAACAGGGAGCGCGCTGCATGGACTGCGGCGTTCCCTTCTGCCACACCGGGAAGATCATCGACGGTCTGGCCAGCGGCTGCCCGTTGCACAACCTGATTCCCGAGTGGAACGATCTGGTTTACAGGGGGCGTTGGCGCGAGGCCATCGATCGCCTGCACCGGACCAACAATTTCCCCGAGGTCACGGGCCGGGTGTGCCCCGCGCCTTGCGAGGGCTCGTGCGTGCTCGGCATCAACGCGCCGCCGGTCACCATCAAGGTCAACGAAGCCGCCATCGCCGATCGCGCCTTTGCCGAGGGCTGGGTGGTGGCCGAGCCGCCCGGCTTTCGCACCGGCAAGAAGGTCGCCGTGGTGGGCTCTGGCCCCGCGGGCCTGGCCTGCGCCGCCGAGCTGAATCGGGCTGGACACCAGGTCACGGTGTTCGAGCGCGCCGATCGCATCGGCGGCTTGATGATGTATGGCATTCCGGCCATGAAGCTCGACAAGGGCATCGTCGACCGCCGGATCAATCTGCTGGCCGACGAGGGCGTGGCGTTTCGTCCCAACACCGAGGTGGGCAAGAACTTCCCCACCGAGAAGCTGCGCAAGGAATTCGACGCCATCGCTCTGTGCGGCGGCTCCACCGTGCCGCGCGATCTGCCCGTCGAGGGCCGCAAGCTCGCAGGGGTTCACTTCGCCATGGAGTTCCTCACCGCGAACACCAAGCACCTGCTCGACGGCAAGAAGGCCGAAGCTGGATTGATCTCCGCTAAGGACAAGAACGTCGTGGTCATCGGAGGCGGCGACACCGGCACCGATTGCGTGGGGACGTCGCTACGCCATGGCTGCAAAAGCCTGGTGCAACTGGAACTGCTGTCGCGCCCGCCTGAGGAGCGCGCCGCTGACAACCCCTGGCCGCAGTGGCCCAAGATTTTCCGCGTGGACTACGGCCAAGAAGAAGCCGCCGCGCTCTTTGGCAAGGATCCGCGCCAATTCCAGGTGCAAACCAGGCGCATCCTGGGCGACGCCAAGGGCCAGGTGCGTGCCGTCGAGGTGGTGGAGGTTCGCTTCGCCGCCCAGGCCGGCGGTCCGCCCAAGATCGAGGAAGTGCCGGGAACCGTGCGCGAGCTGCCCGCCGATCTCGTGCTTTTGGCCATGGGCTTCCTGGGCCCCGAGAAGGCCGGGCTGCTCACCGACCTCGGCGTCAAGCTCGATGGGCGTGGCAACGTCGCCGTCGACGCCAACAAGCAGACCAGCGTGCCCGGCGTTTTCGCCGCGGGCGACATGTCGCGTGGCCAATCGCTGGTGGTGTGGGCCATCGCCGAAGGCCGGGATGCCGCCATCGGCATCGACCGCTACCTCATGGGCGAAACCGTACTGGAATAGTCAGCAATTCGCCCTGGCCGTGGGTGCGGCGCTTTGCTTGCTCGACCGCTTCACGGCGGGTGCCACGGGGTGGCAGGCGCCGGTTCTTGACAAGGAATATCCTAAGGCGGACGCTGACATCCGCCGATCTGTCTAGAGTTCGAGGCTTTCCCGCTCCGAGGAGCCCACAAGCATGAAATCACTCCATCCTTTTGCGTGGTCAGTTTTCGCCCTGATCGCGGTGTTCACTTTGGCCCCAGTCCGCGATGGGCGGGCAGCGTCGCCCACAGAGGGCACGATCCTGGGCCAGGTCCGCGATCTCGATTCCGGGCAACCGGTTGCCGGCGTCACGGTGGTCGCCAGTGGGCCCGAGGGCGATATGGCCGCGCTGACCGACGCGAAGGGTCTTTACCAGTTCCACGCCCTGCCTCTCGGCCATTACACGGTTCGCTTCCATCGCGACGAAGTCCTGGCCGAGCGGGAGGCGATGGTGTCCGTGGACAAGACCGTTCGCGTGAACATGCGTCTACCGGCGGTCCCAGCGGAAGTCCAAACCGTTGCCGCCGCCTACAGTGCGCCGCTTATCGATGTGGGCTCGTCGCGCATCGGAACCACCTTCGGGGCGGATTTTATCGATGGCATTCCCAACGCCGGTGCCGATGTCGCCTCGCTGATGCAGAAAGCGCCGGGCGCCTATGACGATACGCCGCCCGCGGCGGCCGGGTACCTGGGCAATTTCGGGCTTTCGCTCTCGGGCGGCACTGGGGCGGACAATGCCTACTATCTCGAGGGGCTCAACGTCACGGCACTGCGCGACGGCATGCTTGCTACGAACCTACACGTGTCTTTTCTTGAGGAAGCCGAAGTCGTGAGCGCTGGTTACGGCGCGGAGTACGGTCGCGCCCTGGGTGGCGTGGTGAACATGGCCTTGAAATCCGGCACCAACGACTGGAAAGGCAGCGCGTTTTCCTGGGTCCAGCCGGGGTGGATGGCAGGACGTCAGCAGAGGCTCTTGAGCGACTCCACCGTTCTGACCGGAGCCACCGAGCCGGTCTACACCACGCAAATGGGAGCCGAAGTCGGCGGCCCCATCATCAAGGACAAGCTCTTCATCTGGCTGGGCTATGTGCCAGAGATCGGCCGCAGCAGCTTCGTTCAGTCCGCGGATCGCTCTGTCGCCAACCCCGACGGATCGACCACTGTCCAGCCGCTCTACAGCCGGGTGATTCCCGGCGAGTCGACCACGCAAAACTACGCTGGCAAGCTGACCTGGAGGATACGGCCCAATCAGACCCTAAGTCTGAGCCTGGTCGGCATTCGCAAGGATCAGGAATACATGCGTGGCGCGAACATGGACCTGCTGGCCGGCATGACGCACGATCAGAGCAGCCGACAGGACATCATGGCCCACTGGCAGTCGGCATTCTTCGAGCGCCATTGGCGCCTCGACGCCACCCTGGGTTTGCACACGGAAGGCTACTCGCAACGGTCACCGTTCGGGGATGCGGAAGGTGCCAACCAGGTGACCTGGAACAATTCGCCATCGCTCGCGCAGTTCAATCCGCTGGTGGCACCAGTGTGCACCGACCCCCAAAGCTGTCCCGTGCAGGGATACCAGTCCGGTGGCTACGGGCAGATGAGCGATATCTCGGCGATTCGGGTCGCAGGTCAAATCAAGAGCACCAACGTCTTTTCGGCGATGGGCCTGCATGAGCTGAAGTACGGCCTCGACTACGAAGTGAATCAATACGACGAGAAGGTCTGGTACTCGGGCGTGAATGGGGCGCGTGGTTTGGTCACGGTCATGCCGGCATCCTCGCCCGGCCTTCAAGTGCAGACGCTGTATGGCACCGCCGGCGATCAAGATTCGAATGAAGCCAAGAACCGCGCGTATAACACTGGGGCGTTCATTCAAGAGAGCTATCTACCCTTGCCCAACCTAACCGTGAATGCTGGGTTGCGCTGGGAGGCGCAGCGGCTGACCGACTCCATGGGCAACACTGTGCTCTCGATTAGCGATTCGTTGGCGCCGCGCATCGGCGTGGTCTATGACCCGACCAAGGAGGGACGCTCCAAGGTATTTGCCCATTTTGGGCAGTACTACGAATCCATTCCCATGGATCTCGCCAATCGCTCCTTTGGCGGAAAAGGCGCAAAGACGACAATCTACGATCCTTCATGTCAGGCACAGTCGTGGAGTCTGACTGCCTGCAAAGACCAAGTGGTGGATTCCTTCTCCACCGCCGCCCCCAACCTTCCGGTTCAGCCCAACATCAAAGGCAGCTACAACAACGAAATCGTCGCCGGTGGCCAATACCAGTATTGGCCCAACTTGGTGGTCGGGGCCTCGCTGATTCGTCGCTGGCTCGGCCGGGTCATCGAAGACGGCGGCGCCGACCTCACGAACAATAGTCCCCCCTTGCAGTTGGAAAATCCGCCCGCTGGCGCGACCATTCCTCCCGATAGCACGCCAGTTGCCAAGCCGGAGCGAACCTACACAGCGCTCCAACTCACCGCCACGAAACGCTTTGCCAGGAATTGGTTCTTTGCCGGGGCCTACACTTATTCCCGCACCAGGGGCAATTACACCGGGCTGTACGACTCGGGCATCATGCCCGTGCAGCTCAATCCCAACAACTCCATGCAATACGACATCAGCGAGTTGACAAGGAACACCTATGGTTCCTTGCCCAACGATAGGCCCCATCTCATTCACATGGACGGCTACTATCGGTTCGTGTGGGGCCAGCATTCGCTCGCGCCTGGCTTCAGCTTCATGGGGAGGTCAGGGCAACCCATCTCGCCTCTGGGTACCGCGCCCTATGGCTATACCGATTATGTCTTTCCGCGCGGCTCGGCGGGCCGCACACCGTTCGTCACCCAGCTCGATATGCACCTTGCCTACCGGACCAAGCTTTCGACTTCCCTCTCCGTGGAGGCGTTCATCGACATCTTCAACGTCCTCAATCAGAAGACGGTGTTGACCGTGGATTCCTTGTACACCCCCGATCAGGTCATGCCGACAAAGCCTGGCACACCAGCCACTGTGGCCAACAACGACGGATCATCGACCTCGACACCGGTTACCCCCAACCCCAACTACCTTCACGCGACCTCTTACCAATTGCCCATCAGTGGGCGATTGGGTGCGCGCGTCTGGTTCTAGAGCACCCGCATCACCCAGCACTTGAGGTGGCCGGTTTCCGGCACGCCCACGAGCTCTGGGTGGTCGCGGCCGGCGCCCATGCGGGCCAGGATCTGTACCGAGCGGCCGCTGTCTGCGCTGGCCTCGGCGATGATGTGGTCGAATTGCTCGCGCGAGATGCGGCCCGAGCACGAACAGGCCACCACCAGGCCATCGGGCACCACCAGGCGCAGTCCGCGCAGGATGATTTCGCGATAGGCACGCTCGGCGGCGTTGTCGCCGCTCTTGCGCTTGGCCAGGGCGGGCGGATCCAGTACCACCACATCGAAGCGTTCGCGTTCGGCCTCCAGCGAGCGCAGCAGATCGAAGGCATTGGCCTGCCGGGCGGTCAGGTTGGCGAGCCCGTTGCGGGTGGCATTGGCGCTGGTGCGCGCCACGGCCTGGGCGTCCTCATCGGTGGCTAGCACGGGGCCGCCCTTGCGGGCCAGGGCCAGCGCGAAGCCGCCGTGGTAGGTGAAGGCGTCGAGGCAGCGGGCGCCGGCTGGGGCCAGGGACGCTACCAGGGCGTGGTTGTCGGCCTGATCGAGAAAGCCGCCGGTCTTGCTGTCGGTGAGCAGATCCGCCGTGAGGCGGTTGGGGCCCAGTCGGTAGGTGATCTCCGTGCTGCCCCCGCCGCACAGGATCTCGCGGCTGCGCGGCAGGCCCTCGAAGTCGCGCGCGGAGCCATCGTCGCGGGCAATGACCATGCGAGCCCCGAGCATTCTCCTCGCCATGGCCGCGATGTCCGTTCGATGCGCGTTCATCGCCACCGAGGTGGTCTGCATGACGGCAGCGTCGGCGTAGACGTCGATGATGAGGCCGGGCAGGGCATCGCTTTCGCCGTGGACCAGGCGAAAGGCATCGCGATCGAGAGCGAGCCCCGTGCGGCGGGAGCGCGCGCGTACGAGACGAGCTTCCACGAGCTGGAGGAAATCGGGCAGCCCCTCACCGTGGCCCGGCCCCTCACCCTGGCCGGGCCCCTCACCCTGTCCCTCTCCGCCTGTCGGCGCTTCGGGACCTTCACCCCCACCCCTTCCCCCGCAGCTTCGCTGCGCCCTCGCCTGCTTGGCGGGGAGAGGGGAAATAAGGCGCAGGGCGATGGGCGATTCCAGGGACCACGTTGCGATGGCGAGCGGGCGGTTGCGCTCGTCGGTGACAAGCACCAGGGCCGGGCCGTCGCTGCGTGCGTCGCGCTCGGGTCCAGCCAACACGTCTTGCCGGTAGATCCAGGGATGGCCGCTGGCCACGCGCGCACGGCCGCGCGCGCTTACCTTCACCGTCGGCGTTGTGGCTTTTGCCATGGGCCACCTAGAACTGCACGGCGACGCCCAGGTTGATGTCCACGCTGCCCAGGGATCCCGTGCGATGGGAATCGGCAGCAAAGAACGCCAACCCCCACGCACCGGTGAACTCGGCGCCCACGCCGAACCAGTCGTAGAGGAAGTAGTGCGCGCCGAAACCACCGCGCACCAGCAAGCCCCAGGCGCTGCGCGTGTTGTCGGGGAAGAGGAAGGTGGGCCCCAGGGCGACCTTCGCGTAGGGAACGATGGGCAAGTTGGTCTGGAATTTCCACGCCGCACCGCCAAGAATGTCCACCCCGTTGCCGCTGCCATTCGTGCACACGGTTTGGTTCGTCTTGCAGCTGCCGGATACCACGCCCATCTGAATGTCGAGCCAAAGGGTTTGCGCCAGGCGGTTGAGGTAGTCGCCCTGCACGCGCAGTCCGCGCATGTTGTCGCCCAGGCCGGCGCTGTACCCGGCATGGACCGTCAGCTCGTTGTCCTTGATGAACGGGTGGGGACCGCGCAGCAGCTCTTCCTCAGCTTGGGCCGAGGAGGCGGTGAGGCCCAGAAGGGCAAAGGCGGCGAAGGCGATCAGGGTGAAACGAAGAGGGCGCACAGGCAGCAGCATAGGCCGGCCCGGCCCGTGGTCCAAGAAGACATGCTTTTCGCGCGTTCGCCATCTACAATGCTCGTTCCATGGGCACTGGTCGTTTTCTCGGACGTGCATCCCTGCTGCTGGCCATCGCGGCGTTGCTCGGCGCTGGCTGCGCGCGGCCCTATGCCGGGCCCAAGACCCTGGCTGCCCTTGGCGCTGGCCTGCTCGCCGCGGGTGGCACGACCTGGGTGGTGGGCGAGCGAGGCCATCACAGCGGTATGGCCTCGGCCGGCATGGCGACCACGGCGCTTGGCGCGATTGCGGTGTTCGCCGCCGGTGGCTGGCTGGCCATCGGCGTGGCTTGCACCGAAGATCCGGATTGCCCGCGCACCGAAGAGTGCCGCGAGATCCCAGCGCCGCCAGGGGGCTACCCCTACCGCCAGTGCATGCCTCGCCAGGGGCCGTAGCGCTGGCGAGCGCGTCGTGCGGTTCTAGCGAGCCTTGGCGAAGGTGCCGAAGTCGATGGGGCGGGCCGGCGGGGGCGTGGGTGCGTCCTCGGGGCTCAGCACGACCTTGAACTTGTCGCTCTTGCGCTGGGTAAGCAGCAGCGGGGGGGCGACGGCGATGCCCAGGGCCAGTTCGGGCCGGCTCCAGCGCATGGCCCCGTAGCAGCGTTGCAAGTCCGCCCAAAATTCGTTCATGCTGGCCTGGCGGCGGGTCGGATCCTTTTCCAGCGCGCGCAAGATGACCCGCTCGGCCTCCTCCGTGATCTCCACGTTGGGGTTGCGCAGGCGCGGCGGTTGCGGCAGCCAGCTGATTTGCATGCGCAGGGTGTCTGCGGCGGTGTCGCCTTCGAAAGGCACCTGCCCAGTCAGCATTTCGTAGAACAGGACGCCGACCGAATAGACCTCCGAGCGCGCGTCTGCGTGACCGGTCTTGGCCGTTTCCGGCGCCAGGTACGCAGGCGTACCGAAGATGCGTTCGCTCTCGGTCTGGAAATCCAGCTGCAACGTTCGCGCGGCACCAAAGTCGAGCAAAGTGACAAGATCGAAACACGCCTCGGGCTCCAGGCGCTCGACGTAGGTGCCGCCGTCGCGTACCCGGCGCACGAATTCGCGCTTGCCGCTTCGGCGGGCCAGCATGATGTTTTCTGGCTTGATGTCGCGGTGGACGATGCCGCGGGCATGGACCGCGGAAAGGGCTTGCGCCACTTGGCCCAGGATGCCGATGGCGCGGAAGAGCGGCAAGGTGCCTTCTTCTTCCAGCACCAGGTCAAGGCCCGTACCGTGGGCTTCGGCCATGACCAGATACACGGTTCCGTCGGGGGCCTCGCCGAAATCGGTCACGCCCACGATGTTGGGATGGTTCACCAGACTGGCGGTTTGCGCTTCGTGGAGGAAGCGTGCCTTGGCGCCCGGCTGGTCGAAGAGGTGGCGATGCAAAACCTTCACGGCCACGGGCTTGCGGATGTAGATGTGCGAGGCGCGGTAGACAACGCCCATGCCACCGCGGCCGATGACTTCTTTGAGGGCGTAGTTGCCCAACCGGGTTCCGAGGAGCGCGTCTGCTTCGTTGGTCATGGTGCTGCTGCTGAAGATCACAAACCCAAGGAAGCTAGACTCAAGGTGCCGCGCGGGCGCCGCAGGTAGAAATCAAACCTACCAGATCGACGACCCTTGCGCAGGATTCTTCGCCCCTGTGGTTGACAGGCGGGCAGACGCCTTTCATCCTGCCTGGCCATGCGCCCTGATGGTCGAAAGTCCGACGAGTTGCGGCCGATCCGGATCACCCCGGACTACAACCGGTACGCCGAAGGCTCCGTGCTCGTCGAATTCGGCGAGACCAAGGTCATTTGCACGGCCAGCGTCGAGCGCAAGGTGCCGCCATTTCTGGAAGGGCAGGGCAAGGGCTGGATCACCGCCGAATACGCCATGCTGCCGCGCTCGACGCACACGCGTTCGGGGCGCAATCCAGGCGGCCGGGGGCAAGAGATTCAGCGCCTCATCGGCCGGGCCCTGCGCACGGCCATCAACACCAAAAACCTAGGCGAGCGGCAGATCACCGTAGACTGCGACGTCATCCAGGCCGACGGTGGCACGCGCACGGCAGCCATCACCGGCGGATGGGTCGCGCTGGCCCTGGCCGTGCGCCGACTGGTGCACAAGGAGAACCTGAAGAAGGATCCCCTGCGCCGGGCGGTGTGCGCGGTTTCCACCGGGCTCGTCGGCGGCGAGGCGCGCCTGGATCTGGCCTACGCCGAGGATTCCTCGGCGGACGTGGATTTTAATTTCGTGCTTACCGACGGCGGTCATTTTGTCGAGATCCAGGGTACGGCCGAGGGCGAGCCCTTCTCGCCGGACGACTACCAGCGCCTGGTGGCCCTGGCCAACAAGGGCGCCCTGGAACTGTTCGCACACCAGCAGAAGGCGCTGGCTGAGGCCAAGCAGCCGTGAAGCTGGTCGTCGCCACCCGCAACCGGCACAAGGTGCGCGAGATCGCCGTGCTGCTGGCCGAGGCCGGCCTTGACCTGGAGGCTGTCACCATCGACGAGGTGGCGCCCGAGGCCGAACTGCTGGAGAACGAGGACACCTTCGAGGGCAACGCGCTGGCCAAGGCGCGCCAGGCCAGCGTGGTCTGCGGTATGCCCGCCATCGCTGACGATTCCGGTATCGAAGTCGATGCGCTGGGCGGCGCTCCCGGCGTGCGCTCCGCCCGCTGGGCCGGCGAACCGTGCGACGATGGCCGCAACAACGAGAAAATGCTGCATGAAATGGCGGCCGTGCCCGCCGGGAAGCGCACCGCCCGTTACCGCTGCGCCGCCGCCTTTGTGGACGTGGCCCGCAACCTTGAAGTCGTGCGCTCGGGTGCCTGCGAGGGCGTCTTGCTTGGCGAAGCGCGCGGCAGCCGAGGCTTCGGCTATGACCCGCTGTTCTTCATCCCCTCGCTGGGCCGGACCATGGCCGAGATCGACTTGGCCGAAAAGAGTCGCCTTTCCCACCGCGCCGTCGCCTTTCGCGCCCTGGCGCACGTCCTGCGCGAAGGCCCGCAGAAAAAGTGACAGGCAACGCAAGGCTGCTGAGCAAACGCGCAAGGTTCTGCTAGTATCTGCGCCCTCTCGTCGGTCCGCGGCGGGAAACGGGGCGTAGCGCAGTTGGTAGCGCGCCTGCTTTGGGAGCAGGATGTCGTCGGTTCAAATCCGGCCGCCCCGACAGAACCAAGTTGCTGACAGCCAGGCCGTGAATGCTCGCCCTCAGGCGAGATTCACGACCTGGGATCTACCGCGGAGCCTCCGCTGGCCACTACGGTACGTAAATCATCCACTTGCACGACTTGCTGCAGGCGCCATCGATGCCATTTTGGTCGCCGTGGTCGCACTCCTCTGGGCCGTTGACGATATTGTCGCCGCAGTGAGGAGCCAGCTTGCACTGCGGGGTGCAACCACCGTAGGAGCTGTCCCAGACGCCGTCGTCGCACTCCTCGGGGCCATTCATGATGCCGTCGCCACAGTGAGGGGCGAAGATGCAGCTCGGTGCACAGGTGCCGTAGTCCCCGGTATTGAACTGGGCCCCGTCGTCACATTCCTCGGGTGATTCGATCTTGCCATCACCACATCCGCCAGGGAAGCGGCATGCAGCGGTGCAACTCGGATCATCCGACCCCTTGGGTTCGCAGTCTTCACCGTATTCGGCCTGGACTGTGCCGTCGCCGCACCTTGGCGCCAGGGTGCAATCGGGATTGCAGGTTCCATAGGTTCCGTCGTTGGCACCGTCGTCGCACTTTTCGTTGCCATTGGTCGCGCCGTCACCGCAACGCCCGCCGCGCTTGCAGTTCGACATGCAGCCACCATAGGCAGCATTGGGATCGGTGCTGGAGGCGTTCTTGGAGCCATCGTCGCACTCTTCGTCGAAGTCGGTTTGCGTCTTGCCATCACCACATCGCGCGGGCAGCTTGCAACCCGGAGCGCAGCCCTTGTCCGAGCCGTAATCGTCGCTGTTGACGCCGTTGTCACACTCCTCGGCGTCGGTCTTGACGCCGTCGCCGCAGTAGGGACCCCACTTGCACTCCGACGTGCAACCGCCGTAGGCGGGATTGTTGTTGGGACCTAGGCAACTCGAGGGTGTGGTGCCCGTGCCGTCGCCGCAGTCGCATTCCTCGCCGCCCGTCACGACGCCGTCGCCACAGCGAGGCTGGCAGGCCGATCGCTTGGTCGCGAAACCGCTCAGGGTGAGCTGGTAGTTCGACTCGGGCGGGTGCCGATCGGCGCCGAAGATCGCGATCTCGTAAACCTTCCCGGTGACGAGGCCGAGCTTGACGGTGCGGACACGGAAATCATCCCCGTCCTTGGCTGTTGGGGGTGCGGGCGTGGTGTTGGTCGGCGAGCAGGCGGCCGAGCCTGCGGTAACGCCCGTGATGTTGCCCGCGGTGTCTAAGCAGCCGCCCTCGGTAACGCTGGCGTCACCGTTGGTGGCGTCACTGACGGTGACTTTCCCAGGCAACTGCTGGTGGACGCCTCCGATGTCGAGGACCAGAACGCCATTGATGAAGATGAAGAGATCGTCGTCGCCGAAGAAACTGAGGCTGATGCCGGCGGAGCCGTCGTAGACGAAGTAGTAGCGCGCCTCGTCCGTGAAGTACGAGTCGTGCTTGGTGCCGGGAACGGCAGTGACCCAGCAGCCATTGGTGAGCGTGGCTCCGCTCGGACAATCCGCCGCCAGTACGCGGGGCGGGAAGAGATACTGGTCGCCAGTGCACGTGCTCCAGAAGGGGGTTCCGCTGCCATGATTCCAGTAGGGCCACAGGTTGCACAGCGTCGCCTGGGAAGGATTGAGCGTGTCGAGGGGGAAGAACCCTCCCTCGGCCAAGTGCGATTTGCTGGCGTATTGATAGACGTTCGATCCGATGCTGGTCATCTCAAGAACGTCGGTGAACGTCTTGTTGACCGTGGTGTCGTCGTTGAACCATTGCTTGAAGCTGTTCGCATCCTTGAACGCCGGCGTGGTTCCCTTCCAAATCGGGCCACCTGGGCTGCTGGAGGTATAGCCAGTCAGGGTGCCTGAAGATGTGCCGGCGTTGCCTGTGGCGCTGACCGCGGTGCCCGCCGTTCCACCCAGGAAGCCGCCACTGCTGTTGGACAATGGGCTATCGTTGGCGGCCTCGGTGTAATTGCCCGGGATGCGGCTTGAGTTGGCGATGTTCCAATCGCTGAATTGGCAAGTGCATGTCGTTGTCGTACCAGGTTGGGGTTTCCCTTTCAGCAAGTTGGGCGCCATGATGCCCCAGCAACGCGTGGTCGAATCGTTGCCCTTGGCCGGACCACCCGAGTTGGGAACGCAGATTGTGCCATTGGTCGAAACGCCGGATTTCTTCGAGCCCAGGAAGAAGAAGTCAGGATGACCACCGGAAGCATTCTCGGGCTGGAAGTCGCGGTACGTGATAGGGAGCTCCAGGCATTGCCCCGAGCCCGACTTGCAAGTCGTGGAGTCCTGGTTGGTAGTGGTCGGGCAAGAGAAGCCACCTTCGATCTTGCACGTCGACGAACAGCCATCGAGGTCAATCAGGTTCCCATCGTCGCAATCTTCACCTGGATCGAGGTTTCCGTCGCCGCAGGTCGCGGTGCAGGCTTGGGTCTTGCCCGCGCTGTCCTGGCAGGACGGCTCCTTGGTGCAAGTCTTGGAACAGCCCTTGCCGTCGCCGTAGAAGAGGCCGTTCACGGACTTACAGCCGTCTGGCAGCTTTTTATCATCGGTGCCGCAGTCGCACAGCTCGCTCTTTTCCACCACCCCGTTTCCACACTTGGCCATCTTGCAGGCCTGTCCCGCCGTCGGACAGTCGGCGCCCGGCTCGACCTGGCAGGTGCTGGAGCAACCATCGCCGCTGGCGGTGTTGCCGTCATCGCACTCCTCGCCTTTCAGAACCTTGCCGTCACCGCACTTGGCGATGCAGGGTTTGCCGGCCACGCGGCATTGGAAACCTGACTCGACGGACTTGCAGTCGCCGGAGCAGCCGTCGCCGCTGGCGGTGTTGCCGTCGTCGCATTGCTCGGTGCCTTCGAGGGCGCCATTGCCGCACTTGACGACTGGACAGGTGCACAACTTGCCCGGTGTACACGTGCAGCCCGGGGTCTTGGTCTTGCAGTCGGCGGAGCAACCGTCGCCATCTTTCTGGTTGCCGTCGTCGCATGCTTCATTGTTGGCAGTTTGAACAACGCCATCACCGCAGCGCGCAGCCGCTTTGCACGGAGAGCCAGGGATCGGGCAGACGAAACCGCCCTCGAGTTTGCAATTGTCGTCGCAACCGTCGCCTTTCTTCGTGTTGCCGTCGTCGCAGTCCTCGCCCGGTTCAATGCGCTTGTTTCCACATTGCGAGACGCGGACACAGAGCTGTCCGGGTGTGCATTGAAAGGCAGGGTCTTGAACCGTGCAAGTGGAATTGCACCCGTCGTCGTCCTTGGTATTGCCGTCGTCGCACACCTCACCGGCGCCAATCTGGCCATCACCGCAAACGATGTTCTTCGTGCATTTGCCTTCCTTGGGACAGGTCCAATTGTGTTCGACCTTGCAGTTGCCATTGCAACCGTCGCCCGCCGCTACATTGCCGTCGTCGCATTCTTCGATACCATTTTGATTGTTGATACCGTCGCCGCAGCCGGGTGGCGACTGGGCCTTGCAGCCCTGGGTGCTGGTGCTGTTGCAAAGCCCGGAGCTACCCGCCGTGCCTCCTGAGCCAGGCGAGGCGTCGAGCTTGAATACGGAGCTGGATCCCCCCGCGCCGCTCTTGGCACCACCCGCGCCTCCTTTCCCTCCACCGCCACCGCTTTGGATAGCCGCGTCCGTGCAGGCAACCCAGGCCATCGCAAGAACCACCGCGAGACCGATCCTCGTCAGTTGAGAAACAAAATGACCAGGAAACAACGACTGCCTGCTGTGGGCTGCTTTCATCGGAGAACACCTCGCGCACAAAAAGACTCTCTGGCGAACGCCCTGAATAGAGCTTGCAGGAATATACACCGGCTTTCATTGAACGCGTCCAGCAAGTCACGCCTGCTGTGACGGTTCTTGCGCAGGCTCCAGCAGTCGCGGCCAAGTGGCGGTCTTCAGTCTCGATGTAAGTGTGACCCTCACCACTGTCAGGGTGGAGAGTGACACGCAATGCCTATTGCCGCACAGGGTCGTCGCGTCGTCCGGGCGTTACCGTGGAACTCGTCGGCTCCTGCGACTCTTCTACCCGCTGTTGCGCAGGCCAGCCGCGATGCCGTTGATGGTCAGGTGAACCGCCCGGCGCATTTCCGAGTCTTGCGTGCTGCGGGCACGCAAGCGACGCAGCAGATCGACCTGCAAGTGATTGAGTGGATCGATGTAGGGGATGCGATTGCGTAGACTGCGCGCCAGGGCTGGGTTGTTTTGCAGCAGCGTTTTGGTGCCGCTGATGGCGAAAAAGGCCTTGCGCGTGCGTGCATGCTCCTTCTCGATGCGCGAGAAGATGTCGCCACGCAATTGTTCGTCCCCGACCAAGCGCGCGTACCTAGCTGCGATGCTCATGTCCATCTTGGCCAAAACCATGTCCAATCTATCGACCAGGGTGCGGAAAAATGGCCAGCGCTGGTACATGGAGCGCAACAGGGCCAATCGCTTGCGCCGATCCTTGCCCAGGAACTGCTCGACCGCGGTGCCGAATCCGTAGAAACCCGGCAGGCTGTGCCGGGATTGGCCCCAGCTGAAGACCCAAGGGATGGCGCGCAGGTCTTCGATGCGATCGGACCCTGTGCGCTTGGCGGGGCGGCTGCCCAGATTCAGGTCGCCAATTTCATTGATGGGCGTGGCCTCGCGAAAATAGCGAATGAAATTGGGCGTGCCGTAGACCAGGTCACGGTAGGCGGCCAGGGCGTAGCCGGACATCTCTTCGAGAGCTTCGTGGAATGCGTCGGTGTCTTGGCCCTGTCTGCCCTGCCCAAGCAGGGTCGCCTCCATAGTGGCGGCAACCAGTGTTTCCAGGTTTTGCCGGCCTGCGACCGGATCGCCGTACTTGCTTGCAATGACTTCGCCTTGCTCGGTCAGGCGCAATTGGCCGTCCACACTGCCAGGCGGTTGCGCCAAAATGGCGTGGTAGCTGGGACCTCCGCCGCGGCCAACTGTGCCGCCGCGGCCGTGAAACAGGCGAATAGCAATTCCGTGCTTAGCAAATACAGAAACCAATGAAAGCTCGGCCTTGTACAGTTCCCAATTCGAGCTTAGAAATCCGCCGTCCTTGTTACTGTCGGAATAGCCAAGCATGACTTCTTGCACGTTGTTCCGGCTGGCCAGCAGTCGCTTCCACAATGGAAACGAGAACATCTGATCCATGATGCCCGCGCAGTCGCGCAGATCCTCGATGGTTTCAAAGAGCGGAACGACGTTGATCGCCAGACTGGGCGCTATGCCAGGCTTGAGCAATCCCGCCTCCTTCAGGAGCACGGCGACTTCGAGTAGATCGCTCGGTGCTCTGCTCATGGAGATCACGTAGTTGGGCAAGGCTTCGCGACCAAAGCGTCGATGAATGCGCGCGGCGGCGTCCAGGGTGCGCAAGAGCTCGGTGGTCTCTTCGGAGTGCACCACATGCGGTGAAACCAAAGGGCGTGCGGTGGCGATTTCGCGCAACAGTAAGTGCTGCCGCTGATCCTCGGTCAGGGATCCGTAGTGGTCGCGGCCGAAGGCACTGGCCACAAGCTCGGTCACGGCCCGCTCGTGGACCGAGCTGTGTTGGCGCAAGTCCAGCGACGCTAGATGAAAACCGAAGACCTCGACCGAGCGGCGTAGCTGGCGCAAGCGTCCACCGGCGATGAGCGCAAGCCCTTGCGAGGTGAGCGCGCGATCGATGGTATCGAGGTCGGACATCAGCTCGGCAGGCGAGGCGTAGGGCGACGCTTGCGGCTCCGCGGTGCGCTGCCCGTCCTGCGTCGAGATCCGCTTGGCTGTGGCCTTGAGGCGGGCGTAGACGCCAATCAGTGCTCGGCGGAAAGGCTCTTGCTCGCGGCTTTTGGCGTGGTCGCCGGAGCGCTCGGCCAAGGCGGCCAGCGCGGGACCAATATCGGTGTAGCGGCTGGACAGGCCAAGTTCACTACCCAGGGTCTGGATTTCGTCCAGGTAGTGCCCAAACGCCACTTTCGCCTGGTGGGCCAAGGCACTCTCCAGGATGTCGTGGGTGGCGCTTGGGTTGCCGTCGCGGTCGCCACCAATCCAGCTGCCGACGGAAAGAAACGGGGCGAGGTGCATGCGCTCGCCCAGACGATCTTCGATTTCGGCGTAGAGCTCGGGGATGACCTGGAAGAAGGTGCGCTGGAAGTACGACAGGCCGTTGGTAATCTCATCGACCACGGTGGGCGCGGCCGTGCGCAATTCGCTGGTCTTCCACAGCAGGAGGATCTCCCGGCGCAGTTCGCGCTCGATCCTGCTCGCATCCGCAGCGCTGCCTTGCTGCTCTAAGCAGTGTGCGATGGCGCGATGGCGATCGAGGATGCTCTTGCGCTGCACCTCGGTGGGGTGCGCGGTGAGCACCGGCTGCACGGTGGCGCGGTTGAGGAAGGCCGCAATTTCACGCATGGGAATCTTGGCCTCGCGCAAACGCTCGAAGGCCTGGGCAAGGCTGCCTTCTCCGTTCGCGACCGCAGGAGCGCTGGATGCCTCCTGCCCATGGCTGCGATCCTCGGCGATGTTGGCCAGTTGGTGAAAGTAGCTGAAAGCGCGTACCACGTTCTTGGCCTGCGATTGATCGAGCGCAGCAATGGTGCGCTCCAGTCGTCCGAGGCTGCCACGGTCATGGCCGTGGCGGTATTGGAAGGCGGTGCGCCGGATGCCTTCGACCAGGGCATAGGTGCTTGCGCCCGCATGCTCCCGGATGGTGTCGCCAAGAATTCGCCCAAGCAGGCGAATGTTCTGACGCAAAGGTTGATCTTCGGCTGCTCTGTTCGTTGCGCTGGGGCGACGGCTCACGGAGAAAACCTAGCATGCGCGCCGGCCATGTCTATCCGGTCACGTCTTCCGGGCCGTCTTTGTCTTGCTGCCAAAGACGAAGAACTTGTGCAGGGGATAGTTCCACAAATTGCCCACCGCCGTCGCGACAATCACGCGCGCGGGGAGGTAGGCTACGCCCAGTCGGACGACGAAGAGGTATTCTCCGAGGGAATTGAGTCCAAGGCTGGCCCCTGAAACCAGGGCGTAGCGGATCATCTGCCCCCGCGCGCCTGCATCGGTGCGGTGAAAGATCCAGGAGCGTCCAAGGAGAAAATTGGCGATGGCACCCCATAGCGCCCCGGCGGCTGTGGACACGACCGGGTCGAGATGAAGCAATTCCACCGATCCAATCATGATCCCGAAGTCGACGGCCGTGGCAACCAAGGCACCTGCGCGGTGACGAATCCACTCCCGGACAACCGCGAACGAAGGCGCGCGCCGCCCCTGCGGGCCCGGCGCGCGCCCATCATCCGGAAGCTGGGGGTTCTGGTGGCTTGTCAAAAGCCATCGGATCCTGGCCCCCGAAAGCAACGTCCGCCAAGGGAAGAAGCAACTTCCTCAATCGTCATCAATTTCCTGCCCCGGCGACGAAGTTGAACGGGTAGGACACGATGGCGATGCCACCGCCGGTCGGCTTGGGGAAGTCCCAGCGTTTGACCGCGGCGACCACGCAGCTCTCTACCCGGACGTTGTTCATGGTCGTGCTCTGCACGACGGAATTGATGACCTGGCCTGTGCCCGCGATGATGAACTGGACCGAGATGCGGCCTTCCAGGCCAGCCTTGCGCACGAGCTCTTGATCGTAGCAGTACTTGACCTCGTTCATGTGCAGGTGCACCACGCGGCGGATGATGTCCTTGTCGAGCGAACCCTTGGCGGTGACGATGCCGGGGAATACACCCGGTGCTGTGGTGATGTGCCGGCGCAACTCACCGCCGCCTGGGTTCGTGCCGTAGCCCTTACCGCCCAGGGTGTTGATGTTGCCCGTGCCGATGGTCCATTGGCCGGTGCCGCCGCCGCCGTTGCCGGTTCCGAGCAGGCCGAATCCGCCGGCCCCGAAGCCGTCGTCGATGTTGGCGGCCAGAAGATTGCCCATGATGTCTTCCTGGGCGTCGCCCACCGCCGAGCCGCTGCCCAAGATACTCGCGAAGGGCGAGCTCGCCGCCGCGTTGAGGACACCGAGAATGCCCAGGTTGCGGATGCGCGCCTCCGCTTCTGCCTTGCCAAGGTGCTGGTCCCGGCCGTCGCCCTTGATGGCGTAGCCTCCGCTGGGCTTCTTCGACTGGCGATTGCCCATCTTTCCCGGCTCGCCCGCCAGGGCCTTGCCGGCCGCACCCTGGCCCTTGGTCGGCTGCTTGGTCAGGAATTCCGGAACCTGCAGGCTCTCCTGGGCCATGACCGTGATGGGAATGAAGGGCCGGCTCATACCAGCGAAATCGCTCGAAACCGCCTCGCCCTCGGGTGGAATGGCGAGGATCGCGAGCAGGAAGATACCCAGCGCCAGAAACGCGCCGAGGTTGAATTTCTGCTCGGCCCACCGCCACGCGAAGAGCCGACGGGGCAGGGGGATCGCGCGGGTCGTGTGCGCGAGCTGAAAGCTCATGGCTCCGCAGTGGATGCGGGCGTGGCCATCCGCCGGCAGGGCAAAGTTGTTCCCGCGGCCCGCCAAGTAGTCGGCCAGTCGGTAGACCTTTCCCCCCACGGCCACCTCACCGGTCATCCGCGGCGTCACATTGACCAGGAAGCCGGCGCCCCACCGGGTCACCAGCGGCAGGTCGGTGGCGCCAAGCACGTCGCTGGCCGCCGGAGCATCCGCGCTGGGCGACTGTCCGATGGTGTAGTTCATGCGCGGGTCGTGGCCGAGCACGGGCCGCAAGCGGCGATTGGGCTCGACCTCGGCAAGGAAACGCGTACCGATGAGCACGCCATTGAAGCTGGCGCGCACCTCGAGAGCAGTTGCCATGCCCAGGTCGGACGGTGACGGGGTGTAGGCTCCGCTTCTGAGTGCAGAGGTGATCATGACTTGCTCCTCTCGCTGTGTCGGCGCCAGGCGGCCGCTGGCTGCGCTGGCCGCGCTTGGCCGAGCCGTTTGGGCCGGGCAATCCCGGGGCGCGGGCGCCGGCACCCGCCGGCCGCAATCCCTTTCGCCCTTCTGCTACTACGGACAACGGAAGCGGGGAGCGGGTTTCATCATTTCCTGAATCCTTCTGTCCGGCCAGCAATCGAAGGGATCTACTCAAAAGGGGGATCCCTATGTCCAACATCGAAACGGCACCGGGCCATGGCCCGCAAGTGCTGATGCAAATGATCCAGGGCGCGCAGGTAACTGCGCTGATTACAACCGCAGTCGAGCTTGGGGTGTTCGGGGTGGTCGCCAAGGGTGCACGCACCTGCCAGCAAATCGCCGAGGGCATCAAGGCCCCGCCACGTAGCACGGAAGTGTTGCTTGACGGGCTCGCGGTGCTGGGCCTGCTGGCGAAGAAGGGCGCGCTTTACGAAAACACGCCGCTTTCCGAGGAACACCTGGTGCCGGGCAAACCCATGTACATGGGCGACATCACCGGCATCTTCGGCAGCGACATCATGTGGAACGGCTATCGCCGTCTGACCGCCGCCGTTCGCAACGACGGAACCGTCATGCCCGAACACGCGGAAACGCCCAGGCATCCCTTCTGGGAAACCTTCGCCCGCAGCAGCGCCTCGATGGCTTTCCCCGCCGCGGGAACCCTGGCGGGTCTGCTTGGCCCATGGATCGGCAGCAAGCCGAAGGTGCGCGTGCTCGACATCGCCGCCGGCAGCGGCATCTATGGCCTGACCCTGGCCAAAAGCCCCAATGTGCACGTCACCTTGCTCGATTGGCCGAATGTTCTTGTCGAGACGAGGAAATGGGCCGATCGCCTGGGCGTCGATGATTCCCGCGTGGAGTACATCGAAGGCAATCTTTTCGA
>Ga0302321_100001315_pt1 | contig 21224 bp, 16 predicted proteins | sample Fen_T0_1_FD_202505 | JGI IMG/M metagenome (GOLD analysis project Ga0302321, IMG submission 202505) | Peat permafrost microbial communities from Stordalen Mire near Abisko, Sweden - Fen_T0_1 | ecosystem: Environmental > Terrestrial > Soil > Wetlands > Permafrost | place: Sweden: Abisko...
GATGGCGAGGGGCGGATCGTGGACCCCGTGGACCTGGAGCCGGACGTCACCGGGTTCACGTTCGACGAGTCCGACGCGGACATCAGCCCCGACGGGTCGTTCGTGGTCGCGGTGCGCCGGGTCTTCGCGACCGTCCCCGAGACGCTCGACGACCTGGTGCGGTATGACGCCGCCGGCGGCTCGGCCCGGCCGCTGACCCGCGGCGACGCGGCCTACGGCGCCCCGGCCATCGCCCCTGACGGCCGGTCGGTCGCCGCGGTCCGGCTCACGTACGCGACCCCGTCCGAGCCCGAGCGCCTGTCCCTGGTCCTGATCGACCTCGCGACCAGTGTCCAGCGCACGCTGGCGGCCGAGGTGGACCGCCGGCCCGACCACCTCACCTGGGGACCGGACGCCTCGACGCTCTTCTTCGACGCCGACGACGCGGGCCTCCACTCCGCGTACCGCGTGGACCTCCCGGACGGCCGCGTGACGCGCCTGACCGCCGCCGGCGCCGTCACGGACCTCTGCCCCGCCCCGGACGGCTCCACCGTCTACGCCCTGCAGTCCACGCTGGCCAGCCCTCCGCGCGTCGTACGGTTCGATTCCCGGACGCCCGACCAGTCGCCGGTCGAGCTGGTGAACGGGATCGACGAGCTCGGCATCGTGGCGCCCGGCATCGTCGAGCGCGTGCTCGCGACGGCCGCGGACGGGACCCGGATCGGCGCCTGGCTGGTGCGGCCCGCCGCCGCGTCGCCGGATGCGCCCGCGCCCCTCGTCGTGTTCGTCCATGGCGGTCCACTGGGCTCATGGAACTCGTGGCACTGGCGCTGGAACCCGCACGTCCTCGTGGACCGGGGTTTCGCGGTCCTGTTGCCGGATCCCGCGCTCTCGACCGGGTACGGCCAGGCCATGCTCGACCGGGGTTGGGGCCAGTGGGGCGGCAACCCGTACACGGACATCATGGCGAGCCTGGATGCGGCGCTCGAGCGCACGGATCTCGACGGCGAGCGGGTCGCGCTCATGGGCGGCTCGTACGGCGGCTACATGGCGAACTGGGTCGCCGGGCACACGGACCGGTTCCGGGCCATCGTCACGCATGCCTCGCTGTGGGAGCTGCTGGGGTTCCACGGCACGACGGACCACGGGCCGGCCTGGGAGCTCGAGATGGGCGACCCGTACACGGACCCGTCCGGGTACCTCCGCAACTCGCCGCGGGAGCACCTCGCTGCGATGGCACGGGCGAAGACGCCGATGCTCGTCATCCACGGCGAGAAGGACCACCGGGTCCCCATCTCCGAGGCGCTGATCCTGTGGACCGACATGGCGCGCATGGGGATCCCCGGCCGGTTCCTCGCCTTCCCCGACGAGAACCACTGGGTGCTCAAGCCGCAGAACGCGCGGCTGTGGTACGGGACCGTGCTCGCGTTCCTCGACGAGCACCTGAGGGGCATCCCGTTCGAGCGGGATCCGCTGCTCGGCGGCTGACCCGGCCCTGCTCCCGCGCGCCCGAGGGCGGACGGTCCCCTACCCGCCCGCCAGCGTCCCATCGGCACCGGCGGCCGCCAGGGCCTCGAGCCGCGGCAGCACGGCGGAGGGAGGCGGCATGGCCTCGAGCTGGACGCGCACGCGCACCGCTCCGTCGCGGTGGCGGCCCTCGGTGAGCACCGCGTGCGCGGCGGCGGCGATGTTCCCGGGCGTCCGCTCCGATGGCTCCAGCACGACCCCAACACCGGCGGCGGCGCAGCGGTCCGCGTTCTCGGGCTGGTCCGCGGCGACCGGGAGGAGGACGAGCGGCACGCCGTGGGCGAGGGCGGCCAGCATCGTCCCCGAGCCGCCGTGGAAGACCAGCGCGTCCACGGCGGCGAGAAGCCGGGACATCGGGACGTAGCGCTCGACGCGGACGCGGGCCGGCCGTGCCCCGAGCGTGTCCGGGTCGAGGCCCGGCCCCACCGTCGCGACGACCTCCGCGTCCAGCCGCTCGAGGCCGTCGAGGATGGCCTCCATCACGTCGAGGCGACCGGGCAGGATCGTCCCGAGCGTGACCGCGACCCGAGCGCGTGACGGGTCCCGCTCGGCCAGCCAGGGCGGCGCGCCGCCGCCGGCGTCGTCAAGGGCGATCGGCCGGAGCGGGATCGATCCCGTCGGGACGGGGTCGTCGGGGTTCTGCAGCAGCGGCGGGCGCGTCGTGAGGTACCCGTGGCGATGCCACCCGGCGAGCGCCGGGTCCGGCGGCAGGCCGATCCTGGCCCGCAGCCGTCCCAGCGGCTCCGCGGACAACCGCAGGCCCGTGCCACGCCACGCCGTCGCCTGGAGCGAGACGTGCGGGATGCCGAGCCGTTCGGCGGCGATCCAGGTCCCCTGCTCGCTGTCCTCGTGGACGAGGAGGTCCGGGCGCCAGTCGCGCGCGAGCTCGAGGAGCGCATCCGCCATCGCGGGCGCGATCACGCCGCCGAAGGCCCGGCTCCAGGTCACGGCGGCGAGCCTGCGACCCGTCAGTCCCGCACGCTCCGGCACCATCGCAAACGCGACCTGGAGGTCGGCCGGCCCCGCGACCACGTGGCGGAGGCCCGCCCTTGCGATGGGTCCCGCGAGGCTGGTCCCGCCGAGGACCCGGACGTCGTGGCCGGCGTCGCGCGCCGTGAGTGCGAGCGGCAGGAGCGGGAGCAGGTGGCCCAGCGCGGGCTGCGTGGAGAAGACGATCCGCATCCGCGGACTCTATCCCGCCCCGGGGTCAGCCCCCGACGTCGCCGTCCATGCGAGGTGCCTGCAGATGCGTTGGTGGCGCCCGACGAACCGGATCAGGCGCCCGGCCAGGGCATCAGTCCCGCAGCAGCGTCCGGAGCGCCGCCTTGACGCGTTCCTCGAGGCCCGCGCCCACGGCCGGGTCCTGGAGCGCCAGCCGGGACGCCTCGCGCGCCTCGCCCAGCGAGTAGCCGAGGGCCTGGAGCGCAGCGACGACCTCGCCCTCGGACGCGGTCGAGAATGCCGCCGAGGAGCCCGCCGCCACGCCCGCCGCGGACACCTTCTCCTTGAGCTCGAAGATGATGCGCTCGGCGAGCTTCTTGCCGATGCCCGGGATCGACACCAGCACCGCCTGGTCCTGCTGCAGGATCGCGAGCTGGAGGTCTGCGGTTGGGCGCGAGCCCACGATCGCCAGCGCGACCTTCGGCCCGACGCCGGTCACCGTGAGCAACAGGTTGAAGAAGCCCAGCTCCTCCGCGTTCCGGAAGCCGAACAGCGCCTGCTGGTCCTCGCGGACGAGGTGATACGTGTGGAGCTTCAGGCGGCCCCCGGGCGTCGCGGTCGCGATCACCGCCGGGGCCGTGAACACGCGGTAGCCGATCCCACCGACCTCGATGACGAGCGAGTCCGCCGCGATCGCGCCGACCACGCCCTCGACGGAGGCGATCACGGCCGCTTCGCGGCAGCCTTGGGATTCGCCTTCGCCTCGCGCGCGATCGCCTCGCGCACGGAGTGCTCGTAGGGCGTCTCCCCGCGGGCGATCGGGGCGATGGCCGCGCGGTCCATCACGGTGGCCTTGGCGTTGGCGCCCGTGTTCGCGCGGTCGCCGAGTCGCTCGCTGTTGGCGATGCAGATCGCGGTCGCGAGGGCGTCCGCCGTGTCGTCCGGCGTGGGGACCTCGGCGAGCTGGAGGATGACCGCGACCATGCGCCCGACCTGCGCCTTGTCGGCGGCGCCGTACCCGGTGACGCCGACCTTGATCTCGTTGGGCGTCGCCTCGCGGACGGGGATGCCCGCCTGCGCGGCGGCGAGCAGCACCACGCCGCGCGCCTGGCCGACGCCAAAGGCGCTCTGGGCGTTCTTCGAGAAGAACAGCCGCTCCACCGCGAGCAGGTCTGGCGTGTGCGTCTCTATCAGCTCCGTGACCGCCGCGTGGATCTGGTTGAGGCGGTCGGGAAGCGGCGAGTCGGCACTCGTGGTGAGGCACCCATAGTCCACCGCGCGGAGGCTGCCGCCGTTGCGCTCGACGATCCCGTAGCCCATGGCGGCCGTCCCGGGGTCGATCCCCAGGACGATCACCCCGCCAACTCGGCGAGCACGTCCTCGGGGATGTCGACGTTGGTGGTGACGCGCTGGACGTCGTCCAGGTCCTCGAGCAGGTCGACGAGGCGCAGGGCCTTGCGGACGTGGTCCGAGTCGAGGCTGACCGTCTGCTTGGCGATCATCGCGGACTCGGCGTCCTCCACCCTGATCCCGGCGTCCTCGATGGCCTTGCGGACCGTGTACAGCTCCGAGGGATCCGTGTAGATCTCGATGGGATCCGTCTCGGTGTCCACGTCCGCCGCGCCCGCATCGATGGCCGCCAGGGCGACCTCGTCAGGGTCGACGCCCTCGCGCTCCACGGTGATCAGGCCGCGGACCTCGAACTGCCACGCGACCGCGCCCGAGCCCGCGAGCTGGCCGCCGGTCTTGGTGAAGATCGAGCGGACCTCGGCTGCCGTGCGGTTGCGGTTGTCCGTGGCCGCCTCGACGAGGACGGCGACGCCGCCGGGCCCGTAGCCCTCGTAGACGATCTCCTCGAACTGTTCGGCCTCACCGCCTCCGGTCGCCTTCTCGATCGAGCGCTTGATGTTGTCCGCGGGCATGTTGATCGAGCGGGCCTTGTCGATCGCAAGGCGGAGGCGGTAGTTGGCGTCGGGATCACCGCCGCCGGCGCGCGCGGCGACCGCGATCTCCCGCGCAACCTTGGTGAACATGGCGCTGCGCTTGGAATCGTTGACGCCCTTCTGGCGCTTGATCGTTGACCACTTCGAATGTCCGGACATCGGGCGGGAGTATACCCGCTACCATCGGTCCCAGAAGACCCGGCGCCCGGCACCCCAGCGATACCGGCCGGCAACGGAGGGTCAAGCGTCTCCAACTGCGCACCCTGCGCCAACCGTCCCGTCGCGGCCGGCCAGCCGGCCTCACGGGAAGAACCTCGAGAGGAACCGCGCGCGATGACGTTGAAGAGCCACGACCTCGCCCACATCCGCAGCGTCGTGCTCGCCGGCCACGCCGGGAGCGGCAAGACGACCCTTGCGGAGCAGGTGCTCTTTCGAGCCGGCGCGATCCCGCGCCTCGGCAGGGTTGACGACGGCACCGCGCACCTGGACTACGAGCCGGAGGAGCAGAAGCAGCACCGGTCGCTGAGCCTCGCAGTCGGGACGTTCGAGCACGGCGAGCACGAGATCACGCTCGTCGACACCCCCGGCTACCCGGACTTCATCGCCGAGATGATCCAGGGCTTCCACGCCGCGGACGCCGCCCTGTTCGTGGTGGACGCGTCGGGCGGGATCGAGTCGGGCCTCGAGGCGGCCGTCAAGACCGGCCGCTCAACCGCGACGGCGGCCTGCTTCGTCCTCAACAAGTGCGACCGGGAGAACGCGGATCCCGCCGCCGCGCTGGACGCCCTGCGCGAGGCCTTCGGCAACAAGGTCGCCCCGCTCCACCTCGCCATCGGGGCCGCCGAAACCTTCACCGGCTACGTGGACCTCGTCCACCGCAAGGCATACCGGTTCGAGGGCGGCAAGGAGGTCGAGATCCCCGTCCCGGCCGAGATGGCCGACGAGGTCGCGATGCGCCGCGACCAGCTGCTCGAGGCCGCGGCCGAGGCGGACGACGCGGTGTTCGAGAAGTACCTCGGCGAGGAGGAGATCACCGACGCCGAGCTGGACGCCTGCCTCCACAAGGGCGTCCGCGAGTCGATCCTCGCACCGGTGCTCGTCGCGTCCGCGGCCAAGGGCATCGGCCTCGGCTCCCTGCTCGACGCCATCGTCCGCTACCTCCCGTCCCCCGAGGAGGAGGGCCCATACGCCGCGAAGGACAAGGCCGGCAAGGACGTCGCCATCGCCGCCGACAGCGGCCAGGCCCTCGTCCGCGTGTTCAAGACCGCCGCGGACCCGTTCGTCGGCCGGCTCACCTACCTCCGCGTCCTCTCCGGCACGCTCCGGAGCCAGAGCCCCACGTTCAACTCCACCAAGGGCGACGACGAGCGCGTCGGCCAGCTGCTCTACCTCCACGGCAAGGAGCAGGAGCCGGCGGCCGAGCTCCGGGCCGGCGAGATCGGCGCAGTCGCCAAGCTGGGTGTCACCGAGACCGGCGACACGCTGTCGACCCGCGACCTCGCCCTGCGCATGGATCCGATGGTCTTCCCGGAGCCCACGCTCCAGGTCGCCATCGACCCGGTGTCCAAGGGCGACCTGGACAAGATGGGCCCGGCCCTCCAGCGGATGCTGGAGGAGGAGCCGACCGCGCGTGTCGAGCGCTCCGAGACCGGCGAGCAGATCCTGCGCGCGATCGGCGAGGCGCACGTCGCCGTCATCTGCGACCGCCTCAAGCGCAAGTTCGGCGCGGCCATCGCGACCCGCACGCCCAGGGTCCCCTACCGCGAGACCATCCGCGGCACCACGAAGGCACACGGGCGCTACAAGAAGCAGACCGGCGGTCACGGGATGTTCGGCGACGTCTGGATCGAGCTGGCGCCGAACCCGGCCGCGGGTGTCGAGTTCGCCGAGAAGGTCGTCGGCGGGACGGTCCCCAAGGGCTTCTTCCCGGGCATCGAGAAGGGCGTGCGCGAGACGGCGGCCGAGGGCGTGCTCGCCGGCTACCCGCTCATCGACTTCAAGGCAACCCTCTATGACGGCTCGTTCCACCCCGTGGACTCCAACGAGCTCTCGTTCAAGATCGCGGCGTCGATGGCCATCAAGGAGGGCGTCCTCCAGGCCAAGCCGGTGCTCCTCGAGCCGATCATGACCGTCGAGGTCCGCATCCCCGAGCAGTACATGGGCGAGGTCAACAGGGACCTCAACGGGCGGCGCGGTCGCGTGCTGGGCATGGACCTCGCGGACGGGATGCAGATCATCAGCGCCCACGTGCCGCAGGCCGAGCTGTTCTCCTACGCGACGGAGCTCCGCTCGCTGACCGGCGGGCGCGGGACGTTCAGCTCGGTCCTCGACCACTACGAGGACGTGCCGGCGAACCTGGCCGAGAAGATCATCGAGGTCCACAAGAAGGAGCAGGCCGAGAGCCACTGATAGGGCGGGCTCCCGACGGCCAGCTGAGGAGGCGATGGACGGCGTTCCGGCGGCATGACGAGCGTGCCCGGGGTCCCGGAGTGGCCCCAGCCACCGCCGCCGCCCGGTCCCGCACCCGCCGGTCCCGGCGCGCCGCGGCCCGGCGCCCTGGCGCCCCCGCCTCCGCCCCCGCACGGGCCTCCCCGGCCGCCAACCCCGACCTTCGGCGTCCACGGTGTCGCCGGGGGCCCCTTTCCGGACGGGCGTCCGACCCAGCCGTCGGGCGACGAGGACCATGAGACCCGCCGCGTCCTGGCGGTCGTCCTCGCGGCGTCGCTCGTCCTCGGGATCGTCGCGGTCATCGCCCTCGGCCTGCCGGGATCCGTCGGACCGCGCCCGGGCGACGCCGGCGCGACCGGCTCCGCCCCGTGTGGTCTGGAGGCGCCGTGGCGCTGTGCCACGGTTGAGGTTCCTGCCCAGCGGACCCCCGCCGGCGTCCCGGCGTCCCGGCTCGACGTGCTGTATGCCGTGCTGCCGGCGTCGTCGCGCCCGGCCGGTGCCCCGCGCCGCGTCCTCGTCCTGGTCGACGGCGGGCCGGGCTCCAGCGGCGTCGAGGACGGCCCCTGGATGGCGCAGGCCCTCGACCCGCGGATCCCGCGGGCGTTCGACGTCGTCGCCTTCGACGCCCGGGGCACCGGAGGCACCGACGCGCACGAGTGCCCGAGGGCCGGGAACCGGTTCGGCACGGCGCCGATCACCGCGGAGACGGCGCGCGCGTTCGCCACCGATTGTGTGGCGGAGGTCGGGCTCCCGCCGGACACCCTCGCCCGGTTCTCGAGCCGCGAGATCGCCGAGGACCTCGACGCGATCCGGGCGGCGCTCGGCGTCGAGCGCATCACGGTCTATGGGTCGAGCTACGGGACCGTCATCGCGCAGGCCTACGCCGCGGCGCACCCCGACCGGCTCGACGGGCTGGTGCTGGACGCCCCGATCGACCGCTCCATGACGGCGACGGACCTCTGGGTCAGGGCGGCCGAGGGCTTCGGGACGGCCCTCCGCATGACGCTCGACGCGTGCTCCGACGATCCCGACTGCTCCGAGGCGCTGCCGGACCCCTCCCGCGCCGTGGACCGCGTCTACCAGCAGCTGGAGACGCAGGGCCGCATGTCCGAGACGATCATCGGGCCTGACGGCGCCGGCCACCGCCGGAGCATGACCCGCGCGGACTTCGAGGGCGTCGTGGAGTCCACGATGTACGACGAGACGTCGCGGGTGCTGCTGCTCCGCGCGCTCCAGGCCGCGGACCACGGCGACCGGCGGCAGCTGCTGCGGCTCGTCGACGTCGAGGGCGGCGCGGGTCACGCCGCGTCCTTCAGCTACTTCGCGACGTGGTGCGCCGACGTCAGGGCCTCGCCGACCGCCGACGAGGAGGACTTCGCGGCCTTCACCGGCGTCGCCGTCGCCGCCGGTGTGCCCGTCGACGCGCGCGGGATGGCCTGGGCGCTCGCACCCTGCCTCTACTGGCCCGGCCAGCCCGCGAGCTGGAGCCCGCCGGCCGAGGCGACGACCGTCCCGACCCTGATCCTGTCGGCCACCGGCGACCCGATCACGCCGGTCGGGGAGGCGCGGGCGATCCTCGCGCGCCACCCTGAAGCGCGGCTGGTCGAGACCCAGGGTGGCGCACACGGGTCACTGGGCGAGGACTGCCCAGGGTCGCGGGTGGCGGACTTCGTGGTCGATGGCCGGCTGCCGGTCGGCCCCACGAGCGTCTGCGCCGGCAACGTGATCGACTCGTACATCCCGGTGGCGCCATCACCGGCCATTTCTGCCGAGGACGCGGCGCTGGGCGTGTTCTGGGAGCTGATCGGTGCGCCCGAGGTGGCGGAATGGGACGGCGATCGGCCGCTCTCGCTGGGCTGCGCCGACGCCGGAACCGCGCGCCTCGACACGTCCGGCGGCGGCTCGAGGGCGGACGTCACGCTCGACGGGTGCGCCTGGGCGAGCAACGCGACCTTCGGCGGCTCGGGCTGGATCGACCTCTCGACCTGGGACGGGGATCTGCGGCTGGACTCGTCGCGCGGGTCCCTGCACATGATCGTCCGTGGCGATCGCTGGACCCTGACCGGGACCTGGGACGACAAGGCCATCGACGAACGGGGCTAGCGACGGGAGTCGCGGGGCACGGCTCGCAGGTCGATCGGGAGCGCCGCCCCGCGCGCGCGTCCGGGCGCGCGGGTTCCCTTCTCCTGGCGGAGGCATTCCGGCGCACGGGTTCCGTTCCCCGAGCGGCACATCGCGAACCCGGATGGCGGCAGACCGGGAAGAGCGGCAGACCGGGACGAGCGGCTGTGCCCACCGTTGGCCGATCGGGACCAGGATCAAGGACGGGCACCCAGGAGGGGTTCCTTCGGGGCATCAGGTGGTCGAGACGGCGATCGTCGACAGGATCTGGGTCTCTCTATGAAGAAGAGCCGTTGTCAAGACGGCTGGTGACCCGGAGCGGGCCGTTGCTGGGGTGAGTCGTGCTCATCTCTCTATCGCCTCCTTCGAGGAGGACCAGGTTGGATCGGATGCTCCGGCGGTCCATCTCAGTCGAGGGTCGTCAAGCGACCAGAGGCCTAGCGGGGGACCTGCCGGGAGCGAACGGCTCGTTCTTGCTCAACATGTGCCAGATCGCGGTGGCGAGCTCGCGGGCGATGTCGACCCGGGCGACCTTGCTGCCGCGCTGGCGGCCGAGCCGCTTCTTCGTCCGCTCGTAGCGCTCCTTGTACGCGGGATGCCGGGCGGCGTGGGTCGCCGCCTCGATGAGTGCCCAGCGCAGGTACTTGGGGCCGTTCTTGGCGAGCGGCCCGCGGTCGTCCCTCCCGCCCGACTGGCGGACGATCGGGCACAGCCCGGTGTACCCGGCGAGCTTCTTGGGCGAGGAGAACCGCGCGATGTCGCCGATCTCGGCGGCGATCGTGTAGCCCAGCACCCAGGCGATGCCGGGAGCGGTCCGCAGCAGTTCCACGTACGGGTGGTCGGCGCCCATCGTGCGCAGCTCCCGCTCGCAGGCGTCGATCTCGGTGTCGAGTTCGTCGACGAAGCGCAGGCTCGTGGCCAGGGTGGTCGCCCAGGGCTCGGGGATCGCGAGCCCCGCGAGCAGGTCCCGCCCGGCGACCCCGAACAGGTCCGACACCGGCACCGGGTGGCCGAACGCGATCAGGATCGCGTGGATCCGGTTCTTGAGCGCCGTCCGGTGGCGCACCAGGTGGAGCCGGAACCGGGCCCGCTCGCGCTCGGCCCGGTTCGTAGGGTCGGGCAGCCAGATCGCGGGCACGAGATCCCGCCGGCCGAGCTCGGCCAGGACCCGGGCGTCGATCCTGTCGGTCTTGGCGGCCAGCGGGGCGAGCCCCTTGACCTTGAGGGCATCCGCGATCTCGACGTCCCAGCCGGCGAGCTCGAGCTGGTCGTGCACGAACCGGGCCCCGTTCATCGACTCGATCGCCGCGCTGACCGGCTGGCCATACCGGTCAAAGCGGGTGACGAGCGAGCGGAGGGCGTCGGCGTCGGGTCGGACCGCGGTCACCTCGACCGTCCGTCCGTCCTCATCGAGCAGGTGCACATCGAGCCTCTGGCGCGACAGGTCCAATCCGGCGTACAACATGTCCGGGCCTCCGAGGTGCTGGTTGCGATGACAACCCAACGTTGCCACCGCGGAGGCCCTTCTTCATGACATTCAGTCCGGGGTCGACTCCCGCCAGACGCGGATTCCGCCGCCGGCGGCCTTGGCCTCGTACATGGCCGTGTCCGCGTGGCCCCGGAGGTCCGGCTCGAAGTCGCGGCGTCCCGGCACGGCCAGCGCGACGCCGATCGACACGCCCACGGTCCTGGGCCCGTCGTCGGTCTGGTACGGCGCCGTGACGAGGGCATGGACTCGGGTCGCGAGCGCCTCGGCCGTCGCCTCGTCGGGCACCCCGGTGAACAGGACCATGAACTCGTCGCCGCCGCGCCGGCCCACGGCGTCGATGACCCGGGTCCCGCGGCGCAGCCGGTCGCCCAGCGCCGCGAGCACCTGGTCGCCGACCTGGTGGCTGCGTGGACCGTCGTTGAGGGCCTTGAAGTCGTCGAGATCCAGGAACAGGTAGGCGGCGCCCTCGGCGCCCCGGCGTGCCCGCGCCGCGGCCTCGGCCACGCGCTCGGCGAACGCCCGCCGGGACAGGACGCCGGTGAGCGGGTCATGGTCGAGGGCGTTCTCGTCGGACGCGGCGCGCCACAGCGTGAGGACCACGGCGGTCACCAGCGCCGGCGCCCACCAGCCCGCCGCGACCCACACGACCACGAACAGCCAACCGAGGAGCGTCTCCGCCACCGCGGTGTGGCGGAAGCAGCGGTCGATGAGGGCGAGGGTGTCGCCGGGGGCCAGGCCGTCGCGCAGCACGATGGTCGTGGCGGTCAGGAGCGTCGAGACCACGGCCATCACCGCGGTCCCGGCGAGTCCCGCCACGAGCCAGGTGACCAGCCCGTCCCCCAGGCCGGCGGCCCGCGTGGCGGCCAGCGTGGCCTCGAGGACGAGCCCGCCCGCGAGGGCCGCCAGCGCGAGCTGTGCGTGGTTGGCCAGCACGCCGTACCAGGGTGCCTCGCGCAGCTCACGGCGGTCGATGGTCCCGAGGGCGGCCACCCAGGCGCCCGCGACGGGGCCGCCCAGGAGCAGCGCCGCGGTGATGAACGGCAGGTGGAAGGTGAGGGTGGCATGGCCGCCGGGGTCGCGCAGCATGCGGGTGCCGCCCGCGAGCGCGAACAGGATCCAGACCGCGACACCGGCCGCTCCGGCGACCGCCGGGTCCAGGCCCGGGATGGCGATGTCCGTCCGGAGGTCCACCTCCGGGAAGAGCAGGAGCAGGGCGGTCGCGGCGCCGAGCGCCCCGAGACCGGCCACGATCGTGGCGCCGGTGAACGCGCCGAGGAGGGCGGTCCGCCTGGGGACCTCGAGCAGCCATGGATCGGCTCCGGGCATGCGTCCGGCGAGCGTCAGCCGCACGCGACCCTCCGCCACGGGCCGGCGATCCGGGCCGCGACCTCGTCCGGGAACCGGTCCGGGAGGAGCGCGACGAGCGCGGCGTCCGCGGCGGCGAGCTCCGCATCGAACAGGAGCGAGAGCCGGGTCAACGCCCACGACCGCGATGCGGCGGCGTCGCGCACCGCCTGGGCCGCCTCGACCTGGAGGCCGCGCCACGTCACCGCTGCCCCGGCACGCCGGACCGCCTGGTCAACGAGCCGGCGCCGCTCCCGCGCGTCCCCGAACGTCGCGTCGGAATACCCCCGGGCGAGCTCGCGGATCTCGTCGCGCGTGAGCGTGCGCGCCCGCGCCAGGACGTCATCGACCCCAGGCTCGCGGCCGGTCATGCTGAGCATCAGGCACCTCTTGGCACTCACGAGGCGCAGGCACCGGCCGGCGTCGTGCACCGGGAGGCGGGTCCCCAGGTCGGAGGGCCGGTCGCCGCCGCGGCGCTGCGAGCGGTGCTGCGGGGGAGGGATCGATCCCCGATCCTCCACCTGCGCAAGCATCGGACAGGACGACCGGCGCGAACACCCACCCGGAGGTCCTATGGAGAGCGCCGCATGTGCTCGTGCGCACCACTCGCGGCCGCCGCCGCCGCCAAAGGTCCCACGCCACCGTCCTTCACCGCCGGACCGCGCGTTTTGCGGCCCGGGGTCCTATGGGTCACCATGACCCCGTGAACGACTCCGACCTTCCCGGCGCCCCGGCCCCCGCGACGCCCGATCCCGATTCCCCCGGCGATCCCGGTGCCCCTGTCAGCGACCCGGTCCCGCCGGTCCCGGCGGCACCTCCAGGGGCGCGCGTCGACGCGTGGCCCCCCGAGGCGGCGCCCGTCGACGCTCGGGCCCACGAGGCGGCGCCCGAGGGGCCGCCCCCCGCGGCGCCCGTCGACGCGTTGGCCCCCGAGGCGGCGCCCGAGGGGCCGCCCCCCGCGGCGCCCGTCGACGCGTTGGCCCCCGAGGCGGCGCCCGAGGGGCCGCCCCCCGCGGCGCCCGAGCGGCCGCCCGCCCCTGACCCCGTTCGGACACAGAACCGGATCGCCCTCCTGGGCACGCTGGCGGTCGTCGTCGTGCTCGCGATCGGCGGCGCCGTGGCGATCGGCCGCGCCACCGCCCCAGGCGGAGCGCCGTCGGACACCGGCGTCGGGCTCGTCCCGGCCACCGCAAGCCCCGCCTCGTCGGGCGCACCGGCCGGGTCCTCCGCGCCGACGGGCTCCGCCGCCGTCGACCCCACCGCGCCCGCGTCGCCGGGGACGGGCCTCCCCTCCGAGGGCAACCGCCTCGGCTCCGCCGACGCGAAGGTCGTCGTCGAGTACTGGGCCGACTTCCAGTGCCCCTTCTGCGCCAAGTTCGCGAAGGGGACCATCCCGGAACTCGCGCCGCTCATCGCCGACGGCACGATCGCGCTCGTCCACCGCGACTACACGTTCATCGGCCCCGAGTCGATCGACGCCGCCGTCGCGGTGCGCTGCGCCGGCCGCCAGGGCAGGTACTGGCCCATGCACGACGCCGTGTACGCGGCCCAGGCCGGCGAGAACCAGGGGGCGTTCGCCCGGCCCAAGCTGGTCGCCATCGGGACGGCCGTGGGGCTCGACGCCACCACGCTCGAGGCGTGCATGGACGACCGCGGCGCGCTCGTCGACGTCCTCGCCGACACCGGCGAGGCGGTCCGGATCGGCATCCAGTCCACCCCGACCGTCATCGTCAACGGCACCCGCTTCCTGGGCGTCCCGGACACGGCGAAGCTCAGGGCGGCCATCGACGACGCCGCCGCCGGCGCCAGCCCGGCCCCCGCCCCGTCCGTTGCGCCCGCCCCCAACCCATGGTCGGACACGCCGACGAAGGGGCTCACCGCGGGCGATCCCGCGGCCCCCGTGACCGTGGACCTCTGGATGGACTACCAGTCCGCCGACTCCAACGCGGTGGCGGCGACGCTGGATCCTGAGCTCCGGAAGCGGATCGCGGCCGGGACGATCCAGGTCCGGCTCCACGACCTCGCGCTCCTGGGCGACGAGTCCGTCGTGGCCGCCACCGCGCTGCACTGCACCGCCGCTCAGGACGGCCCGGCATGGTTCATGCACGAGATCCTGGCCCGCGCGGCCCGCGGCAAGGACGCCGGGCTGTTCACCGCGGACAACCTCCTCCGGCTCAGCGCCCAGCTGGGGCTGGACGTCCGCGCGTTCGACGCCTGCCTGGCCGACCCCAGCGTGGCCCAGGCCGTGAAGGACGAGACGGCGAAGGGCCAGGCGGACGGCATGACCGCGGGGCCGGTGGTCGTCGTCTCCGCCGGCGGTGCCGAGAAGGCACGGTTCGCCGGGCCACCCGACGTCGCGAAGGTGCTGGCTGCGATCGACGCGGCCGCCAAGCCGTGACGCGCGCGACGTGCAAACCGCGTCCGCTCCGCCACGGCGCGTCCACCCGCTCGGGGTGAAACCTTCCGGCTGATCGGCGCCTCAGAAGAGGGACGGACCATTCCGTCTCGGCCCTGCCTATCGACCTGCGGCTCCTCCGGGATTCCCCGACCTGGAGGAGCCGCTCCCGTTTCCGCGCAGGGCCCGGTCCGGCGTCAGGCTGCCGGGACCGTCGCCCGCGGCGGCTCCTGGACGCGCCTGCCACCGCCCCGCACCAGGCTCGTCACGATGGCGATCGAGCACACCAGCGCGGCCACCACGAACGCGTCGTGGATCGCCGCCGCGAGCGCCGCCGCCTGGTCGGCGGGCGCGCCACCGAGCTCGGCGAGGTGGACCGGGAGCCGCGACGCCACGACCGCCGCGGAGATCGCGATCCCCAGCGCCTGCCCGTTGACGCGCATCTGCGCCAGGATCCCGGACGCCGTCCCCACGCGCCGCCCCGGCACGGACCCGAGGACCGCGCTGCTGTTGGGGCTCATGAACAGGCCCTGCCCGACGCCCAGCAGGACGAGCCGCCAGACGAGGTCCGGGAGCGCGAACCCGGCCGGCAGGGTGGTGAGCGAGAGGAGCGCAACGACCATCACGACGATGCCCGCGCTTGCCGGGATCGCCGGCCCCCAGCGGTCCGATGCCGCCCCGCTGAAGGGCGCCACGATCGCCATGGAGATCGGGACCGGGGTCAGCAGCAGGCCCGCCTGGACCGCCGTGTAGCCTTCCCCGCGCACCAGCAGGAACGGCAGCAGGAACGTCGCGGTGAACAGGCCGGCGAAGGCGACGATGACGCTCGCGAGGCCGAAGGCGAAGGGCCGGATGCGGAACAGCGCGAGGTCGATCAGCGGCTGCACCGACGCGCGCTCGGCGAGCACGAACAGGCCGCCCAGCACGAGGGCGAGCCCGATGAACGCGAGCGTGGCCGGGCTCGTCCAGCCCCACGTCTGTCCCTCCGACAGCGCGAGCAGCAGCGCGAACAACGACAGGCCCGAGAGCGCCGCGCCGCGGATGTCGAAGGTCTGGCCGGTCCTCGGCGTCTCGGCCGGCAGGATGCGGGCCGCCCACACCATCGCCAGCACGCCGACGGGGAGGTTGATGAGGAAGATCGCCCGCCATGAGGCCGCGGTCGTCAGGAGGCCGCCGAGGACCGGGCCCAGGGTCAGCCCGAGCGAGACGCTCACCCCGTTGATCCCCAGCGCCCGCCCGCGCTCCGCCGGCGCGAAGGTCCTGGCCACGATCGCCGGCCCCATCGCGGCGAGCATCGCCGCCCCGACGGCCTGGACCACCCGGAAGGCGATGAGCGCCGCCTCGTTCGGGGCCGCGCCGCACAGGACGCTGCCCGCGGTGAAGACCCCGAACCCCGCGAGGTAGACGCGCTTGAAGGTCAGGACCTCGCCGAGACGGCCCATCGGCAGCAGCAGGCTGCCGATCACGAGCAGGTACGCCACGACCACCCACTCGACCGTGGTCAGGTCGATGGCGAACTCCTGCTGGATGGCGGGCAGCGCGATGTTGACGATGCTCCCGTCGAGCGTCGACATCAGCGAGCCCAGCGAGACCGCGAACAGGATCAGCCACTTGCGCTGCACGATGGCGTTCACCCTACCCGGGTCGCCGCTCAGCGGCGGGAGCCATCCGGCTCACTCGACGGCGAAGAGGTCCCCATCGCGCCGGACGGACGACACCCGGTCGAGCCCATCGTGGAGGACGAACGCGACCTCTGTCTCCAGGGCGGCGCCCGGCTCCAGCACCCGGGCACGGCCGGCGGCCTGAGCGCCCTCGAGGTCCATCGGCCGGCTCGTCCAGGCCTCCAGCGCAAGGTGGTGATGCCCGCGCCAGCCGCCGTAGACCTGCCACAGCCAGGCGTCGGGAAAGACATCCCGGTCGAAGGCGATCGCAAGGCCCCTCCGCGCCCCGGTGTCCGTGAGCGCCAGCCAGCCGTCCGCGAGGTCCGTGGCCCAGTGCCCGCCGAAGACCGCGTCCTCGCGCGGGCGCACCCGGCGCGCGTCGCGGACGCCCCCGGGCGACGTGGGATCCGGCAGGTCGGGCCAGCGGTAGGTCGCGCCGGCGACGCCCAGGCTCGGGTCCGACGAGACGCCGACGAGCATCTCGGTCGCGGGATGGTCGACGCGGTGGGCGGACGTGACAGCGAACGCCGGGTGGATGCCCCAGGTGAACGGGAGCGGCCGGACGTCGTGGTTCTCGATCCGGTAGATCGCGCGGAGGATGGCCTCCCCGGCGCGCAGCTCGAGGCGGCGCTCGAAGCGGGCGGCGGCGATCGTGGTGTCGACGCTGCCCGTGATGGAGGCGCGGGCGTCCGCGCGCCTGCTGGCGGCCTGCCACGGGAGGCACCAGAGCTCGCCCATATAGGGCAGCGTCTCCCCGTGCAGGCGACCCTGGTCCCCGGACGGGAAGATCTCGTCCCAGCCGCCGGACCACCAGTCGTCGAACCAGGCGCCGAACGGCGCCGGCCGCGGCGTCATCCGGGGGTTGCGCCAGAGGAGCTCGCGGCCGGCGACCCGGTCCACGAGCGACGCCACGTGCCCGCCCATCGACGGCACCACGGTGACGCGCAGGGCCTCGTTCTCGAGCACCAGCGCGTCGTGGCCTTCCCAGCGGGTCTCGCGAACATCGGGCCGGTCCGCCGGGCTCATGCCAGGACGACGTCCACCCCGGCCTCGCGCAGCTCCGACACGCGGTCGGGGTCGGCGCCGGTATCGGTGATCAGCACATCGACGGCTGAGAGCGGGATGATCGGCGTGAACCCCGTCCGGCCCAGCTTGGAGGCGTCCGCGACGGCGACGACGCGGCGTGCCCGACCCGCGGCGACCTCGCCGATCTCGGCGACGAGCACGTGCGGCGTCGTGAGGCCTGCCTCCACCGTGAGTCCGTCGCAGCCGACGAAGAAGGTGTCCGCCGTGAGGTCCCGCAGCCCGTCGATGGCCTGCGGGCCCACGAATGCGCGGTAGTCCGGCAGGAACAGGCCGCCCACGACCACGAGGTGCGGCGCCTCCCAGCCCCCGATCTCGTCGACCACGGGGAGCGAGTAGGTGACGGCCGTGATGGCGCTGGCGGTCCGGAGCGCCGGCGGCATCTGGGCGGCGACCTGGGCGACGGTGGTCCCGGAGTCGAACAGGACGATCTCGCCGGGCCGGACCAGCCGTGCCGCGGCGGCGCCGATCCGCGCCTTCTCGTCGCGGTGGATGCGCAGCTTGGACGTGAACACGCCGGACGAGAGCCTGGCCGCGTGGCTCACGGCCCCGCCGTGCACGCGCCGCAGGCGGCCCGCGTCCTCCAGGAGGACGAGGTCGCGCCGAATCGACGCGTCCGTCACGCCGAAACGGTCCGTGAGGTCCGCGACGCTGACGCGCTGGTCCTCGTCCACGAGGCGGACGATCATCTCGCGTCGCTCGTGGGCGCTGATGGCACCCGCCTCGGTGATCACTTGTTGACGCCCATCGTCAGGCCAGCGATCAGGTTCCGCTGGAAGATCAGGTACACGATGATCGCCGGGAGCGCGCTGATGAGCGACCCGCCCATGAGCGCCGGCACATTGACCATGCGCGAGGTCTGCAAGGTCGCGAGCCCGACCGTGATCGTCCGGACGTCGGGCGTCTGGAGGAACAGGAGGCCGACGAGCAGGTCGTCCCAGACCTGGATCACCTGGAGCACCGCGACGGTGGTGATCGCCGGGATGGCGAGCGGGACCATGATCTTGCGGAAGATCTGCCAGTAGCTGGCCCCGTCCATCACGCAGGCCTCGATGAGCTCGCCCGGGATGCCCCGGAAGTAGGTCGTCATGAGATAGGTCGCGAACGGCGCGCCCAATGCGGCGTAGACGAGGATCGCGCCCGGGAACTGGTTCACGAGGCCCACGGTCGAGATGTTCACGAATTCCGGGATGATGATCGACTGCATGGGGATCATCATCCCGGCCAGGACCATGAGGAAGACCATCCCCGAGCCCCGGAAGCCGAGCTTGGCGAAGGCGAACCCGCCGGTCGTGCTCACGATGACGATGAGGCTCACCGCCCCGACCGTGACGATGGTCGAGTTGAGCAGCTGCTGCAGGACCGGGATCGCGTCGAACAGGACGGACCAGCTGTCGAGCGAGAAGCCCGAGCCCAGGAGGTACTGGTCGTAGGAGCGGAAGGCCGTCACCGCCATGAACGCGAACGGGAACAGCATGACCACGACGACGACGGCGAGGATCGCGAAGACCACGGCCCGGCCGATCTGGCGACGGGTGAGACGCACGCGCTCCTCCTAGTCCAGCCGGCTGCGGAAGAGCCGCAGCTGGGCGAGGCTGATGGCAAACACGACCAGGAACAGGATGATCCCGATGGCGGCGCCGTAGCCGAACGCGCCCACCGTGAAGCCCTGCTGGTACACGTAGAACTCGAGGGTGGTGGTCCCGTAGCCGGGGCCGCCGCCGGTCATCACGAAGATCAGGCTGAACAGGGCGGTGAAGGCCGTGATCAGCGTGAGGATGAACGCGAACTGGATGAAGCGCATCAGCATCGGGATGGTGATCAGTCGGAACGTCGTGAAGGCGCCGGCGCCGTCGACGCGGGCCGCCTCGTAGACCTCCCGGTCCAGGGTCGCCATGCCGGTGATGAAGATGATCGTGTTCGTCCCGAACACGGACCAGATGAACGTGATGATCACGGCCGCCATGGCCGAGAGCTCGCCACCGAGCATGTTGGTGTTGATCTCGCCCAGGCCGACCGCATCGAGCAGGTGATTGAGGATCCCGTTCACGGCGAAGAACCGGATCGCCACCATGCCGATGACCACCCAGCTGATGGCCGTCGGCAGGAAGTAGGCCGAGCGGAAGAAGCGCCAGCCGGAGACGTGCTCGTTGAGCAGGTAGGCGACGAGAAGGGGGATGAGGATCGCGACCGGCACAGCCGCCAGCAGCAGGAGGTTGTTGAGGACGACCCGCCAGAACGTGCTGTCCGAGAACAGCCGCTGGTAGTTGGCCAGGCCGATCCACGTGGCCTTGAGGCCATCCCAGTTCGTGAAGCTGTAGTACACGGCCTGGGCGATCGGCAGGGCCAGCAGCGCCAGCTCCAGGACGATCACCGGGAGGGCGAACAGGATCCCGGCCCGGCGCTGCGGCTTGCGCAGGTAGCTCGGGGGCGCGACGGGGCCGGCGCCGGCCGGCGAGGGGCGCTCGGCCGGCTCCAGGGCGGTGGTCACGGGACGAGGAAGCCGGGGTCGCCGGCGGCGGTGGGGGGTCCGCCGCCGGCGGCCTGGCTCAGCAAGGGATCAGCCGATCACTTGTATTCGGCGCCGCGCCGCTCGGCCGGCAGGGCGTTGACGGCGTCGGCCATCTTCTGGGTGGCTTCCGCGGGGGTCATGGTGCCGGCGAGGACGGCGTTGAGGACCTTGGTCGCGACGTCCACGACCTCGGGCTGCATGACGTTGTCGATCATCGGGTAGCGCGTGGAGCCGTTGGCCCCGAACTTGAGCATCTCGACCGCCAGCGGGGTGGTGGGGTCCGTGCCCGCCACGGTGGGGATGAGCCCGCCGTCGGCGATGATCTTCTGCGCCTCGGCCGTAGCCATCCAGCCGAGGAACTTGGCCGCGGCCTCCTTGTTCTTGGAGTAGCTCGTCACGCCGAAGCCGTTGCCCGGGAACTCGACGACGCCATTGATCGCCTTGTCGCTGAACGGCGGCAGGAACGTGCCGACCTTGTCGCCCATCTTGTCGTGGAACTCGCTGAAGTCCCACGACCCCTCGAGGGTCATCGCGGCCTTGCCGGCCTCGAACTGCGCGACGGACTCCGTGTTGGTGAGGACGTCCTCGTTGGTGCAGCCGCGGGTCTTGAGATCGGCCCACTTGGTGAGCTGCGCCACGATCGCCGGGTCGGTCCAGGGCGTCGTCCCGTTGAACAGCTTCTTCCAGTCGTTCACGGGCATGAACATCATCATGTAGGACAGGTCGTAGTAGGGGTAGAAGCCGGCGTTGAGCGCCTGGCCGCCGGTGCCGTACGCGAAGCCAGTGATGCCCGCGGCCTTGAACTTGTCGCACGCCGCGTAGAGCTCGTCCCAGTTCGTGGGAACCTTGTCGACGCCGGCCTTCGTGAACAGCTCCTTGTTGTAGAAGCCGTTGTAGTGCTGGATGTCGAGCGGGACGCAGATCGCGCCCTTGTCGACCGACAGGTCCTTGGAGCACCAGTCGATGCCGGTGAACTTCTTGAGGTCATCGACCTTGATGTAGCTGTTCAGTGGCTCCAGGTAGTCCTGGTTCTGGAGTGCGAACAGGCCGGTCCACATCGTCATGAGGTCCGGGCCTGTCTTGCTGATCGCCGCCGCCTTGAGCAGCGCGAAGTAGTTGTCGGCAGGCTGGGACACCAGCTCGAACGTGACGTTCGGGTTGGCCTTGGTGTAGGCGTCCGTGAGCGCCTTCGTCACCGTGGCGTTCGCCTCGGTGCCGTAGTTGTGCCACAGGGTCAGCTTGACCTTGTCGCTCGAGCCCCCGGACCCACCGCACGCAGCCCCGACGATCATCAGGGCCGCTGCCAGCGAGAGCAGCCTTCGGTTCAACGCCTCTGACTCCTTTCAAGCGGTCATCCACGGCGCCGTGCGCGCCGCGTCGTGCGGTGCTCGGGATGCGGGCGCGGCCCGCGATGCCCGATGCCTCTCCTCCGTCGACCGACTGCGCAGGATCGTACGTCGCCCCGCGCCCGAACCGCAAGCCCGAATCTCCGAGATCTGCACGGTTTGCGATCGATCAGTGTTCAGAAGAGGGCTCGAACCTTGACACAGGACATCTTCCG
>Ga0302321_100001316_pt1 | contig 21219 bp, 20 predicted proteins | sample Fen_T0_1_FD_202505 | JGI IMG/M metagenome (GOLD analysis project Ga0302321, IMG submission 202505) | Peat permafrost microbial communities from Stordalen Mire near Abisko, Sweden - Fen_T0_1 | ecosystem: Environmental > Terrestrial > Soil > Wetlands > Permafrost | place: Sweden: Abisko...
ATCAGTGGCACGACGCCGTCGGGCCCGTTGCCCTGATTGTCGGCGCCGTCGCCGCGGTGCTGTTCGTGGTCCTCATGGCGCGCGGACGTCATCCGCTCGTGCCCCTCGGCCTGTTCCGGTCGCGCAACTTCGCGGTGACGAATCTCTCGACCTTCCTGATCTACGGCGCGCTGTACGTGGTGGGCTACCAGCAGTCGATCTTCAGCCAGGGAACGCTCCTCTACAGCGCCGCGGCGGCCGGCTTCATCGGCGTGCCCGGCGCTCTGCTCCTCGTCGTGCTGTCGTCGCGTGTCGGCGCCCTCGCGGGCCGGCTTGGGCCGCGCCGGTTCATGGCCGTCGGCCCGGCGCTGATGGCCGCCGGCATCCTGTGGCTGGCCCGGATGCCGGCGAGCAGCACCGCCTGGAACCTCCAGCCCGGCGACGCAGCCAGCTGGCTCCCGCCGGCCAGCTATCTGACCGACTTCCTGCCCTCGACGATCTTGTTCGGGCTGGGGCTGGCGATCACGGTTGCGCCGCTCACGACGGCCCTCATGGCGTCGGTGCCTGAGGCTCGCGCCGGCCTGGGTTCGGCCGTGAACAACGCGATCTCGAGAGTCGGACCGCAGCTGGCCGGGGCGCTGATCTTCGTCGCCATCACCGGCGCCTTCTACGCGGACCTCTCCAACCGCGTTCCCGGGATCGATACGTCGTCGGACCAGCTCCGGCAGAACGTCTCGCCGCTCAACCGTCCGGACCAATCGGTGAGTCCCGCCATCGCCGCCGCCGCCCGCGAAGCCTCCACCGATTCGTTCCACCTGGCGATGGGGTTGGCGGCCGTCCTGCTGCTGGCCGGTGCCGCAACCAACGCTCTCGGGATCCGGGACCCGCAACGTCGAGCTGGCGGCGCAGCCGATGCCACGACGACACCTCATTCCGGTGCCGCGGCGGACTCGCAGGTTGCGACCTCATGAGCGAAGCCGAGAACCGTCGCGCCGTCGAGCGGCTCTTCGATGGGCTCAACGCCAAGAATACGGGAGTGATGAACGAAGTCTTCACCGACGACTCGGTCATGGCGTATCCGCAATCGGGCGAGGTCATTCGCGGCCGAGCCAACCGCCAGGCGATCTACGAGTCCACTGCAAACCTGCCGTCGATCGCCCCATATCGAACTATCGCGTCCGGCGAGATCGTCGTCAGCGAGGCGATCCTCGACTACGGCGGCGGCGACCTGTACAACACCGTCTTCGTCTTCGAATGCCGCGAAGGCAAGATCGCCCGCGAGACCGTCTACTGGTCGAAGCCCTTCCCGGCGGCGGAGTCGCGGGCGCGCTGGGTCGATAAGGCCACTCCCGAGAAGTAGCCGGGGCGGGGCGTCCCGGGCCGCGCATGGAACTGCCCCCGTCTTGCGACGAGGGCAGTTCGGGAGGGCTGGTTGGGCCGATGGATCAGACGAGGCCGTTGGCGGTGAGCCATTCCTTCGCGATCACCGGGATGTCCTTCTTGTCGAACACAAACTCGGCGTTGAGCTTGAGCAGCGCGTCGGTGGTCATCTTGGCCGACACGTCGTTTAGGATCTTGTCGAAGCTCGTCTTGTCGACCTTGGCGAGGTAGTCGTTGCGGACGAGCGGCGCGATGTTGTCCGCCGGCTGAGTGTGCTTGTCGTCGGTCAGGACGACCCAGCCGTTCTTGAGGATGTCAGGTTGAGTTGAACACAACTCGCCGACGGTGATCGTGCCGGCCGTCAGCGCGTCGACCATCGGCTGGTCGCAGGCCGAGAGCGGCAGCGCGTTCGACAGGTCCACTCCGTACGCGGTGTTGATGGCCTTAGCGCAGACCGGGTTGGTCGCGCAATCGGTTGCGACGCCGAACTTGAGTTGGGCCTGAACTGCCTTGGCGTCGCTCAGAGTCGCCAGGTGGAGCGAGTCGGCGGTCGCCTTTGTCACGACGAAGGCGTTCTGGTCGGCCGCCGGCGAGTAGTCGAGAACCGTGATTCCGCCGCCCTTGCCGGTCAGGATGGCCTGAAGTGCAGCCGAGTTGACGGCCGGGTCGCTGGTGGTCTTGGTCGGGTCGTAGTAAGCGAGGCCGCTGCCGATGTATTCGGGCTTGAGGTCGAACTGGCCGCTTTCGAGGGCCGCGGCAGTTACCTTGCGGGCGCCGAGACCGATGGCGGTCCGATCCACCGTGTAGCCCTTCGCTTCCAGCGCCTGGCCGTAGATCTCGGCCATGAGCTTGGACTCGTAGAAGCCGTCCGAGCCGATCTTGATGGTTGCCTTGCTGCCCCCACCCGTCGAGCAGGCGCTCAAGAGCACCAGCAACGACGCCCCGAGGGCGAGCATGCGGGATTGCCGCATGTTGGGTCACCTCCCTTTACGGGCCGCGCGGTCCCGAGGAGCGGGCCGCCGCGACGTGGGGCGACTATATGCGGCCGGCGTCGAATGCTGAACGTCCTCGGCCCGATGGCCCGCACAGCGGGTCGGGGCGTCTTCCGGTCCGAATGTCGGTTCAGCCCGCCGTTCGAGCAGCCAGGCCGGGCGAAGCCAGCCGCCGTTCGATCAAGACGAAGACCGCCAGCGTGGTGAGGGCCAGAGTCGCGACAAGAACGACACCACCGAATAGCTCGCCGTTGTCCCGGTTCGCGTCTCCGAGGACGATGTAGCGGCCCAGCCCGCCGAACCCGAACGTGGCTCCGAGCGTGGCAGTCGCGATGACCTGGACCGCGGCCGACCGTATCCCCGCCGCCAGAACCGGTAGCGCAACCGGCATCTCGAGCCCGAACAGAATTTGACGCTCACTCATGCCCATGCCTCGGGCGGCCTCGACGAGATCGCGGTCAACGCCGGCGACGCCCTCGTAGGAGTTGACGAGGATCGGCGGTCCCGCCAGCACGATCATCGCGGCGAGCGTCGGATAGAGGATGAATCCGAGATTCGGGTCCAGCAACGTCGTGAACGGCACCAGCAGCCCGATGACGGCGAACGAGGGCAGAGCGCGCCACGCGTTTGCGGAACTGACCACCAGCCACGAGAAACGCCCCGTGTGGCCGATCCAGAGCCCGAGCGGCATTGCCACCACGGCCGCCAGGATAAGAGAAACGACGCTCAGGGCCACGTGTTCGCCCAGCCGCAACGGGATCCCGTTGGGGCCCTGCCAGTGCGCCGGGTCGGCCAGCCATTGGGCCGTGACTGCAACGATGTCCATCAGCGAGCCGCCGCTCGAGCCGCCGCCCACGGGGTCAACAGCCGTCGGAGCAGAACGAATCCGAGGTCCGCGAGGACCGCAAGGCCGATGGAGAGCAGCCCGCCTACGAGGATCTCCGTGGGGAAGTGGCGGTGGTAGCCGTCGAGGATGTAGTAGCCGAGGCCGCCGAAACGGTCGCCGAGTATCGCCGACACCGTCACGAGTCCGATCGTCGAAACGGTCGCAAGCCGGAGGCCGGCCACGACCAGCGGGACCGAAAGCGGCAGCTCGACCTGCCACCACCGCTGGGCCGAGGTGTAGCCCATGCCGTCGGCCGCGTCGAGCACGTCCTGGGGAACGGCATCGAAGCCAGCCACGATGTTCGGCACGAACAAGATAAACGTGTAGACGACGAGCGGGATCTCCGCGGTGAAGATCGACAGACCGGACACGACGACCAGGGCCGCGAACATGGCGAAGCTCGGGATCGTGTAGACGGCGGTCGCGAGGAGCGTGACGAAGGGGTAGAGGCGCCTCCGCCGGATCGACAACGCCGCCAGACCAAATGAGATCGCGAACCCGATGCTGACGGCGATGACGGCCAGGTACAGGTGCTGGCCCACGCGGTCGAGAATCGGGCCGAGGTGGGCGCCGATCCAATCCCAGCGCACGAGCGGTTCGCTGTTCACGCGCCGGCCCTCGCCGGCAGCTCGTCGCCGAGCGCGCTTGCGATCGCGTCGACCGTCACGAGGCCCCGCGGTTGGCCGGCCTCGTCCATGGCAATGCCGCCGCGCGTGTCCGCGACCAGCAGGATCGCGAGCGCGTCACGCAGCGACGTCTCCGGCGGCAGGATCGGCAGCCCGCTCGACCGGCCGATCGGTCCCACTTGCACGTCCCCGACCGTCCTGAGCGAAAGCCGCTTGAGGCCGCGGTCGACGCCGACGAACCGGGCCACGAAGTCGGAGGCCGGGTGGGCAAGGATCTCGTCCGGCGGCCCGAACTGGGCGAGGTGGCCGCCCTCCTCCATGACCGCGATCAGGTCGCCCATCTTGATCGCCTCATCGACGTCGTGGGTCACGAAGAGGATCGTCTTGGCGAGTACACGTTGAAGTCGCAGGAACTCGTCCTGGAGCCGCGAGCGGACGATCGGGTCTACCGCGGCGAAGGGCTCGTCCATCAGCATCAGCGGCGGATCCGCCGCGAGCGCGCGGGCCACGCCCACCCGCTGCCGCTCGCCGCCGGAGAGCTGCGACGGATACCGATCGGTGTACCGCTCGGGATCGAGGCCCACCAGCGCCAGAAGCTCCTCGATACGCGCCAGCTGGCGCGGCTTCGACCAGCCTTCGAGCCCCGGAACTACGGCCACGTTCCATCCGACCGTGAGATGCGGGAACAGCCCGACCTGCTGGATCACGTAACCGATCCGACGACGCAACGCAGTGACGTTCTCGGTCTGGACGTTCACGCCGTCGAGAAGAATCTCGCCGCCGGTGGGCTCGATCAGCCGGTTCACCATCTTTAGGCTCGTCGTCTTGCCGCATCCGGAAGGCCCGACGAGCACGCAGATCGCGCCGGCCGGAACCTCGAACGAGAGGTCGTTGACGGCGCCGGGCGAGGCCGTTCCGGGGTCGTAACGCTTGGTCACTGCCCGGAATTCGAGCGATGCGGCGCCCGAGTTGCCGGAAGTAGCCGCCATCAGGTCCTCCCGCGAAGGCCCGGGCCTCCCGGGCAAGAGTCCAGGGGCCGGCCTGCGCCCGCCCCGCTCGGACTCTACTACCTAGTTCGACGGCCCCCCAGCCGGAACGTTGCCGGGCGCGGAGGTCGATCCTTCGGTCGTCGCCGCTCTAGCGCAGACCCATCCGTTCGCGAACTTCGGCCATCGTCGCCTGGGCGATGGGACGGATCCGCTCGGCGCCCTCGTCCAGGATGGCGCGCAGCCGCTCCGGGTCGGCCATGAGTTCCGCGTACATCTCGCGTGCCCGGGCGTAGTGGGCGATGATCCGCTCGGCCAGCAGCTTCTTGGTGTCGACGCAGCCGGTGCGGGCCGTTCGCTCGCCTTCCCAGATCTCCTGGTAATCGGCGCCGAAATGGCGGTGCAACTGGCAGACGTTGCAGACCTCGGGCCGTCCCGGGTCGGATCGCATGATCCTCTGCGTGTCGGTGACCATCGACATGACCTGCTTTCGGATCAGGTCCGGCTCGCCCAGGACCTCGATCGTGTTGCCGATCGACTTGCTCATCTTCTTGACGCCGTCGGTGCCGAGCACGGTTGGCGCCTCGGTGTAGACCGCCCGCGGCTCGGGGAACGTCTCGCCGTAGCGGGCGTTGAAGGCGCGGACGATCTCGCGGCTCAACTCGAGGTGCGGGGCCTGGTCTCTGCCGATCGGCACGAGCGCGGCCTTGTACAGGACGATGTCCGCGGCTTGGAGGACCGGGTACGTCAGCAGACCTGTGTTGACGTCGTCGGGCTGGTTCAGACGCTTCTCTTTGTACGTGGGCGTCCGCATCAGCCAGCCGATCGGCGTGACGGTGTTGAAGAGCCAGGCCAGCTCGGTCACTTCGGGGCGATCCGATTGCACGAAGAGCGTGCAGCGTTTGGGATCGAGGCCCAGGGCGATCAGGGCCGCGGCCATTTCGAGAATTTGGCGGCGCATCAGCTCGGGATCGTGGACGTGCGTGAGGGCGTGGTAATCGACGACGCAGTAGATCGCCTCGCGGCCTTCCGCCGCGGCCTTGTCCTGGAGCGCGACGTAGTTGCGGATCGCGCCCAGGTCGTTGCCCAGGTGGGGTCGTCCGGTGGGCTGGATGCCGCTGAAGATGCGCGGCTTGACGGGCAGGCTGGATGGGCGCGCTGCGGGCGAGGCGGATGCGTCGGTCGTCATGGCCGGAGTTTAGCCGACGGGGCGGCCGCCACAGTCGAAAGCGTGCGCTTTCCCAACCACTCCCGACCGCACTACCATGCTTGACGGTGGTCAAATGCGGGCCGCGCGCTCGGCCGAGGGTTCGTCGCTGCCCGACCTACGGCGCGACCGCCCGGCCCAAGGTTGGAGGAGAAGGAATCGTGGGGCATCGGGCAACGAGTGGGCGACGCGGGTTCGTCTTCCCACGTCTGCGGATCGCCGTCGCCGGCTCCCTCTTCGCGGCGACGATTGCAGGCTGCGCGGCCCCGGTTGCCTCGCCCACCGCAACGCCCCCAGACACCTCGCGGGCGACCCCGATCGCCGCCGACACTCTGGCACCGACCGGCACTCCAGGGCCGTCGGACACGCCGGGCCCCACCGATGTTCCCGGCCTTCCCGCCAGCCCGCTGCCGACGGTGGCGGGCAAGGTGCTCGCGTGGAACTCAGAGCAAGCGCCGGCGAAACTCGCGACCGGTGCCGGTTCCACATTCCAGAATGCATTCTTCGGCTGGAGCCGCGGGTATCTGGCGTTCCACGGAAACCTCGTCTCCGGCTCGTCTGTCCCGTGGGCTTCGGCCGATGCACGCGCATGGCAGGCGGGCCCGGCGCTCAGCATGGCCGGGCTCGCGAACGGAGCCGCGGTCGAGGAGGTCGTCGAGGGGCCGGCAGGCCTGGTCGCCGTCGGTCGGGCACCCGGCTGCGCCGACGATGGAACCGGCTGCATGCCCGCGCCGGCGACCGCGCTCTGGACCTCCAGCGACGGCCTGCAATGGAGCCGAGTCGACCTCAAGACGGCTTTCGGCGGCGCGGCCGTCGGGGACGTGGCCGGCGGGCCGAAGGGTTACATCGCCGTCAGCGTATCCGGCGCCGGACTTGCCGCCCCGGCGGTATGGCTCTCGGCAGACGGGCGAATCTGGCGTTCCGTCTCGCTCCCGTCGGCAGCGTTCCAGGACGCACATCTGGCCGAGGCCATGGTGCTTGGCGATGGCTACCTGGTCGCGGGTCGGACGGGAAGCCTGCAGGGCTGGGGCGGCGGCTTCTTCCCCTCGACGACGCCCGCCATCTGGTGGTCGGCAGACGGCACCGCCTGGAGCCGCACGACCCTGCCCAAGGTCGCGTCCGCGCCCCAAGCTGAAGCCGCCATCTCGACCGTCGCTGCCGGCAAGCTCGTTGCGCACGTGGACAGCTGGGACTGCTCGTGCCCGCCCGAGGGCGTCACGCAGGCGTGGACGTCGAGCAACGGACGCACGTGGAAGGCGGTGACCGCAACGTTCCCATCTCCGGCCGTTGTTCTTTCCGACGGCCGTCAGGCGATCCAGCTGATCTCGGCCGACGGCGCCGTCACGGTGGCCGTCTCCCCGGACGGGTTCCGCTGGGCTCAGATCGCAGCGTCCGGCTCGGGACCAGCGGACTACGACGGTCAAGCGTACGGCCCGGCGGGCCTGCTGGTCGAAGCCTCGGACGGGAGCTTCTGGCTGGCTCCCATCGGCTAGCTCGGCGACGGTCGCACGGGTTCGGGTGGCAGCGACCGGGCCGAGCCACTGAGGCCGCGAACCGAGGCGGGGACGCCTCGGGTACCATTCCCGGACGACGTCCTCAGCCTCCGTTACCGTCGGCTGCGGTGCCATCTCGGCCCTGCTGGCCCCAGTCCAAGCCGCCTATGACCCCCGAGAAACGACCACTCCGCGTCGCGATCCTCGGCGTGGGCACCGTCGGCGCTGAGGTTGCCCGAGGCTTCCTGCGCAGCCCCGAGCGGCAGATCGGGCCCGCGGGCGGGCGCATGCTCGAGCTCGCGGCGATCGCCGACCTCAACGTCCAGGGCGCCGTCGATCGCGGTATGCCGCGCGAGTTGATCGTTCCCGATGCCGCGGCCGTGATCCGCCGCGACGACGTGGACGTGATCGTGGAGCTGCTGGGCGGCGACGAGCCGGCCCGCTCCCTGATCGCCGAAGCGCTTAAGGCCGGCAAGCCCGTCGTCACCGCAAACAAGCACGTGCTGGCTCACTACGGCGCGGAACTGGAGAAGATCGCCCGCGCGAACGGAGCGGCGCTCCGCTACGAGGCGTCGGTCTGCGGCGGCACGCCGGTGCTCGACCCGATCGCGCGCGACCTCGCCGCCAACCACATCCGCCGTGTGCGCGGCATCGTGAACGGCAGTACCAACTTCATTCTGACCGAGATGATGCAGGCCAGGCGGAGCTACGAGGAAGTCCTGGCCGCGGCCCGGGCCCAGGGCTACGTCGAGCGCGATCCGAGCGCGGACGTTGAAGGCCGCGACGCCTCGAACAAGCTGGCCGTACTCACCCGCATCGCGTTCGGAGCGTGGCCGCAGATTGATTCGATCGTGGCCTGCCCGCCGTCCGTTCGAGGCGACGGGAAGCTGGGGATCACCGGCGTTTCCGCCAACGACATCGCCGGCGCAGTGGCGCTCGGCCTCGCTATCCGCCTCGTGGCCACGGCCAGCACTCCCGGAACCGCGGAACCCGGCTTTGGGCTTGCGGGCTCGGTCATGACCTGTGCGGTGCCGATCGCGGCTCCGCTCGGTCGCACAGACGGAGTCATGAACCGCCTCGAGGTCGACGCCGATCCTGTAGGGCGCGTCTCGTTCGAAGGGCCCGGTGCCGGCGGCTCGGCTACCAGCAGCGCGGTTCTCGCCGACCTTCTGGAAGTGGCCCGGACCGGACTCAGCACGTGGGCGGACCTGCCGCCCGCCGCGGCCGAGCTGGTCGTCCTGGCCGACGACCGCGCGACCATCCGCCGGCCCTGGTACGTCTGCATCCCCGGCGTGCTCCCGGAGGAGGTTCCGGGGCGTCTCGCCGAGGAAGTGGCCGGCCCGCCGCCGAGTGCCGTCCCGCGCCATCGCAGCCGCACCTGGGTCGCCGTCCAGACGCGCCCCTTGCCGCTCGCCGAAGTCCGAGAGGCGATCGAGCCGCTGCTCGCCGCCGACCGCGACGTGCCCATCTATCCGATCCTGACCTCATAGCCGGAGCCGATCGAAGTGTCCGCCAACGCCGCCAACGCCAACCCGCCCGTCGCCCCGGCTCCGCGCCTCGGCGCCCGCCCGCGCTTGCTCGAGCGATATCGCGAGTTCCTGCCGGTTACGGACAAGACCCCGCTCATCACCCTCGGCGAAGGCAACACGCCGCTGGTCCACATCGACCACATCGGCAAGCGCATCGGCGTACGGAACCTCTTCGTCAAGTACGAGGGCATGAACCCGACCGGTTCGTTCAAGGATCGGGGCATGGTCATGGCCATCTCCAAGGCGGTCGAAGAGGGCTGTAAGGCCGTCATCTGCGCATCGACCGGCAACACCTCGGCTTCGGCGGCGGCCTACGGCGCGGTCGCCGGGCTCGAGACGATCATCGTTCTGCCGAAAGGCAAGATCGCCCTCGGCAAGATGATCCAGGGCATCGCTGCCGGGGCGAAGGTGCTCGCCGTCGACGGCAACTTCGACGATGCTTTCCGTGTCGTGCAGGAGATGGCCGCGCAGCAGGATCATCCGGTCACGCTCGTCAACCACATCAACCCGAACCGGGTCGAGGGCCAGACGACAGCCGCCTACGAAGTCTGCGACGACCTGGGCAAGGCGCCCGAGATCCTGGCGCTTCCCGTCGGCAACGCCGGCAACATCACGGCCTACTGGCTCGGCTTCAACCGGTACCAGGCGGCCGGACGAATCACAGCCAAGCCCATGATGTGGGGCTTCCAGGCGGCGGGCTCGGCCCCGATCGTGATGGGCCATCCGATCGAGCATCCGGAGACCGTGGCCACGGCCATTCGCATCGGCAACCCCGCGTCGTGGAAGCGGGCCGAGGCGGCGCGCGACGAGTCCGGCGGTCTGATCGACATGGTCACCGACGAGGAGATCCTGGCCGCTTACGCGGAGCTGGCGTCAACGCAGGGCATCTTCTGCGAACCCGCTTCGGCCGCGAGCGTCGCCGGGGTAATCAAGATGGCGGCCGCCGGGCGCGTGCCCGCCGACGCGACCGTAGTCTGCGTCCTGACCGGCCACGGGCTCAAGGACCCGGAGCGTGCCGAGAAGGTCTTCGCCCGCCCCGACTCGATCATCGAGGCCGCACCCAGCACCGCCGCCGTAATGAAGGCGCTGGGCTGGTAGCCGGGCGCTATAGAGCGGGACAGCGGCGCGGCGAGAGCATGTCGTCGACTCGAGTGCTCAGCCCATCGCTTGTTTGATCAGCGCCATCAGGTCGTCGTAGGTTTCGACCGCGGGAAACTGCGGGAATTGCGAGATCACGTTGTCCGGCGCGTGAAACAGGATGCCCTTGTCGGCCTCGCCGAGCATCGCGGTGTCGTTGAAGGAATCGCCGCCGGCGATGACGTGGTAGTTCATCCGCTTGAACGCCGCCACGGCTTCGCGCTTCTGCTCGCGGATGCGCAATTGATAGCCCGTGATGTGGTCGTTCTCGACGATCAGCCGGTGGCATAGCAGCGTCGGCCAATTGAGCTGCCGGAGTAGGGGAGCGGCGAACTGCTCGAATGTGTCGGACAGGATCACGACCTGGACGAACGAACGGAGTTCATCGAGGAACGCCTTCGCGCCTGGCAGGGGTTGCAGGGTGCCGATGACGGCCTGGATGTCCGCCAACTTCAATCCGTGCTCGTCCAGGATGGCCAGCCGGCCGCGCATGAGCTTGTCGTAGTCGGGCTCATCGCGCGTCGTGCGGCGCAATTCCGGAATTCCCGTCTTCTCGGACACGGCGATCCAGATTTCGGGCGTCAACACACCTTCCATGTCGAGCGTGACGATCGATTGCCTCATGGAGTCTCGTCGCCCTCGTCGTCTTCCTCGTACTCCGGAAGCGCCGGTTCCTTGACGACGTCAGCCCACGGGGCGTAAAGCGTCTCGGCGTCACCGTCTTCGAGCATGTCCGCCATGGCGAGCGCGGCGACCGCGTCGGCGACGGCCGGCCCCGCGGGCTCGCGGACGCGAGCAAGGCTCTGGGGGGCGCCGAACGAGTAGTCGCGCTTCTCGCTGCGGCCCGCCATCCACGCGAAGACCTCTTCCTGGGCGAGATGCATCTGATCGCGCCACTTGGGATTCTCGTCGGCGAGAGCCTGCAAGTTGCGGTGGGCAATTCGCAGATCCTCTTTTGGCTGCTGACGCCAGGCGGTGACCAACTCCGCCGTTTCGGCAGCCGTCAGCGCGGCGAGCTTCGTGAGGAACTGCAGTACCAGCTCGGTGTTCGGGCCGAACTCGCCTTCGTCCGCGGCAGCTTCCTTGGCGTCCAGTTTCTCGAGGAAGGCTTCCACCGCCTCGGGGATCTCGGCTTTCGCGCCCTTCTTGCCATGGTCGGCCGTGGCGGCTTCGGCGGCGTCGGTTTCTTGGGTGTCGTCTTCATCGGAGTCCATGACATCCGACCAAGGTCCGTAGAGAGTGGCGAAGTCGACGTCGGCGAGCTCGTCTTCGAGGACGAGCGCATCCACCGCGTCCGTGGCCGCGTCGGCGACGACGGAGTAGAGCGCCAGGTCGTCGCCGTCGAGCTGCATCGCGGCGAGCCAATCGGACACGGCATGCTCTGCGGCCCACAGCTCGGTTTCAAGGTCGCCGCCGCGATGGCGACGCCGAACGACCAGCTGCGCCACCTTTCGCTCGGGTTCGGGAACTGCCTCATACGCGTCGGCGATGGCCTCGGCCGTCTCGTCGTCGATGTCGGCCAGCGAGTCGAGCAGCGAAGAGACGTCCTCGCCGTTGGGGCCGTACATCTCCGTCGGGTTCGAGCCCGTCAGCCCGAACTCCTCGGCCTCACGGTCGAGCTCGGCCTGTAGATCCACCGCCCGTTCGGCGTCAGTTCTCGTATCGGGCTCGTCGTCCTCGTCGTCCTGGTCGCGCAGCGTGTCGGTGAGCTCTTCCTCGAAGTCGGGTAACTCGCCCGGGTCGGCGTTGGCTCCGTCCGCCGACGTCCAGCTGAGCTTGTTCGGCTCCACTTCGTCGTGGAGCTTGTTGGGCGCGCCCTCGTCCTTCTTATACCGCCTGAACATCGACCCTCCGCCGTCCTGCCGGTGACTCTCTCAGTTGTCCGAACCGTCCGCGTCCGACCCGTCCGCCTCTTCGTCGGTGGCTTCGGGTAGTGGCGGCGCGCCGACGAGATTGAACCACGGCGCGTAAAGCGACTCCGCGTCTTCCGGCGCGAGAAGGTCGCCGACCACCAGAGCCGCGACCGCGTCCGCGAGGGCCGGGCCCGCCATCTGGCGAGTCGCACCCTGGCCCGTCTGGCCCATGAAGCTCGATGTCTCCTGGAGCCGGCCGCCGTTCAGCCAGGGAGAGATCTTCTCCTGAGCGCGGCGGACTTGATCGCGCTCCTCGGAGTCCTCGCCGACCAATTCGTGGAGTGCTTCATGAGCCCTCTCCAGCTCTTCCTGAGGGGCTTCCTGCCAGCCGCTCACCAGCCTGGAGACCTGCTCGGGCGAGAGGAGCCACAGCCGGTTGAGGAAGTCGGCGACCGAGTCCGAATTCGGACCGAAATCGCCCGCTCCATCCGTGTCGTCTTCGTCGTCTTCTTCTTCCTCGACGTCGTCGTCCTCGGCTACGCCCTCGATCTCCTGAAGCTCCTTTTCGACCCGGAGCTTCTCGATGGCGTCCGTCCAGGGCAGGAATAGGGCCTCGTAGTCGGGCTCTTCCAGATCCTCTTCCAGGATGATGGCGGTGGCGGCGTCGAGCGCCGCGTCACTGACCTGGGAGCAGATGCGGGCCCAGTTCGGGACCGCCTTGACGAATTCGGGGTATTCCGCCGCGACGGCGAGCCAGGCACCGATCTCCTCGCGCGCCATCTGGACGTGGCGGCCGATCTCCTCGTCGCGTTCGGTCAGCTTGCGGACGGCTTTGCGCGCCGTCTCGCGGTCGGGCTTGGACGCGCTTCGCCACGCTTCGGCGATCGCCTCGGCGTCTTCCGGGCCGACTTCCTCGAGCCGGTCGAGGACCTCGAGGACCTCCTTGGCATAAGGGCCGTAGAGCCAGACGTCGTTGTCGGCCAGGTAGTCGGCCGCCTGGCCTTCGAGATCGGCGTCCATGTCCTCGGGCTCGGGCAGGCCTTCCGTATCCTCGGTCTGGTCGGCCGTTTCGTCCTCGGCTTCGGGCGCGCCGTCGACCGCGGGTTCCTTGTCGAGGCCGTCCTCGGCGTCGTCGCGGGTTCTTGCGTCGCGTCGCCTGAACATGGGGTCCTCCGGTGTTCCTGCGGAGCCGCTCGGCCCCTGACTGGTACGCCGGAGATCAATCCGCTCCGCGCGCGTCAGTGAATCGTCTCACACGCGTCCAAAGGGTGTAGGGCCGGTCGTTCGGGCCGGTTCGGCCGGGTCATTTGCGGATGGCTACCGGTTGCGCCTCGCAAAGTCGAGAACTCGGGCGCTCGCTGGTAGAATGCCCGCCATGCCCAAACCGATTGTCGTCCAGAAGTACGGCGGCTCGTCCGTCGCCAACGCCGACCGAATTCGCCGCGTGGCCGCGCGCATCGCCCGTGAGCGGGCGAGCGGCTGCGAGCTCGTGGTCGTCGTGTCGGCGATGGGCGACACCACCGATGAGTTGCTCGCTCTTGCGGGCGCCATCACCGATGAGCCGGATGCGCGTGAGCTCGACATGCTCCTCGCGACCGGCGAGCACCAGAGCGCCACGCTCCTGTCGATGGCATTGCACGCGCTGGGCGTGCCGGCGATCGCACTGTCCGGCGCTCAGGCCGGCATAACCACGGATGGCAACTACGGCAAGGCTCGCATCGCCGGAATAGACCCCGAACGCATCTTTGCCGAGATAGAGGCCGGTCGCGTCGTCATCGTCGCGGGCTTCCAGGGCCAGAGCGTGCGCGATCCGCATTTGTCGGAGATCACCACTTTGGGCCGGGGCGGCTCGGACACGACCGGTGTGGCGCTCGCGGCCGCCCTCGAAGCCGACCGCTGCCAGATCTTCACCGATGTCCGAGGCATCTACACTGCCGACCCACGTCTCGTACCCGACGCTCGCCAGCTCGGCGTAATCTCCTACGAGGAGATGATGGAGCTGGCGCACCAGGGCGCCCAGGTGATGCAGGTCCGGGCCGTCGAGCTCGGCTGGGTAAACAACGTCGTCATCGAGGTGCTGAGCTCGTTCGAAGACGTACCCGGCACGCTGATCAAGGAGGATCCGTTCGTGGAGCAGCGCAACAAGGTTCGCGGACTGGCCCACGACCGCAACGTGGCCAAGGTCACCCTGGTCGAGGTCCCGGACCGGCCGGGAGTCGCTCACGCGGTGTTCGCACCGCTGGCCGAGGCCGGCGTCAACGTCGACACTATCGTCCAGAACGTCGGCCATCACGGCACGACGGACTTGAGCTTCACCATCACCCGCGGCGATCTGGCCAAGACGAAGCGAATTCTCGAGCCGATCGTCCGAGAGCTCGGCTTCCGCGAGATGACCACCGATTCGGCGATGGCGAAGGTCTCGATCGTCGGGGCCGGCATCCAGAATGCGCCCGGCTACGCCTCTCGCATGTTCGCCGCCCTGTCGGAGGCCGGCGTGAACATCGAGATCATCTCCACCTCGGAGATCCGCATCACCTGCATGATCGCCGAGGATCAGGTGGAGACGGCAGTTCGCGCGCTGCACAAGGCCTTCGCGCTCGAGGAGCCGGAGCCGGTCGTGCAGGACGAGGCCGGAGCGGCGGGCGCCGGTGGGGCGACCAAGACGGGCGCGTGACGACGCGCGATACGACGCCTGGCGTCGATACGCGGAGCGTCGCGTTCCTCTCGCGACACGAGCGGTTCCGATCGGTCCTCTCCACAAACGACATCGTCCGAACCTGGCTGATCGCGGGAACCGCGGAGGTCTGCCTCGCCGTGGCCGACGAGCAGACTGCCGGACGCGGGAGATCGGGTCGATCCTGGGTGGCGCCGAGCGGCGCCGCTCTTCTGCTGTCGCTCGGATTCCTGCCGAACTACCTGCCTGCCGATCGCCTCTGGCGGCTCGCCGCAGTGGTCTCCCTGGCGATGGCGGACGCGGCCGAAGAGGTAGCGGGGCTGGCGGTCGGCAAGCTGCGGCTCAAGTGGCCCAACGACATCGTCGTGGAGGCGGCGGGGAGTGGCGCGGCCACGGGGAGCGGTGCGTTCGGGGCGGGCATGCGTAAAGTGGCCGGCGTCCTGGGCGAAACGGAGGGCGTTGGCACCAGCGATCAGGTGGCCATCGTGGGGATCGGCATCAACGCCGATTGGCGACGCGATCAGTTTCCCGCGGAGCTGGCCGATTCGATGACGAGCCTGCGCGAGATCTCCGGCGGTCGCCCGATCGACACCACGGAACTGCTGGACGCATTTCTGCAGCGGCTCGAGCCGCGTGTGCTGGCGCTGCGAGAAGGGCATTTCGACGTCGCGGGCTGGCACGACCGGCAGGTGACGACGGGTCGGATGGTCCGACTCGAAGGATCCGGCGGTGAGGCGGAGGAGGTCCGCGCCGTCGGCGTGGACGGAGTCACAGGGGCGCTGCTGGTCGAAAACCCGGGCGTGCCGGGCGTCGAGCGCGAGGTCCTCGCGGGAGAGGTCGTGCACGTTCGTCTGGCTTCAGACCGCGACGAAGCCGAATCTGGTGCGCCGACTTCCAAGCACCCGGATGTAACGTCTTGAGCCGGCCGGTGTTTAGCAATACCGAGAAGATAGCCAGGCCCGCACGGCTCGATCGCGATCGCGGTCTCGTCGACGCGGCCCGGCGCGATCCGGCCTGTTTCGACGCCCTGTATCGGAAGTATCTGGCTCAGGTGTACAGCTACGCTTTCTACGAGCTCCGCGACCACCACGCCGCCGAAGACGCGACCGAGCGAGTCTTCATGCAGGCGCTGACCGGGCTGCCCCGTTTCGAGGAGAGGGCCGACTCGTTCGCCGGCGCGCGGGGCGCCCCGAAGGCATCGGCTGAGATCCCTGCCGACGCCTCGACATTCCGCATCTGGCTTTTCCGCATCGCCCGCAACGTGGTTGCCAACGAGCGCCGCCGCGACCGCCGCCGCCCCGTGGCGTCGCTGGAGCACGCCACCGGCCTGGCTGCCGCGGACGACACATTCGAGACGGCCGCCGCCCGCGAGGCCGGCAGCGCCGCCTGGCAGGCGGTCGCTCGCCTGCCGGAGGATCGTCGCCGGGCGGTGGTCCTGCGCTTCGTGGACGAGATGTCCACGGCCGAGATCGCCGAGGTCATGGGCCGCTCCGAGGGCGCGATCCGAGTCCTGCTCCACCGGGCCCTGCGTTCCGTTGCCGCCGATCTGCGCGCGAGGCTCAGCTGATGCTGGGTGGATCGTCGAGGGACGCCCGACGCACTGAGCGCTACCTCGACGGCCTGATGGACGCGGAGGAGCGCGGCGCGACCGAGGCCCCGATGGACCTCGATCTGGACCGGGCCGTCCTCTATGCCGCTCGCGAGCTGCGGGCAGGGCTGGTCCGCGTGCATCCGTCCTTTCGGTTCGAGGAAGGCCTCGCGGCTCGCCTGGCACAGGCCGCCGGCGCGACGCCGGGCACCCCGAACGAGCAGCCGGCGCAGGTCTTCGGATCGATCGCGCCGTTCAGATCACGGCGCGCCATTGCGCCGGCGGGGCCTGCCGCTCACTCGGGGCGCACCACCGCCCGCGATGCCTTGGCTACTCTCGCCGCCTCGCGTAGACTGTCCCTGACCTCGAGACCTTCTCGTCCGCTCGTTGTCGGAGGCGTCGGCGTAGCCTCGGCCGCCATCTCCATCGGCGCCGTCTACGTCGCCTGGCGATGGTCTCGTGCTTCTCAGACGCCAATGGTTCGCGCCGCGCGCGCCGCCCGATTCGGTCGCGCATACGCGCACGGACACGGCCGCCGCGCCGCAGTCCTTCACGGAATCCTCGGAGTGATGTCCTGATGCCGGTCCGACTCCCGTTCCGACCACGCCGCGACGCATACCCGCCCGATCTCTGGACCAAGTGCCCGGGCTGCGGGGAGATGCTCTTCAACAAACAGCTCGACAAGACGCTGCGCGTCTGCCCGCATTGCAGCCACCACTTCCGGATCTCGGCCAGGATGCGCATCGAGCAGCTCGTCGACTCCGGCTCTTTCGTCGAGCGCGACGCCGACCTGACCCCCGTCGATCCGCTCGGTTTCATGGACCTCAAGCCATATCCGGACCGGCTCATGGCCGCCCAGCTTCAGACGGGTCTTCGCGATTCGACCGTCTGGGGAATCGGCACGATGGGTGGCAAGCCCGTGTCGATGTGCGTCTTCGACTTCTTCTTCATGGGCGGCTCGATGGGATCCGTGACCGGCGAGAAGGTCGCCCGAGCCGGTGAAGCCGCTCTGGCCGAACGCATCCCGCTGCTGATCGTGTCGTCGTCCGGAGGGGCCCGCATGCAGGAGGGCACCTACTCGCTGATGCAGCTGGCCAAGACGATGGGCGTCGTCGAGCGGGTCAAGGCGGCCCGGGTCCCATTCATCTCGGTCATGGCGGATCCCACGACCGGCGGCACTTTCGCCTCGTTCGCAGTCGCGGGCGACGTGAACCTTGCCGAGCCCAAGGCGACGATCCGTTTCGCCGGCGACCGCGTCTCGTCCGGAACGATCGGAGAAGAGCTGCCGGAGGGCTACAACACCGCGGAGTTCCAGCTCAACCACGGGTTCGTCGATCGGATCGTGCCCCGGCCCAAGCTGCGCGACGAGATCATCACGTTGCTTGGGTTCCTGATCGCCCCGTCAAACGGCCAGACGGAGCCCCCGGCCGCGAGCCTGACCTCCCGGCCGCGGTCGTTCCTCAACGCCCTGACCGGAGCCCTGATCCCCGACGGCAACGGGAACGGCAACGGCAACGGCGAGCAGACCCGCGGGGAGACCTCCAATGGTTGACCGACTTCTCAGCCGGGTTCACGGCGAACCTCATCCGGTCGACCCCGTCGACGCCGTGTGGGCTCACGTGCAGCAGGCCAGAAACCTGAAGCGGCCCCATACCCTCGAGTTGATCAAGTTCATGGCCGACGATTTCGTCGAACTGCACGGCGACCGGCTCTGCGCGGACGACACGGCGATAGTCGGCGGGCTGGCCAGGATCGGTGGACGTCGGGTGATGGTCATCGGCTTCCAGAAGGGCCAGGACACCGAGGAGAACATCCGCCGCAACTTCGGCCTGCCGCATCCTGAGGGCTACCGCAAGGCGATGCGGCTGATGGACATGGCCGAACGCTACGCCATGCCGCTCCTGACCTTCGTCGACGTCCAGGGCGCCTTCCCCGGCGCCGCCTCGGAAGAGCGCGGCATCGCCGAGGCGATCGCCAGGTCGGTGGCGGTAATGACCCGGCTGCGGACCCCGATCGTCGTCGTGATAACCGGTGAAGGCGGCTCGGGCGGCGCCATCGCGCTGGCGGTTGGCGACGTCGTGGCCGCGCTGGAGAACTCCATCTACTCCGTCATCAGCCCCGAGGGTTGCGCCGCGATCCTGTGGCGCTCGGGTGAGCAAAGCCACATGGCCGCCATGGCCATGAAGGTGACTGCCGGCGAGCAGCAGGAGCTGGGCATCGTGGATATCGTTATCCCCGAGCCCGGCGAAGGCGCCCACACCGATCCGGCGGAGACCGCCAGGAGAATCAAAGAAGTCGTCATGGAGCGGTTCGACGTCCTGGGACGCCTTCCGCTCGACGACCTCGTCGAGGCCCGCTTCAAGAAGTTCAGGGATATCGGACCGTATATCGTCGCCGACCGTCCGGCTGCGCCACCGCCGCACCCCGGCATCACCGATCGGCTCCGGGGCTTGCTGTCCAACATGCCGTCGCTGCCGTCCATGTCCGGCACCAGGCACGACGTTCCGCCCGGCCGGGAAGAGGTCTAGCCGATGCCGCAAGATCGACAGGGTGGGACGGCCGCGGCCGGCCGCGATGCCGGCGCCGCGGCCGAGCCATCGGTCGCGGATCTGGACGCGCGAACCGAGCGCGACCACAAGGCCATCTCTCGTCTTGCCGACGATCTCCTGCCCGCGCTGATTGCCAAACTGGCAGCCAGCGGCCTCGGCGAGATCGAGGTTCGCGACGGCGACTGGAAGGCTCGACTGCGCAAACCGATCGGCACCGGCGATCGCAAGCCCGGCGGCCGGAGTTCGGTCGAGGGGCTGCCCGGGCACGGCATCACCGCGGGCCGCAGCCCGTCTGCGGCCCTCGCTCACTCGGCCGGCGAGGAGCGGGACCGGCTCGCGAGGGAGAAAGCTCAGGCCGACGAGACGGCGAGCGTGCCGATCGTCGCAACGTCCCCGGCCGTCGGCGTATTCCAGCCGCGCAAGGACACGGCCGTCGGCATGCACGTCCGAGCCGGCGATCGCCTGGGAACGGTGGATGTCCTCGGCGTCCGCGAAGACGTGGTCGCGCCCGTGGACGGTGTTATCGGCTTGAGTCTGGCCGAGGCCGGCGAGGCCGTCGAGTATGGGCAGGAGCTGGTTCGCATCGAGCTGCCGGAAAACTCCCGCGGCCTCGCTGCCAACAGCGCGGACCGCGAAGCGGCCGCCGTTCTCGGGGAAGCGTGATGTTCAGCAAGATCCTGATCGCCAACCGTGGCGAGATCGCCCTCCGCGTGCTACGCGCCTGTCGAACCCTCGGCATCGGCGCGGTGGTCGCCTACAGCGAGGCCGACCGCGACAGCCTGGCCGCCCAGCTCGCCGACGAGGCGATCTGCATCGGTCCGGCGGATGCTCGACGAAGCTATCTGTCGGCCCCGGCCGTCATCTCCGCCGCGGTGGTGACCGGCTGTGACGCAATCCACCCCGGCTACGGGTTCCTGTCCGAAGACGCCGGTTTCGCCGACGTCGTGCGAGCCCACGGCCTGACGTTCATCGGGCCTCCTGCCGAGGTCCTCGAGCGTTTTGCGTCCAAGGAGGCGACCCGCCGCTTGCTCGAAGGCCACGGCCTGCGCACGATCCCCGGCTCCGGGATGCTCCGCGACGAGGAGCACGCCCTGGAGGAGGCCGCACGCATCGGCTATCCGGTTCTCATCAAGCCTTCCGCCGGCGGCGGTGGCAAGGGGATGCGCCTGATCAGGACCCCTCACGAGCTCGAAACCAGTTTCAAGGTGAGCCGCTCCGAGGCGAAGGCCGGCTTCGGCGACGACTCCCTGTACCTGGAGAAGTACCTCGAGGACAACCGCCACCTGGAGGTCCAGGTTGCGGTCGACCGCTTCGGGCAGGCGATCCACATGGGCGAGCGTGACTGCTCCGTGCAGCGCCGCCATCAGAAGATCATCGAGGAGACGCCGAGTCCGGCCCTCAGTGATGCCGCCCGCCAGGAGCTGTGCGCGCGAGCCGTCCGGGCAGTCGTCGAAGCCGGCTATGAGAATCTCGGCACGCTCGAGTTCCTCGTCGACGCCAAGGGCGATGCCTACTTCATCGAGATCAACTGCCGGATCCAGGTCGAGCACCCGATCACCGAGATGTGCACCGGCATCGACATGGTGGCGATGCAGATCGCGATCGCGGCCGGGGAGCCGCTCGGCATCACCCAAGCGGACGTCGTATCCGAGGGCCACGCCATCGAGTTCCGTATCCTGGCCGAGGATCCGGGCAAGGATTTCCGACCCCAGTCCGGCCAGATTCTCGGTTATCTCGCCCCGGGCGGGCCGGGCGTCCGCATGGACACCCACATCTACGCCGGCTACGAAGTGCCGCCCTATTACGACTCGCTCCTGGGCAAGCTCTCGGTCTGAGCGCCCGATCGGTCCCAGGCGATCGCCCGCGGCGACGCCGCGCTGCGTGAGCTGCTCGTCGACGGCATCACGACCAACATCGATCTCCATCGAGCGATCCTCGCCAACGAGGTCTTCATCGACGGCAAGGTGACGACGAACCTTCTCGACCGCGTCGGCAGCGCCCCGTTCGTCGCCGCCGGCAACCGCTGAACCGCCACTCCCAGGAGCCGCCCGTGCCAGACACAGCCGCGACCAACGAGACCATCCTGTCCACTCGCCAGATCGAGAAGCTGATCCCGCATCGCTGGCCGTTCTTGCTTGTCGACCGGATAGTCGAGTACGACGTGGAGGCCAAGCGGATCGTCGGCCTCAAGTCCGTGACTGCGACAGAGTGGTTCTTCCAGGGCCACTTCCCCGGTCAGCCGATCATGCCCGGCGTCCTGCAGGTCGAGGCCCTGGCCCAGACGATGGGCATCTACGTGGCCCAGCAGCCCGGCTTCGGCGATCGCCTCGGGCTCTTCGC
>Ga0302321_100001318_pt1 | contig 21199 bp, 15 predicted proteins | sample Fen_T0_1_FD_202505 | JGI IMG/M metagenome (GOLD analysis project Ga0302321, IMG submission 202505) | Peat permafrost microbial communities from Stordalen Mire near Abisko, Sweden - Fen_T0_1 | ecosystem: Environmental > Terrestrial > Soil > Wetlands > Permafrost | place: Sweden: Abisko...
GAAAATCGTGCATGAGCGCCTCGACCGCAGGCGCCGCGGCCGGGCGGACTTCGCCGGGAGCCGATCTGGCGTCGGGGTGGAAGAGCGGCGCGATGCGCTCCTGGAGATCGAAGCGAAGCTGCTCCTGGCGCCGGCCCGCGGTCAGGTGCACGGCTGCGCGCACCCGCAAGAGCCATTCGCGGGCGGCTTCCATGGCCGCAGCCTGACGGGCCGACATCTCGCCCATCTCGTGGAGTTTCTGCGGATCCGCGGTCCCAAAGCGGACCTGGGCTGCCCAGCGCCCCACGCATAGATCGCGAATCCCGCCTGGGCCGCTTTTTAGATCCGGCTCGAGCATGAAGATGGTGTCACCGAAACGCGAATGGCGGCCGTATTGCTCCGAGCGCAGGCGCGCCACGAAGCCATCCGGCGAGACCTTGGCCACCCGTGTCTGGTAGCTGGCCAGGAAACGATCGGCCAGGCTACGGTCACCGGTGAGAAACCGCGCATCGAGCAAGGCGGTGGCCGCAGCCAGGTCGGTGGCCGGCAAGGCCAAGGCATCGGAAACCGAACGCACCGCGTGCCCTGCGTCCACCTTGGCGTCCCAGAGAGGAACCAGGATCGCCCGAGCCAGGTCCTCCATCGCGCCATCAGGCGACTTTGCGCACAGAAAAAGCAAGTCCAAGTCCGAATAGGGCGCCATCTCGCGCCGGCCGAACCCGCCTGTGGCCAGAACAGCAATCCCGGACGAGGTTCCCTTGCGCGCGCGGGCCAGATGAAAGGCAAGCAGCCGATCGACGATCGCCTCCACCTCGTGAGATAGTTGCTCGGCCAGGGCCACGCCCGGCAGGCCGGCGCGCAGGCCTGCAGCGGCCTGGTCGCGGGCGGCGTTCATGCGTGAAGAAATCCACTTGGCCGTGGGTTCGAGCGGCTCCGTCATGGTGAGTAACGAATCCATACTCGCCCGCCGCCCGAATGTCGACCAGATGGATCACGGGACGTTGACGGATGGCTTTGGCTGCGGCACCGTATGTCCCATGGCTGAAATCGAGCTCGGTCCCCTCTCCGATCGCCTTGACGATGACGAGATGAAAATGCTTCACAAATTGGTGGAACAGGCCGGTGCTCGCTTGCCAGCGGGTGACGACCACACCACCCACACCATCGCCAAGCGCCTGTCCGAGGACGCGATGACCGAGTTCCTCGACCGCCTGGAAGCCCACGACATGGCGGCGGACATCTATCTGCCGGTGGAATTCGACGGGCGCCTGCATGTGGGCGACCTGCGCGTGGCCTCGGCGGTTCTGCTGTCCGACACGCTGGAGGAGATGAAGGAAGAGCTGGCCATCGAGGATGACGAGTACGAGGAGGAGGACGACGACGAGGATGACGAGGAGGCGGAAGAGGCCGAGGGCACGGTCATCGAAGCCCAGCTCCGCAACATCTGGCAACTCGTGGTTGACGCCTGTAGCGAGTCGCTGGAAAAGAACATGGCCCTTCACCTGAAGGTCTGACCTGCCTTCCTCGCTGACCCACGCCCTGATAGTCGGCGGCCGCTATGGCGCGTTGCTGGGGCTGACGGTGTGGGTAGGCTTGGCCCTGGGTGCGCTGGTCATGGTCCCGGCGCTCTACCGCTCGCTGGAGCGACCCCAGGCGCACGAGATGGCGGCGCCCATGCTGGCACGGGCCGACCGCGTCCTTCTGGGCGCGCTGGCCTTGCTGATCGTGGCGCTGGGCGTTCTCTCGGCCGCCGGCCAGGCCTGGCCCTCGGGCCACTTGCTGGCCGCGCTCGCGGCCATGACCGGGCTGCGCCTCATCGCCTCGTTTGCCGTGGGGCCCGCTGCGCGCGCCATGCGCGGTCGCATGCACGACGCAAATGCGCCGGCCAGCAACGAGGAGCGCCGCGCCTTCGAGCGTCTGCACGGAACGTCTTTGCTTCTTCTCGCCATCGAGGTGGGCCTGGGCTGCTACGCCCTGTTCATTCTTTCGTGAGGGATACAGTCATGACCGATCTGGTTCTCACACTCATCGGGTCTGATCGACCCGGCTTGGTCGAAGCGATGGCCGAGGTGATCGCTGGCCATGGCGGCAACTGGCTGGAAAGCCGCATGGCCCATCTGGCTGGCAAGTTCGCCGGCATCCTGCGCGTCGAAGTCCCGGCGGCCCAAGTCGCGCCCCTGTCCGCGGCGCTGACCGCGTTGCAGGAGCGCGGTCTGCGCATAATCGCCGAGCCCAGCGGGGACAGCGCGCAACCCGCGCCGGATGAGGCTCGCACTATGGATCTGGAGCTGGTGGGGCTCGACCGGCCCGGTATCGTGCGCGAGATCTCGCAGATCCTGGCCCGCAGCGGTGCCAACGTGGAGGAGCTATCAACCAACCGTTCGAGCGCGCCCATGTCGGGCGAGATGCTCTTCTCGGCGAAAACGCGCGTCCGCCTGGCCCCCCACGCCGACGTGGCCCGCCTGCGCGCCGGCCTGGAACGCATGGCCAGCGACCTGATGGTCGAAATCAGGCTGGTGGAGACAGCTCTCGAGGCCAAAGGCCGAGCCCGATAGCACTCTCCACCGGCGCGGGGCCTGGCTCCCACGCGCTCATAGATGTAAACGCGGTTCTTCTCCATGAAGCTCGCCTTTCTGTCGATAATCCGCAGGGTGAGATGCTTCGCACGCCGGATCGCCAGAGGGTCCAGGCCGATTTTCCTGGCAGCCCTGGCCGCCGCGCTGACCGGATCTATGGCGCCTGACCGGGCCGATGCACGCGTGAACCCGCTCGCGGTCGTCGAGAGCCAGATCCGCAAAGCCAACATGCTCATCGTGCTCGACACCTCGGGCTCTATGAGCGGCGTGCCCGGTGGCCTGTTCCAGAGCAGCAGTGAATGCGGCGTCGACTGCGACAACGGCGTGAACTGCCGCCAGGCCGGCGTGCAAGGGATCTGCGGCACCGCGGGACGCATCTGCGTGTCGGACCACGACTGCCGGCATGGCACCTGCTCGAGGGACAACCTCACCATCTGCTCCAGCGACCGTGACTGCACCCAACACCCGGGGATCTGCTCCTATACCGGCGGGTCCTGCTCGGCCAGCTCCCCCTGCCCGCCTCAGACCGGTGTCTGCTCAGCCACGAACGTATCGTGCGATGATCAGCACCCGTGCGCGTCCGTGGGCGCCTGCAAGTACGGCAATATCCCCTGCACCAATCCGGGCGGCCCCTGTCCCGACATCGGCACCTGCTCCACCCAGAGCCGTGTGGCCTGCCAACGTGACACCGATTGCCCCCGCGCCGGAAGTGGCGGAACGTGCTCGCGCGGTGGCACGCTGAGGGAGGGCTGCAGCGCGAACAGCGATTGCCCGACCACCATGCGTTGCCGGCAGAGCGGCGACGACTGCCGATCGGACTCCGATTGCCCGGTGTACGCCAGCACCATCTGCGACGGGGGGACGCGCGCCGGACAGTTCTGTCACTACGACGGTGACTGTTCGGGCGGCGGCCACTGCTTACCCCCGCCGGGCAACCCGTGCACCGGCACACCCAACCTGTGCAACTTGCCCACTGGCACCTGCCACATACACACCGACAATCGATGCGCGGAGACCATGAACACCTGCTCCGAGCCGGCCAACACCTGCATCATGCCACCGGCCAACACCTGCCAGTTGCCGCCCAGTGCGACTGACACCTGTGTGCCCAGCCCGCAGGGAACCCTCGGGCCGATCCGCATGTGTGCGGCGTCGCAACTCGTGTGCGCCAGGGACTCGGACTGCGGCGACGGCGACTCGTGTGGGCCCGCCACCTCGCGCGCAGTGATCGCCAAGCGCGCCATCAGCAAGCTGGTGATGAACAACTACCAGCTGGTCAACTTCGGCCTCATGACCTTCTGGCAGGACGGCTACTACCCCTACTACCAGGTTCCCAGCGGTGGCTCGATCGAGACCGTCACCGTGTTCCAGGACGAGCAGCAACTGCGCAGGGCGGGCTGCTACACATGGGACCGCCAGACGAACACAGGCGGGCCGTCGGCGGCCTGCGTGGTCTCCGGCCGCCCGATGACCTTGCGAGCCACCGCTGACAGTCGCTACCGCGTGCGCACTGGCTGGCATTCGTGGAGCCAATACGACGTCGACTTCTGCGGCGACTCTTGCGACATGCCCAATAGCCTGGGCTGGGGCAACTACCAGGGAAGCTACTACCAGACCCAGCGCATCGCCCAGGTCCCGACGTCAACCCTGCTCAACCGCAGCAGCTATGACGGACGCGACATCACCGTCAACGGCAGCCCCTACACCTACTACAAGCCGCTCTCCGACTATTACAACGCCGGCCGCGCGCCACCCATCGACGTGGCCCATTGTGGCTCTACCTGCAGCGCCACCTGTGGCGGGCGCTGGGATGAGGAGTTGGCGCCGTTCCTCGATACCTCCGACGACGCCAGCCGTGCGCTGGCCGCAGCCCATGCCATCACCGCCCGGATGGACCGCGCGGCGGACGGCGGGCTTTTGAGCTACTGGGGCACGCCCACGGGCTGCACCCTGGAGAACAACGGTGCCCAGACCCCGCAGACCAGCGCCTACCACTACATGAAGGCGGTCAAGCATGGCTACGCGAGTTCCAACCCGCCGCTGACCGTTCCAGCCGATCGCGTTCCCTGCCGCAGCAACTTCGTGCTGCTCATCACCGACGGTGCAGGCAACGGACCAGGCGACGTGGATAGCCAAGGCAACAACATCTGCGACGATGCGCCCTGCGCTGCCGCCAACCCGGTGACCGCCGGCTGCACGTGCAAGTCAGTCCTGGCCGCCTACCACCTCAAGCACGACCTGGACGTGACGGTTTTTGTGGTGGCGTTCTCGGGCGACGTGAGCACCGGCCCGCCGGCGACAGCCAACCACAACGTGGCCAAGGCCGGAGGCTCCGGCTCCGCCTTCTTGGCGATCCGTGAAGACCAGTTGCAGGACGCCCTGCAAATGGCCGTCTATGCCGCCATGAAGGGCGACTACTCCTCGTCGGCCGCCAGCACCTCGGCGGGTACCCCGCAGGCCATCGCGGTCGTCGCAGGTAAGTATGCGCTCGACTCGCGCATGGAATTCCCTTCCTGGAAGGGCCACCTCTATGCCTACAACGTGGCTGGCGGGAAACCCGTGCTGGCCTGGGACGCTGCATCCCGACTTTCCGCCGGCCCGACGAACCCAAGCAACTGGATGAATCGCAGGGTCTACACCTGGGACGGCACCAGCATGGTCAGGGTCCAGGTCAACAGCTCCACCGGCGCCATCACCAACAGAGCGGCGTTGGCCGCGCTGGGCATGGGCGCCACTCCCGAAGAAGCCGAGGCCGTGGCGCGCTGGGCACTGGGAGATCCTGCCGCCGGCAACCCTGCCGTGCTGGGCGCCATCGTGAATTCGACGCCGATCGACGTGGCCAGCCCGGACGATGTGCCGCTGCCGGGTGGGCACGGCTTCTTCCTCAAGCACATGAGCCGGCCCCATCTCATCTATGTCGGCTCGTCGGACATGATGTTGCACGCTTTCTTCCTGGAGGACACGAAGGTGGGCACGACCGCCTTCGCCGCTGGCAGCGAGGCCTTTGCCTTCATACCACCCGACCTTCTGCCCGGTCTGCGCAAGCTGTATTCGCGGGGTGGTCAGGAACTCAACCCCTCCAAGCATGTCTTCGGATTGGCGGGCTCGCCCGGGGTCAAGAGCCTATGCGTCTCCGGCTGCGCTGACGACGGCACCGCCGTGTGGAAGACGCTCCTCATTGTGCCCGAGGGTTATGGCGGGAATCACATCTTCGCGCTCGACATCACCAATCCGTTCGGAACCGACGCGCTCCGCGACCCTCCCTTCACCGTGCAATGGCACACCGGGTACGGCACCAGTGCCAACACCTACGCCAGCGTGTTGGGTGAGACGGTGTCCTTGCCTGCATTCCTGTTCAACACGACCACCAGTCTCAACGATTATCGTCTCATCTTCAGTTCTGGCCACCCCGTCACCGACGGCAGCACCACGCAGGGGCGCACCCTGGTCACAGCCTCGGCAGGCAACGGAGCCGCGATCGCTACCAGCAGCGTATCGCCGGGCGCCCCCTGCGCGCAGGAATACGCAGCACTCACTGACGTGGCGACCGCACGCGGCTTTGCCAGGGACCAGAACGAAAAGCTCATTGCCGCCTATTTCGGCGATACCGCGGGACAGCTCTGGCGCTACACCCTGGCCGGTGGCCTCAGCTTGGCCTACAGCTTCACCTGCAACCAGCCACTGCACTTCGCACCCACGGTGGTGCAACTCGACCGCGGCAGGGTGGCCTCCAGCCGCACGCACGAGATCTACCTGGTCCAGGTGACCAACTCGAACCTCGACCCGGGCACGGCCCGCTTGCCCGCTTCGCAGATGATCTTCACCAGGGAGATCGCGCACGCCGATAGCAATGGGAATTTCAGCCGCGTCGTCAAAGACATCGGCTGGGGCGTGGGTGGCCAGATCGCGCTCAGCACGGGCACCGACAAACTCTGCGGCAAGACCCACATGGCTGACGACGGCACCGTGATCTGCGACACACCGCTGCCCACAAACGCGCGCCCCACCTCGACACCGCTCGGTGTGCTCAAGTCGGACGGCAACGGCTTTCATGTTTTGACCATGTGGAACGCGCCTGCATCTGGCGTCTGCGACCAAGGCCGGACCTATCTCACCGTTCACCGAGTCGCGTCCAACACCGTCACTCAGCGGCTGGGCACCCTGGTCAAGAGCACGAACCCGGCCCCCTCACCCGTGATCATCGGCGGCCATGTCTACGTGTTCGGCGGCGCCACGACTTTCGAGGACGTCACACCGTTCTTCCCCGACTCGCTCGGGCCAGGCCAGGGCGTGAAGGGAACGCCTTGATCCTTCCCCTTGCCGCGTTCCCAGTCGACCACGATCCTCGATTCGTCACCGCGCGAGGATGACCTCGACCGGCTTGGGGCCAGTGGGAGCTGCGATTTCCGTCGCAACCAACCCGCGCTCGGCGGGCACCAGCACGCCCACGCGGTGTGTGCCGGCCGACACCGGCACCCGGCTGGCGGGGCAGAGCAGACCGGTCTCGACCCCGTCGATGAACACCGGGTACTTCCCCTGGGTGCGACAAGAGACGTTGAGGAAAGCATCGCCCCGCACCGGACCCACCGCCGGCACCAGCGCGTGGCGGAGGATGGCGCCCTCGCGCGCATCGAAGGTGTCGCGAAAGATGTGGTATCCGGCAGCCACCAACGCCAGCCCCTTGCCACCCGAACCGACCAGCACGTCAAGCGGCGTCTTGCCCCTCCAAACGCCGTCAACCCAGACACTCGCCCCGTGAGGCTGGGTGTCGACGAACAGGTGATTCGGCACGCGCCTGGCCGGGGCCGCGTTCGACTCATCGAGAACAAAGCGCGCGGCGGGGAATACCGGTATGGGATCGCCCTCGGGTGCCTGCAGTGAGGCGGCGTCCGCAGCTTTTGCCGTGCCCGCGTCGGGCAACGGGGTCGGCGCGGCGGGCAAATACGACTCCGCCGAGCGCCGACGCGAAGTCAGCTTGAGTGGGGGCTCGACCGCTGGAGTCTCGCCGGATCGGCGATGCGCGATGGCCACGCCCTGGGCGGCGCGCTTCGCAGCGAAGATTCGCGCCAGCCGGAAGGCAAGCAGGCTCAGCACCGCCACAAGAAGAAGGCCGACCAGTGCCACCAGCGTGACCAGCCAGCCGGGGCGTCCGGATCGGCCGCCCCCCGGCCCAGCCATTGCGCCACGGGAGGCAACACCCCCTGACCTGGACGGCGACGCCACGGGAGCGCCACGCGCGGACGTGGAAACCGCGGCTTCGTTCCCCGCGCCATTCCGCTCAGGATCTTTCGCGGCGACCTGCAGCTTGGCATCGGCCGCAGCCGTCCGGCCTGATTGGTCCTTCCCAGGGCGAAGCAAGGAAGACACGGCTTTCCATCATAGCCCACGGACGCGCGTTTCACAGCGCAGCCATATTCATCGCTTGACAGGCTCGCAACTTGGCGTACAAGTACCTTCGTTTTCAAGGAAGCACCGTCGATTTCTCTGCAACTCATACTCATCTCGATCGCGCTTCTGGCCGGAAGCGCTTTGCTGGCCGCAATGTTCGGACGCAGGGACCGGGCCGCCCTGGCGGTCGGGACCACGGGTGCCATCGTGGCCTCGGTTGTGGGTGCAGCAGCTTCACTGCTGGCCCTTCGCAACGGCGCCACGTTCGTCTGGCGCGCACGGCTTTCGCTGCCCATCGGCGAGTTGCGCGCGGGGATCGATCCGCTCTCAGCCTTCTTTGCCCTGTGCATCTGCGTTGTGTCGGGCCTGGCCGCGGTGTACGGCGCGGGGTATCTGCGCGCCTACTTCGGAAAGCGACGGGTCGCGCCGGCCATTGTCTTCTTCAATCTGCTGCTGGCGGCCATGCTGGGCGTGGTGCTCGCGCGCGATGGGGTGTCGTTCCTTCTCGCGTGGGAAGCCATGTCCCTTTCCTCATTCTTCCTGGTGACCTTCGACAATGATCGCGAGGAGGTCCGGCGTGCCGGCACGACCTATCTCATCGCGTCCCACGTCGGCGTGATTCTCCTCTTGGTCCTGTTCGCCCTGCTGGCCCGCACGGCAGGCAGTTTCGACTTCGCCGCCATGGGAAGGATCGGGCCTGCAGCGGCGGGGTTGGGCAGCGTTGCGTTCCTGCTCGCCTTGGGCGGCTTCGGCACCAAGGCGGGTTTCTGGCCCGTCCATATCTGGCTGCCCGATGCCCATCCGGCGGCGCCCAGTCACGTCTCGGCAGTCATGTCGGGCGTGATGATCAAGATGGGCATCTACGGCCTCTTGCGGGTGTTGCCTTTTCTAGGGCCGCCGCCCGCGTGGTGGGGCGCGGTCCTGATCCTGGTCGGCGCGGTCTCGGGCGTGGCGGGAGTGCTGCATGCGCTGGCTCAGCACGACCTCAAGCGCCTGCTCGCCTATCACAGTGTGGAGAACATCGGCATCATCGCACTCGGCATTGGCATCGGCCTTCTCGGCCAGCACCATGGCAACCCCGCCTTGGCCACGCTCGGCTATGCAGGTGCGCTCTTGCACACGCTCAATCACGGCCTGTTCAAAGGGCTGCTCTTTCAGGGGGCGGGCAGCGTGCTGCACGGCTCGGGTACGCGGCACCTCGAATCGCTGGGCGGCCTCTACCGACGGATGCCGGCGACTGGGACGGCATTTCTCGTGGGTTCTGTCGCCATCTGTGGACTGCCCCCGCTCAACGGCTTTGTCAGCGAATGGCTCATCTTCCTGGGCGCCTTCCGCGGCGGGGCCACCCTGCCCGCGACCGGCGCGGTGGTGGTGCTGGTCACGTTGCCGGCCCTAGCCCTCATCGGCGGCCTGGCTGCGGCCTGCTTCGTCAAGGTGTTTGGCGTGGTGTTTCTGGGCGAGCCACGCAGCGACCACGCCCGGCACGCCCACGAAGTGGGACTGGCCATGCGCGCGCCCATGCTTGCCGCGGCCGTAGCCTGCCTGGCCATCGGCTTGTGGCCCGCTGGCGCGCTCGCCCTGGTGGCGCCAGCAGCCGTCAGCCTGAGCGGGACGTCCATGCCAGCCGACCTGGGCCCGCTCTTCAATATCAGCCTGCTGGCCACGGTTCTGGTCGCTTTGATCGCCGCACTGGCTTGGCTGCGAGCCTGGCTCCTCAAGGCGCGCCCGGTTGCCCTGGCCGCAACTTGGGGCTGCGGGTACCCCCACCCGACACCGCGCATGCAGTACACGGCCACGTCGTTCGCCGATCCCGTGCTCGCGCCCTTTGCCAGCGTTCTGCAAATCCGAACCCACGGCGGACTGCCCGATGGAATCTTTCCCACCAAGGCCCATTTCGAAAAACATGTGGGCGACATGGCCGGCGAGCGCGTGCTGGTGCCGGCCTGGCGCCGATTTCTGCATGCGGCCCACGGTCTGAGAGTAATTCAGCACGGCCGCATGCAGCTCTATCTCGTCTACGTCCTCGCAACCTTGGTGGCGCTGTTGCTGTGGCAGTTGCCCGGAGCCATGAGGCACTGACATGGGAGTAACTATCCTTCACCTCTCGCTCCTGCTGGCGCTGCCACCCCTGCTGGTCGGCATCATCGCCCGCACCAAGGCCTGGTTCGCGGGCCGCAAAGGGGCGCCGCTCTGGCAGCCATACCTCGACCTGTGGAAACTCCTGCACAAGGGCGCGGTCTACAGCCGCACCACGACCTGGCTCTTCCGCGCCGGTCCCATCGTAAGCCTGGCCGCCGCGCTGGCGGCCGGGCTGCTGACGCCACTCGGGGCCGCGTCCTCACCTCTCGGCTTTTCGGGCGACGTCATTCTCTTCGCCTATCTGCTTGGGCTCGGTCGTTTCTTCACCATGGCCGCCGCACTCGACACCGGTTCCAGCTTTGAGGGCATGGGGGCAAGTCGCGAGGCCGCCTTCGCGTCCCTGGCGGAACCCGCGCTCTTCCTGGTGCTCGCCATCGTCTGCGTGCCCGCGGGCACCGCCTCGTTCGCCGAGGCGTGGGCGTCGCCGTGGCAAACCTGGGGGCCCGCGCATCCTGCCCTGCCGGCAGCGGCGGTGGCTCTGTTCGGCGTGCTGCTGGCCGAGAACTCGCGCATCCCCGTCGACGATCCGACCACCCACCTGGAGTTGACCATGATCCACGAGGTGATGGTCTTGGATCACGGCGGCCCCGACCTGGCCTTCGTGCTCTACGGCAGCGCGGTCAAGCTGTTTCTCTTCGCCAGCTTGCTCGTGCACATGGTGCTTCCGGTTCCGCCGGCCGGGGGAGCGCTGGGCGCAGGGGTCTTCGTGGCCGGAGCCGCCGCCGTGGCCGTGCTGGTGGGCATCGTCGAATCGGTGACCGTCCGCATCCGCCTGCTCAGGGTGCCGCAGTTTCTGGTCGGGGCCTCGGTGATCGCGGCACTCGGGTTGGCCGTGCTCCTGTATCGAGGCACCCCATGACCGGATACGCCGATTTCCTCTTGCTCGCGGTTCTCGCGCTCGATCTCTACGTCGTCTACAGCAGCCGTCTGGCGGCGTGCGTGCGGGCCTCAGCGTTGCAAGGGGCGGCGCTGGCGCTCCTGCCCGTGGTGCACTACCTGGAAACGCCCTCGGCCAATCTAGTCCACGTCCTGGTCATGGCCGCGAGCGCGCTGGCGTTCAAGGCGATCTTCATTCCCCGTTTGCTCATGCGCGCCTTGCGCGATGCGGGCGTTCGCCGCGACGTCGAGCCCTTCGTCAGTCTGCATCTTTCGGTGTTGCTGGCCGGCGTCCTGGTCGGGATCTCATTCTGGCTGGCCACCGTGCTGGCCCTGCCAGCCGCTGGAACCACGCACCTATTCGTTCCCACCTCCTTCGCCACCTTCCTCATCGGCTTTCTCGTACTGGTCAGCCGGCGCAAGGCCATCACGCAGGTGATCGGCTACCTGCTCATCGAAAACGGTGCCTATATCTTCGGCCAGAGCCTGGCCGCGCAGATGCCTTTCGTAGTCGAGCTGGGCTTGCTTCTCGACCTGCTGGTCGGCGTCTTCGTGATGGGCATTGTGATCCATCAAATCAACCGCGAGTTCGATCACATCGACGTGGATCAGCTCAATCTCCTCAAAGGCTGACCATGGGCCAACCGGCGCTCCTCCTGATCGTTGTGCTGGCGCTCCCGGCCGCTGGCGCGGGCCTGTGTCTGCTCTTGAGATCAGCGCGCGCCGTACTGGCGGTGCTCACGGCGGGCGTACTCGCCACGGGGCTGGTCTCAGCTTGCCTGGCTGCCGCCGTGTTTGGTACTGGACCGCTGAACGCGCTCGGAGGCTGGCTGTTCCTCGACGCTCTCTCCGCCTATCACCTCGTGCTCCTGGCTCTGGTATTCGTGCTGAGTACGGTTTTTGCAGGTCAATATTTTCGCCACAGCCCGCAGGCCCTGGACCGTCGCTCCGCACGCCGTTTCGGCGCCCTCTGGTTCGGCTCGCTGGCTGCCATGACCCTGGTGCTGGTATCCAACCACCTCGGACTGATGTGGGTTGGTATCGAGTCGACCACTCTTGTGACGACGTTCCTCATCGGAGTTCACCGTTCACGCGAGTCGCTGGAGGCGACCTGGAAGTATCTGGTGATCTGCTCGGTGGGCATCGCCATCGCCTTCATGGGCACCCTGCTGGTGGGTGCGTCTGCCACGCGCACCCTGCCGGTTCCCTCGGACGCCATGCTGTGGACGCGGCTGCGCGAGGTGGCGCCCCTACTCGATCCCGCGCCGCTCAAGATCGGGTTCCTGTTCATCCTGGTCGGCTATGGCACCAAGGTGGGTCTGGCCCCCATGCACACCTGGCTCCCCGACGCCCACAGCCAGGCGCCCGCGCCGGTGTCCGCCATCTTCTCGGGCGTGATGCTGAATACCGCCCTCTACTGCATCATGCGCTACATCCCGGTCGTCGAGGCGGCAACCGGACGCACGGGCTGGGCGCTCGGCCTGGTGGCTCTCTTCGGCATCGTTTCCATGCTGGTCGCCGCGGCCTTCATCCTTTTCCAGCGCGACGTCAAACGCCTGCTCGCCTACCACAGCGTCGAGCATCTGGGCATCATCGCGGTCGGGCTGGGGCTGGGTGGCCTGGGCACCTTCGCGGCCATGTTCCACACCCTCAATCACTCGGTGTGCAAGTCGCTTGGATTCTTCTGCGCGGGCCGCCTGGGTCAGATCTACGACACCCACGACATGCGCCGCATGCCGGGCACCCTGCGCGCGTCGCCCCTGTGGGGCAGCGGGCTTCTCCTTAGCCTGCTGGCGTTGATTGGCGTCGTGCCCTTCGCTGTGTTCATGAGCGAGTTGCAGATCGTGAAGGCGGCCATGGACGCCCATGCCATCGCCCTGCTGGTCACGTTCCTGGCGGCCGCCGGCATCGTGTTCATCGGCGCCTTCGGACACGCCACCTCGATCGCATGGGGCACGCCACCTGAAGAGGCCAGGCCGCAACCGGCGGGACCTGTGGACGCGCTGCTGGTGGTGTTCCCGCTCGCCCTCCTGCTGCTGCTCGGCCTGTGGATGCCGCAACCCCTGCGCGACGTATTTGAGCAGGCCGCCCGCGTCGTGAGGCCGGTGCCCTGATGAACAGCGACGCAAGCACGGCCTCCACAATGACGCCGCCGCTGCGCACAGCCCGCAACGGCGAAGCCCTGTCGCTTGCCGATGTCCCGTTGATGACGATGGACAATTTTCGGCGGGCGGTTCTGAACGCTTGCTCGGCAGAGGTGCGGCTGGCGGCGCTGACGGTCCTGCCCGGCCTGGAAGCCGGCCGGATTCTGCTCGCCGTGCTGGCTGACGACAGGAGGCGGCTCCTGGGCTTGCTCTGCGCCGCCGTTCCGCTGGACAATCGCTACCCGGCGCTGACCCCCGATCTCGTCCAGGCGCAAGGCTTCGAACGCGAGATCCTGGAAGAACACGGCATCCTTCCCGAAGGCCACCCCTGGCCCAAGCCTCTTCGCCGCCATTCCGATCTGGAGGGGGGTTCGCACGCACCCCGAGGTCCCGACCCGTATCCCTTCTTTCGGGTTGAGGGCCCTGGAATCCACGAAGTGGCGGTTGGCCCCGTACACGCGGGAATCATCGAGCCGGGTCACTTTCGCTTCCAGTGCCACGGGGAAACCGTCCTCCATCTGGAGATCCAGCTCGGCTACCAGCACCGTGGCGCCGAGGCCTTGTTGCTCCGCTCGCAGCCTGCTCGTCGCCTGGCCATCGCCGAGACAATTGCGGGTGATACCAGTGTCGGGCATGCCTTGGCTTACAGCATGGCGTTGGAGGCCCTGGCAGGCGCCGCGCCGCCGCGGCAAGCCGAGGTCTTGCGAGGCATCGCGCTGGAACTGGAACGACTGGCCAACCACGTCGGCGATCTCGGTGCCCTGTGCAATGACGTGGGCTACCTGCCTGGGGCGTCCTGGTTTGGCCGGCTGCGCGGCGAGTTTCTCAATCTCTCGCTGGAGATCTGCGGCAGCCGCTTTGGCCGCGGGCTGGTCATCCCCGGGGGCGTGCGTTTCGATCTTCCCTCGGCGGTCCGCGATTCCTTTCTGGTCCGCCTGAACGCAGCGGACGTCGATCTGCTCCACATTGCAGACGTTGTGTTCCAGACCCCCGCCGTGGTCTCACGCTTTGAAGGGACCGGCGTGGTGACGGCCGCCCTGGCCGAGACACTTGGCCTGGTTGGAGTTGCTGCCCGCGCCAGCGGCTGCGACCGCGACGTGCGGCGTGACCATCCGGTGGGAATCTTTCGTCAAACGAGCATCGAGCCCGCTGCCGCTTCGTCGGGCGGGGTGATGGCGCGCGCCCAGATCCGCCGGCGCGAGGCCGAGTTCTCGATTGCCTTTGTCCGTGAACAGGTCGCGGCGCTGCCCGACGGGGCGCGCAGTGTCGCCCTCGCTGGTGCCCGCCCGCACGCGCTGGCTGTTGTCCTGGTCGAGGGTTGGCGAGGCGAGATCGTGCATGTCGCCGCCACCGACGACATGGGCCGGCTCGTCACCTACAAGGTTGTCGATCCTTCGTTTCACAACTGGCTGGGCCTGGCCATGGCTATGCGCGGGGGCCAGATCTCCGATTTCCCGCTCTGCAACAAGAGCTTCAATTTGTCGTATGCGGGGCACGATCTCTAATGCGCCGTCTTTGGGAACGACTTCGCCAAGGCTACCGGACGATCGATTTTCCCGAAGGCCACACCGACCTGCCGCCGCGATTCCGCGGCCGGCCCGTCCTGGATCCGTCTCGCTGTCACGCTGGCTGTCGTCTTTGCGCAGACGCCTGCCCAACCGCAGCGATCAAGACCGAGCCTCTACGGCTTGACCTGGGCGCGTGCCTCTTCTGCCCCGCTTGCTCCGAGACTTGTGGCGAAGGCGCCATCACATCTACCAACGACTTTCGCCTTGCCGCGCGCACACGCCGCGATCTGGTGCTTTCCGGCAGCGAGATGAGGCTGGCCTCTGCGCTCGACCGGAAGCTACTCAAGATCTTCGGGCGCTCGCTTAAGCTGCGCCAGGTCTCGGCCGGTGGTTGCAACGCCTGCGAGGCCGACCTCAATGTCACCGGCACCGTGGTGTTCGACATCGGCCGCTTCGGGATTCAGTTCGTGGCCTCGCCCCGCCACGCCGACGGCATCGTGGCTACGGGACCGGTCACCACCAACATGGCGCTCGCTTTGCGCGAGACCTACGCGGCGGTGGCTGAGCCCAAGCTGGTGATTGCTTCCGGCGCCTGCGCCATCAGCGGTGGGCCATTCGCCGGCTCCCCGCTCTGCGCAGGCGGCATCCCCGCCGACATTCCCGTGGATCTCTATCTTCCCGGCTGTCCGCCTCACCCCGTCAGCATTCTCGACGGCCTGCTCCGTCTCCTGGGCCGCATCGAGTAGTTGGTGTTCCCGGCCTCGCCGCGATGATCCACCAGCCGCGCTCCCCATCCATCGGGGCCCGTATCACAAGTCACGAGGCTTGCGAACCACGGCTGGCCGGATGTTCAGGTATGGAACAAGACCCGTTTCCCCTCAGAAGACGGCGTGCGATCTGTGCGGCGTGCTCGACCGGCCCGGCGATAGGCTTGCCGCTTTCTGCTGAGTTTGTGCTAGATACCCGGCGAAGAAGCCCGGTGCCGTGGCCAAGTGGTAAGGCAAGGGTCTGCAAAACCCTCATTCCCCGGTTCAAATCCGGGCGGCACCTCAAGAAAGAGTGATGGGGATCACATCCCGCGCACACCCATCCGTGGTGGCTCGTCACGACCTAATTAGTGTGCTGATGCGACTCCGTGGCTATACTCGATTAGTCTGTTTTCTTGGTTCTCTCGGTCTTCTCTCTCTGGCAGGAAAATGGTCCGCACATCCGCAGCGCTACTCGTCGACTCAGATCTGAAGGGACTCGAATCGCTCGTCTACGGATTCCAGGGCATTGACTGGCGCAGCACGGCCTGCCCTGCCCCGGAAACAGCGACCTTCCTGGTCAAGGCGTCTGCGGCGGACATCATGGTCATTGCCGCACGCGAGCCGCACGACAGGACCCTGGCGTTGCTTCGCCAGCTTCGCTCCAACGAAGAAACTCGCGCCCTGCCCTTGCTGGTCATGGGCCCTGCCATCCTGCGCCCCGACGTGCTCGCCTGCGGACCGATCGACTTTCTGCCCACGCCGGTCTTCGTGCGTGACGTGATCACGGCCAGCCGAATTCTGGTTTCGCAGGGCAAACGGGATGCGAGCGAACCAGGCAGCGAAGCACGCATCGACGGCACGACAGCCGATTTAGGTCTGTTCTCGCTTATTCGCGTGATGACTGGACTGCTGCGCTCAGGTGTGCTGCAAGTCGAACGCGCGAATCACCGGGGCGAGATCCTGTTTTCGGAGGGCGAGATTGCCGGAGCCCAGGTGGGCTCGCTGCAAGGCCAGCCTGCCATTCACCATCTCCTGCTGTGGGAAGACGCCAAGATCGAATTGCGCCTGCGCGCCGTGGTCCGACGGGCACAGTTCAACCGGCGATTCGACCAGATCATGGAAGAAGCGGAACGCTTCGTGCGCGACTACACTCACGCCATCCAGGGTCTCGCGCCCTCTTCGTCGGTGTACCAGAAGAACGATGAAAAACTGGCCAGCGCCACGGTGCCCTCCCAAGTTGCGCCGGTGCTGCGTCTGTGCGACGGGCGGCGTACGCTGACCGACATCATCGACGAGAGCCCATTCCGCATCTTCGACACTGTCCGCATCCTCACCCGACTGGTGGATCTCGGCGTCTTGACTCGACAGCAGCCACAGGACGGAACCTCCGCTCCCACCCCGGCCCTGCAGAAGTTCTGGGAAACCGCGCGCATCGCGAGCCTTGAGGACGACATCGCACCCGCTCCGGCGCAGAGGCCGACGCCCGCTCGCATCGCTCAGGTCGACACCCGGATCGGAGAGCCAAGTCGCCGCAAGAGCCAACGGCGTGCAGTGGCTGAAACGCCGGTGCGCGGAACGCCCCTCATTGGCATGGACCCGGCCACCGAGACCTTTGCTGGCCCGCCTGAGGCGGCATCTCCCGCAGCCCCCATCGTGCAGGCCACGGGTTCCAGCGAGGTCCGGGCTTCCGGTACCATCGACCTTCGTGGAACACGCGATCAGCGTCGGACCACGCCCGACAGGCGAAGCCGGCCCTCGGTTACCATTGACGTAGCTCTCGTGGAGGCCGCAGAAGCGGCACGCCCAGCCGCCGTTCCGGTCGAGACCACGGCCGTGCCCGCCGAGTCTTCCGAACGAACCGGTCGCGCGACGGGCTCGCTTCAGGTGGGGCCTGCGTCGGGCCACCATCGGCGCTCAAGTGCGGTCACGCCGATCGCGGGAGGCGGCAGTTCCATTGAGATCGATCCAGGGCTCCCGTCCGAGACCGCCTCGATCGCGAAGCGAGATTCTCCTACCGTTCCAGTCCGACGGTTGGTCAAGCCGGCTGCGTCCTCCGGAACTGCGAAGGCCGCAGCTACCCGGACGGGCGCCACCCCTGTCCCAGTTGTTCCTGCGACCGCCGCCCGGGATGTCGCGGACTCTGCCGTTGTCGTGCCCGTCCCAGCCTCCTCGACCACTCCTGCTGCGGATGGGTCGGCATCTTCGGCCGCCACCCAAGGCGATGAGGCTCGCACGGCGAAGGTGACAGGCACGCTTTCCGTCACACCCTCGCAGCGATTATCCGCGGCAAGGACCCCGGGCAAGGGCGTTTCCGTCGAGCTCGATCCTGTCTTGATGGCCGAACTCGGGCGACTGGAAAGGGCCACGACGCCCGTCGGGCCCCCCGCGTCGGCGGAGCCGCTGCGTGACCCGGTGGCTGCGCCTGCGCAGCCCGGAGCCGGAAACGCCGCTCCTCCCGCCGAGACCCCCGCCTCTTCCGCGCCGCAGTCAGCCTACTCCAGCAGAGCAACTGGCACGCTCTCTGTTTTGCCTGCTTCGCGCTCGTCGGCAAACGCTCTCAAGACCCCCTCCAGTGGCGTCTCGGTCGCGCTCGATCCGGCCCTTGTGGTGGAGGCGCAGAAGCTCGCTGCGCCCGCCGGTGCGGCCGGGCCCCGAACCGGTTCCCCCGGGGCGGCCTCGGGCAAGGGACAGGCCCGCGACACGAGCAGCGACGGGACCGTTCCTGCCACAACCCGGCCGGCGCCCCGCTCGCCCGACGACAGCGACCGCGGGGCATCGCAGCCCGGCAAGCACTCGGGCCGCATCAGCGGTGCCTTCAATGCCATCGAGCGTGACTTCTTCGCCCGCGAGGCCGATCTCTACAAATCCGAGACCGAGGACAACTTCGCGGACCTGGAGGACCCTGCCGGCAAGGGAAACGGGAAGATCTCGTCGGGACGCAGGCCATCCAAGAAACACGCCTAGTCGCGCTTCCTACTTGGCGTCCCAGATCAGTTCGATTCGCCCCATGGGACTGGCGAGCCGCAGGACCAGGCGACCACTGGCCGGACCCGCAATGGGCTGTCCGTTGGCGCCCGTGCGGGCAAAGCTGATCTCATAGGTGCGCGTGAATTCGGTACGGCTGGGGAAAAACTGGGTCTCGTACAGCTCGGGCAACTTCACGACTTGGATCGCGGTGGGCCCCAGTTCGTCCCCGGTGGCGTCAAGCAGAGTCACCCGCCAGGGTGTGTTCTTGCGCTCGAGATCGTTCCATTTGTCGGTGGTCGTCTGCACAGCCACATGGAATTCATAACTGGCCCGTGAGGCGTCTAGCTGCGCATGCAGGAGCGTAGCGCGATCGGTGTCCGACAAGTCATAGATGCTCGCGTAGTAGGCCACATACGCCTGGCGGAAATCCCAGCTCTTGTAAGTCGCCCATGCTTCGATGACCGTGCCCACATCCCGCACCAGCTTCGCGTGTCGTGTCCATCTCTCGTAGACGGTCGAATAGTCATTCGGCCGATAGTCCCGTGCAACGTCAGAAAAATCGACGGGCTTGGGAGCCGTCTGGGTGCACCCGACCAGCGCCGCAGCAAAGAACAAGGCAGGCCCTAGCACATTTCGGCCGGGGTGCAGGACCAGCATCAGACGAATTCCCTCCGTCGGAAGAGTGTCTGCAGCGGAGCCTCCCGCTCCAGAGCCTCGCGACCACCTTCCTCGCGGTCCACCAGACCGACGATCAGGCTGACCTTGAGGCCGAACTCGCGCGCGCGCGCGATCGCCTTGAGGGCGGAGCCGCCCGTGGTCACCACGTCTTCGAGGATCGCGACCGGCATTCCGGGGCGAAGCAGCTTGCGTCCCTCCAGCCACTGTGCCGTGCCGTGGCCCTTGGCCTCTTTGCGCACATAGAAGGCGTCAAGCGGGCGCCCGCCCAGGTAGCTGACCGTGGCAACCGCCGAGGCGAGAGGATCGGCGCCCATGGTCAAGCCCCCGACCGCCTCCACCTCGGGGGCGTGCTCGGCAATCAACTGGTTGAACAGCCAACCCACCAAGAAGTGGCCCTCGGCGCTCAACACGGCTTGCTTGCAGTCGATGTAGAAATTGCTCTTCTGACCCGAGGAGAGGATGACCTCGCGCTCTTCGTAGGCGAGCTGCTTGAGGAGATCGAGGAGTCGGGCCCGGTTGCGTTGGAAAAGCTCACGGCCGCTCATGGCGACATTTTTACCACGGCTCCGCCCGCAAGAGGGGGCCGATGAGTCTGGTCCCGGCGGCGCCTCGGCGAGGCTCAGATCGGGATGTCCCTTAGCATCCGGCCGACAAGGCCCTTCGGGCACTCGGACCTGCCCACCCTGCCACCTGCCCCCACGGCTTCGCCGCGCCTTCGCCGGGCTGCTGGCAAGGAAGGCCGACTAGCGCCTCCACACCCGCCACCCCTGCCCGCGGCTACGCCGCGCGCGGCGCCGGACCGGAATGTACTGATGTACTTGAGAACCGGAAGCGGAGGCCCGACGCCGCCAGCGGGTCGGATCGCGTGGGCGCAGTCGAGCTTTGCTCGCCGAAGCCCGTCGCGGGAGGGTTTGGCGAGGCCGAGCGCGAGGGCGCGAGCGTAGCGAGCGGGTGTGGTGGGGAAGGTGCAGGTCTCGAAGTCCCCGAAGGGGGAAGCGAGGGGAATGGGGTGGCAGGTGGGGTGCCGAAGGGCGGAGCGAACCCTTTCAGGGTTCCCATCACAATCGTCGGCCGTCGTCGCTTCGGTGGTTTGGGGCGCGACCCTGCTAGATCCCGTCGAGTGGGTCGTTCGAAACCGGCTTCTTGGCTTTGATCAGGTCCTGCGGCACCGAGGGCTTGGAGGTGGTTTCCTTCGAGGAGCGCGAGCGGGTCGCAGCGGCGGCGCTCGCCCGGCGCGAGTTGGCCTGCTCGATCTGTTGCCTCAGCGCCTCGCGATCAGCGTCGCTCTTGGCCTCGCCCAGCTGCTTGGTGAGCTTGGCGATCTGAGCCTGAAATACCTGCTCCTGCTCCTGTTGCTTGCGCAGCAGTTCGTCCTTTTCCTTCTGCGCCGCAATTCTTGCCTGTGCTTCGGCGGCCGCGTGGTCCGATTTGATCTTGGCCACCACGCCCGCTCCGATGACCAGCACGCCGATGACGATGCCGATGATTAGGCCCTTGGGCGCGGGCTTGGCCTGGACCGCCGCCTTGGCCTCGACCTCCAACCTCATGCGCTCGTGCTGCAGCTTCATCTCGGCCTCGATACGCGCCCGGCGCTCGGCTTCCTCTACGCGCAGCCTCTCCTCGCGCTCACGCGCCAGCTTCTCCTCTTCGGCGCGGTTCTTGCGGTTCTCCTCCGCGATGCGAGCCTGCTCGGTTTCCTCCTTCAGCCGACGCTCATTCTCTTCCTTCGCCCGGCGCTCAGCCTCGGCCTGTGCCTCAACTTTTGCCTTCTCCTGCTTGACCCGCTCCTCCTCCTGCCTGCGAAGTTCCTTGAGGGACGTCAGGACCGAGTTCTCTTGTGCCTCAGGCATGTAGCTCCTTGCGCTGTGCTGCGTTCACTGGGAAAAGTAGGCGTGTCAACTAGTATGTAACACAAATTCACGCGTCCGCAGCGCGAACACGCGCCCGGTGGCAACTCGACGGGCCAGGCGCTGGACGTGCACGCCCTGCGCGAGCCGGCAAAGCTACTTCAGGCCGCGCAGCAACGCATCAAGAGACGCGTCAGTCTTCTTGGTCGCATCAGACGGTGGTCCGCCGCCTCCCTTGGAGGCCGTCGTCGCCTTTGCCGTCTTGTGCCCCGACTTGGTCGCTTTCTTCTTCTGGCCGGCCTTGCCCGAATCCCCACCGGACGCCCCGGCAGACCCAGCCTTGTTGGC
>Ga0302321_100001319_pt1 | contig 21193 bp, 21 predicted proteins | sample Fen_T0_1_FD_202505 | JGI IMG/M metagenome (GOLD analysis project Ga0302321, IMG submission 202505) | Peat permafrost microbial communities from Stordalen Mire near Abisko, Sweden - Fen_T0_1 | ecosystem: Environmental > Terrestrial > Soil > Wetlands > Permafrost | place: Sweden: Abisko...
AGGCCATATCCGGGACAACGCGTTCCGCGGCGGCACGCTGCAGGGCGCGTACTTCATCGTCGCCGCGCGCGCCCTGGGGTTCGACTGCGGACCGATGGGGGGCTTCGACAATGCGATGCTGGATGCGGCGTTCTTCCCCGACGGCAAGTGGAAGTCGAACTTCCTGATCAACCTGGGCCACGGCGACCCGGCCATGGTCCGGCCGCGCAATCCGCGCCTCACGTTCGACGAGGCGTGCCGGATCGTGTAGGGACGGATGTCACGTTTCCGCAGATACGTGGGCGCAATGACGCCGGTCGCTGGGCGTCATTTGATCGCCAGGACCGCTGTGATCATTCCCACCAGCAGCAAGGCGAGCAGCAGATAGCCCAGCGCCATTCCGAACGCGCGCCACCAGCCCTGTTCGATCTGCCGGTAAAACCATCGCGTTTCGACCACGACGTACCAGACCAGTGCCAGCACGAGCAGCGCGCCGCCCACCATGGCGTAGGTATGACCATGCGCATACAACAGCGCCGCGGCCGACGAAGTGACAACGGCAAAGGGCGCGGCGAGATAGCACTGGAGGAAGAACGGGCTGCGCAGCGACTCGCGATCGATCGGCATGCCCCGCGTGCGCAGCAGACCCGCCGCCATGACCAGGGGAAACACGCTGTACAGGATGGCCCGGAAGATCAGCAGATTCTCCTCTGTTGCGACGATCCGGTTGACGAACGGAAGGTCTGTCCGGGGCAGCCGGTTGCCGAGCGCCACCTCGACGGCATGCGCGATGACGATCGAAATGATCAGGAAAAGGGGCGGGCTGATCAGGTCGGTAAACTGCTCGCCCGGGCTCTCACCGAGTTCCTTGTCGGTGTAGGCGATGATCCAGTCCGGATGGGTCACGCAGCGCCAGAACGTGCGCGGATAGAACAGCAGCCAGGTCATCGCCTCGTAGAGGAACTCCTCGATGGAGCGGATGATCTTGACGAAATCCATGGAGTTCCGGCGTGCCGGGTATTGGAGAGTTGACCCGAGCGGGTTCGGCGGTGCGTTAGCCGCCGCGGACTAACGCGTCCGGAATCGCATAGCGCTCGTCCGTTCCGAATTTCACGACGGTGTCGTCGCCCTGGCGCGCAAACGTCATCGCTTCCGGGGAGTCCGCCGCGGTCGGGTCGCCCTTGACGAACAGGATCTGGCGCTTCAATGCGTTGGCGCCGCGCAGCTCGACGGTGGCCGTGCCGTCGAAGCCACGTCGGATGACGAAGGCGTCGCACTGCTGTGGCTTCGACTCGAACGGCGGCGTGCACGCGACGGTGGCCGACGCGTGGAACCGCGTGCCGGGAATAAGCGCGTCCTTCGCAACCGACGTCGCCGGGAGCGCCTTGCCCTTGACATCCACCGTCAGCGTGTAGTTGCTGGCCTCGTTGCGCCGTGCAGCGGGCCGCATCAGGTAGACGCGAATCGTGTAGTCACCGTCGGTCGGCAGCACGCCCTTGTAGCCGCCGCCGTCCTGCCCGACGAACATCGCGACGTCGGCCGATCCCGGCGGCAGGACGTTGAAGTAGTTCTGCGCGTTGGAGCCCTTGAGCACGATGGTGAGGGTCTGTCCCGCGCCGGCGCGCACGCGGTAATCGACCGTCTGGTCGCCCTTCAATGCGCCGTTGATTGTCGCCTCGGACGAACCCTTGGCGAACACGACCGACTCCCGGCGAATCGCGTCGGCAGCGTTGGCGGGGGCAATGGCTGCGGTTGCAATGGCGATCAGCCACAGCGCGGCGCAGCGCCGCAGCAAAACGGCTGTCATGGTTCAGTCGATCCGCTCGTACGCGGGCAGCGTCAGGAACTCGACGAACGTGTCGTTGTTGACGAGATCGGCGAAGATCTTCGCGGCATCGTCGTACTTGCCTGCGCCAAAGGCATCGCCGAGCAGCTCGCGGATCTTCTTCATCTCCTCGGGAATCATCGCGGCGACCATATCCTTCGTCACCTTGCGGCCGTCGTCGAGAACGCCTTTCGGCGAGCGGATCCATTGCCACACCTGCGAGCGCGAGATCTCTGCGGTAGCGGCGTCTTCCATCAGGTTGAAAATAGGCACGGCGCCCTGCCCGGCCAGCCACGCGCCGATGTACTGTATCGCGACGTTGATGTTGAGGCGCAATCCCTTTTCGGTGATCGGCGTTTCCGGCTCGAACCGGACCAGGTCGGCGGCGCCGACCTTCACATCGTCGCGCTTCTTCGACGCGATCTGATTGGGCGTGGGCATGATCCGGTTGAATGCCTCCAGCGCCACGGGAACCAGCCCCGGATGGGCAACCCACGTGCCGTCGTGGCCGTAGGTCGCCTCGCGCTCCTTATCGACCTTTACCTTGGCGAACGCCTCGGCGTTGGCCTTCTCGTCGTTCTTGACCGGGATCTGCGCGGCCATGCCGCCCATCGCGTGGATGTTGCGGCGATGACAGGTCTTGATCAGCAGCTCGGCGTAGCTCTTGAGGAAGTGCGTGGTCATGGTGACCAGTGCGCGGTCGGCCAGGCAGAAATCCTTGTTGCTGCGGAATTTCTTGATGCAGGAAAAGATGTAGTCCCAGCGACCGGCGTTGAGACCCGCCGAATGCTCGCGAAGCTCGAACAGGATCTCGTCCATCTCGTACGCGGCAACGATGGTCTCGATCAGCACGGTCGCCTTGATGGTCCCCACCGGAATGCCGACCTCTTCCTGCGCCATCACGAAAATGTCGTTCCAGAGCCGCGCTTCGAGGTGGCTCTCGAGCTTGGGCAGGTAGAAGTATGGGCCGCTGCCGCGCGCGACCAATTCCTTGGCGTTGTGGAAGAAGTAGAGCCCGAAGTCGAATATGCCGCCGGACACCACCTGCCCGTCGATCTTCACGTGCTTTTCCGGCAGGTGCCAGCCGCGGGGACGCACGAACAGCGTGGCGACCTTGTCCTTCAGCGCATAGGACTTGCCTTCCGGCGAAACGAAGTCGATGCGGCGGCGAATGGCGTCACCCAGGTTGATGTGGCCCTGGATGTTGTTGTCCCAGCGCGGCGTGTTGGCGTCCTCGAAGTCGGCCATGAAGACCTGCGCGCCCGAATTGAGCGCGTTCACGATCATCTTGCGGTCGACCGGCCCGGTGATTTCGACGCGGCGGTCCGTGATATCGGCGCCCACCGGCGAGCAGGTCCAGTCGCCTTCGCGCACCGCACGCGTCCCGGGCAGGAAATCGGGCAGCTTGCCGGTATCGAATTCCGCCTGCCGATGCGCGCGCCGCGCCAGCAGCTCCTCGCGCCGCCCCCCGAAGGCGCGTTGCAGCTTGGCTACGAAGGCCATGGCCTCCGGCGTCAGGATCTGCGCGAATTCGGGCGTGATGCGACCGGCGATCTCGATGCCGGGACCGTAGACGGGGGTGCTCATGGGGTTCCTTGTGGAAGAGACACCATCGCGGCACAGGCGCGAGACACTTCCGCCGCGCCGGCGCAATCGATGGCGAGTTGCGAAACCACAATTCTAACCGATCGGCGCAACCAAGTTGACCGCGCCGAATTGGTCAGGCGTAGGTCGCGCGCTGTGCCGCGGGTTGCGTCAGCATGCCCTGCGCAATGCCGCGATTGACGGCGCTCACGACCGCCCGCAACGTGGCGGTGACGATGTTCGGGTCGAGGCCGACGCCATACACGGTCTGCTCGGTGCCGATGCGCAGCTGCACGTAGGCGACCGCCGTCGCGTCCTCGCCTGCGCCGACTCCATGCTCGTGGTAATTCTGCACGTGGATGTCGAAACCGCCATCCTCGCGCAACGCATGGACGAAGGCGTCGACCGGCCCGTTGCCCGCGCCCGTTAGCACGACTTCCTTGCCGTCGACCAGCAGATACGCGCTCAGCTGCTCGATCGTGCCATCCGTGACATTGTGCTGCGCGCGATGGCCCGCGAAGGCGATCGGCAGCGTCGCCGCCGTGTATTCGCGATCGAAGGCCGCGCGGATGTCCGCGGGCGTGAGTTCCTTGCCGGTCGCGTCGGTGATGCGCTGGATCACCTGGCTGAATTCGATCTGCAGAAGTCGCGGCAGTGCCAGGCCGAAGTCGCGCTCCAGCAGGTAGGCGATGCCACCCTTGCCCGACTGGCTGTTGACGCGGATCACCGCGTCGTAGGTGCGGCCGACGTCGGCGGGGTCGATGGGCAGGTACGGCACGTCCCATACCGCGTTGCCGCGGGCCAATTCAGTGGCGCGCGCGGCCAGGCCCTTCTTGATCGCGTCCTGGTGCGAGCCGGAGAACGCGGTGAACACGAGATCGCCGCCGTACGGGTGCCGCGGATGCACCGGCAGCTGGTTGCAGTGCTCGACCGTGCGGATGATCTCGTTGATGTCGGAGAAGTCGATGCCCGGGTCGATGCCCTGCGTGAACAGGTTAAGTCCCAGTGTCACCAGGCAGACGTTGCCCGTGCGTTCGCCGTTGCCGAACAGGCAGCCCTCGATCCGCTGCGCCCCCGCCATCAGCCCCAGCTCGGCGGCCGCGACGCCACAGCCGCGGTCGTTGTGCGGATGCAGCGACAACACGATGGCGTCGCGGCGCGCGAGGTGACGCGACATCCACTCGATCTGGTCGGCATAGATGTTGGGCGTGGCCATCTCTACGGTCGCGGGCAGGTTGAGGATCATCCTGCGCTCCGGCGTGGGCTGCCAGACGTCGTTGACGGCATCGCTGACCTCGACGGCGAAGTCGAGTTCGGTGCCGGTGAAGCTCTCCGGCGAATACTGGAAGACCCAGTGCGTTTCCGGTTGGGCCGCCGCGCAATCGCGGATGATCTTCGCTCCCGCCACCGCGATCGCCTTGACGCCGTCGCGATCGAGCCCGAACACTACCCGCCGCTGCGTCGTCGACGTCGAGTTGTAGAGGTGCATGATCGCGCTCTTCGCACCCTTCAGCGCCTCGAACGTGCGCTTGATCAGCGGCTCGCGTGCCTGCGTGAGCACCTGCACGGTGACGTCGCCGGGGATCAGGTTCTGCTCGATGAGCTTGCGCGCAAAGTCGAAATCGGTCTGCGACGCCGCCGGAAAGCCGATTTCTATTTCCTTGTAACCCAATTTGACCAGAAGTCGGAACATGCGCAACTTGCGCTCCGCGTCCATCGGCTCGATCAACGCCTGGTTACCGTCGCGCAAGTCGACGCTGCACCACACAGGCGGACTCGTGATCACGCGCGTCGGCCACGTGCGATCGGGCAACGCGATCGGTGGGAATGGCTTGTACTTGGACGTCGGGTCGATGTTCATCGAACGCTCTCTGACTGGAAAACGGGCTGGATGGGCGGCCGACGCAATCGTCTCCCTCGCTCGGGAGGACGCTGCCTTGGGCCGTGCTCGAATTGTGGGAGGGGTTTTATGTGCGCGCGGGGCGCAGCAGAAGCAGCAGACCGCCGCAGACAAGCCCAAGCGGGGACGCGGAGACGGTCCGGGCGCGGGTGGCGGTGAGATTGCGGCGGCTCATCTTTTGAACATTATCCGAAATTTTGCACCACCGCAAGGGGCCCGGATCGGGGCCGTGCTCCGGGCGCTGGCATAATCGCCGGGCCATGAGCCCGATCCCATTCAGCCCGCAGAAGCCAGGGCGGCGCGGATGGCCCTTCGTTTTCGTGGCGGCAGTCTGGCTGGTCGTGGCGACGCAGCAGATCACGCTGCCGGGCGTCTACATGGACGCCGTCAATCCCGATTACCTGGTGGTCGGCCTGCTCAACCGGAATGCCCAACCGATTGCCGCCCAGTTGCTGAACGGCAACTATCTTTTCGGACGAGCGCCCGTCCTCATTAACTATTATCACGGCTCGCAGCAGGTCTGGTTGGGCCTGCCGTTCTTCGCGCTGTTCGGAACGACCGTCGCGGGCCTGCGCTTGACCCATGCGATGTTTGCGCTGGCCATTCTGGCGGCGCTGTACGCGCTACTCGCGCGCGGCGCATTGAGACCATGGCAGGCGGCGCTCGCATGCGCAGCACTGGCAGTTGATCCGGCGTTTTCATACGCGTTCCGCACGCAAAGCTACGTCACGTTGGCGCCCACGGCATGGCTGTTCCTATCGCTCTACGCATTGCAGCGCGGAGCGGGCTCGAATGCGTCCGCACAAAAGTGGCTCGTCGCGAGCGGCGCGTTCTACGGGCTCGCGATATCCGGATATTTCATCTACACATTCTACTTTCCGGCGATGCTGCTCGCCATTTGGCTTTGGAACCAGGACATTGGGGACCGGCCCCCCGGCAACTGGCTGCGTGGAACGTTGCCATGGTGGCTGTGCGGACTGGCTGCCGGCGCGATCTTCTACCCCATCGGCTATGGCTTGAACATCCGGAACGTGGGCGGCTTCGCCGAGGCCTGGTCGCAGTTCCAGCAAACGCAGCGCGCATTGGGTGCATTCAGCGCACAGATTCCCTTTGCCGCCCGCCTCGCGCATCTAGGAACGATGCTTGGGGCGGTCGTCAGCAATTGGTACCACCACATGCTCATCTTCGGCGAATTCGCGCCATTGCCTGGATCGCTGCCGAAAACCTGGTTGCTGGTTGCCGGCCCTGTCGCACTGTGGCTGTACGCGGAGGCACGGCGCCGTTCGTCGGTGCTGTTGCGGATACTGATCGCGTTGCCGCTGTCGTATCTCCTGATCGCATTGATCTTCGGCACACGCCTCCAGGGACACCACTTCGTCCCGCTGCTGCCCATCACCTATGCGGCGCTCGCCGTCGCAATGCGCGCCCACGCCGCTGCCTTGAATCCGACCGGCCGCTGGGCGACGGACGGCCCGGTGCTGGTTTTCGCGGGGATCATCGCGCTCAATCTCGTGGGCCAGCGCGACGAAGCGCGGCGCCTCGAGGACACGCGCGGCGTCGGTCTGTATTCGGACGCGGTCAATCGGTTGGGCGCCGATCTTGCCGCGATGAATCCCACGCCATTTGTCTATTTTCCCGATTGGGGACTGTCGATGCCTGCGGCCTTTCTAACCCGAGGCACCATCGGCATGGCTTATGTGGAGAATTTCCCCGAGGGGCGCCGGATGCTTTGCTCCGGTCGCGACGTCGCGTTTGCTGTGATCACTGGCGACCGTGCATCGCGAATCGCAGGCTGGCAGCGCGCATTGCACTGGGGCGCGCCGTCGATCTCGGAATATCGGCAGGGAGACGGCAAGGTCGTGTTCGAGCTCGCAACATTTAAGGGACAGCGCGATGCGCCGGCGTGCGCCGACCTGCGCTAGCGATCGCGGCGTGCACCGGCGGCAAGATAGGCCAGCCGCTTGGCTTCGCGGCGCCCGCGCGCCACGCTGTCGAGGATCATGCCGCAGGCGACTGACAGCGACGCCATCAGCATCAGCCCGGTGGCCAGCACCGCGGTCGGCAGTCGCGGCACCAGGCCAGTCTCCATGAATTCGACGACCACACCGGCTCCAAGCGCAAGTCCGAGCGCGGCAAACATCGCGGCCAGGCCCGCGAAGAACGGTAGCGGCTTCACGTCACGAAAGAGCCGCGCCATCGTGGCGAGGATCCGGAAGCCGTCGCGATAGGTCGACAACTTGCTCGCGGATCCTTCAGGCCTTTCGAAATAACGCGTGCGAATTTCCGCGGCGGGTACGCGCAGTTCCAGCGCGTGCACGGTGAGCTCGGTCTCGATCTCGAAGCCATGCGCTTCCATCGGGAACGACTTGACGAAGCGCCGCGACAGCACGCGGTAGCCCGAGAGCATGTCGGTCGGGCGTTCGCCGAAGAGCGCGCCCAGCAGCACGTTGAACGCGCGATTGCCCAGCCGATGCCCATGGCGATAGGCAGCGGCGCGTTCCTCGTCGTCGCGGATGCCGGTGACGACGTCGAGGTCGTCACGGACGAGCGCTGCCACCATCTCCGGTGCGCGCGATGCGTCGTACGTCGCGTCGCCATCGGTCATCACGTAGATGTCGGCGTCGACTTCCGCGAACATTCGCCGAACGACGACGCCCTTGCCCGGGCGCGATTCGCGCCGGACGACCGCTCCCGCGGCCCGGGCAATGTCGCCGGTGCCGTCGGTGGAGCGGTTGTCGTACACGTAGACCACGCAGCCGGGTAGCGCCGCCCGGAAATCGGCAATGACGCGCGCGACCGTCGCAGCCTCGTTGTAGCAAGGAACCAGTATCGCAATCCGCGACGGTATCGCCACTGCAGTTACTCCCCTCGAGGCGTTTGAGCAGCCTATCAGTTGCCGATCGTCTGGAACAATACCCTGTGGAGGTTCCGGCCCGGTGGCATAATTCGCGGCGCCATGTCCGATTCCGCCCCCGCCGCGACACTCCCGACGGGCGGACCCGCGCCCTTCCCCCGTATCTGGTGGCCCTGGCTTGTCCTGCTGCTCGCCGTACACGCCGGCATCGCGGCCTGGGCGATCGCGACGGCGTTCGTCCCGCCCCCGTCTTTCTACCGTCCCATGCCGTTCTTCTGGGTGACGTTCGTCGCGCTGGCCTTCTTCGGCACTGCCTTCGCCTGGCGGGGTCGCCATACGCGCGCCATCGCATGCAACGGCGCGTTGCTCGTCGCCTCGGCCTTGCTGACGCCGGCCGTCACGCTGGTCGTCGCGCTGCAGTTGCTGAATGCCTATGTGATCGGCGAACGGATCCTGGTCAGCCTGCGGCACCGGGACACGGCAACCCCCAGTCCGCACTTCGCCGTCGCGACGCTGACCGGCGTCGCCATCTGGATCGGCATCACCGCCGCCACCGCGCCGCTCAAGGTCCATTACCTGTCCGTCTACGCCGCCGCGCTGATCCTGCCGTTGCTGTTCTGGTGGCCCAGGGCCGCCCTCGCGCTGCGCGATGTCGGCAGAGTGTTGGTGCAGCGCGGGCCGCTGCCGAGTTTCACGGAACGCGCTTGGACGGCCTTGCTGATGGCGATGGTCGTGCTGCACCTGTTCGTCGTGGCCAAGCCGGAGACCGGCTACGACGCCCTGGCGATGCATCTGCAGATCCCGTTGCTGATGGCCGAGGCGCACCGTTGGCCGTTCGACGTGACGCGCTATGTGTGGGCGGTCATGCCCGTCGGCGCCGACTGGACGTTCACCGCCGCGTATTTCCTCGGTGGCGAGGGCGCGACACGGCTCCTGAATTTCGGCTACGCTGCGCTCGCCTGTGTACTGTTGTTCGAACTGATTCGCCTCAACGCACGGCGCGATCTCGCGCTGGCCAGCATATGCCTGTTCGCGTCGATGCCGCTGGCCTTCCTCGAAACCAGCACGCTGTATGTCGAGAATCTCTGGGTGGCCTTCCTGCTAGGAACGCTGCTGCTGGCGCTGGAGTGGCTGCGGACGCAGGCGAACGACACGCTGGTGGCCATGGCACTGCTCGCGGCCGGCGCGATGCAGTGCAAGGTCATCGGCGTGCTATGGCTGGCGCCGCTCGCCGCCTATGTTGCCTGGCAGGCATGGCGACAGAGCAGCCACCGCGCCTTGACCGCACGTGACTGGACATGGCTCGCAATGGCGGTCGCCATCGCTGCGCTGCCCTATGCGAATGCGTGGACTCGGACAGGCAACCCGGTCTTCCCGTTCATGAACGCGCTGTTCCGCTCGCCGCTGTTCGATGCCACAGCGTCGTTCAACAATCCGCTGTACAACGCGCCACTGCGGCCGTGGACGCCCTACGAGCTGGTCTGGTCGAGCGGCCGGTTTATTGAAGGGGCCGACGGCGCTGCCGGCTTCCATTGGTTGCTGCTCTACCCGGTGATCCTCTTCACGTTCCTGCGTCACCCGCCACGCGCGTACTGGCTATGCCTCGCGCTGGCGGCGATCGTCTTCGCCGGCGTCTACAGCCAGCAATCGTACCTTCGCTACCTGTTGCCGGCACTGGCGCTGTTCACGGTACTCGGCGGATGGGGGCTCGCGCAGATTCCGGACAATGGTTATACGAGGGTCACCGTGTTGCTGATCGGCGCTCTGTTCTGCTTCGTCCACGTGCGGCTCATGCACACCGGAAGCTGGGCCAATCTTGTGCTGTGCCAGGCGTGCGGCGTCGACCGGCACGCCCGCAGCGAATACCTGGCGCAATTCGGATCGGAACGCGTGGCCTCCGACTTCCTGAACCGGAACCTGCCCGATGCCCGCGTCGGCTTCTACATGCTGGGCTCCGGCCCGTCCGGCTTCGTAGGCTATTCCCGCGCGGGCAATTGGCATGACTACCCGACGTTTCGCGCGCTCGTGCTCGCGGAATCTGCGGACGACGTGCTCGCGCACGCCAGGGCCTACGGGCTGACGCACATCGTCTACCGCGATCCGCCGTATGAAACCGAGAACGCCGCGATGCACGCGTTCCGCGAGCGCTATGCGGTCCCGGTGTGGCGCGGCAACGGTATCGTCGTCGCCGAAATCCCCGCGGCGGCGAAGTAGGCGACGGCCTCTAGCTTTCGCGCTGCTGCAGCGGGTCGCGCGGCACGTTCTGGATGTCGAACTGCAGCGCGCCCAGCAGGAACTGGACGCCGACCAACACCGGCAGCGCGGCGATCATCACCTCGCCGGAAGTCGCCGCGACGCCGCTCCTGATCGACAGCGCCCACCGGGCCGCGCCGTAGAGGGCGCCCGCCCCGCCGATCAGCGCCGCGCCGAGCAATTGCAGCGTCCCGGCGTTGAAATCACGCAGGAAGTAGGAATAGAAGACGCGCTTGCAGGCAGCGCGCACATATTTGAACGGAAACGTGAACAGCACCCTGCCGACACGCAGATTGCTCGTCTCGTCGCCGTAGTGCGCCGTCATGGGCACGTCATGCACCACCGCGCGCAGCGTATAGAGCCGCAACAGCATGTCCGATTCGAAGAAGTAGCCGCGGTCGATCTTGGCGAGCGGCAGGTGGGACAGCACCGTACGGTGGATCGCCGTGTAGCCGTTGGTCGGATCCATCACGTCCCAGTACCCGCTGGAGATCTTGTTCACGAGCGACAGCACCGCGTTGCCCAGCACGCGTACGCGCGGCATCGTCCGCAGTGACTCGAGGTCGTAGAAACGGTTGCCTTTGGTGTAGTCGGCTTGGCCCTGCGCAAGCGCCTTGATGAATCGCGGGATCAGCGCCGGGTCCATCTGCCCGTCGCCGTCGATCTTGACGACGATGTCCGCGCCGGAGGCAAGTGCCGCACGATAGCCGGTCACCATCGCGCCGCCCACGCCCTGGTTTTCGGCGTGCCGAATCACCGTCACGCGCACATCGGCACAGCTTCGCTCGACGGCATCGCCCGTGTGTTCCGGGCAGGCATCGTCGACCACGAAGATCCTGCCCACCTCCGGTCCGATCCGCGCGATGACGTTCTGCACCCGCCCGCTTACGCGGAAACACGGGATCACTACCGCCACGCTGGGTGTCGTGTCGGGCATCGCTAGCGGACGGCGATGATGACGCCTGCCACGATGACGGCCCCCCCCACCAGCGTGTTCGCGGACAGCGGCTCGCCCAGGAACACCCGCGCCAGCACCGGCACGATGAGGAAGGCGAGCGAGAACAAGGCGTAGGCCGTCGAGAGCGGGACGGTGCGCAGGACGAACACCCACAGCAGCGTCGCCGCGGCGTAGATGAAGAGCGCGACCAGCATGACTGGCGACAGGAAACCGCGCAGCGTCGTCCATGACCAGCCGTCGATGCGCCATTGTCCGGCCGCGGACTTGAACATCAGCTGGCCCACGGCGATGAGCGCGACGCAGGCCAGCGTGAGCAGGATCGAACGAGCCGTCATCGGGTGAGTCCTAGGTACCGCGGTGTCAGCGCAAGCGCGCGTTCAGGGCGCCGCGCCGGTCCGCCGGCGACGGAACCATTGCCAGCCGGAGACGAGGTAGCCGGAGATCGCATAGGCGACGAAGCCGGCGAACAGCACGATCGCCGGCTGGTAGGAAAGCAGCGCGATCGCGATCACGATCAGGAAGATCGCCACGAAGGGCACGCTCTTCTCCAGGTTGATCGATTTGAAGCTCCAGTACTTGAGGTTGCTCACCATCGTCAGGCCGGCGAAAATGGTGACGCCCCACGCCCACCACTTGACCGTCAGCGGATCGACGTTGTAGTCGTCGACAATGAAGACGCAGCCGGCGACCAGCGCGGCGGCCGCGGGACTGGGAATGCCCGTGAACCAGCGCTTGTCCGCGACGTCGAGCATCGTGTTGAAGCGGGCGAGCCGCAACGCCGCGCCGGCGCAATAGACGAACGCGGCGATCCAGCCCAGCTTGCCCATGTCGCGCAGCACCCACTCGTACATCACCAGCGCCGGCGCCGCGCCGAACGACACCATGTCGGACAGGCTGTCGTATTCCGCGCCGAAGGCGCTCTGCGTCTTGGTCAGGCGGGCAACGCGGCCGTCGAGACTATCCAGCACCATGGCGACGTAGATTGCGATGGCCGCCTGGTCGAACGTGAGGTTCATCGCCTGCACGATCGCGTAGAAACCCGCGAACAGCGCAGCCGTGGTAAACAGGTTGGGCAGAAGATAGATGCCGCGGCGACGGATGCGGTTCTTCTGCATCGCGCGCTGCTGGTCGTAGTCGTCGTGCATGGCGGATCGAAGCCTAGCAGCTAGCCTCGCCCGCCACAATGACGGCGGGCAGCTTCAGGGGAGTTCCGCCAGGACCGTCGAGGTGGCGGACACGACGTCGCCGACCGCGACGCGCGGCGCTGCACGAGGGTCCAGGTACACATCGACGCGTGATCCGAAGCGGATGAAGCCGTAGCGCTGGCCCCGCGCAAGCGCGGCACCTGCATCGACATAGCAGAGTATGCGCCGCGCGACGAGCCCGGCGATCTGCACGCAGGTGACATCCTGGCCCGACGCGGTGCGCAGGTGCAGCGCATTACGTTCGTTCTCGAGCGATGCCTTGGGCAGCGCCGCATTGAGGAAGCTGCCGGCGTGATACCAGCGGTTCACCACGGCGCCGTCAACCGGGCTGCGGTTGGAATGGACGTTGAAGACATTCATGAACACGCTGATCTTGAGCGCGTCGCGATCGAGGTACGGGTCGCGCACTTTCTCGACGACGACGATGCGTCCATCCGCGGGCGACAGCACGGCGTTGGCAGCCTGCGGAATCGCGCGCGCCGGGTCGCGGAAGAACTGCAGCACGAACGCGAATGCGATCCAGGCGAGCGCCGCCAGCAGCGTCCAGCCCAGCCAGGTCAGCGCCGCGGCAACGGCAACGGCAATGGCCAGGAACGGCCAGCCTTCGCGGGCGATGATCGGATGGGGATAGCTGTTGTTCATCGCGCTGTGAATCCTATTTACTGCCTTCGTCGATGCGCCGCGAGGTCTCGGCCGCCTGTTCCCTGACGGCGCTTTCAAGGCCGCGCGCCTTGCCCAGCGCATCCAACGGCGCCGGCGTAACGGTCGTCACATCCGGCGAGGCCTCGGTAACGCCGGGGCCCGGGCCACGCACGCGCTCGGAAGCCGGGGCAGACTTCGAAGGCGCAGCGGCCCCCGGCAGCATGCCGTATTGCTTCAATGCATCCATTGACAACCACGCGACGATCAACAGCGCGATGAGGATGACCACCAGCCCGAGAAAGCCGCGCTGCCTGCCTCTGCGCCGACCCATGTTCGCCCTTCGTCAATTCCGCGTCTGGTCGACCAGTTTATTCCTTTTGATCCACGGCATCATCGAGCGCAGCTTTTCGCCGACGATCTCGATCGAATGCTCGGCCATGATGCGGCGGCGCGAAAGCAGCGTCGGCGCGCCCGCGCGGTTCTCGAGGATGAAGTCCTTCGCGTATTCGCCCGTCTGGATGCGCGTCAGCATTTCCTTCATCGCCTTCTTGGTCTCCGGCGTCACGATCCGGGGGCCGCTGACGTATTCGCCGTACTCGGCATTGTTCGAGATCGAGTAGTTCATGTTGGCGATGCCGCCCTCGTAGATCAGGTCGACGATCAGCTTCAGCTCGTGCAGGCACTCGAAGTACGCCATCTCCGGCGCATACCCCGCCTCGACCAGCGTCTCATAGCCGGCCTTGATCAGCTCGACGGTGCCGCCGCACAGCACGGCCTGCTCGCCGAAGAGGTCGGTCTCGGTCTCCTCGCGGAAGTTGGTCTCGATGACGCCGGCGCGTGCGCCACCGATGGCCGCCGCATAGGACAGCGCGACGTCGCGCGCCTTCTTCGACGCGTCGTGGTGCACGGCGATCAGCATCGGCACGCCGCCGCCGGCGACATAGGTCGAACGCACCGTGTGGCCGGGTGCCTTGGGAGCGATCATCACCACGTCGAGGTCGGCGCGAGGCTTGACCTGGCCGTAATGGATGTTGAAGCCATGCGCGAACGCAAGCATCGCGCCCTTCTTGATGTTGGGCTCGACGTCGGCGGCGTAAGTGGCCGCAATGCTCTCATCGGGCATCAGCATCATGACGATGTCCGCGGTCCTCACGGCGTCGGCGACTTCGGCCACCTTGAGCCCGGCCTTCTTAGCCTTGTCCCACGACGCCCCGCCCTTGCGCAATCCGACCGTGACCTTGATGCCCGAGTCATTGAGATTCTGCGCGTGCGCGTGCCCCTGCGAGCCGTAGCCGACGATCGTCACCTTCTTGCCCTTGATGAGGGACAGGTCGGCGTCCTTTTCGTAATAGACCTTCATCATTTCCATTTCTCCTGGGTGTGTCCGTTGCCTGTGTTGAATCCTAGACGCGGAGGATCCGCTCGCCGCGGCCGATGCCGGAGGCACCGGTGCGCACGGTCTCGAGGATCACGCCGGGTTCGATCGACTGGATGAACGCGTCCAACTTGCTTCCCGTCCCGGTCAGTTCGATCGTGTAGCTCTTGTCGGTGACGTCGAGGATGCGGCCGCGGAAGATGTCGGCGAGTCGTTTCATTTCGTCGCGGTCCTTGCCCGACGCGCGGACCTTGACCAGCATCAGCTCGCGCTCGATGTGGTTGCCCTCGGTCAGGTCGACGACCTTCACGACTTCCACCAGCTTGTTGAGCTGCTTGGTGATCTGCTCGACGACGTCCTCCGAGCCCACGGTGACGATCGTCATCCGCGACATCGTCGGGTCCTCGGTCGGCGCCACGGTCAGCGACTCGATGTTGTAGCCGCGGGCGGAAAACAGCCCCGAGATCCGCGACAGCGCGCCCGCCTCGTTCTCCACGAGGATAGACAATATGTGCCTCATAGGAAGTCTCCCCCCGAAGTCGCTTCGCGACCTCCACCCAGCGGGAGGCGAGCGCCTCGGGACTGCCCGACGGCGCTCATAGCTCCTCCGCGAGGATCATCTCGGTGAGCCCCTTGCCGCCGGGCACCATCGGGAACACGTTCTCGGTCTGGTCGGTGATGAAGTCCATGAACACCAGGCGTTCCGTCTGCGTGAACGCCTCCTTCAGCGCGCCTTCGACGTCCCCTGGCTTCTCGATCTTCATGCCGATGTGCCCGTAAGACTCCGCGAGCTTCACGAAATCCGGCAGCGCGTCCATGTACGACTCGGCGTAGCGGTTGCCGTAGAAGAACTGCTGCCACTGACGGACCATGCCCATGTACCGGTTGTTGAGGTTCACCACCTTGATCGGCAGGTGGTACTGCTTGCACGTCGATAGTTCCTGAATGCACATCTGGATCGACGCCTCGCCAGTGACGCACGCGACCGTCGCGCCCGGATTGACGAGCTGCACGCCCATCGCGGCGGGCAGGCCGAAGCCCATCGTGCCCAAGCCCCCGGAGTTGATCCAGCGCCTGGGCTTGTCGAACTTGTAGTACTGCGCGGCCCACATCTGGTGCTGGCCGACGTCGGACGTGATGAACGCGTCGCCCTTGGTGAGCTCGTAGAGCTTCTGGATGACGAACTGCGGCTTGATCAGCGCGCTCTTCGTGTCATACCTCAAGCAGTCCTTGCGTTGCCATTCCTTGATGTCGGCCCACCAGGCCTTGAGCGCGACGGGGTCGGGCCGCTGCGGCGAGGACTCGATCAGCTTCAGCATCTCGTCCAGCACATCAGCGACGTAGCCGACGATCGGGATGTCCACCTTGACGCGCTTGGAGATCGACGAGGGGTCGATGTCGATGTGGATGATCTTGCGGTCGCTGCGAAAGAAGTGCTCCGGATTGCCGATCACGCGGTCGTCGAAGCGCGCGCCGATGGCGATGAGCACGTCGCAGTGCTGCATCGCCATGTTGGATTCGTAGGTGCCGTGCATGCCGAGCATGCCAGTGAACTGCGGATCGGTGCCGGGGAAGCTGCCCAGGCCCATCAGCGTGTTCGTGCACGGGAACCCCAGCAGCCGCACGAGACGCGTGAGTTGCCCGGAAGCGTTGTTGAGGACCACACCGCCGCCTGCATAGACCATCGGCCGCTTGGCGTCGAGCAGCAACTGGACCGCCTTTTTGATCTGCCCGGCGTGACCCTTGGTGACCGGGTTGTACGAGCGCAGCGATACGGTCTTCGGATAGCTGAAATCGGTCGTGGCCTGCGTGACGTCCTTGGGAATGTCCACCAGCACCGGCCCGGGCCGGCCCGAGGCCGCCAGGTAGAACGCTTTCTTGATCGTGACCGCGAGGTCCCGGACGTCCTTGACCAGAAAGTTGTGCTTGACGCAGGGCCGCGTGATGCCGACGGTGTCGCACTCCTGGAAGGCGTCCTGGCCGATCGCATGCGTCGGCACCTGCCCCGTGAGCACGACCATCGGTATCGAATCCATGTACGCCGTCGCGATGCCGGTGACCGCATTGGTCACGCCGGGTCCGGACGTGACGAGCGCAACGCCGGTCTTGTGCGACGAACGCGAGTATCCGTCGGCCGCGTGGAGCGCGCCCTGCTCGTGCCGGACCAGCACGTGCTTGACGACTTCCTGCTGAAACAACGCGTCGTAGATGTTGAGTACCGCGCCGCCCGGATAGCCGAAGACGTATTCGACGCCTTCTTCCTGGAGGCAGCGGATGACGATTTCCGCACCCGTGAGTTGCATGGCTTTGCCTTACGCTGGTTGAGAGTGGTCCCGGCGCATTGCACGTGCGGGTGCCGGGGACTGTCTTTTTGCCTGGCGCACTGGGGATGGCGTGCGCGAAACGAGCTTTTGGCCGGGGTGAAAGCCGCGATTATCGAAAACATCGTCCGCATTCCTGGGGAAACTCCCCGACGCTTGTGGCATCGATGGAGGGAACGCGAACGGCTGTTTTTGCCTCAGTTTACTTAACTGAGCACCGGACCTCGCGATCCGGAATCGATACATTAGCGGGAAATCCCCATTCGGGTCAAGGCGGTTTGCTGTGCCGCAGCATGAGCCAAGGGGGATTCTTAAGGCCCGGCTCAGCTTTGACTCTATAATCTTGGCCTTTTGCCCCTCTGATCGGCCCAAACTGGCATCGTCACAGGAAATTTCGGGTTTTCTAGCGGAAGTCGAGCGGCGTGCCTTCAAGCAGGCGATGTTTGCCGTCCGCGACGAGGACGCGGCGCTGGACGTCGTGCAGGATGCGATGCTCAAGCTGACCGAGAAATATGCCGCCAAGCCGGCGGGCGAGCTGCCGATGCTGTTCCAACGCATCCTGCAGAACACGATCCACGACCACTTCCGGCGCCAGAAAGTGCGCAACACGTGGACGACGCTGCTCTCGGCCTTCGGGAAAGGTGACGAAAAGGACGACGATTACGATATTTTGGAAACTTTGTCGGCAAAATCCGACTCCAATGCCACGGTCGATCCCGCGAAGCAGTTCGAACAAGGTCAGATTGTCGGAATGATCGAACAGGCGCTGATGCGGCTCCCCGCACGTCAACGCGAAGCCTTCCTGTTGCGTTATTGGGAAGAACTGGACGTGGCGGAAGCCGCAGCCGCGATGGGTTGTTCGGAGGGTAGCGTCAAGACCCACTGCTCCCGCGCCGTCCATGCCCTGGCCGCGATGCTCAAGGCCAAGGGGTTGAGCCTATGACCACCGACAACGAAAATTTCCCCAAAAAACTAGTCGCTTACCTCGACATCGGGGCCGCGGGGATAAAGGCGGGAACCGCCTATCGGCTGCAGAATGCGCGCGCCGCAGCGATGGCCCGACTGGCGGGGTCGGATGGCCTCCGGGCGCCCGAATCGCGCTTGGCGCACGCGTTCGCCAGCAATGGGGGGTCGGCTACGTCCGGCGGACGGAGCCTGTGGACAAGCGCGCGCCTCTGGCTTGGAATCGCGATCATCGTGGCGGCCGGGTTCGGCTACCAGCAATGGCAGGTCTACCAGCAAGTGAACGACCTCGTGGAGCTGGACGCCCAGATCCTGTCGTCGGACCTGCCTATCGACGCGTACCTCGACCAGGGATTCCGCAATTGGCTTGCCAACGACGAAAATTGACGGCCGCCCTGGGGTTGGCGCTGGGGCTCGCCGTATTCGCGACACTCGCATCGCATTCCGCGCAAGCCCAGATCACGATGCGCTCGCCATCGTGGTCCCAACTGACCCCGCAAGAACAGAAGGTCCTGGCGCCACTGGCCCCCGAATGGGACAAGCTCGAGCCGCAGCGCAAACAGAAATGGCGCGGCCTGGCGCAACGCTATCCGACGATGGCGCCGGACGAGCAGCAGCGCGTCCAGCGACAAATGCAGTCTTGGGCGAAGCTCACGCCGCAGGAGCGCGCGGTCGCACGCGAGCAATACAAGTCCATGAAGCAGCTGCCGCCGGAAAAGAAGGCGGAGGTGCGCGAACGCTGGCAGACGTACCAGAACCTTCCTCCTGAGACCCGGGCCGAACTTGCCGCCAAGACCGTCCCGCCGGCCGGCACCCAGCCAAAGGCGTTGACGGCGATGCCTGGCCCGCCCGCCGGAACGCCACAGAAAGCACTGCAGCCAGCGTCTCCTTCGCCCGTCGCACCGGCCGGCACCCATCCTTGACGGAAACGTCCCCTGAGGCCGCGCCCGTCGGGATGCGGCGAGCCGGGCTGGTACCACGGCTTGGCGCGGCGCTGTACGAAGCACTGCTGGTGACGGCGCTGGCGTTTCTCACCGGATTTCTGCTGTTGCCGCTGGTGTCCCCCGGGACGGCGGCGACCGCCACGCAATTGAAGGTGCCTCCGGTGCCCGCCCGCGTCGCGCTCTTCTGCATCCTGTTCTCGGTCATCGCGCTCTACTTCGTCTGGAGCTGGACGGGTGGACGCCGCACGCTGCCGATGAAGACGTGGCGCATGCGCATCGCACGGCCGGACGGCGGTCCGCCCGGCGTCAGGACGGCGCTGCTGCGCTATCTCGCGGCATGGATCGGTCCGGTCCTTGGGGTCGTTGTTTACGCGCTGCTGCGCGAACATGGCGCCGGAGCGCTCGCGCTGGTCCCGCTCGCGGTCAACTTCCTGTGGGCGGTCGTGGACGCCGATCGCCAGTTCCTCCACGACCGGATCGCCGGCACCCGCATCCTGCGCGACGGATAGCCGGGTCAGTTTCGCGGCCGGGCGAGCATCACGCCTGCGGCGATCATCACCATGCCGGATATCGCCAACGCATCGAGCGTTTCGCCGAACAGCAGCCATGACAACACGGCAGTAACCGGAGGCACCAGGTAGAAGAGTCGGGCGACGCCCGAGGCCGCGCCATGGCGCAGCAGCCAGTACAAGAGGCTGATGGCGCCCACCGACAGCACGACGACCGACCAGACCAGCGCGAAAGCGAATGCGGGCACCCAATGCACCGGTCGCGAGTCCAACAAAAGCGCCAGCGGTGTATAGATCAGTGTGCACGCCGCAAACTGGATGACCGCGCCAGTGCGCAGGTCGACATGGCCGGCGTGCCGCTTCTGGTACAGCGTGCCTACGCTGATGCCTGCGAGCGCAATGGCCGAGGGCAGCAATCCGTTGCGCCCACCGCTCCAGTCGATCTTGTGCCGTATCACCAGCCAGACACCGATCAACCCCAGCACCAGGCCGGCCCATTGCCGCGGTCCGACGCGCTCGTGCAGCCACAGCCAGGCCAGGAAGACGGTCAGGATCGGCTGCATTCCGACCAGCATCGCGCTGGTCCCGGCCGGCATGCCGCCGTCGAGTGCGACGAACACGCCGCCCAGGTACAGCCCATGAACCAGCAACGCCGCCACACTCACGTGCGCGTATTCGGAACGCGTGCGCGGCCACGGTGCGCGCGTCGCCAACGCAAGCGCCAGCATCAGCAGCGTGACCAGCAGGAAGCGAAGGAGCAGGAACGTGAATGGCGGCGCATGGGGCAGACCGTATTTCGCGGCAATGAACCCGGTGCTCCACAACAGCACGAACAGCGCGGGGAAGAACGCCGCTCCCCACGGGCGCGCCGGCGCAGGATCAGCCACTGCCTGAACGATAGATGTCGGGGCGGTTGATCTCCATGAAGCGCTCCGGCCGCGCCAGCGGCACGAAGCCCACGCGCGCGTAGATCTCGTGTGCGTCGCGCGTCGCCAGCAAATAGCGACGCAATCCCGCCAGCGCCGGATGCCCGAGCGCTACGGTCATGAGCCAAGTCGCAAGCCCGGCGCCGCGGTAATCGGGCAGCACGAAGACGTCGGCAAAATAAGCGAACGTCGCGGTGTCGGTGACGACCCGCGCGTAACCGACTTGTAAGCTGCTTCCATGATCGTCGCGATACAAACCGAAGTTGAGTGATCCGGCGATCGCGCGCGCCACCGTCTCGCGCGGGATGCCTGGCGACCAATAGCTTGCGGTGAGGAAGCCGTGGATGAGCGCGACGTCGAGGCGGTCGCGCGCCGTCGAGATTTCATCGGCGCCTCGCCGCAATGCGAACGGCGCGTCGAGCAGCGTTTCGGGCACGGTCGGACCGCAGCGCTACGCCGGCTTGAGTGAGGCCTTGTAGCGCGCCACGCCTTCAATGATTTCCTGCTTGGCTTCGGCGGCATCGACCCAGATGCCGACGCGCACCCACTTGCCGGGCTCCAGGTCCTTGTAATGCTCGAAGAAATGCGCGATTTGGCGCGTCGTGATCTCGGGCAGGTCGCGGGGCGACTGCACGTTGCGGTACAGCGACGACAGCTTGTCGATGGGCACCGCGAGGATCTTGGCGTCGCCTCCCGCTTCGTCGTCGAGCTTCAGCATGCCGATCGGCCGGCAGCGAACGACGACGCCGGTGATGAGAGGCACCGGCGACAGCACCAGCACGTCGCAGGGGTCGCCGTCATCGGACAGCGTGTGCGGGATGTAGCCGTAGTTAGTCGGGTAGTGCATCGCCGTGGACATGAAGCGGTCGACGAACACGGCGCCCGTTTCCTTGTCGACCTCGTATTTGATCGGGTCGGCCCGCATGGGGATCTCGATCACGACGTTGCAGTCGTT
>Ga0302321_100001320_pt1 | contig 21188 bp, 15 predicted proteins | sample Fen_T0_1_FD_202505 | JGI IMG/M metagenome (GOLD analysis project Ga0302321, IMG submission 202505) | Peat permafrost microbial communities from Stordalen Mire near Abisko, Sweden - Fen_T0_1 | ecosystem: Environmental > Terrestrial > Soil > Wetlands > Permafrost | place: Sweden: Abisko...
GGCGACCGTTCGCGTCGCCGCTCCGGAGCGGTAAACCCACGGGCTCGTCGACCCACACGCATCGGCGTCGCGCCCGATTCTGCCCGAAAGCCCTCTCGCAATCATCCCGCCATCGCTGATCGGTCACCTCCCAACACGTAGACCGGATCGTCGTTCAACTGGCATGCGGCCTCGCCCCCGCAGAGCTAGGGACTTGTCCGATTGCGAGGGCCCTGGCTTCCGAATTGATCTAGCCCGAGCTTCAACGCCTTGTCGCGCAACAGCCCTCCGAGATCGCTGGCTGACTCATAACCCAGACGCAATAGTCCGTCGAAATCCACGGGCAACTCGACAACGGTGGGGGCGCACACGATCAGTGGACGCCCAAGCGCCATCGCTACCCCGGTCTCGAGCAAGACATTAGCGTTGAGGGCCTCCTGTATCGCTCGCCTGCCGGGCGCCGTTGCGCCGGATTGTTGTTGAGCGGGCTGAACGAGCGGTCCCTGACCGGGAGTCAGAATCGATATGAAGCAGTGACACGACTGCATGATCGCCAGCAGATTCGTCAAAATGTGCTGACCGCGAGTCTCACTAGCAGCGTCGATGACACTGAAAGAAAAAGGTGGCGCGGACAGCGTCCTGTAGACGACGTCAAACTCTGGGCGCGACAGAGCCCAATCGTAACAAACAAAGCACCGTACCGCTTCGGTCGGCAATGGCGGAACATCCATCAGCGCGAAAAGCGCGTTGTATTGGCGACGTCGAGCCTCGCTCACCTGCGGAGTAGTGCCGCCGTATTTGGAAAGCGCCCAACCTACGAGCGCCCACGCCCAAGTGACGGCTTGATTCGGTTCGTTGTCGGCGAATTTGTCACCAAGCATCTGCAGCGCAGGGCTATTGGCATTGAGCTTGAGCTCAAGTGGTTCGTCCGTCATTGAACGCCTGATGCGCCGCGGAAAGAACGCACGACCGTCGGTTTGCACGAGCGACGTTGGGACTCCCTGCCAGCGAGCAAGATCCGCATCGTTCGCAAAGTCGTCTGCGAGCGCGACACGGACCTCCTGCTTGCTGTATTTGAGCAGAACTTTTTCGACCAACTGCGCGACCTTGACCGCCTGACCGGGCCAAAGTCTCTCCCGCAGGCCTCCACCTAGGCGATGAGCTGGGGTCCATGGGACGACTCGCAATAACCGTGCAGTTGCAAGATGGTGGAAGACGACTCGCTCATACTCGTCGTTCCAGCGCACTATCAGCAATCGGGGCGCCGCTGGTCGCTCCAGTTGCTGTCCCTGCTGCACGACGCCAGATACCTCCAGGCTTTCACGTCCCGCATGGGCGATTAGCTCGTCCATCGTGAGGGCACCGATTGCTGTGTCGAAGCGCAGCCACGCGCAAAGGCGTGCCGTCAATTCGACGGCAGCGCTTAGCGAAGGCTCGGAGTGTTTGAGCGCGAACGCCAATGCTCGAAAGAGGCCCGCCCGATGCTGCGACCACCACACGGTGGTCTCTTCCGGCAAGGTGGGGGTGACAACCAGCCGCAGCAACCCTATGATCGCCAACGTGTCAAGTTCGGCAGAGGCCGCTGCTTGCCCCTGCGGCGTCAAGCTTGCGCGGTCGAGCGTCACCTCGACGCCCGGCAGGTCCGCGACTACGCGCAACCAGCCCAGCTCCTTGGACAAGAGGGCACCTGCGCCAGGAACACGTACTCCACTACGGTAGAGTACTATATTGCTATAACTTCCATGCTCGCTAGGCCACACGATCAGCGCGCCTCCGCCACTGAAGGTGGTCGATCGAGTCACAGTCATTTTCAAGCCGATCAATTCGTGCTCGCTCGCCCAAGCAGACAGCCGGCCCGTGTCGTTTGCTAGGTCGCTTGGCCACCTCCACGGCGCGGAAGGCGTCGTGAGGGGCAGCGGCAGCCCTTCGAGATAGACCTCCGCCTCGATGAACGGCATATTCTCGCGGATCCAACGTGCCAGACTTCGCTCGTCCAGCTTTGCTGCGACGCCATCCTCTCGGAAGTGAACGATGACGCGCGTTCCGACCGTCAATGATTGTGGGACCTCTGCCGATCGAAAGGTGGCGCCCCCATTCCAGACCCAGTGAACGCCGCGGCCCCCATGCTCGCTCTGGGAGAACAATTCGACCGTCGTCGCCACGTTGCGAGTGGACAGCAGGCCTACACCAAATTGGCCAATTGGCAGCGGCCCGCCATGACTTTCGTATGCCCGCTTGGTACCAGACGCCCCAATCGTACCGATGAGATCGCGGATATCAGCCTGGGTTAGCCCGCATCCGTCATCGACCACCTCCAAGAATTTTGCTGGACTCAGTTTGACCAGAATCTTTCGCTGCGACCCCGAGCGGCGGTTCGTCGCGTCCACGGCGTTCGCGATCAACTCGCGCACGAAGGCCATTGCGTCCGGGTAGAGCTGCGTCGATAGCAGGTCGATGAGCGCGTCTCTGTCGACTACCCAACTGCCGGCTTCATCCGGGTTGGATTGACTCAAATTGCCAGGCATCTAGAAAACGTAGCGGACTCCAGCAACTGCCCAACGGTGTGCGGCAGGCCAAAATCTCGAAAGATGCCTTCATCCATATTCGCTAGAACGTTCTCCAAGTACCGGAATATCCGCGTGTCCTGCGAACGCCCGGCGGCTCGACTCGCGCGCAGATAGCGCCACGGGTAGGTCAGTTGAACCGCCAGCGGTGCGCCCGCCAACGACCGAAGAAAGCGGGCCGTCTCCGCGTCCGTGGGTGCCGGCAGCGAGCAATACCACGCGTCGATTCTGCTACGTTGCAACTCGACTTCCGCTTCATCGACGCCAGCGTCCCAGGGCACAGTCTTCGTTTCCCCCAAGCGAATACGGATGCCGGCGAGCACGGCCGAATCCCAAGCGTCGAGATGACGGTAGTATTTTGTTTCGAGTTCATCCACCACCATGCGCAGCTCGAATTCACGGTCCGGCAAACCCTCCAGCGTCAGCGCGGCCTCGCAGCACGATCGGCCCGGCGGGTACCCGGCAGGAAGCTCGGCGGTTTGATCGAGTAAACGAGCAGTCTCTCTGGCAACCATCAACCATTCATCAATCGCCCGCCGCCATTGTCCGAGCATCCGATAACAGCGTGCCGATTGAAAGCGCCAAAACTGCTCGATCATTGCCAGCCCCGCAGACTCGGCGGTCGACCAAAGAGTTTGAAGGAGTTCCTCGACCCTCTGCGGCGGATCCAAAGCGTTCGCTGCCAACTCGACTAGCGAAATCTGGCCGAACGCGAATAGGTTGCGACTCTCGGGGTCCGGCATCAACGCGATGACCGTGCTCGGATCTGCGTGATTCGGGAATCGTGAAAGGTGCATACCCTCCAATTCAGTGCGGCCGGCCTCCGTTTGACCTCGACCGAGCAGCGCGAGTCCCTTGAGCGTCGCCGCGTCGACTCCGACAACGAAGCTCGACTGGTTGAGAATCGCGCCGCTGCTATCCAACTCTAACAACGCCCCCAATGCGAACTCGAACGCGGACCGCGAATCACCCGAGCGATAAGCTGCACGCGCTCTGTTCAACGTTTCGAGCATTGCAGCCACTCAAGTCACGGGGCAATCCGGTTCTCGAGCTTGGACTCCAACAGAGCAACCGCGTCGCGAACGTCTGGTTCTCCACGTGCCATCACAGTGATGCTGTCCAGCATGCGCAGTCGGTCCCGCGCATCACTCAAGCGACCGGCATTTGCCGAAGCCCAACCGATCGCAAAGTGAAATGCGCCTTCGACGAGCAAACCGCGCCCGTTGTCCAGCCGGTCCGCGTGGCATCGCTCGGCACGTCCGAGCTCGGTCCTCCATCCCAGCACACTGCGCGATTCCGGTCTTTCCGCTGCTGCCTTGGCCGTACCCATGACTGTATCCCAGCAGTCTTCAAGTCGGGAGGCGAGTGTGAGCAACTTTTCGTGCTGGACGGCGTCGTCCGTCTTGGCTCGTTGGAGTTCGACGGCGGCCAGAGCAGCGCTCTCTTTCCAGAACTCGCGATTGGGCACGTTGGCGGCGTTGTAAACATGATCGACTGATGTTTCGAATGCTGCAACACTGGAAGGCAGCGCCTTTGTATCTGAGAACAGGACGCCGAGCGCTGATTCGTACAGTGCAACCGCCGTCTTCGTCTCGCCGAAACCATAAGGATTCTGTTGTGGAAGCAGCGAAAAGAGTTTCGAGGAACCGTACCGCGGCCCCGCAGTCAGCGAATAGATGGCTTCGTCGACGAAAATCCACCGTCGAAACTCGTCATTGGTCTCGGCTTCAGCCGCTTCGAGCCGCGCCGAGCTCCATGCGTCCGACACCTTCACGAGCATAGACGCTCCGTCCTCTTGAGCTACTTGAGGAGGGTCAGGCGTTGCTGTAGCGCCTGCACTCGCGTCGCGATCCCAGGCAACGCATTGCTCAGGGTTCGCCCCACAAAACACGTGAATCAGGGGGAGCACTGTTGCAAATCGCACCGCGGCACCGAGCGCCGGGTACATCTCTACCAACGAACGCCTTAACGAATCATCTTTGGATTCCACGAATTTGGTGAGGGCCTGGTACGGACGATTCGCTTCGGTGACCATCCATGGCTCGATGAACTTGCCGGTGCCTTCAGGCGAAACGACGTCTAAAGACGGCGTGTAGTAGCGAAGCTGGTAGTCTGGCCGCCACTTCGGCTCCGCCGCGTTCAGGTCATTGATCTCGAAATAGATGGTTGGCCAAGAGGACGGTGGGACAACCAAGTCGCGGGTCAGTCTGCCGTACTTCGAGTCGTTTTCCAGAAGATCCAGTTCGATCTTTTTTGGAGAGACATCCTCCCCAAGCAAGGCGTCGATAGAGCCGGGACCCATCACGACATCAGCGAATTGCAGATCGGCCTGTTGCAGCCACGAACCGAGCGGAGTCGGGTCCCCATGCACCTTGAGTTCTGGACTTGCGTGGAAGTATTGTTCCGACCCCACGCGATCGACAGACACCTCCAGCCGGCCCGAGGTTACGGCAGCAGCATGCAACAGCTCCCGCATCTCCCATGCCGCCAATGGAATCGAGCGCTCAGTGCGGCTGTGGATACGAAGCTGCTGGCTCGTCGCATCCCAGTCCAACGGCACGGCTTTCGGTTTGCGTTTCAGGAGGCTCGCGTAGTCGATAACAAGACCGCCCGGTCCCACGTGACCGGTCGCCACGACGAGCATCGCCCCCATCCCCGGCCTCGCGGTGGCGACGATTGAGTAGAGAGTGGCGAACAGAGCGAGACTCATTCCCATCAGCGCTTTGAGGAGACTCGCGGTTGAGGCTTGCTTAAGCATGTTTCTTCTCCCTCGAGAGCGACACACAGACGCGAAGATGGCAAGTTAACCTAATCCGGGCAAAGTTGCAGATAGTCATTTCTCTGTAGGCAGAACGAGGGCCACAGTGCACGCTTGTCTTCCGCTTCGATCAGAAAGCCGCACTCAAGTGGCGCGAGAGCGGTGAGCAGGGCGGAGTCATTTCAACTGAATTCTTGCGCCTCGATTGACAAGGGCGCGCGCCGCCGTGAGCACGTGAGCGGAAGCTCACCGCCGAGGAGACTTCGAGCTTGCTTGTGGCACCAGTCACAGCAAAGCCCTGCTGAATGAGTTACTATCCGTGCCATGTTGACGGCCGGCTTTGCTTCCTCGAAGGTATGCTGGGCATTTCACATTGCCAGAACTAGAAGCAGCCAGAAATGAGACCGGACCATTGGCAAACAAGAAGATAGTTTTTGTCGCCTTCGCAATTGAAGATGAGCGACAACGCGACTTCCTGAAAGGGCAGTCACTGCACACCAACTCCCCGTTCGAATACACTGATATGTCAGTGAAAGAAGCTTACGATTCCGACTGGAAGCTCCGTGTCCGCACTCGGATTCTTCGATCATCTGGCGTAATCGCTCTCGTCAGCAAGAACTCACTCAAGTCGACCGGTCAGCTTTGGGAGATCGATTGCGCGAAAAACGAGAGCAAGCGCGTCCTTGGCATTTGGGCATACAAGGACGACCGCACAAACCTCGCCGGGGTCAAAACGGTCGTCTGGTCCTGGGACGCAATCGAGGACTACATTGATGGCCTGCCATAGAAGGAATCGCCCCGAATGCGCATCGCACTAATAGTCGGGATCAACTATTACGAGCACGGCAGTCAGCTCTACGGTTGCGTCAATGACGCCCACTCAGTCAAGGCGGCTTTAGAACGACACGGCGATGGCGGAGTCAATTTCGACTGTAGGCTGCTGACGGGCACCGGCGAGAATGAGCGGGTGGATCGGACGCTTCTCAAAGACAGCATCCAAGCCCTCTTCGCGGCTGAATCAGACATAGCTCTGCTGTACTTTGCGGGGCATGGTCACATCGAAGCAACCGGAGGTTATCTCCTCGCGACAGATTCCAGACGCGGCGATGAGGGGGTCTCACTTTCAGAGGTTCTTACGCTCGCGAACACGTCGCGCGCCAAAAACAAAGTCATCGTACTGGACAGCTGCCACTCAGGCATAGCGGGTAACGCTCCGGCGAACGGCCAGCTGGCAACATTAACGGAGGGGCTCACCGTGTTATCTGCGTCGACCGAAGATCAGTACGCGACGGAGAAGAACGGAAGCGGGGTCTTCACTACGCTCTTCGTCGATGCATTGTATGGCGGGGCCGCGAACCTTACCGGCGATATCACGCCCGGCAGTGTTTATGCTCACATCGACCAATCGCTTGGTGCTTGGGAGCAGCGCCCTGTCTTCAAGACAAACGTGAGGCAGTTCGTTTCGTTGCGAAAAGTGTCCCCGCCCATCACACTCGTGGATTTGCGACGGATAGCGGAATTCTTTCCGTCGCCAGGTTTCGAATTTCCCCTTGACCCGACGTATGAGCCTGAAATGAAGGGCAGGGATGCTGGCATGCCGCCACCGAACCTCGAAAACACGCGAACGTTCGCTCTGCTGCAACGTTACAATCGACTCAACCTCCTCGTGCCCGATGCTCCACATATGTGGAACGCGGCGATGGAGAGCAAGAGCTGTCGGCTAACCGTTCTGGGTGAACACTACCGTAGGCTTGTTGAAAAGAGTCGGATCTGACGATTGAACGATTGAACAAACCGCACGTGGGACAAGGGCACTGATCCAGGTGAGTGGGACGCTCGGGTAGCCATCCAGGGATCAGTGTCGCTCAGTCTGCCAACATCTGCTCGAATGTGTTGCACGGGGAACCGGTACTTCATGTTGCGGTACGAACACGGCAAGTCTATAGAGCAAGCACCATGGCCGACCGCGCAAACCTCTCCGCAATTCATTCCTGGGGAGAACGCGGGCGACTGCCACCGCATGGAGGCGCGCCTCCGCGCGAGCGACCCCGATCTAGCTCACTAGAGATGCGTTGGACTGGCGACGCCACCGCGAACGCAAAGACTTGCGCGATGATCTACGGTGGGATCGCCGCGCTTCTCACTCGTGATCTCAAGGCAGTTCTGCTGGCTGCCGCGGCTGGGGGCGCGATTGGTGGAGCGGTATCCGCTCACCGCACGTATAAGGCTCGGGTCATTGGGACCTCAGGAGGCAACCTGAATACCAGGTTCAGCCTTGCCCTGCCTGCCGTTCGATTGCGAGGTTGGGCTCGACGCTCTTGCGTCCTTCCCGCGGCCCCCTTGTAGAGAGCACCTGCTGTCATCAATGTCCCCCAAGCGAGAACGCGAGCACCTGCAAGCGGCGCTCCTGGCCGTCCTTGCTTCGACAGATCAACATCTGACGGCGGTAGAGGTTTACGAAATCATTGAACGCACTTTCCCTTTGAGTGACGAACAAAAGATGCACATCCCGAGATCGGGATCCGTGCCGATGCTGGGGGAGAACGGACGCGATTGGCGACAACTGCCACAAGCAGAGCTCCGCAAGCTGGTGCCCACGGAACCAAAGTGGCAAAATATCATCCGTTGGGCAGTGAAATCACTTCGGGCTCGGGGCTTGATGACAAGCGCAACTCGCGACCGACGATGGTCACTAACAGCGGCGGGGCGACGGCAAGCGGCCGAAGAGCTTGAAAAGAGATCACTTGATCGGGGGCGAGCACAATCATATGAACGCTCCTCCGGCGACCTGGACCGACTTCTGGGACTTGCAAGAAGGATGTCGAACGAGCAGCTTGCGGAGCTTCTCAGAGTGGCAATTCGGATAACGGCTTCGACTGACTGAAATTGTGAAATCGCGACAACACAGCGGGGCGATGCACTATTTCGAGCGCAGAAATTGATCCACCTTGTCGCTGTACTTTGCTCTAAGTCGCTGTACAAAGCTTGGCTCGATTGCCTGGACCGAACCCAATAGACCGGCCGCTGCCAAGCGCTCTTTTTCCGGCAGCTCCTTTGCCAAAAATATGAGCGTCCGAAGTGAGCGCTTCTTGGCGCGGCCCACGGACAGCTCTCCCTCCGGCGTAAGCAGGACGCCAGTAACTACACGACGATTGGCCCTGGAAGAGTGCCGTGTCTTGTTGTGATTGATTCTCAAATTTCGCGGGTATGGCAGGTCCCTCAATAGCCGCAAGACAGCCGCTTCCACTGAACGCAGAGCACCCGCCAGAGCGCAGGAAAAGTAGAGATCATCTGCATAGCGTGTGTACGAAATAGCCAGAGGGGAGCAATACGCGGTTAACCTCACATCAAGTTCAGCACAGATCGCATTGGAAAGTGCCGGCGACGTAGGCGCCCCAATGGTGAGTCGACCGAACCGAAGTACCGCCCGCATAAAGAACTCGCGATCTTGGTCCGACCAACCAGCGAAGCTGTGAGCATTGTCAGCGATGTAACGCTCTAAGTCTGAACGATCAATAGACGGAAAAAAGCGTGCAAGGTCGAGACGCAAAAGATACGCGCCATTCTGGTGTTTGCGTGCGTGCATGGCCAAACCGACGCCTGGCCGATATGCGTGGGCAGCTGCATGCACGTGCAAGTTCGACAAGACGCTGCGGTTCAGCCACCGCTGCAATCCCTTCAGTTCGGGCGCCGGATGGTGAATGACTCGGAGCCCTCCCCGCGCCTTAGGCACTTCAATCTGTCGATAGCAATGCGAGGCGCGGGCGACCAAGCCTAGCAGATATCCGCGAGAAAGCTGCAATTGGTCTTCCGCGCGTTCAATCAGCATCCGAACTCGCCTCGATCGTTATTGGATCGTTGTGCTCGCGTCATGACCGGTCTCGGTGGATTAGTTTCGTCAATATCCCGAGCGATGCCGCCCGAGCTGCCATCAGTGGCAATGCCCTTCCCGCTCGGGCGACGTGAATTCCCTGTCGATACCGTGGACCGATGCCGTAGGTCGATTCACCCGACGGGTTGCGTTTCTCGGAGATCGTTTCGAGAGCTATGCCAAGAGCCAGAACGGTTGCCAAATGCCGCGGGAGGGGGGCCTCCGTGATGTCTTTAAGAATGGTTTCGCATTGTGACAGCGATGCGAAACCGATGGCGAACAGGATATCACAAAGCAGCAAAAGATGCTGCTTCGCGGTCAGTTCGTCCGAAGGCCAACGACGATCCGAGGCCGCCAGCGGGTTAGTTGTCAACCTGGAGCACACCGCCTCAGCGACGACGTCCCTGTCGCTAAGCTGCAGCGTGATCGTCGGCCCGAGAAGCGATAGCTCGTTCACTCGCGCCAACGGACCCAGTTCGAGAAACGAACCCGTCCCAAGTGCTGTTGGGGGTATGATAGCGAGGAGCTTACTCACGATCCGGTCATCGAAGGAAAACGCGCCCAGCTCGTGGAGGGCGCCCTCCGACTCGGCCATGACAACAACAACATCTGCCATCGCGGCAAGATCGCGCTCCATATCGAGCATTGCCGGGCGAAGCGGCCTCGCCATGCTTTGAAGCACTAGCCAGACGTCCTCTGCGTAGAATATTCTGTCCCCCGGATACCGCACCGAGATAGCCTCCTTCACATGGTTCCTTAGGGTGCGATCACTGCTGCCGCACAAGAACAGGTAGCGCGCCGATCGCAAGAACGAACGGCGGTGCGACCTAAACAGCTGCGTCACCCTCTGCAGTTGTCTTTGATACGACGGGTGACGCAGCCAATCCAAGTGTCCCCCACTCTCCGCCGTGCAGCGGAACGCTACGCCTTTGGCGATCGTGAAGCGCGCGAGAGTTCTCGCGCAATATAGTCGGGCTGGCTATGCACCGGCCGCTGAGCTCGGTTCGGAGACCGCGCTCTTTTGCTGGGAAACATGCATTTTATACCGGTATCCGCGCGAGCAAGTCAAACCCTTCTTCTAGCCGACCTCGGTCCGCGAGTCTCGGAAATTTCGGCGTCGGTCCACGCCGCTCAGTGTCCGTTCCGAGCAGGCTCGCTAAACGGCGTACCTACAACTTGCCAAGGCTAGCCGCATGAGGCTTCAGCGCTTGCCAGAAATGGAGCCGCGGCTGCGGCTCTTTAGCGCCATCGAGCTTCGCCAGAACTAGCTACTACTACGTCACCGCTCCGCTAATTGCGCCGCGAAAGGAACGAGCGCAGAAATGACCACTCGGCAGTCGACCTGTCGGGTTAATCTCCTGGCGGAGGATCATGGTCAAGGCGGCGGAGACAGTTGTCGGGGCGAACAGTGTCAAGCGATTCGCAGCAGCCATAGGGAAGTACCTAGAGAGCCAATCCGTGCCTGGAGCTTTCGAGCTAGACGGGCGTGACCCCGCCGTCACTGCCGCGATCGCGGAGCTGACCCAAGCGGTCGAAAATGTGACGGTCGAAGATCGCGGCGACGGTGTCTTGTTCGTCCCCGAGAACCGCACAGCGGCGTTATTGATGAGCTTCCTAGCAGGACAGGCTGCGCAGCATTGCGCGCGCACCAACGAAAGGTTTCTCGAAGCACAGCTTGCCGAAGACGATCTCGGAGGTTGGGCAGCAAAATTCGTTCCCGCATGGATCAAGGGGCGCTTCAAAAAGCACGCCTTCGTGTCTCCGGATCAGACGCCGCTGGAGGTACCGAACGACTTCCGCTTGGTGCTGTTGGGGGATTGGGGAAGCGGCTTGTACGGAGCTCCGATATCTGCCGCCAGCATCCAGGGTGCGAGGCCAGCTTTCGACGCGCTGCTACACCTCGGCGACGTATACTATGCCGGAACTAAGGAGGAAGCGGTCGAGCGCTTCCTGAATTTATGGCCCGACGTCCCTGGCGCCACGAGCTGGGCACTCAACTCGAATCATGAGATGTACTCCGGGGGGGAAGGCTATTTCGACGTAACATTGGCGGACGTGCGCTTCGCGCAGCAGCGCGGCTCGAGTTGCTTCGCTTGGGAGAACGACCATTTCCTGTTCGTGGGTTTGGACACCGGGTACGAGGAGCACGACATAGGGAACGAGCAGCGCGCGTGGCTTCGCGAGCTTTCGAGCACCAAGAGCAGCAAGAGGCTCGTTCTGTTCTCACACCATCAACCATTTTCAGCTTTCGAAACAGAGGGCTCAAAGCTCATCTCCGCACTGAGCGGTCTGCTTGAGACAGGTCGAGTGGCGGCGTGGTACTGGGGGCACGAACATCGGTGTGTGTTCTTCGAGCGGCATTCGGCATGGTCGCTGTGGGGCCGTTGCGTCGGACACGGGGGTTATCCCCAGAAGCGCGACGCTTTCGACGAGCTGCCCGAATCGACGAATCCCGACGGATCGAGCTGGCGAGAAGTTCGGCGTGCTGGCGTGCCCAATGCCTGGGTGCTCGACGGACCTAACCCCAACGTGCCAGGTCACGCCGAAAAATACGCACCCCACGGCTACGTTGCTCTGCATTTTGACGGACCCCTCGTGCACGAGACCGTGCACGCTCCGGACGGCACATTGCTGCTCGCTCATGACGCTTTTTAACGCCTCATTCGCAGACATCGCGATCGAAGGCCGCCAGGAGTTGCTGCGCATTCAACAGCCCGTATCCCCTATCCGCTTGCCAGTTCCCGTCTTTGCTCGCCGTCGCAACCAATGCGGCTGAGGTCTGAACCGCGTTGGGAACCATTCGTCCCAAGCGACTTTGCTTGGAGAATAGGAGCGCAATAGCGCCAGTCACGTGCGGAGCGGCCATGCTGGTGCCACTAAGTGGCACAGTACCGAAACGGCTGCCTGCCTTCGCGGCACGAATGTCGACGCCAGGCGCGAAAAGTTCGGGCTTCTGGCGCCCGTCGCGCGTCGGGCCGTGCGATGAAGTGTCGGCGATCTGCTCGCCAGCACGATCGCTCGAGGCGACGGTTATGACAGTGCGCGCGCTACCGGGCATCGTCAGTGTTCGCTCCGGAGAGGGTCGGGTGAGCGTAACCGGACCTTCGACCCAGAGATCGATCTCACCCTTGCCCCGCATGGCCACCCCGCTGAAGGTCAGCGTCCAGCTATCGTCGGATTCCGGTAGCGAGAGCAGGATCTGCGAGTCACCGTTGTCGCGATGGAACCGTTCGTAGCTGAGCCGCGCGATGCCTCGTTTAGTCTCGTGCGAGACAACTGGATTGCGGCATGACAGCGGCTTCGATGCGACGCGGTCGCCTTCTGCTAACGTCAATTCGAGCTCGTGGCCCGACGAAAACCAGGCCTCGACGATGGAATGCCCCACGGAGAGGTTAAGAGGAAGGATGCCTACCTTCAATTTCGCGCCGTTTGCCAGGTTCAGCCGGCCGTAACGCCCGGCATCGCGCGTGTTGCCAGCAGACTTGACCACAGCCCGTCCCGGCGCATGCCCTCCGTCCGTGAAGGCGTCGAAGCCCGCCTCCAAGGTCGAGCTGCCGTCGTGAGCCCCAGCGGCGATGCCAGCGCTCACATTCACGACGGCAGGCAACTCTAGCCGCCTGGCGACCTGGTTGATGAAGCTCAATGCGTCAACGTGACTCTTGGCAAAGCCCTGGCTCGAGCGCTCCCCGGCCCCAGTCCGCAGCGCCGGTACGACGAAGACGATTGGGGCATCCGGCGCCATACCGCCCGCGAAGCTGGGTTGGCCCTGATCGTCGACGGTACGGCGGCCGGCGGCAATACTAGCCACGTGGGTGCCGTGCACGCGCTCGTCCTCAGGCCCCTGAGGCGGGATCACCAACGCTTCACCTCGAGCGAGGGAAGCATTGATGGCACCTCGCTCGTAGATGACGCCGTAGTCGAACGAAAATCCTATAGCTTTCGGGGGAAGCCCGCCCGCGCCGGTTTGGTCCCAAACGAACGCCAGCCTAGTCTTGCCGTCACGGCCGAGAAAAGCTTGATGCATCGGGTCGACGCCACCGTCGACAATGCCCACGATGCAACGCTCTTCGACCGTATCGCTTTCCGGGGCGGCAATGCTGTGTCCCTTTACCGTCCGAAGAGAGGTATCAAGCTCCCAAGTCCCACCCTCGCGGCTCACTTCGACCGTCACTCCGGCGACGCGACCGAGCTCGACCAGGGCACGCTTGGAGCCTCGCCCGCTGAGCACATTGCCTAGTCTGACGCTCTCCGTGAACCCCTCTAGGATTTCCAGCGGGATAGTGTACTTCGGGTGCGGCAAGCGAACGAGAACAGGCAACCAATCGGCCCGTTCTTGTGGCGGATCCGCCCTGGTGAAGCTATTGCGGGTGAGGATATTTCGCGTCACTTGACGTGACCTAAGGTCCTCTGTCACGGGCTTCGCGTCAGGGAAATGAGACAGGAACGGATCTACTCCCGGCCATCGAGACATTCTTTTTTTCCTTCGTGTGCCTCACACGCGCGTAGCGTTGGCTTGCGCTTCTGCATAGTAGGCCTCACCGCGCGGCGGGTCGCGCCGCGACACGGAATGGGATCTCGTATTGCTCGAATAAGGTGCCGAGGCCTCCATCGCTGATCAGCGCCTCGCCCTCGCTCTCAAGAAAGTTCTTGTCATCGCCCGATTTGCTGGGCAGCCCCCAGACTCGGCTGACCCGTAAGTGCTGTTCGGCCAATTCGCGAATGGCAGCAAGCGCCTTGGTCTGCACGATCGCGTCGAGCTCGGTGTCCCCTTTCTTCAGCCAGCTGCGCAGGCGCTTGAACACCGCTTCGTGGAAACGCTCTTCTGCCAACGTAGTGGCAAACTCGTACTGCGCCAAAACCCCGTACACCGCGAGGTCACCGCTCTTTTCCAGTTGATCCAAAAGCTCGACGATGCGCCGATAGCCGTTGCCCGCAGTGAGCTCAAGCTCTTCGGAAAACCGGAAGAAATCTGCCAATGACATGACTCCGAGTTGAGCTGTAAATTCCGGTGCGGCCCTGAACAAGCGCGCGGTGCCCATTGCCCCGCGTGCGACCGTGCCGAGCACACCATTGGAAGTCGCCCAAGAAGTCATAAGACCTTCTACGGTGCCTTGAGTCCCCGCGATATCTAGCCGCGCCGGCTCTTCGACTCTGCGGAGCGCCGCCATCAGCGCGGCGTGCGATGTCTCTTGCGCCCAGATACTGCCTATCGTCTTGCGCACTAGATCGATTATTGGTGCCTCGACGATAGACTGATCGGGGACGCGGCGCTCCAGATTCATCGCGTTGTACACTTGAACGACCATCGCTTCGCGCTGCTGCGCGGTCGCCACCCAACAATCGAGTTCCCCTTTGGGATCATCCGCGAATTGTGTCGCCAGTTGCGCCCGAATGGTCTCGGTGTGCTTCAAGATTGTTCCTGTTTGCATGGGTATCCTACAGATCTGCGCCTGCTCTGCGCGCGAGTCTCGTCCATCCCGGTGCAAGCGGGTTGGTCATTTGTTCCAACGTCGCCAGCAGAGCCTTGCAGGAGATGAGCGCGAGTGTGATGGTGCCGATCGCGGCGGCAACCCACGCCGATAGCCGAAACCTCCCCGAATCATGCCCCTACCCACTGACGCACAGCTCCACGCGATGCGGGAGGTCGGCGACCCACTGGTCGACGAGTTGGTCGAAGCCCATCTTGGCTCCAAACCGGCGGCCGCCGGCAAGCTCTTGGGCCTACTCTTTGCTTCACCGGAGATGCCTGACCACCCATTGGTCAGCGCATACATGGGCAGGCTACCGGCGCTCGTGCTCGAAGATCCAGATCGCATCAAGTTTGGGCAGGAGATCTTCGACCTATTCGGTCCGGAGGTATTGCTCATCTTGGGCTCCTGCGCGTTGCCGCTTGCATACGCCGCGGGCAACGGTGTTCAAGTGGTATCCCGAGCGAGAAAGCTGAAGGAGGATCCGATTCGGCGCCTCTGTGATACTGCGCAGATGGTGATCAACGTGATGCAACCAGACGGTTTGACCGAGAACGGAATCGGCTGGATCTCCGTGAGGAAGACGCGATTGATTCACGCGTTGATACGCTTTCACACCCGATCTATCCGGACAGACCCCTGGCCGCCTGAGTTCGGGGTTCCGGTCAACCAAGAGGATCTGACGGGCACGCTGCTTGCGTTTTCCATCGCAGTGCTTCAATGCTTGCGCAAGATTGGCGCTCGTATCAGTATCGAGCAGGGCAACGCCTACATCCATGCTTGGGTGCAGATCGGCCGGATGCTGGGCCTGGACCCATCCTTTTTGCCGGCTAACGAGGAAGACGCGATCGCCCTTGCGTTGCGGATAGGCGAGCGACAAATCCGCGCAACGGCCGAAGGCAAGGAGCTTTCGGATGAATTGCTCAACGCGGTGGGCAGCGTGTTCAAAGTCCCTGGGTACGCCGCAAACCTCAGCCACTTCTTTCTTGAGGGCTCGCCCTTCGGCGAGGACGTCGCCAAGAAGTTGCAGATCCCGGCGCCACGATTTTCGCGCTGGCTCGTGAGAACGCGAGCTGCCCAAAAGCGGCTGGAACTTCGGCTACTCGAGATCGTGCCTGGCGCGAAAGCACGCCGGAGCCGGTACGTAACCCGCTTCGTTCAGCAGCTGTTGAAATGGAAGCGAGACGGCGGGGACAGAGTACCTTTTTTCATCCCGCCGCGCTTGGAGATCAAGTGGGGAATTCACGCTGATTCGAAGGCGGCTCCGCCGCTATAGGCCGCCCTGACGCGCCGCTTGGATCAGCTCGTCACGCGTCCGTACGCCGAGCTTGGACGCCGCTCGGGCCATCAAGACACGAACCGTCGATGCGGCGATGCCCAGCTCATATGCGATGAGCTTATTGTGATGGCCGAGCAGTGCGTAGCCAATCACCTGCCGTTCGCGGTCGCTCAGAGCCTCGGGACCCAATGCCAAAGGTTCGTTCTTCCGCGCCACCACGTAGCGACGCCCGTCCTGCTCCATCTGGTCAACCAGTGACCAATGGCCCGAAACCAGTGCCCGCCACTCGCCCAGCGCCGCGCGCGCCGACGCCTCCTGAGCGTCGCCAGTCGCATCGTGCAGCTTGCCCGAGGGGTCGAAGATTGCGCTCGGTGCCTCCAACGGGGCCGCTCCGATCTTAAGCCTAGCGCGTAGGCGCACAGCGCTCGACAAATGCGCCGCGAGGCGACCCCAGCGCTGCGAGTCCCGCGGGGTCGCCCAGCCGATCTTCCGGCGTCCCGCGTGAAATCCGCAGCCACGACCCGTCGGGTCAGTGGCTGTGACCCATACCGAGTCGAACATTCCAAAGCGCTGAAGCCCCTGCTTCATCTGCGGGAGCTCGGCAAACTCGTTGCGCATGCCCATCATCTGACTACCGGTGATGAACGGCCCCATTTCGAAAGGCCGTTGCCGAAGGGAGGGATCCATGTTGGCGAATAACTTCGGATACACCTCGGCCAGCGGTTCTGGCATCCAGAGATGCAGGCTGTGCAGAATTTTCGGCGGCTGTGAGGGTTCCCGAATGAATTCAAACGCCGCGAGGCCGAAGCCTTCGTCCAAGTACGGGCGCACGGCTTCGGCGATGGTCTTCAACCATACGTCATCCGGAGCGTCCAGCTGATAGGCCGCTTCGACGATATTCAGCAGATCCAAAGGTTGGGATGACATGGAGTCGGTGGTTGCGCGATTGAGGGTAATCTCTAGCGCCGACTTCTACCAGGCCCGAACCTCCGGCACCTGTATCAGACTGTACCTCGCGGAATGTTCGGAGCTTACACGCTGCGGCGTAAGCCCCAAAGGCGTTGAAGTCCACGCTCGCGGGCCGCATTCTCTCGTCACGGCGAGAAGAGATTCATACCGTGTAACGGAGCGGAAACACAACGGTTTGCGGGCTGGAGGGTGGGCCGACGCGCGCCTTTGTCCATGGAAGGGCAGACGAACATGGCTACTGAGGAGCATACGGATCTACAGGCTGTAGCGGTGGCGATCCCGCGTGCGGCGGCAAAAAAGCAAGACCTTAGCGACATCTGGTCGCGACTGATTCGTCATCAACTCGAAGTTGCGCACACGTTCGCGACTGATCAGAGTGAATACATGGTTCTGCGCGAGAAAATCCAGGACCCGCCGCCCTTGAGCGGCAGAAATTTGGCCATTTTCGAGACGGTCTTCGTCGGCGTGGGGCGCAAAGTAGTGTCGTACGACGTCGGCCTTGCGTCTTCGAGCCTCGCACAGGTCCTGAAATCAGCGCTCCGTGACATGGGGCTCAATTGCTCACCTGCCCGAGCGCCCTCGCTGCTCGTGAAGCTCGCGCACGCAGCGCGCAGCCCAGCTTCCCAGCTGGAGCTTAAGACTGGACAATTCGCGCTTACGACAAATCGCTACTTGGTGGTCAGCGATGACCTTGAGTGCCCGTTGCTCAAACAGCTGGCGCCAGCGCAACGCGCCGTGATGCGTCTGCTCATTTACGGCAGCAGCCACGCGGACATCGCCGCGCGCAGGCACACTTCGTCTCGCACCGTCGCCAATCAGGTCGCCTCGGCCTGCCAGCGTTTGGGGGTTTCCGGCCGTTTCGATTTGCTCCAGCGTGTCGCCACCGCTCGGCGGCCGATGAATTACTGAACGTCCGGCGTTCAGACGTGGAGTAACGTCCGAACATATCCGTATGACCGACGAGCTAGCGCCGGAACTAGAGCGACTCAGCCGGCGCGCCGCCGAGCTAATCGATCGAGGCGAGCTGGAGCTGGGACAGGCCGTGGCGCGATACTGCGCAGAACGCCGCGGCGCCGCGACGGACGAGCCTTTGATCGAGCCAGACCCGGCGCGGTGCGGGTCGCTCCTCGAGCAGTGCCTCGCTGCAATTGCACGTAACGAGCTCGACGTTTCGCGCGTCGGGCTCGGCGAGGGATTGAACCAATCACTGGAACTCGAGGACGCCGAGCTATTACAGGCCCACTTCGTGATCGGCTTGATGACGGCTGCCCTCTTAGACGGTGATGCTGAGGCAGCCGGAGAGCTAGGCCTGCGAGCGCTCGATATCGACGCCGAAGCAGTCAGCGAGCCAAACTCGCCACTCGCGCGGATCGCCGCCCTGTCACAGCGAGCGGTCGACCTCAATGAGGGTGACGAACATGAGCACGCGGAGCGGTGCTACGATGAGTTGGCAACGTTGGTCCAGCAAATCGACGACGAAGATCTCAAGCCACGACTCTTGATCGGCCTTGGCATCAACCGCGCGATCCACCTGGATGCTTGGGGTCGCCTGGAAGAGGCGGAGCGGTGCTACATTGAGGCACGACGGTTGCTCGACTCCCTGCCAAGCTCACCGGAGCTGCAGGAGCGTCGCGCGATGCTCGGGATGAATCTGGCGCTGACGCTGCGCACACTGGAACGCCATGTCGAATCCGAGGTCGTTGCCAGCGAGGCCCAAATCATATTCGAGGCCATTTCCAATTCGCAATCCGCGCAACGATTCGGAGCGGTTACAGGACTCAATCGGGCCGATAACCTGCGTGCCTCGGGCCGCTGGGTGGACGCGGAGAAACTCTACGAAAGCGCGCGCAACGCGTTCGGCGAGCTGGAAAGCCCCGACGCGAGCGACTTGGCGACGCTGTACGCGGGCCACGGCGCCAACCGCGCGGGGCTCGGCGATCATCCGGGCTCCGCGGAAATGGCGGCGGATGCGCGGCGGATGCTCGAGGGCTTGCCGGCGTCGACGGGCGTACAGCGACGTATCGCGGGAACTTTCCTCAACCAGGCTTTGGCCTTGCGCCACCAGGGGCGACACCGCGATGCAGAGGCACTCTTCGAAAGCGCCCAGCAGCACTTCGATGCGCTCCCCGACGGAGACGACACGCGTTCCAATCGCGCCCTCGCGCGCATGAATCGCGGAGAGAACCTTGAGGCCCAGGGGATGGTCGACGACGCAGACCAATGCTATGTTGCAGCGCAGCGCTTGTTCGACGACCAAGCGCGCGATTCCCTCGCCAATCGCCTGGACCGCGCGAGCGTGCGCGTCAATCGCGCAAACCTCCGCCAGGGGCTCGGGGAATACGCGGTCGCGGAGGCGCTGTATGCCGACGCAGACGAGCTGTACGACTCGATGCCCACCGCCCCTCATGTTCGAGTCGCCCAAGCCCGCGCGCGTTTGAACCGCGCCGTCAACCTTCAGGCAATGAGACAGCTGGCCGAGGCGGAGCGACGCTTTCTCGCGGCAGAGGCCTGCCTGAACGCAACATCAGACGCAGCGTCGACCCGCGAGATCCGTGCCGCGATCGCGCTGAACCGCGGCAACAATTTCAATCTCCTGGAGCAAAGCGACCTTGCCGAGGACATGTTGTCTACTGCGCAAGGGCTCTACGACGGCTTACCCGACTCGGATGACATGCGCCTGAATCGGGCACGGGCTCGGGCCAATCGACTGGCGAACATTCTCGAACTGAAACGGCATTCCCTGGCCGAGGCTCTTTGGGCTGAATGCTACGAGCTAGTCGGTTCGCTCCAAGGCCATCCGAACCCGCAGCTGCTCGACGTTGCGACTCTGCTTGTCCAAAGTTTGTTCGAGCTTTCCGAGTTGATGCCAGAAGCGCTTGCGAGTCACAAGCAACGCGCACTCGACCTCAACCAATGGGCGCTGGACTGGTTGGACATCTCGGCGGACCCGTCATCCGAGGCTCCGGTAGGAGGCCCACAAATGGCCACCCTCTCCGGGTTGGTGCTGGGCTGGCTTCTCCAATACGACGGGCTTACCAGTATCCCGGAAGTCCTAGCAGAGTGTTTCGGGCGCTACACAGCCGCCGAATTGATCGGCGACCAAGTCGGACTCTCCGAGTCACACGCTGCGCTCACCATATCCAGCTCGCGGCAGAACGTGCGACGGCTGAGCGCGTCGCTCCAGGCTGTCGAGTCGAACCCCGAGGCCCTTGCGAATTCGCCGGCGCATCGGCAGCGGCGGGACGAGCTGCTTTCGGAACGCGCCAATGCCGTGGTTCTGCTTCAGGCCTTGCTGCGTGAGCAGCGTCAGAGCGATCAGCTCTCGACGGGCATAACGATAGAGCGCATGGGAAAGGCACTAGAACTCGCCGACGTCACGGCTATACGGCGGCGAGCGTTGGTCGTCGTGTTCCGTGTCAACGACGCAACATTCGGTCCCAGCATCGGGTTGCATACACGGCCGCGAGCCATGGCCTTGGTTTCGAGCACACTCGATCCCCGACCGCGCGCGATCCGTCTACCAGAAGCGGTCATGGAGATTTGCGGTCGCAGCCCAACAGCACACAAGCTGCCTGTTGGGCACGCGGGCCGCCCGGGGCCCCTGCGCGGGGGGACTGACGCCGGGTACGTAGATACGGTGGTTGACGGTTGGGAGCTTCGCCAAGCAGTGCAACAAGCGTGGGAGACGCTCGCACTGGAGATGCGGGACAATGACGAGATCTTCATTGCAGCGCACCACGAGCTCGGGCGCTTGCCTTGGCAAGCAGTGGACGAGGTTCGACCAGTTCGCATGTTTCACGGGTTGCGCTCGGCGGTATCAGCCTTGGAGGACGGGGCGCAGTTTTCCACCATTCGACCGCCTCGCAGCGATCGACTGCTCGGAGTGCTCGCGCACTCGCCTGATCAGGCGGCGAAGCTAGGACTATCCGAGATCCCAGGTGTATTTGTCGACCGGGCGCTTGCGATCCGGCTTTGGCCCCATGAACATCGAAGCCTCAGTGGCAGAAATTCTTTGCTAACCGACCCGCTGCCCTTGATCCAACTATCGTGCCACGGAACGGCGCGCCACGCACATACCGGACCGGGCCGCTCATCCACCAGCACCTACGAGCTCGCCCGAGCGCTGGCCGAGCGCGCCCAAGGCTCGCGACTCGAGGCGCTGTTGAACATCGCCTGCTCGAGCGCCCACGCCGGTACAAACGCTTTCGGCGAGTCAGGCGGCTGGTCGGCTGTGCTTCAAAGCAAGGTCAGTGCAGTACTTGGCGCGCTGTTTCCAATCGATGACTTCTATTGTTCGCTG
>Ga0302321_100001321_pt1 | contig 21187 bp, 16 predicted proteins | sample Fen_T0_1_FD_202505 | JGI IMG/M metagenome (GOLD analysis project Ga0302321, IMG submission 202505) | Peat permafrost microbial communities from Stordalen Mire near Abisko, Sweden - Fen_T0_1 | ecosystem: Environmental > Terrestrial > Soil > Wetlands > Permafrost | place: Sweden: Abisko...
CAGCTGGCTGGCGAGGCTGCCCTCCGCCACGGGCGCGGCCGCGACGTCGAGCGTGGCCGTGGCGGCGGGCGCGGTGGGGACGCCGGTGACCGAGAGTGGAAGCGGGGGGGCGCTGGCGTTGAACGCGGCGCTGAGCGTGGTCGGCGGACCGCCGGTGGCGATCTCGACCTGGGTGCTCGACGGGCTTCCGACGCGAACCTCGCCGAGCTGGATCGCCGGTGGGCTGGCCGAGAGCGCCGGGCTGCTGCCGCCACTGCACTGCAGCGGCAGCGTGATCGGCGCGCTCGGCGAGCCGAGCGAGGACAGCACCAGGCGGCCCATCACGGGACCGAGCGTGGTGGGACGGCACGTGACGGTGATGGTCTGGGTCGGCTGGACCGCGGTGGTGGGGACCGTGAATGCGGTGGGCGCCAGGAACGCCGTCCCGATCTGCGTGATGTCGATCTCGCCGTCGGTCAGCTCGCGCGATCCGCGATTGGTCACCTCGATCTTCAGGCTCGCGCCGGCGGCGCTCGTGATCGCGACCGTGCCGAAGTCGAGGGTCCGCGGGCCGCCCACGAGGTCGAGGGTCGCGCCGTCGCCGATGCCGTGCAGCGGGATCGCGATCGAGCGATCGGCGGTATCGGCGTAATGGATCAGCAGCGTGGCGTCGCGCACGGCGATCGCGCTCGGATCGAACACCACGCGCAGATCGACCGGCGCGTCCGCCGTGACGTCGCACGCCGGCGGGATGGTGACGCCGCTGCACGCCGCGCTGGCGGTCAGCGTCCAGTCGGCCGCGGCGCCGGTGCCACCATCGACGATCTGGACGTCGAGCAGCTTCAGCGTCCCGCCGCCGGCGTTGGCGACGTGGATCATCGTCGTCGCGGTCTTGTCGAGCACCGCGACCTTGCCGGCGTCGACCGCGGCAGGCGAGACCGCGATCACCGGCGCGGTCTGCGCGGCCGCGACGCGCGCGATCGCCAGCGCGATGCCGAGGACGACGGCCGGGCGCGTGCCGGTCATAGCCGTCCGATCACGCCGAGCGCCGGCACGAACACATCGGCCTCGTACTGGTGGTCGTCGAGGAAGAAGAAGTGCTCGTAGCCGAGATCGGCGTGCACGCTGATGTGGTCGGTGAGCGCGATCGAGACGCCGGCGGCGATCCGGGCGCCGATCGCGAGCCGCCGGGTCCCCATCATCGTCGCGTCGGCCCTGAGCTCGTCGTGGTGGAACGCGAACCCGGGCATGCCCAGGGCGAGGTACGGCCGCACCGCGGCGTCGCGCAGCTCGTAGCGCAGGCCGAGGTAGCCGCCGAACTCGGCGGCCTTGAGCAGGACGAGCTCGGCCTCGAGCCGGCCGCGCGCGATCACCGCGCCGACCCCGCCGGCCGCGCCGCGGCCCTTGCCATCGAACCGGGCCACGCCGATCGCGCCGTACTCGAAGCCGGCCGGGCGGTCGGCCTCCCCGGGCTCGCCGCGATCGAGCGCTTCGCTGCGCGGGACGATCGCCGCGATCTCGTGACCGTCGGTGCTGGCGTAGACCTTGCGGACGCGGTCGGTGGCGCTGTCGGCGCCGTAGTGCGTGCCGGCGATCAGCCAGCCGTCGATCCGCGAGGGGAGGCCGTTGCTCGCGCCGCCCTCGGGACCGCGCGCACCCGCCTGGGCCCCGGCGAGCACGTCCTTGGCCTCGCCCTCGCGCCCGGCGACCTTGAGCTCGCTGGTCGTGCGATCGACCCGGACCTGGACGCGGTGGACCCCGGCGGGGACGCGCGTCACCAGCGTGCCACCGATGGTGACGAGCGGCCCACCGTCGATCGAGACCTGGGCGCCGCGCGGCGCCCGCACGGTGAGGATCGTCAGCTGCTCGTCGAGCTGGGCCAGGAGCTCCTCGATATCGCCGGCGCGCTCGGCGCTGGCCGCCGGATCGACGAGGTAGCGGCGGTACGTGTTGGCCGCGTCGGCGAGCCGGCCCATGTCGCGCAGGATCGCGGCGACGCCGAGCAGCAACTTGGGGGCGGGCAGCCGGGCATACGCATCGAGGAAGTTGGCGAGCGCCTGGTCGAACGCGCGGGCGTGCAGCTGCTTCACGCCCTCGACGATCAGCGCCTGCGCCAGCGACCGCGCCGCGGGATCGCCGGCCGCGATCTCGGGATCCTGAGCGATGTCATTCGCGAGCTGCGCGAGCTGCCTGTCACCTGTGACCTGGGTGATCGGCGGGGCGGCCGCGGGCGCCTGGGCCGCGGCGATCCGCGCCGCGAGCATCACGGCCGCCGCCGCGCCGCCCCCGCAACCGACCGCGCGCGGGCGACCCGCCGCGCGGCAGGCACGCCGCAAGGGCGCGCCCGCCATCGGCGGGCCCGTGTGAGGAGGCAGCTCGCTCATTCGTGCGGACCTCCGCTAGGATGCGCCACGCCGCGGCTTGCTTCAAGCGCGGCTAGGCACGGTACGGCAGGGTGCTAGCCTGCGCGGCGGATGCCGAACCTCCAGCGCCACGTCTTCGTCTGTACCAACGAGCGAGCCCCTGATAATCCCAAGGGTTGTTGCCTGCACAAGGGGGGCGCCGAGGTCCGCGATCGGCTCAAGGCCGAGCTCGCCAGCCGCGGCCTCCACAAGGCCATCCGCGCCAACAACGCGGGCTGCCTCGACCAGTGCGAGCACGGCGTGGCCATCGTCGTGTACCCCGAGCAGGCCTGGTACGGCCGCGTCACCCCCGACGATATCCCCGAGATCGTCGAGAAGCACCTGATCGGCGGCGAGCCGGTGCAGCGCCTCCTGATCGCCAACCAGCCCCTCGTCGACGAGCCTCGCAAGCTCCCGCTGCTGCAGATCCCGCCGGCCCGCAAATGATCGCGCGGTCGGCGGCGATCGCGGGGCTGGTCGCCGCCGCGGCCCCGGCGCACGCCGAGGCCCCCGCGTCGCCGCCCGATCCGGCGGCGCTGGAAGCCGGCGATGCCAACCTCGAATCGACGGCCCATCGCCAGGGGATGACGTTCGCCGCCTCGATCGGCGGCGGCCTCCTGCTCGGCTTCGGGATCAAGGACTCGGTCGGCCGCGGCGGCGCGGGCTCGTTCCGGCTCGGCCACGTCGCGACGCCGCGCACGGTGATCTCGCTCGAGTTCGCCATCACCGCGGCGCTGCATCGGCCCGCAGCGACCGCGACGATGCCGAGCACGATCAAGACCGACACGAACGCCGAGCTGCTGCTCGGCGCGCAGTACTACGTCGATCCGTCGCTCTGGGTGCGCGGCGGCGCCGGGGCGGGCACGTACCAGCGCCGCGGCGTCGTGGTCTCGAAGGTGGACCTCGGCGACGTCACGCTGATCGGCGGGGCAGCGCTGTTCGGCGCGGGGGTCGACCTGGCGCGCTTCAAGTGGGCCGTGCTGGACATCGAGTTTGCGACCTCGGCGATGATCTGCAGCGACGGCGTGCTGGCCTCCGCCGCGATCGGGTTCGGCGTCGCGTTCGATTAGCTGGCCGATCGTGGCGCGGGTCGTCACGGCGGACCGCGTGGTGTATGACCATCGCAAGATGCTGGAACCGTCGGTCGAGATTGCGATCCTCGCGCCCGCGGCCGCGGACGACGCCCGCTTGATGGCGGCGGTCACCGAGCTCGTCAACGACGTATACGCCGCCTCCGAGCACGGGCTCTGGGTCGACGGCGCCACGCGCACGAACCTGGGCGAGGTCCAGGCGATCGCGCGAGCCGGTGAGCTCGTGGTGGCGCGCGCGGCCACGGCGCTCGTCGGGACCGTGCGGTTTCGCCAGCTCGCCGCCGAGCTCAGCGAGTTCGGCATGCTGACGGCGGCACCCGGCCATCGCGGCACCGGCGTCGGGCGGCGGCTCGTCGAGTTCGTCGAGCGCCGCAGCCTCGAGGCCGGCCGCACCACGATGCAGCTGGAGCTGCTGGTGCCGCGCACGTGGTCGCACCCGTCCAAGCAATTCCTGGCCACCTGGTACGGCCGCATTGGCTACCGCCGGGTCCGCGCCGGCCTCATCGAAGAAACCCATCCGCTGCTGGCGCCGCTGCTGGCGACTCCCTGCGACCTCGACGTCTATCACAAAGCGCTGCGCCCCTGACCCCAGGCCACGGTGCGGCGCGACCGGCGCGACCTGGTGGGGTAGCCTTGGCACCGTGATCGTCGGTGTTACCCGCGTGCGCTGTCCTGGCTGTGACCGGCCGACCGAATGCAAGCTCGTGCAGAGCATCAACGCGGCCACGGATCCAGCGGTGAAGGCCCAGCTGCTCGCGGGCGAGCTCAACGTGCTCGACTGCGCGTGCGGCCGCCGGACCCAGCTCGCCGCCACCTTGCTGTTCCACGATCCGGCCGCCGCCTACTGGTGCCAGGTCTGCCCTGGCGACGAGCAGGCGATGGCGGAGGGCGAGGCCGCGTTCCGCGCCGCCGGCGCCGGCGGCACCCAGCGGCTCGTCCCCTCGCTCAACGCGCTGGTCGAGAAGGTGAAGCTCCTGGACGCGGGCCTCGAAGACTGGGCGATCGAGATGGCGAAGGTCCTGCTGCTCGCGTCCCGCGAGGACGGCGATCTGGAGCGCGTGCTGCTGTTCGACGGCGTCGACGATGCGGCGATCCGCTGGCTGCTGTTCGAGGACGGCCAGGCCCGCGTCATGGCGAGCCCCGTGAGCGCGTACGCCAAGCTGGCTGGGCGCGAGCAAGGCCGGCCGGGCCCGCGCGAGCTGCGGATCGACCGCGCCTGGGCCATCGCCGCGGTGCGCACGATGATCATGGCGGCGAACTGACCGGCTGGATCGCTGGAAATTCGTCCCGGACAGTAGCGCAATATGTTTCTCCGGCCTGCCTGCTCCGATGTGGCCTGTGACCGATCCCGGCACGCTCGCGATCGCCCTCCAGCGCTTTCTGCGGCTCCATCTTCGGCCCACGATCCTGGCGCGCCGAATCTTGCCCAGGCTCTCAGTTTCAGTGCTCGGCGGGGTCCTCGGCGACGACGAGGTCGACCTGCTCGTCGGCGATGTTGGCGCCGCCGACCTGGGCGAAGCCGACCCGGCCGCGCGCGCTGGCGCGGAGGCTGGTGCCCGACGTGGTCTTGAGCGAGTAGCCGCCCGCGGCGTCGGTGCGGGTCGTGGCGTCGGCGGTGCCGGCGCGGGTCGCGACGACGACGGCGGAGGCGATCGGCTGGCCGTCCGCGTCACGGACGATGCCGTGGACGGTCTTGGTGAGCGGCGGACCGAGGTCGAGATCGAGCCGCGCCGTGCCGCCGCTCGGGATCGCGGCGGTCTGCGAGACCGGGCGGCCGTGCCAGATCGCGTTGAAGGACAGCTGACAGGCGGGGAGGTCGTCGACGGTGAACCGGCCGCCCGTGACCGTGACCAGGCGGCGGGCCTGGTTGACCGGGATCTGGCCGATGCTCTCGAGGCAGGTGCCGAGGGCGAGCTCGAAGCTGCCGCTGGCGAGCCGGCTCGTGGTGCCTTCGAGCCGGCCCGTGCCGCCGAGCTCGAGGCGGACGCCGTCGCGCGGCGCGACGATGATGGCGCTGGCGATGCCGCGGCCGTCGGCCTGGGCCGTGACGCGGTAGCGACCCGACGGCGCCTCGAAGACCTCCCAGCGGCCGGCCGCATCGGTGCGCTCTTGCTGGGCGATGCCGCCGGGGTCGAGGGGGGCGAGGTCGACGTAGGTGAACGCGACCGGGGCGCCGGCCTGGTCGACGAGGGTGCCCTCGAGGTCGGCGTGGCGATCGGCGACCTGGAACACGAGGTCGTCGAACCGCGCGCCGTCGTGGCAGGCGAACTGGCGCGCCGGCGAGGGCGGCGACTTCCAGGGCCAGGCGCGCAGCGTGATGTCGGCGGCGGCCGTCGTCGCCCAGCGGAAGCTGCCGTCGGGCTCGATGCGGCCGGCGGGGACGAAGTCGAGCGCGCCCTGACCGCCGCCGCGCTCGATCGCGCCGTCGCCGGTCGGCTTGCCGTCGCGGTTGATCACGCGGCCCGTGAGGATGCAGCCCGCGGTGAGGGTGAGGGTCGGGGTGAGGTGATCGCCCGGCTGGAGCGCGATCTGGGCGTCGGCCGCCGAGGCCACGCCGGCGAACCTGGGGTGGCTGGCCTCGAGCTCGAAGGCGCCGGCCGGCAGCCGGAGCTCGAAGCTGCCGTCGTCGGCGGACTCGGCGACGTCGCTGCCCAGGGTGGGGCGGACGCCGGCGCCGCGCGCGCGCACGACCGCGCCGGCGATCGGCCGGCCCGCGAGATCGGTGACGTGGCCCGAGACCGTGCCGGCGCCCAGGACCGAGAGGTCAACGCCCTCGGCGTCGCCGCGCGCGACCACCGTGGCCATCAGCGCCTCGTCGGGGACGCCCGCGGTGTCGAGGGTCGGAGGCGCCGGGAGCCGCGCGCGATCGGGCCGCCCGACCGAGACCACGCGATCGCCGCGGACGAACGCGCGGTAGACGCCGGGGACCAGGCGGATCGCGTAGGCACCGTCGCTGGTGGCGGTGGTGGAGGACTCGCCGAGGTCGTCGCGGAACACGACCTCGACGTCGCCGACCGGGCGCTGCAGGCGCACGTCGATCACGTGGCCGCTGATCGTGACCTCGGCGGCCGCGCCCAGCGCGGCGAACGGCGAGCGCGGCGCGGCGGGGCGCGCGGCGCTGCCGGTGCGGTGCGCGGGACGCGCGGGGGCCGGGGCGGTGCCGGCGATCGGCGGCCCCGGATCGCCCCGCCGCGGCCGCAGGACCGCCACCGCGCACCAGGCGGCGATCGCCAGCACCGCGACGACGACGGCGGTTCGAGAGCGGCGGGTCATCGCAGGTCCTGCGTAGCAGCTATTCGGCGGCCTGCACTTCGATCACCACGGCCGTCACGTTGTCCTTGCCGCCGCGCTGATTGGCCAGGCCGATCGCGGCCTCGGCGCACTCTTCGAGCGAGCCATCGCTGCACAGCTCGGCGACCTCGGCGTCGCTCGTGAAGTAGCCGTGGAGGCCGTCGCTGCACAGGAGGAAGCGATCGGCGACGGCGACGTCGAGATCGACGGTGTCGACCTGGACGTAGTCCTTGTGGCCGACGGCGCGCGTGATGACGTTCTTGCCCGAGGCCTTCTCGGCCTCGGCGCGGGTCAGCATGCCGTGCTTGAGCTTGTAGTTGATCAGCGTGTGATCCTCGGTCAGCTGGAGCACGGTCGCGCCGCGCACGCGATAGACCCGGCTATCGCCGACGTGGACCGCGAACGCCAGGTTGGCGCGGATCAGCAGCGCCGAGAGCGTCGTCGACATGCCCTTCTTCTCGGGGTCGAGCTCGGCCATGCCGTAGACCATGTAGCAGGCGCTCTTGACGCCGCTCTCGAGCAGCCGGCGGATCTCGGTGACGGCTTCGCGATCGCCGCCCCGGATCTGCTCGACGAGCCGATCGATGTCACGGTTGGCGCCCGAGACCCACATGCGCAGCTGCTCGACGGCCTCGCGGCTGGCGATCTCGCCCTTGTTGTGGCCGCCAACCCCGTCGGCGACCACGTAGAAGCCGTGGCGGTCATCGCGGAACAGGGCGTCCTCGTTGATCTGCCGCCGCCGACCGATATCGGTCCGAGCCACTGATAGTAGCTTCACTCGGTGAGTATCCTATCATCCATGGCGAGACCCAGATCGACTTGCTACCATGACCCCCCGTGAGCCCCGCGACCCCTCCGAGTCTGGCGGTGCTCCTCCGCGAGCGGTCCAGCGAGATCCTCGCAAACTGGATCGTCCAGTTCGAGCGCTCGCTGCTACGGTTTCGTCGCGCGACCAAGGCGGCGACGCACACGGCGCAGGTCGCGAACTTCGTCGAGGCGCTGTCGGTCGCGGCGGGGAGCGGGCTGGCCGAGGCGCGGCCGGGGGCCAACGCGACCCGCGAGCTCGAGCGCAGCGCGGCGTTCCTCGGGGCGCAGTTCGCCAGTGAAGGCGCGACCGGGTTCGATATCGCCGCGCTGCTGCTCGAGCTGCGCGATGTCGTCGCGCAGCTCGCCGATGCCGACGACGCGGCGGCGCTGAGCCGGCTGTTCGAGTGGCTCACCACCGTGGCGCTCGATTCGTTCGCGGCGTCCGGCATGCAATCGCTGCGCGAGCGCCAGGCCGATCAGCTCGAGGCCGGCACGCCGGTGATCGAGGTGCTGCCGAAAGTTCCGGCCGTGCTGTTGGTCGGCGCGCCCACCACGCCGACGATCGATTCGCTGCTGGCGCGCGCGTGGATGCTCGCGGTCGGCACCGGGGCGCCGTGCCTGATCATCGATTGCGGCGGCCTGGCCGAGCCGGCTGAGAAACACTTCGAGGTCGGATATCGGGGATTTCTCGAGCAGGCGGCGGGCAGCGCGCTGCAGGTCGTGCTGGCGAACGCGCGGCGACCGCTGCGCGAGCGGGCGGCGGCCGCCACCAGCGCGCGCGGGCTGTCGTTTCAGCACTTCGAGCGGTTCGACAGTGCGGTGGCACACGCGCTGGAGCGCGCCGGCTACCATGTGATGCGGCGCATCTGATCGGCGGCACGGGGCCGCGGATGTAGGCTACCCGGCGCGGGCGTCGAGGCCGTTATGGTAAGCTCCCAGGTCCGGTGGGCGACTTCCCGATCAGCTTCGGCCGGTACCAGCTCGTCGAGCGACTGGCCGTGGGTGGCATGGCGGAGCTGTTCGTCGCGGCCTCGCCCGGCGAGCACGGCTTTCAGAAGAAGGTGGTGATCAAGCGCCTCTTGCCCCACCTGGTCGACGACGAGACCTACAACGCGATGTTCATCGACGAGGCCAAGCTCACGGCCCGGCTCGTCCATCCCAAGATCGCGCAGACCTTCGAGCTCGGCAAGGTCGATGACGCGCTGTTCATCGCGATGGAGTACGTCGATGGCATCGACGTGCTGGCGCTGCTCCGGGAGTTCGCGGCGCGCCGCCGCAAGGTCGAGCCGCAGCTCGCGGCGTGGATCGCGCACGAGGTGCTCGACGCGCTCGACTACGCCCACAACCAGCTCGGGGAAGACGGCTCGCGGCTCAACATCGTACACCGCGACATCTCGCCATCCAACGTGCTGCTGAGCGTGCGCGGCGACGTCAAGCTGGTCGATTTCGGGATCGCGCGCCAGCAGGATCCGGATCGCGCGCACAAGAGCAAGAGCGGCACGCTCAAGGGCAAGTACGGCTACATGTCGCCCGAGCAGGTGATCGAGCAGAGCCTCGATGCGCGCAGCGATCTGTTCTCGGTCGGCGTCGTGTTCGCCGAGCTGTTGACCGGGCGGCGGCTGTTCGCGGCGACCAACGAGCTCGACGTGCTGCTCATGGTGCGCGACGCCAAGCTCGTGCGGCTCGACAAGTACGGCGCGGACATCGATCCCGGCCTGTCGGAGATCGTGCGGACGGCGCTGAAGAAGTCGGTCGACGAGCGCTGGCAGACCGCGGCGCAGTTCCGCGACGCGGTGGCCGAGTGGCTGTTCGAGCACCGCCACCGGATGACGCCCAGGACCGTGGCCGACGTCGTGATCGAGCTGCGCGACTCCGTGGTCGAGCGCCGCAACCGCACGGTGAACGCGGGGACCACGGTGCTCGACGATCTCGCGCTCTCGGGCGGCCGCGATCTGGGTGACGACGCGGTGCCCCAGGGCGCGGTCGAGGGCGATCAGAGCATGCCGGTGATCTCGGTCAGCTACGATCAGGGCTCGGATCCGCTGGATCGGGCTTTGCCGCAGCTGCCGGGCGTGGCGCAGCGCTCGATCGGTGATCTCGCGGCGCACGTCGGCCAGGCGCGCGCCGAGACCGTGCATGCGCGGCCGGCGACCCGCCAGGTCACCCCGGCGATGCCGCCGCTGGGCAGCCAGCCCCGGCGCGCGACCAACCCGATCCCGCGCGGCCGCCCGCCGCTCACCGCGCGCCCGCCGCGCGATCGCACCGAGCGCGATGGCGTCGTCGACGTGCCGATCGCCGATACGATCAGCGCCGCGGTCGAGGCGATCACGCTGCCCAGACCGGATCGCTCGAGCGTCAGCGGCACGACCGTGCGCGCCCGCGACCCTGGCGCGTCGGCGTCGGCCGCGCCGTTGTCGCCGTCGCGGCTGCCGCGCAGCGAGGACTCGGCGATGCGCGCGTTCGACGATCTGCGCAACGAGCCGCGGAGCCGCGACCTGCCGCTGCCGCCGCCGGAGGAGATCGAGCGCAAGCGGACGCTGACGCCGCCGGCGCTCTCGGAGATCTCCGAGCCGGCCGACGACGCCGGTGAGTTCAGCACGACCTCGCCGCTGCGCGTGCTGTTCCGGCTCATGACCGCGCGCGCGACCGGCCTCCTGCTCGTCGCGGTCGGCGGGATCAAGAAGGAGATCTACGTCCGCGACGGCCAGCCCGAGTACGTCTCGTCGAACGTCGCGAGCGAGCTGTTCGGCAACTACCTGGTCAGCAAGGCCGTGCTGTCCGACGGTGAGCTCGCGATGGCGCTGGCGATGATGCCGCACTACGGCGGCAAGCTCGGCGATACCCTGGTGGGCCTGGGCCTGCTCAAGCCGCTCGAGGTGTTCCGCCACCTGACGCGCCAGGTCCGGACCAAGATCATCGACGTGTGCACCTGGAACAAGGGCTCGTTTGGCTGGTACGCCGGCCGCGAGAATCCGCGCGAGGCGTTCCCGCTCGACTTCAACGCGTTCGAGATTCTCGGCGCGGGCGCCATGGCGCTGTCGGACGAGCTGGTCGAGAGCTGGATCGCGCGCAACGCGCAGCTGCGGCTGCGCGCCGCGCGGACCCGGCGGGTCGGCCCCGAGCGCTTCGAGGTGGTGGGGCTCGTCGAGCTGTGCGACACGCTCGATGGCAAGCGCACGATCGGCGATCTGGTCGAGGCGTCGCCGGATCGCAGCGAGCGGCTCAAGACCGGCCGGATGCTGACCCTGCTCGAAGCCTGCGAGCTGGCGCGACCGAGCTGATCTGCCGGGGCGGCGTCTGCGCGCTTCGAGCCGCGCGGCGACCGTCGTTCGCGCGAGCTATTGGTCGGACCTGTGCGCGCCCCGACGGGCACTTCGCTGTTTCGGCGAGACCGGGCTGGTTCGCCGCAACATTCTCGCCGATCTCGCCACCATGGGTAGGCGATCCAGGATGATCGCCGCCGGTCGGGCGTCGAGCGGGGGGCCGGACCCAACGGGTGGGAATTCGAGGGCTACGCGAGGAGGAGTGAAGCTGCCATGGCTGCCTATACTGTGTGCTTCTGTGGAACAGGCTGTTCGCGTGACGAGGGCGTCAAGAGTCGATCCTGGAGCCAGGCGGGGCTCTCGGGCTCGAGCCCGGCTGCGATCTACGATTCGCAGGCGGGCTACATCCCGGTGCGAATTCACCAGGACATCAGCGGGGACCTCAAAGCGAAGAACCCCAGCGTCACGGTGCGAGGCGTCGGCGAAAATGACTGGGCCGAGCAGAGCAACGCGAGTGACCCGCTCAACCTCACAGGTCCGCTCAAGCTCGAGGGCGACCTGGCCGACCTGGCCGGATCGTACACCAACGGCAAAGACTGCCGGTCCATGGCCGCCCAGGCCACGGGCTGGCAGGCCGTGCTGCTCGCGCTGCACGGCGCGAACCTGGCAGCTGCGAGCGGTGCTGACGAATATAACTTCATCGGACACAGCCGCGGGGCGGTCGAGGCGATCATGGCCGCCTGGTTCCTCGCCGCCTATGGGCCGCCGAGGATGGTCAAAGTCAATCTGTTCGCGATCGACCCGGTCCCCGGTACCGGCGAGTGGTACGGCATCCTCACGACCCTGCCCCCCAACGTCCACAACTACGTCGGCATCTACGCCTGGGACCACGTGGACAGCAGGTTCGACGCGCTGGTTCCCCGGCCGCCGGCGCAGGGCACGGTGGTGTCGAAGAAGAGCTGGAAGACCCTGAATGTAGGTCTGACTTCGCCCATCGATCCGCTCGAGATGTCCGATCGTGCGCGACCTCAACTGGCGCCCGATAACTACAAGCTCTACGCGTGTCGGGGCAAGCACGGCACGGTCGCCGGCAATATCACCAGCGATGGGCAATACAGCCCCACGAACACGAGCGAGAACGTCGCGACCGTGCCCCGGCTGGTCTACAGGATCGCGCGGGCCTACCTGGCGGAGTGGGGAACGCGATTCGCGGTCGGCTCGCGCGTCACCGAGAGCGCGAGGCAGCTGAGGAAACGAATCCACACCGACCACATGGAGTTCGACGCCATGGGCGGCGGTGCGAGCCGGACGTCCCGCCTGCCGGGGCCGCGCTCCATGCGAAAGGTCTCGTCCTCCGGCGGCCTCAATGGAACGCCCCTCACGGGGCAGTACCTCGAGGACGTCGGGGGCGATCCGCCGTACACGCTCATCTATCCGTGCACCACCGGCCGGACCGGTGCGGGCCTGGTGAAGTGGACGTTTCTGTAGATCAGGCCAATGAATCGCGCGCCACAGGCAGGAGCCAAGGGACCATGAGCCAGATCGACGCGGTGAAAGCCAAACTGCCCGCCAACTACTTCAGTCATCTCACGGCCCACGTGAGCTACGTGAGGCTGCTCGATACGCCGGGTGTCTGGGGGCAGAACTTCAACGACACCATCATGCAGGACGCCAGGTCGAGAACGAAGCAGTTCCGGAAGGCGGTCGAAGGGATCATCCAGAGAACGCAGTATCGCTGCGACGTGGCGTCGCTCAATAGCCCGGACGCCGACTGGGGCAAGTTCATCCTCGGCGCCATGGACATGGCGTTGCAGGACGGCGCGCAGAACCACACCATCCAGTTCAGGTTCCTGTTCGGCCAGACGCCCCTGGTCATCAAGGACGGCCCGCATCCGAACCTGGTCAATTTCAAAGGCCAGCTCGTGCGCTTCGTCAGAGAACGGCAGTTTGCCTGGAGGGCGATCCCGGATATCTGGGTCGCGACGTTCGCCAGGCTCCAGTCGGGGCTGATCGAGGGCGCCCGGACGGCGTTCTGGGAGGCGCTGCCCACCGGCGTGAGCGCGCGGTTCGGTGGCGCGGAGGACGGCGACGGGTCAAAGATGACCTGGAACCACGCGAAGATCATCGCGGCAGACGGCGTGGAGGCGCTGGTCGGTGGCCACAATCTCAACATGGACCTGTTCACGAGCTATCCCCCGGTCCATGACGTCTCGGTCGCGGTGCACGGCGAGGCCGCGTACGGCGCGCAGTCGTACCTGAACCTCATGTGGGCGTGCAAATCAGAGATGCTGTTGAAAGAGCATCTGGTGAACGCGGCCTTCACGACGGTCAACGACGATAACGCCACGTCGCCTCGCAAGCCCACGGATCCTCTGGAGGAACAGGAGGCCAAGGACCGGATGCGGGGCTATCATCGTCATGACACCGTGGCGCAACCGCCCTACGTGAAGCCCTCCAGGTCCGGCGCCGCGAGCGCGATGCCGGCGATCAGCAACGACGATCGGCAGACCCTGGTGGACATCGCCGAAGACAGCCCGTTCAAGGAGAAGCGGCTCGATCCCAAGGCCGATCTGCAGGACTACAAGACGGCGACCAGGATCTTGTCGATCGGCAAGTACTTCAAGGGCGCCGCGGGATCGGATTTCGAGAGTGGGTCCGAGACCATGAAAGAGCAGCTGATCAAGGGGGCGAGCCGGATCCTCCGGCTCTCGCAGATGGACCTGGTCAGCGCGTGGAAGCGGCAATGGCGATCGCACAAGGTGTGTCACTGGATCCTGGACGCCTTGCGCCAGCGCAGGGACCTCATCATCCAGGTCGTGGTGTCACCGCTGGACGCGGGCGCCGGCGCGGACGGCGATCAGTATTCGTTTGGCTCGGGCGCCGCGCGCACCTACGAGCTGATGGAATATTACATGACGCACGACCTTCACGATAAGCAGTTTGATGATCATGACCAGCGCCTGGAGGCGATGAAGAGATTGCATATCGCGCCGTTCTATTTTACCGATCAGGGGCTCCCCGCGAATTCGACCGAAGGCGTGAACTACAAGTGGCCCGCGCCCACGCCGCAGGGCCAGACCGCGCCCGCGAAGCAGCCGCAGACGTGGAGCTTGCGCCAGCCATCGCTGGCCGAGAAGCCGCCGAAGGACGGCGTGATCGGCAGCGCGTTCAATGCCGTCCTGAAGGCGGGCGGCGTCAAGGGCAAGAAGGTGGACTCGGCGCCTGGCAATCACGCCAAGCTCATGATCGTCGACGATCAGGCGTACGTGGTGGGATCGGACAACCTCTATCCGGGATTTCTTTCGGAGTTCAACTACCTGATCGAAGGCGCGGACGTCGTGAACGAGCTGATCGGGTCGTACTGGAGGCCGCTGTGGCGATACTCCGGCGCACACTGCGTGAACCCCCACTGCCGGGGCGGCTGCCAGGCGCTGCACGTGTGACGCGCGCCCGGCGGCGCGTGGCGCCGGGGCCGCGCGTCAGGCCAGCGCGCAGGCGACCAGGCCGCGGGTGAACCGCTCGGGCAGCGGCGCCTCGGCGACCACGCGCTCGCCGCCGAGCGGCAGCGCGATCGCGGCGGCGTGGAGGAAGAAGCCGTCGAGGCCGTGGAGCGCCGCGCCGCCGTAGAGCGTATCGCCGGTGATCGGCGCGCCGGCGTGCGCCAGGTGGGCGCGGACCTGGTGCATGCGGCCGGTCTGCGCGACGCAGCGGACCAGCGCGTGATCCGGCGAGGTCCGCTCGAGCTCGATCTCGGTGTAGGCGGCGAGCCCGTCGGTGGCGTCGACCGCGACCCGCTTGCCGCGCTGGGCGAGCGGCGCGTCGCACTCGCGGACCACGGGGTGGCCATCGGTGATCGCGAGGTACTGCTTGGAGACCTGGCCGGCGCCGAACGCCTCGCGCAGCGCGTGGTAGGTCTCCAGGGTGCGGGCGACGACGAGCGCGCCCGACGTGCCGATGTCGAGCCGGTGCACGAGGCCACCGTCGCGCGGGTCGTCGCCGATCGCGGCGCACTCGGGGTAGCGAAACGCGATCGCGTTGGCGATCGTGCCGAGCTCGCCGGCGCGCAGCGGCTGCGACGGGATGCCGGCCGGCTTGGCGACCACGACCAGCTCGCTGCGCTCGATCAGGATCGTGAGCGCGACGTCGGGATCGGGGCGGGGCCTGAGCGCCTCGCCCGACACCGGCTCGCGCGCGAGCTCCACGGTATCGCCGACCGTGACGCGGTCGCCCTTGCGGGCCTTCTTGCCATTGACCCGGACGTGGCCGTCGTCGAACAGCTCGGCGAGCTGGCGGCGGCCGGCGTCGGGGAAGAATCGCGCGAGTGCCTTGTCGGCGCGGTCGGCGACGTCGATCGTGAGCTTCATACTGCCTCCATCAAGATCGCGGGCGCCGGCGCGCCGGGGCCAAGCTCGGTCTCGCCCGCGCCGATCACCACCAGCGCGTTGCAGCCGACCAGCGACGACTGCATGGCCGAGCCCTGCTTGACGTGCGGCGCGGCGATCAGCTGCTCGCCGTGGCGGACGACGTGGGCCCGCAGGTAGTGCGCGCGGCCGGCCTGCTTGCGGTAGCCGCCGGCGACGCGGACGACCGCCTGGGGCCGCTCGAGCACCCGGGCGCCCTGCATCGCGAGCAGCGCCGGGCGCAGGAATAGCTCGAACGCGACCACGGTGGAGACCGGGTTGCCGGGCAGGCCGAACACCGGCGCCGGACGCGCGCCCGGCCGCATGCCGAACGAGAACGGCTTGCCGGGCTTCATCGCCACCTTGTACAGCTCGAGCGCGATGCCCGCGGCCGCGAGCGCGGCGTGGACGTAGTCGCGGTCGCCGACCGAGACGCCGCCGGTGGTGATCACCACGTCGTAGTCCGCCGCCGCGGCGAGCCGGTCGGCCAGCGACGCCAGGTTATCGCGCGCGATGCCCAGCCGCGTCGCGATCCCGCCGGCCTCGGCGACCAGGCCCGCCAGCGCGTGGACCGAGGAGTCGACCAGCTGGCCCGGGCCCGGCGGCACCGCGACGTCGACCAGCTCGTCGCCGGTGGCGATCAGCGCCACGCGCGGCGCGCGCGCCACCGGCACCGACACCACGCCGAGCGCGGCGAGCAGGCCGAGATCCCAGCTCGCGAGCCGCGTGCCGGCGGTGATCACGGTGTCGCCGATCGCGACGTCCTCGCCGGTCGGCCGCACGTTGTCGCCGACCGGCGCGGCGGGCAACCGGACGCGATCGCCGTCGCGCGCCGCGTCCTCCTGGATCACCACGGTGTCGGAGCCCGGCGGCATCGGCGCGCCGGTGAAGATCCGCAGCGCGGCGCCGGGCGGCAGCGCCGGCACGTCGACCTGGCCCGCCGCGATCACGCCGGCGACCGGCAGCGTGGCCGGCAGCTCGGCCGAGCGCGCGGCGTAGCCATCCATCGCCGAGTTGTCGTAGCCCGGCAGCGGGCGGGTCGCGATGACATCGGCGGCGAGGATCCGACCGGCGGCCGCGTCGAGCGGCACGAGCTCGCGCGGGAGTCGCGGGACGCGGTCGATGACGGCGCGGGCAGCCTCGGCGACAGAGATCACGCGCGCATCTTACGTCGTCGCCGCCAGCTTGGCGCGGCGTTTGCTGCAGTGTCTTGGGTCCTCAGCCGACGCGTGGCTGGCAGCGCGGCCGAGTCGCTCCGTCCGCGGTCACCTGGTACGCTTCGAGCGAACTGCGGTGAGCACCGTGAGCACGACCAAGCCAAGTCCGAGGGCTCCGACGCCTGCGGATCTCGATACCCTGCCTGCCGGCATCGTCGGCGAGATCATCGAGGGCGTGCTCTACACGATGACCAAGCCGCGGGCGCGGCATCAGCGCACCACGACGCGGATCGGAGCTAGCGTCGGCGACCCGTTCGACGTGGGCGATGGCGGCCCCGGCGGGTGGTGGATCATCACCGAGCCGGGGATCGAGCTTGCCGACGAGACCAAGGAGATCTCGCCGGACGTGGCTGGCTGGCGCCGCGAGCGCATGCCCGCGCTTCCAGCCGACGAGCCGATCCGGGTGGTGCCCGACTGGGTTTGCGAGATTCTGTCGAAGACCACGCGGCGCCATGACCAGCTGGTCAAGATGCCCTACTACGCCAAGGTCGGCGTCGCCCATGCGTGGGTCGTAGACCTGGAGTCACGCGTGCTGACCGTTCAACGTCTGGAGTCAGGTGCGTGGCGGATCATCGGTACGTACAGCGAGGAAACCGAGGTGAAGATCGCGCCGTTCGAAGCGGTGCCGCTCAACGTCGCCAGCTGGTGGCCTCCGGCCGCGCAAGACGGCCCACCGTAGGTGCGCCGGGCGCGGGCTACAGCTCGAGGTGCAGGCGGAGCGAGCCGATGGCGACCGGCCCGCGATCGCGGTTATAGCCCGGATCGACGATCAGCTGCATGTCGCCGCTGATGAACACGCCGCGCGCGGCGCGCGCCGCGTAGTAGGTCTCGACGATCGCCTCGCGGCCGTAGCGCAGGCGGCCGTCGCCGAGCAGGAAGCCCTTGCCGCCGAGCGCGAGGTAGCGGCGGTGATCGGCGGCGAGCCCGCTGGTGACCGCGGCGAGGCCGAGCTTGTCACCCGGGCGGCTCCACGCCGTGCCGCGGAGGTCGCCGCCGAGCTCGAACGTGTTGTCGATCTCGGTGTAGGCGAACGACTCGTAGGCGCCGTCGCTCCACCCGGCGCGCACGAAGCCGCGGAGCTCGGCGGACAGCTCGTACTCGGCGTTGACCCCGGCGCCGAGCTTGACGCGGCCCACCGCGCGCGTCGCGGTGACATCGGGGAGGCCGGCCTCGCCGCGGTGGACCGCGGCGATCGCATCGGCGTAGCGGCCCATCCGCGCGTGGTTGGCAAACCCGAGCAGGCGCACGACACCCGGGTGACCGGCGACGTCGCCGCGCAGCTCGAGCTCGAGGTTGTCGCCGCGGGCGTGCGCGACGTCGGAGTCGTAGTCGATGCCGTTGGCGACCGTCGGCATCGCGAGCTCGCCCAGCCGCAGCGCCCACGCCGGGGCGGCGTATTCGACGATCGCGCCGAGCGTGTAGCCGCGGGTATCGGCGGCGTAGTCGTAGGCGCCGTTGTTGTCGATCGCCCAGTTCATGAACTGCAGGTGGCTGTCGCTGCCGATCGCGTTGACGTCGAACGCATCTGTGGTCGAGAGCTTGCCGGCGCGGATCTCGATCCGGCGCTCGGGCAGGGCGCGCAGCACGTGCAGCGGGTCGCGCGCGTGGGGCGTCCGCGTGTCGGACAAGGCGATCACCTGGTCGATGAACGCGCGGCCGAGGTAGGGCGCCGCGCCCAGCGTCGGGTTGCGCACGACGTCGAGGTTGCTGAACCCGGCGACGCCGAGCGCGTTCGAGAGCCCGCCGCCGGCGGCGGACTCGCCGGCGACGACGATCGCCGTGGTCGGCGTCAGCTCGTAGCCGGCGTACACGGTGGCGACCAGCGAGATCGCCGTGTGGTCGTCGTCGCGCAGGCTGTTGTCGCCGGTGTACGGCGCGTGAAACCCGGGCTGGGCCTGGCCGATCACGTTGGCCTGACCCGAGAGCCACCACGCGGCGTCGGGGTGCGGCACGACGTAGTCGTCGGCGTGGGCGACCAGCGGCAGCGCGCACACCAGCGTCGCCACGATCCTTGGAATGGTACTTCTGCGCATGTCTAGAGCGGCGGACTATGGTACCCGCAACGCGACGCGCGCGTGCCGGCCCTGTGTCGTCAGTGCAGCTGAGCGATCATCAGGTGCGCCACGGTGAAGTAGATGAACAGCCCCGAGGCGTCGACCAGCGTCGTGATCAGGGGGGCCGAGACCACCGTCGGGTCGATGCCGAACCGCTGCGCGGCCAACGGGATCGCCGCGCCGACCGCGTTGGCCCAGGTGCAGACCACGAGGATCGTCACCGCGACGCAGATCGCCAGATCGTAGTGGACCCCCCAGAGCAGGGCCCGGCCGAACGCGATCGTGCCGAGCAGCACGCCGAGCAAGAGACCGGCGGAGACCTCGCGGCGGATCACCCGCAGCACGTCGCGCACCCGGACCTCGCCGAGCGCCAGGGCCCGGATGATGGTCGACACGGTCTGCGAGCCCGCGTTGCCGCCGGTGCCGATCAGGAGCGGCACGAAGAACGACAGCGCGACGACCTTGGCCAGCTCGTCCTCGAAGTAGCGCAGCACGGTGCCGGTGGCGGTCTCGGCGACGAACAGCAGGATGAGCCAGGTCAGCCGGCTACGCACCGTGCGGGTCAACGGCGTCAGGAAGTAGGGCGCGCGGCCGGCGAGCTTGCCCGACACGCCGCCCTGGTTGAGGATGCCGGTGCCGACCGCGTCGAGCGCCGCGCCGAGCAGATCGTCGACCCGCACCGCGCCGACCAGATCGCCGCGGCGGTCGATCACCGGCAGCGACAGGAAGTCGTGGGTATTGATGATGTCGGCGGCGTCGCCGCGCGCGGTATCCTCGGAGATCGCGATCGGATCGGGCGTCATGACCTGGGCGAGCGGGGTCTGGCGATCGGTGGTCGCGAGCAGCCGGAGCGGCGCCACGCCGACCAGCTTGCGCCCATCGCAGATGTAGCAGTTGACCGCGACCTCGATCTCGTCGGCCTCGGCGCGCAGGAGGTCCATGGCGTCGCCCACGGTGCGTGGCGCGCCGCCGGCCGTGCGCTCGCAGCGCCAGATCTTGGGGGTCATGAGCCGGCCGACCGCCGACTCCGGATAGGCGAGCAGGCGATCGATCGTCGCCTTGTCTTCCGGGGTGTACGCGTGCTCGATCCGCGAACGGTCTTCGGGCGGCAGCGCGCCGAGGATCGCGACCTCGTGGTCGGTCGGGAGGAACTCCAGCAGGTGACAGGTGCGCGAGGCGGCGACCTGCGCGAGCAGCTGCGCGGCGACCACCGGGTGGGCGGCCCGCAACATCGCGGCGCCGCGGCGGTCGTCGATCGCGTCGAGGATCTGGCGGGCCTCCTCGGCCGGCCGGCGCGACAGATCGCGGCCGAGGTCGGCGGGCCGGACCTGCTTCAACGCGGCCTTGAGCGCGCCGGCGTCGCCCCGCAGCGCGTGATCGATCGCGGTCAGGTCGGGGATCGGGACGGCGCTACGGACCGCCTCGTCAGCCTCGGGAGCTCCACTCATGCCGCGAACATCGCCGATCCGCGCCGGATCGCCAATCGGGCGGCCATTAGATCGCGATGACGGGCGCGCTCGCCGCGCATCCTCGACCTTCTACGCGACAGCGGGCTCGCCCCGCGCGTTCCGCACGCCGCGTTTCGCAAGGCCGGCCTCGACGGACCGCACGGCGGTCAGCCGTCGACCGGGATCGCTGTGATCCAGGTGCCAGCTCGACCCATTCTCGCTCCCGCGTTCGAGAAGTACGCGACACCCGAGGAGGTTTCGCGACGGTTCCTCACGCGCGTTGCGAAGAACCTGGAAGGGTGACTTCGGTGACATCGGATGTGCCCCGTGTGACAATCAGCAAGGGGGCCGCGCCTCGCGGAGAACGCATGCCGAACGACGACGGGATAGCAGGTCCACGACCGAGGTATGGCCACCAGAACGGCAAGCCCGCGGAGACGGGTGAGAAACGCCCGGAGCTGGAGCCCACCAAGCGGACGCTCTTCGAAACGCTGTACGGGCGCCTGCCATTCGGCGACGCGACGACACCCGCTCCTGCCCCCGTTCAGAAACGCCCAGCGGCTGACGCCGACAAGCCCGTCGCGCCGAGCGAAGCGAGCCCGGCGCCGACCGCCGCAGCGGCACAGGCCAAGACCGCTGCCGCAGGCCACCCCGCCGCGCCGAGCGAAGCGAGCGCAGACCGTGGGCTGTTTCGTCGCAGCTACGGGCCGGAGGTGTCGTTCCCCGCACCGGCCCGGGTCGGAGCGGTGGGACTGCGTGTGTTCGGCAAACCCGACCTCAACGCCAAGGCCACAAGCTGGCTGGACGCCGGCACCGTTGTCACAGTGCTGGCGCGTGAGCACACTTGGCTGCACATCGACCACCAGGGGGCTCGCGGATACGCGATCTATACGTACGTTGAGTTGATAAGGAGCTCGGCTTCATCGTCGCCAACGCCACACGCAGCGGCTGACGCCGACCTGCCCGCCGTGCCGAACGAAGCGAGCCCAGCGGGCGACGCTGGGGGGCGTCGTCACGACGACGCGCCGGTTCAGGCGCGCACCGACGCGGACGCCCTGCCCGGCACAGCGAGCGAGGTGGGCGTTCACGCGGCGGCGGCGCAGGGGATCTCCACGCCGTCGTCGCGTCTGCCGCACAGCGACGCCATCCAGCGTTCGTTCGGGTCGCACGACATCTCGTCGGTCCAGGCGCACACCGGCCCAGAGGCTGCCGCTTCTGCACGCGCGATGAATGCC
>Ga0302321_100001323_pt1 | contig 21176 bp, 18 predicted proteins | sample Fen_T0_1_FD_202505 | JGI IMG/M metagenome (GOLD analysis project Ga0302321, IMG submission 202505) | Peat permafrost microbial communities from Stordalen Mire near Abisko, Sweden - Fen_T0_1 | ecosystem: Environmental > Terrestrial > Soil > Wetlands > Permafrost | place: Sweden: Abisko...
CTTGAGCCGGTTGTTCCGGTTGATGACGCGGCGGTACAGGTCGTTCAGGTCGCTGGTGGCGAACCGGCCGCCGTCCAGCTGCACCATCGGCCGCAGGTCCGGCGGGATGACCGGGACGCAGTCCAGAACCATCCCGTTCGGGGAGTTGCGGGTCGTCAGGAACGCCGACACGACCTTGAGGCGCTTCAGCGCCCGGGTCTTGCGCTGCCCCTTGCCGGTGGCGATGGTCTCCCGCAGGCTGGCGGCCTCGGCCTCGAGGTCGAAGGACTGGCAGCGCTTCTGGATCGCCGCGGCGCCCATCCCTCCCTCGAAGTACATGCCGAACCGGTCCCGCATCTCGCGGTAGAGGATCTCGTCACCCTCGAGGTCCTGGACCTTGAGGTTCTTGAACCGGTCCCAGACCTGCTGCAGCCGGTCCAGGTCGGCGTCCGAGCGCTTGCGCAGCTGCGCCATCTCGCGCTCGGCCGACTCCTTGACCTTGCGGCGGACGTCGCCCTTGGCCCCCTCGGCCTCGAGCTCGGCCAGGTCGGACTCCAGCCGCTTGGCGCGGGCGTCGATGTCCGAGTCACGCCGGTTGGTGATCTCGTTCTTCTCCACGTCGATCTGCGCCTCGAGCGACGGCAGGTCGCGGTGGCGCGCCTCGTCGTCGACCCAGGTGATCATGTACGCGGCGAAGTAGATGACCTTCTCGAGGTCCTTCGGGGCGAGGTCGAGCAGGTACCCGAGCCGGCTCGGCACACCCTTGAAGTACCAGATGTGCGTGACCGGCGCGGCCAGCTCGATGTGGCCCATCCGCTCGCGCCGCACCTTGGCACGGGTGACCTCGACGCCGCAGCGCTCGCAGATGATGCCCTTGAAGCGCACGCGCTTGTACTTGCCGCAGTAGCACTCCCAGTCCCGGGTCGGACCGAAGATCTTCTCGCAGAAGAGCCCGTCCTTCTCCGGCTTGAGGGTGCGGTAGTTGATGGTTTCCGGCTTCTTCACCTCGCCGTGCGACCACTGACGGATGTCGTCGGCGGTGGCGAGGCCGATACGCAGCTCGTCGAAGAAGTTGACGTCCAGCAAGACGCTGCCTGCTTTCTACTGATGGTGCTGACTAATCGACAGACTTCGCTTCCGGTGGGACGAGGCGGTCAGACCTCGTCGACGGAGAGCGCACCCTCGTTCGGACGACGCGACAGGTCGATCCCGAGCTCCTCGGCGGCACGGAAGACGTCCTCGTCGGTCTCCCGCATCTCGATCGCCATGCCGTCGCTGGAGAGGACCTCCACGTTCAGGCACAGGGACTGCATCTCCTTGATGAGCACCTTGAAGGACTCGGGGATGCCCGGCTCCGGGATGTTCTCGCCCTTGACGATGGCCTCGTAGACCTTCACCCGGCCGAGGACGTCGTCCGACTTGATCGTCAGCAGTTCCTGGAGCGCGTAGGAGGCGCCGTAGGCCTCGAGGGCCCACACCTCCATCTCGCCGAAACGCTGACCGCCGAACTGCGCCTTACCACCCAGCGGCTGCTGCGTGATCATCGAGTACGGGCCGGTCGACCGGGCGTGGATCTTGTCGTCGACCAGGTGGTGGAGCTTCAGGATGTACATGTAGCCGACCGAGATCGGCATCGGGAACGGCTCGCCGGTGCGACCGTCGAACAGCATCGCCTTGCCGGTGCCGTCGACCAGCCGGACGCCGTCCCGCGTCTTGCGGGTCGAGTCGAGCAGGCCGATGATCTCCGTCTCGCGGACGCCGTCGAAGACCGGGGAACCCACGCGGGTGCCGGGCTCGGCGGAGCGGTTGTGCTCCGGGATGAGCGAGGCCCACTCGGGCTCGCCCTCGACGTCCCAGCCGCGGGAGGCGATCCAGCCCAGGTGCAGCTCGAGCACCTGGCCGACGTTCATCCGGCTCGGCACGCCGAGCGGGTTGAGGACGACGTCCACCGCGGTGCCGTCCTCCAGGAACGGCATGTCCTCGACGGGCAGGATCTTGGCGATGACACCCTTGTTGCCGTGCCGGCCGGCGAGCTTGTCGCCGTCGGTGATCTTCCGCTTCTGGGCGACGTAGACCCGGACCAGCTGGTTGACGCCGGGCGGGAGCTCGTCGCCCTCCTCGCGGTCGAAGACCTTGACGCCGATGACCGTGCCGGACTCACCGTGCGGGACCTTCAGCGAGGTGTCGCGCACCTCGCGGGCCTTCTCGCCGAAGATCGCGCGGAGCAGGCGCTCCTCGGGCGTGAGCTCGGTCTCGCCCTTGGGGGTCACCTTGCCGACGAGGATGTCGCCGGGGACGACCTCGGCGCCGATCCGGATGATGCCGCGCTCGTCGAGGTCGGCGAGGACGTCCTCCGCGACGTTCGGGATGTCGCGGGTGATCTCCTCCGGGCCGAGCTTGGTGTCGCGGGCGTCGACCTCGTGCTCCTCGATGTGGATCGAGGAGAGGACGTCGTCCTGCACCAGGCGCTGCGAGAGGATGATCGCGTCCTCGTAGTTGTGGCCCTCCCACGACATGAACGCGACCAGCAGGTTCTTGCCGAGCGCCATCTCGCCACGGTCCGTGGAGGGACCGTCGGCGATGACGGAGCCGACCTCGACCCGGTCGCCCTCGTCGATCAGCACGCGCTGGTTGTACGAGGTGCCCTGGTTGGAGCGCCGGAACTTCGCGACCCGGTACGTCGTGTGGGTGCCGTCGTCGTTCATCACGCTGACGGCGTCGGCCGACACCTCGGTGACGACGCCGGCCTTCTCGGCGATGACGACGTCCCCGGCGTCCACGGCGGCGCGGAACTCCATGCCGGTGCCCACGAGCGGGGCCTCGGCCATCACGAGCGGCACGGCCTGCCGCTGCATGTTCGAGCCCATCAGGGCGCGGTTGGCGTCGTCGTGCTCCAGGAACGGGATCATCGCGGTGGCGACGGAGACCATCTGGCGCGCGGCGACGTCCATGTAGGTGATCTCTTCACCCGGGACGAGGTCCATCTCGCCGTCCTTGCCACGGACCAGGACGCGGTCCTCGGCGAAGCTGCCGTCCGGATTGAGGACGGCGTTCGCCTGGGCGATGATCTGCACGTCCTCCTCGTCGGCGGTGAGGTACTGGATGTCATCGGTGACGGTGCTGTCGACGACGATCCGGTACGGCGTCTCGACGAAGCCGAACGGGTTGATCCGGGCGTAGCTCGACAGCGAGCCGATGAGGCCGATGTTCGGGCCTTCCGGCGTTTCGATCGGGCACATCCGGCCGTAGTGCGACGTGTGGACGTCGCGGACCTCCATGCCGGCCCGTTCGCGGGACAGACCGCCGGGGCCGAGCGCGGACAGCCGGCGCTTGTGGGTCAGACCGGCCAGCGGGTTGGTCTGGTCCATGAACTGCGACAGCTGGCTGGTGCCGAAGAACTCGCGGATCGACGCCGTCACCGGACGCACGTTGATCAGCGTCTGCGGCGTGATCGCCTCGACGTCCTGGGTGGTCATCCGCTCGCGGACGACGCGCTCCATCCGGCTCAGGCCCGTGCGGACCTGGTTCTGGATCAGCTCGCCGACCGTGCGCAGGCGCCGGTTGCCGAAGTGGTCGATGTCGTCGACCTCGACCCGGACGGCGATGGCCTCCCCGCTCTTGGTGCCGGGCATCGTCGCGCTGCCGGCGTGCAGGCCGACCAGGAAGCGGATGGTGGCGACGATGTCGTCGGTGGTGAGGGTGCCGGACTCGAGCGGCAGCTCCAGGCCCAGCTTCTTGTTGATCTTGTAACGGCCGACCTTCGCGAGGTCGTAACGCTTCGGGTTGAAGTACAGGTTGTCGAGCAGCGTCTGCGCGGCCTCGCGGGTCGGCGGCTCGCCCGGGCGCAGCTTGCGGTAGATGTCGAGCAGGGCCTCGTCCGTACCGGCCGTGTGGTCCTTCTCGAGGGTGGCGCGCATCGACTCGATGTCGCCGAACTCCTCGAGGATCCGCGCCTCCGTCCAGCCGAGGGCCTTGAGCAGCACGGTGACCGACTGCTTGCGCTTGCGGTCGACGCGGACGCCGACCATGTCGCGCTTGTCGATCTCGAACTCCAGCCAGGCCCCGCGGGACGGGATGATCTTGGCGGTGTAGATGTCCTTGTCGGACGTCTTGTCGGCGATGCGCTCGAAGTAGACGCCCGGCGAGCGGACGAGCTGCGAGACGACGACACGCTCGGTGCCGTTGATCACGAAGGTGCCGCGGTCGGTCATGAGCGGGAAATCGCCCATGAAGACCGTCTGGCTCTTGATCTCACCGGTGGTGGTGTTCATGAACTCGGCCGTCACGAAGAGCGGGGCCGAGTAGGTCATGTCACGCTCCTTGCACTCGTCGATCGAGTACTTGGGAGGCTCGAACCGGTGGTCCCGGAAGGACAGCGACATCGATCCCGAGAAGTCCTCGATCGGGGAGATCTCCTCGAAGATCTCCTCCAGACCGGAGGTCGTCGGGACGCTCTGCCTGCTGTCCTCGAGAGCGGCGGCCACTCGGGCCTGCCACTTGGCGTTACCGAGGAGCCAGTCGAAGCTCTCGGTCTGCAACGCCAGGAGGTTCGGGACCTCCAGTGGCTCACGAATCTTGCCGAAAGAGATACGGCCGGAGGCCGTGCGGTTGGTGGAACCAGAAGCGGACGCTGTGCGCGAGGCGGCCAAGAGGGGTCCTTCCACGGGCCTGGCGGGCGTTACGTGCGCACACCGCGCGACCCGTGGATTGATCCACGGGACAGAGCACAGGCAGGCGCAAAGCGCAAGGCTACCCGCCGAACGCAGATAAGTCCAATGCAGATCAAGGCCTCGAAACCCGGGACCGCCGCGCCGCGGTCTCACCGAGCCGTCCGGAGCATCCTCCAGGCCTTGCTTGGACACGTCGAGAATGACTCGCCGTGCGCCACTCGTCAAGAGTTCGACACGCTCCGACCGTCCCAGCGGTACGCAGAGCAGTCGGAAGCGGCTGATGTCACACCATGTCGATGACGCAGCGCAGTCGGTCCGCCCTGAGCGTAACCATCGGTAGTCGGTGGCGGCAAAACGCCCGAAGGGGCCGAACCCGCCCTCCGGCCGGAATCCGGTCGGAGGGGCGTGTCGGCCCCTTCGAGAGGTGACTACTTGACGGAGACGGTGGCGCCGGCGCCCTCGAGGGCAGCCTTGGCCTTCTCCGCGGCCTCCTTGTTGACCTTCTCCAGGACGGCCTTGGGGGCGCCGTCCACCAGGTCCTTGGCCTCCTTGAGGCCCAGCGAGGTGAGCGTGCGCACCTCCTTGATGACCTGGATCTTCTTCTCGCCGGCGGCCTCGAGGACGACGTCGAACTCGTCCTTCTCCTCCTCGGCCTCGGCCGGGGCGGCCGGGCCCGCGGGGCCCGCCGCGACGGCGACGGGGGCGGCCGCGGTGACCTCGAACTTGTCCTCGAACTTCTTGACGAACTCGGACAGCTCGATGAGCGTCATCTCCGAGAACTGGTCGAGCAGCTCGTCGGCGGACATCTTCGCCATGGTGGCGTCTTCCTTCCGTGTCGTTCACGCGGATCATTCGGGCAGATCGATCGCGACGCCCGACCGCATGGGGATGAGCGGGCGGGTTCAGCCCTCGGCAGCAGGGACGGGCTCGGCCTCGGCGGGGGCGACCGGTTCGGCGGACCCCTCCGCGACCTTCTGCCGAAGGGCGTCGATCGTGCGCGCCGCCTGCGACAGCGGAGCGGCGAACAGGTAGGCGACCTTGGTCAGGTTCGCCTTCATCGCGCCGGCCAGCTTGGCCAGCAGCACCTCGCGCGGCTCCAGGTCGGCGAGCTTTCGGACGTCGTCCGCGGACAGCGACTTGCCGTCCAGGACTCCGCCCTTGATCACGAGTGCGGGGTTGAGCCTGGCGAAGTCGCGCAGACCCTTGGCGGCCTCCACCGGGTCCCCGGTGACGAACGCGATCGCGGTGGGACCGTTGAGGTCCGCGTCGAGGACGGTGATGCCTGCGTCCTTGGCGGCGATCGAGGTCAACGTGTTCTTCACCACGGCGTAGGTGGCGTTCGCGGCGATGCTCTTGCGGAGCGTCGTCAGCTGCGCCACGGTGAGCCCGCGGTACTCGGTCAGCACGGCGGCGTTGGATGCACGGAAGCGCTCCGTGATCTCGGCAACTGCCGCCTGCTTGTCCGGCCTCGCCATGGCCCTCCTTCCTCCGGTGGTGCCGGTTCGGCGGAGGGCGCCAGACGTACGAAGAGCCCCGGCGCAGGCGCACGGGGCGTCACCGGCCCGTGGATCAGGGCCGACCACTCGACCGGTAGCGTCACGCCGCCTGTCGTCCGTTCACCTACGCAGGTCGCTCGCACGTCGTGCGGAGCCTTCGCCCGCTACGAGAGCGGGGACCGGCGGTCTTGGGCAGCTCCCAGGATAGGCCGTCCGGGGGCGGTGCTCCAAATCGCCGTCGCGCGGTGTCCCGCGGGCGCTCAGGACGGCGGGGCCGCGACGTCGTCCGGGCTCGGCGCCGCGACGGTCACGCCGCCCCAGGTGGAGTAGGTCTGGGTCGTGACGAGGCCGCTGGCCGGGGCCACCGTGGTGACGGTCCGTGGCAGGTCGTCGGCGCCCATCGTGACGGTGAGGTCGTAGTGCATCTGGCCCAGCCGCTCCGTCACCGCCGGCCGATCGGCGGCGGCGACCCGGTCCAGGCGGACCTGCGCCGAGGCGGCCGCCGGTCCGAGGGTGAGCGTGTAGGTGCGCACGCCCTCCCCCGCCACGGTGTCGACGTCCCCTCCCGTGAGCACCGCGCCGAGCCGCCAGGAGGCCAGCTCGGTGGGGAGGTCCACCGCGTAGACGGCGGACGCCCAGACCTTGTTCGACGCCAGGTCCTCGAAGCGGGTGCGCTGCCAGTGGCGCCCCTCGGCGTCGACGTCGACGGACAGGTAGGGGACGCCGCCGGCCACCACCAGGGTCTGGTCCGGCCGACCGGGGATCGTCACCTGCGACGCGCTGTTCTGGCCGGCGCCCACCAGCTGCACGGAACGGCGGCTGACCAGCGGCGTTCCCTGCGCCGTCGTGGTGATCAGGACCGAGCCGCGGGAGCGGACGGCGGTGAGGACGGCGGCGCTCAGCTCCCCCGGTGTCGCGTACCGGGGCAGGGCCGACCCGGCGGCCGACGAGGACGCCGAGCCGGTCGCCGCGGTCGCGGCGCCCGCCCTGGTCGAGCTGGTCGAGCTGGGCGCGCCCGCAGGCGAGTCCGGGTTCGCGCCGCCCGCGGTGACCGGGCCTGCCGGCCTCGGGTCGGCGCCCGCCCCGCAGCCGACCAGGAGCAGCAGGAGCGCCAGGAGCACCGGGACGCCGGCCACGCCCCGACCGCGGCGGAGCCGTGAAGCGGTACGCATCCCCCCGGAACCCCCTCCGTCGTCCGACTCGCAGCCTAGCCGACGGCTCCGGAGCGTGACGGCCTCGGGGTCGGCAGGGGTCGGCAGGATCAGCCCGCCGGCAGGGTCGCGACGTCCGAGGCCGGCGGCGCCGCGATGGTCACCGGCGCCCCCCACTTGCTGTACGTGACCGTCGTCGTGGCCGGCTTCCCCTTGGTCGTCGTCACGACGACGACGCGGCGCGGCAGCCAGTCACCGTCCACGGCGTACGTCGACACCGACGTCGCGCCGGCCAGTTCGGGGGCGAGCACGGACCGCAGGTCGGCCGGCAGCGCGGCCACCAGCTGCTTCGACGACATCTTGACGGTGTACGTGACCGTCGGCACCCCGCCCACCGCCGGCCCGGCGCGGCCGCTCACCCGGACGCCGCGCAGTGCCGCCGCCGCCGGAGCCAGGTTCGTCTGCTGACGGAGGTTGGCCAGCAGGGACGCACCGGCCCCGCCGGCCTTCTCGTCGAGGCGGACCCACGTCCGCCCGCCGACCTTCTGGCCCGCGTCGAGGTAGGCGGTGGGGCCGAGCAGCAGGAAACGGATGCGCTTGCCCTGGTTGGTCATCGTGAGCGACATCGCCAGGGTGCTGCCGTAGCGGATCAGGCCCTGCGCCCGGAGGCCGCCGTCCCCGGTCATCGAGATCGCGACGGTCTGCTTGGCGAGGCCGGCGTTGCGGACGTTGGTGAAGAACTCGGCGGCGTCCAGGGTGCGTGCCGTGACGGCGCTGGTGCCGCCGTCGCCACCGACGACGGCGCCGCCCTGGCCGGCCGCGGGACTGGGCCCGGACGCGCCGGCGACGCTCGGCGCGACGGCGCCGCCCCCGGCGGCGCCGGACGAGCCGCCGTCGGCCGCGGCGGACGACGTCCCGGCGGCGTCGCCCGGGGCCTGCGCCGTCCCCGCGGAGGTCGACAGCGGGGAGGAGGCACAGCCGGCGAGCAACGCCGTGACCAGGACCGGAGCAAGGACTCTCAGACGCACGCCCAGCACGCTAGCCGCTCCGCCCGCAGGTCGGACGTCAAACGACGGGGCCCGCCCCCGACGGATCGGTGGGCGGGCCCGACGAGCGCAGGACCGAGGGGATCAGGCCTCGGCGTCCTCCGCCTCCAGGTTGCGCGTGCGGTTGACGTCCACCGGGATGCCCGGGCCCATCGACGTGGCGATGGTGCCCTTCTGCAGGTACCGGCCCTTGGCGGCGGACGGCTTGAGCCGCAGCACCTCGTCAAGGGCGGCGGCGTAGTTCTGGACCAGCGAGCCCTCGCTGAACGAGGTCTTGCCGATGATGAAGTGCAGGTTCGCGTGCTTGTCGGTGCGGAACTCGATCTTCCCGCCCTTGATCTCCTCGACGGCCTTGGCGACGTCCATGGTGACCGTGCCGGTCTTCGGGTTGGGCATCAGGCCGCGAGGGCCGAGGATCTTGCCCAGCCGGCCCACCTTACCCATCAGGTCGGGGGTGGCGACGACGGCGTCGAAGTCCAGCCAGCCGCCCTGGATCCGCTCGATGAGGTCGTCCGAGCCGACGTGGTCGGCGCCGGCGGCCTCGGCCTGCGCGGCGCGGTCACCGTTGGCGAAGACCAGGACCCGGGCGGTCTTGCCGGTGCCGTGCGGCAGGTTGACGGTGCCACGCACCATCTGATCCGCCTTGCGGGGGTCGACCCCGAGGCGGAAGGCGACCTCGACGGTCGCGTCGTACTTGGTCGTCGACGTCTCCTTGGCGAGACGGACGGCGGACAGCGGCGAGTACAGGTGGTCGTAGTCCACCTTCTCCGCGGCTGCGCGGTAGGCCTTGCTGCGCTTCACGGTGCTTCTCCCTGGTTTCGGGGTCGTGGTCGTCGGGCCGCGCTCGGCCCTGCCACTGGTGGATCGAGGGCGTCTCAGCCCTCGACGGTGATACCCATCGAGCGGGCGGTGCCGGCAATGATCTTGCTGGCCTGGTCCAGGTCGTTGGCGTTGAGGTCCTGGAGCTTCGCCTCGGCGATCTCCCGGACCTGGGCCGACGTGAGCCGCCCGACCTTGGTCTTGTGCGGCTCGCCGGAACCCTTGGGCACGCCGGCGGCCTTCTTGATGAGCTCCGCGGCCGGCGGGGTCTTGGTGATGAAGGTGAAGGAACGGTCCTCGTAGACCGTGATCTCCACCGGGACCACGCTGCCGCGCTGCGCCTCGGTCTGGGCGTTGTACGCCTTGCAGAACTCCATGATGTTGACGCCGTGCTGGCCCAGCGCGGGGCCGATCGGCGGCGCCGGGGTGGCCTGGCCGGCCTTGATCTGCAGCTTGATCAGAGCTGAGACCTTCTTCTTGGGGGGCATGTCCGGGTCCTTAACTGTCTTCTCGGGCCGTCGTTGCCGGACGGTCCTTGTGAGTCCTCCAGGGCCGGTGCCGACCGCGGGACGTCAGCGCCGTCAGAGCTTGGAGACGTCGCTGAAGCTGAGCTCGACCGGGGTCTCCCGGCCGAAGATGGAGACCAGCACCTTGAGCTTCTGGGCGTCGGCGTTGATCTCGGAGATGGTCGCCGGGAGGGTCTCGAAGGGGCCCTCCATGACGGTCACGGTCTCGCCGACCTCGAAGTCGACGACCTTGACCTCCTGCTTGGTCGGCTTGGTGCCGCCCTCGACCGGCTGCAGCGTCGGCGCCAGCATCGAGAACACCTCGTCGAGGCTGAGCGGGACCGGCTGGTGGGTGTGGCCCACGAACCCGGTGACGCCCGGGGTGTGCCGGACGGCGCCCCACGACTCGTCGGTGAGGTCCATCCGGACGAGCACGTACCCGGGGATCCGGACCCGCCGGACCAGCTTGCGCTGGCCGTTCTTGATCTCGGTGACCTCTTCCATCGGGACCTCGACCTGGAAGATGTAGTCCTCCATGTTGAGGCTGGTGATCCGGTTCTCGAGGTTCGCCTTGACCCGGTTCTCGTAGCCAGCGTAGGAGTGGATCACGTACCAGTCGCCGGGGGCCCGGCGCAGCTGCGCCTTGAACTCGGCGACCGGGTCGACGACGGGCTCGTCGTCGTCCACCGCGTCGAGCCCGGCCGTGCCGGACTCGGGGTCGGACGCCGCGGCGAGGGCGGCGGCCAGCTCGACCGCGTCCGCGTCCTCGTCGGTGTCCTCGTCGTCGCTGCCCGCGTCGTCGCTGCCCGCGTCGTCGGTGTCCGCGTCGGTGTCGAGCTCGTCGGTCCCGGCGTCGGCCGGCACGTCGGCGTCGGCCTCGTCATCGGGGTCCTCGACGTCCTCGAAGCCCTCCAGCGGGGGGACGGCGGGGGCGTCGGCTTCCTGCTCGTCGTCCTCCTCGACACCCCAGGCCGCGGCGTCCACCTGGTCGGCGCCGTCCGCCCACGGCGCGGCGTCGCCGGTGGGCGCCTCGTCGAGGTCGGTGGCGGGGTTCGGGGTCTGCTCGGACACGCTCTGGGCCTACTTCCTGTGGATGTCCTCGTTCGAAGCTGCCGTACGGATCGGGATCAGCCGCCGAACGCCCACAGCACGAGCCTGCCGAACCCGAAGTCGAGGATCGAGACGTAGATCATCACGGCGAGGACGAAGACCAGCACCACCGTGGTGTACGTGATCAGCTCGGTGCGCGTCGGTCGGACGACCTTCTTGAGTTCGGCGACCACCTGCCGCAGGAAGAGGCGGAGCCTCCCCGGGCGACGCTTCGTCGCGGTCAATGTGGTCACGATTCTCACCTGGTCGGTCGTCGGCGGATGATCCGGCGGGGCGTCCCCCGAGGGCTACCCGCAGACGGGTCCGGCGACGGACCCGTCTGCGGGGGAGACCGCAGGGCAGGAGGGACTCGAACCCCCAACCGCCGGTTTTGGAGACCGGTGCGCTGCCAGTTGCGCTACTGCCCTTCGAGTGACCGACCAAATGTACCTGCTCCGAGGAGCACCTCCGGACGCCGGAACGGCAGCCGTCAGCATGGCAGTTGGCAAACCACCCGCCCGCGAGTCTACGCATCCGGGCAGGCCAGGTCGAACCAACTCCCGACCCGGCCCCGAGCCGATCGCCGACCCGATCGCCGACCGGGTGGCGCGCAGCGCGCGAGAACCCCCGGCCGGCGACGGCCGCGGCGGTGCCAAGATGGAGGCATGACCCAGGTGCACACCGACAGCCAGACCCCGGCCGGCAGCGTGGCCGCCAGGGCGCGCGTCTCCCGCCGGATCGGCAGCATCGCCGAGTCCGCGACGCTCGCCGTCGATGCCAGGGCGAAGGCGCTCAAGGCCGCCGGCCGCCCGGTGATCGGCTTCGGGGCCGGCGAGCCGGACTTCCCCACCCCCGACTACGTGGTCCGGGCCGCCGCCGCCGCGTGCGAGATCCCCGCGAACCACCGGTACACCCCGGCGGCGGGCCTGCCCGAGCTGCGGTCCGCCGTGGCGGCGAAGACCCTTCGCGACTCCGGGTTCGCCGTCGCCCCGGAGCAGGTGCTCATCACGAACGGCGGCAAGCAGGCCGTTTACCAGACCTTCGCCACGCTGCTCGACCCGGGCGACGAGGTGCTCCTGCCCGCGCCGTACTGGACGACGTACCCCGAGGCGATCCGGCTGGCCGGGGGCGTGCCGGTCGAGGTGTTCGCGGGCGAGGACGCCGGCTACCTGGTCACGGTGGACCAGCTGGAAGCAGCCCGGACGCCGCGCACCAAGGTGCTGCTGTTCTGCTCACCCTCCAACCCCACCGGGGCCGTCTATCCGGCCGAGGCCGTGCGGGCCATCGGCCGCTGGGCGGTCCAGCACGGCATCTGGGTCGTCGCGGACGAGATCTACGAGCACCTGGTCTACGACGGCGTCACCGCGACGTCGATGCCCGTGGCCGTGCCCGAGCTGGCCGACACCTGCGTCGTCCTGAACGGGGTCGCCAAGACCTACGCGATGACGGGCTGGCGGGTCGGCTGGATGATCGGTCCGAAGGACGTCGTCAAGGCCGCGACGAACCTGCAGTCCCACCTGACGTCGAACGTCGCCAACGTGTCACAGCGGGCCGCGATCGCGGCGGTCACCGGCGACCTGACCGCCGTCGAGGAGATGAGGGTGGCCTTCGACCGGCGCCGCCGGACGATCGTCGACATGCTCGAGGCCATCCCCGGCGTGACCTGCCCGACCCCGCAGGGCGCCTTCTACGTCTATCCCTCGGTCAAGGGGTTGCTCGGGCGCACGATCCGCGGTCGGACGCCGCAGACGTCGGCGGAGCTCGCGACCCTGATCCTCGACGAGGTCGAGGTGGCGGTCGTGCCGGGCGAGGCGTTCGGCCCGAGCGGGTACCTGCGCCTGTCGTACGCCCTCGGCGACGACGACCTGGTCGAGGGCGTGGGCCGGCTGCAGACGCTGCTCGGCGAGGCGCGCTGACCGCGGTCCCCGGGACGGCGGCGGCGCCTCCGGGACCGGCGCCGGGACCGCTGCCGACCCTGCCGCCGTCCGGATCCGGACGGCGGCAGCGGCCGACTACGACCCGATCGCGGCCGTCGTCGACGACTGGTGGGGGCGGCCGGTGCTGCCGATCCTCCCCCGGCTCTTCCTCGACCTGTTCGCCTCGACGAGCCTGGTCGCGGAGGGCGACGCCGGGCCGGCGGGCTTCCTCGTCGGGGTGCTGTCGCCGTCCGACCCGACCGAGGCGTACGTCCACTTCGTCGGCGTGGCACCGGCGATGCGCGGCACCGGGCTCGGCCGCGCGCTGTACGAGCGGTTCGTGGCGCTCGCGACGGCGGACGGGCGCGTCGTCGTCCGTGCCCTGACCTCGCCGGTCAACACCGCCTCGGTCGCGTTCCACCGTGCGCTGGGATTCTCGGTGACCGGGCCGGTGGCGGGGCACAACGGGCCGGGGACGTCGTGCGTGCTGTTCGAGCGGCGGCTCGCCCCGCCGGCCTGACGCCGTTCCGTGCCGGACGTCCCCGCCGTCGCGGTGGACGGCGCCGTCCACCGGCTGGTGGACGGCCCGGCCGACCGGCCGACGGCTGTGCGGCCGACGGCGGCCCGACAGGCTGGACGCATGGACCCGTACAGCGCATCGCGGACCCCCGGCGGCACCGCCGTCCGGATCCGAGGCCTGGTCAAGCGGTACGCCGGCCGCAACGCCGTCGACGGCCTCGACCTCGACATCGCCCGGGGCGAGATCTTCGCCCTGCTCGGTCCCAACGGGGCGGGCAAGACGACCACGGTGGAGATCCTCGAGGGGTACCGGCAGCGGGACGCCGGGGAGGTGACCGTCCTGGACGTCGATCCCGCGCACGGGGACCTCGCCTGGCGCGCCCGGCTCGGCATCGTGCTGCAGAGCAGCGTCGAGAACGCCGAGCTCACCGTCGAGGAGATGATCCGGCACTTCGCCGGCTACTACGCCGATCCCCGGGACGTCGACGAGGTGGTCGCCGCCGTCGGGCTGCAGGAGAAGCGCACCACCCGGACCCGCGCCCTCTCGGGCGGCCAGCGGCGGCGCCTCGACGTCGCCCTGGGCATCGTCGGGCGACCGGAACTGCTCTTCCTGGACGAGCCCACCACGGGCTTCGACCCGCAGGCGCGGCGCAGCTTCTGGGACCTCGTGCGCGACCTGCGCGGCGGCGGGACCACCATCCTGCTCACCACCCACTACCTGGACGAGGCGCAGGCGCTCGCCGACCGGGTCGGTGTGATCAACGACGGCCGGATCCTCGCCGTCGACACCCCCGACGGGCTCGGCGGGCGGATGGCGCACCGGGCGCAGGTCCGCTGGTCGGACGCCGACGGCAGCCACGTGGAGGTCACCGACAGCCCCACCCGGACGGTCCTGGAACTGTCGGCCCGCTTCGACGGCGAGGTGCCGGAACTGCAGGTCGTCCGGCCCAGCCTCGAGGACGTCTACCTCGAGATGATCGCCACGGCGCCCGAAGGAGCACTCCGATGAGCAACCAGCAGTCGACGACGGCGGGAACGGCGGCGGGAACGGCGGCGGTGGCACACCGGCGGCCGGCCGGCCCCGGAGCCCTGCGGATCGGGGTCTCCCGTGCCCGCATCGAGCTCAAGCAGTTCTTCCGCGAGCGGGACAGCCTGGTCTTCACCTTCCTGTTCCCGGTGATCATGCTGTTCATCTTCGGGTCGGCGTTCAGCAAGAGCAATCTGCCGGGCGGCGTCACGTTCACCCAGTACTTCGCGGCCGGCATGATCGCGACCGGCCTGGTGCTCTCCAGCTTCCAGCAGCTCGCGATCGGCATCGCCGTCGAGCGCGACGACGGCACCCTCAAGCGCCTGCGCGGGACGCCGATGCCGCCGGTGGCGTACTTCCTCGGCAAGATCGGCATGGTCCTGGTGGCGGCCGTGATCCAGACCGCGATCCTGCTCGTCGTCGGCTCGCTGCTCTTCGGGCTGGACCTGCCGACGTCCGCCGACCGCTGGCTCCGGTTCGGCTGGATCTTCGTACTGGGCGTCACGACCGGCACGGTGTGCGGGATCGCGTACTCGTCGGTGCCGCGGTCCGCCAAGAGCGCCGGCGCCGTGGTGACGCCCGTCGTCCTGGTGCTGCAGTTCATCTCGGGCGTGTACTTCGTCTACAGCCAGCTGCCGACGTGGATGCAGACGGCGGGCGCGGTGTTCCCGCTCAAGTGGCTGACGGAAGCGATGCGTTCGGTCTTCCTGCCGGACTCGTTCGCCCAGCAGGAGGTGGCCAAGTCGTGGGAGCTGCCGCAGACCGCCCTGGTGCTCGCCGTCTGGGCGGTGATCGGGCTGGTGCTGTGCCTGCGGACCTTCCGCTGGCAGCGGCGGGACGCCGGCTGAGGCCGGACCGCGGGCCCGCGAGCAGGAGGATGGCGTCATGAGCAGCGCGCTACGCCGGCGTTGGGCACGCCGGGGTCCCGGGGCGGAGCACGACCTGCCGCAGGTGCCGGTGAACATCCGCGGGTGGCACGCCACCTTCTGGGTCATCGCGGGCCTGGGCGGGCTGCTCGTGGCGACCCGGTCCCGGTTGACGGGGGCGGAGCGGCTCGAGGCCGCCGCGGCGCTCGCCGTCCTCGGGCTCGCCTACGCCGTCCTGGTGCAGCGCCGGGAGCGGCAGACGGGTTGGCGGGCCCACGCCTACCTGGTGATCGCCGTGCTCGTCACGGGGGTCGCCGCCGCGATCGAGCCCAACCTGAGCATGCTGCTGTTCATCGTCTACCCGCAGATCTGGATGTTCACGGTGGGCATCGCCGTCGGCGCCGCCTACACGACGGCGGTGTCCGCCGCGACGCTGCTGGGATTCCTGACGGCGGCCGGGTTCAGCTGGACGACCGTCCGCGACAGCGGCCCCCAGTTGCTGGTTGCGCTGCTGTTCAGCCTGCTGCTCGGGGTGTGGATCTCCCGGATCGTCGACCAGTCCGTGGAACGGGCGGATCTCATCGACCAGCTGCAGACCGCGCGCACCGACCTCAGCGAGGCCGAGCACGCCCGCGGAGTGATGGCCGAGCGCGAGCGGATCGCCCGGGAGATCCACGACACCCTCGCGCAGGGCTTCACCAGCATCATCATGCTCAGCCAGGCCGCGGCCGCCGGGATGGCCAAGGATCCCCGGCGGGCGACGGAGCAGCTCGGGCTCATCGAGGACGTCGCCCGCGAGAACCTCGCCGAGGCCCGTTCCCTGGTCGCGGCGTTCGGCCCGGTGGGCCTGGCGGAATCCACGCTGCCGGACGCCGTGCGCCGGCTCGCCGAGCGGTTCGCCGCGCAGGCGGGCATCGGCGTCGACGTGGAGGTCGCCGACGCCGCGGCCGGGCTTGGACCGGACGAGGCCGTCGTCCTGCTGCGCGCCGTCCAGGAGTCGCTGACGAACGTGCGGCGGCACGCCGGGGCACGGCACGTCGTGGTGCGGCTGGTGGTCGGCGACGACGGGGCCCGGGTCGAGGTGGACGACGACGGCGTCGGCTTCGACACCCGCGGCGCCGGCGCGGCGGCCGGGTACGGCCTCGCCGGGATGCGGGACCGGGTGGAGGAGATCGGCGGCGAGGTGGACGTCACCAGCGCCCCCGGGCGGGGCACCCGGGTCACCGTCCTGGTACCGACCCGCCCGGTGGCAGGGCTGCAGCACGCGGAGGCGGAGCAGGCATGATCCGGGTCCTGGTGGTCGACGACCATCCCGTGGTGCGGTCCGGGCTGGCCGGGATGTTGGCCGTCGAGGACGATCTGGAGGTCGTCGGCGAGGCCGCGGACGGCGAGGAGGCGCTCGCCCAGGTCGCGGCGACGAGCCCGGACGTCGTCCTGATGGACCTGCGCATGCCCCGGCTCGACGGCGCCGGCGCGACCGAGCAGATCCTGGCGCGCTTCCCGACGGTGCGGGTGCTCGTGCTGACGACGTACAGCACGGACACCGACATCGTGCGGGCGGTCGAGGCCGGCGCGACGGGGTACCTGCTGAAGGACACCCCGCGCGCGCAGCTCGTGGACGCCGTCCGGGCCGCCTCCCGCGGGGAGACGGTTCTCGCCCCGCCGGTGGCTGCCCGGCTGGTCTCGCGCCTGCGCGCGCCGGTGACCGAGTCGCTGACCCCGCGCGAGGTGCAGGTGCTCGCGGCGGTGGCACGCGGGCTGTCGAACGGCGACATCGGGCGGTCGTTGTTCATCGGCGAGGCCACGGTGAAGACGCACCTGCTGCGGGTCTTCGCCAAGCTCGGGGTGGACGACCGGACGCGCGCGGTGACGGTCGCGATGGAGCGGGGGATCCTGCCTTCGCCGCACTGACGACGCGGCTCGGCAGCGTCGCTAGAGCTGGTGCAGGTGCTCCGGTGGCCACCCGAGGATGCGGACCGCATCGGCGAGATCCCCCGGGACGGGCAGGGCGTCGAACCACGGCTGCCAACGGGCCAGATCCTCCCGCCAGGCGCGGACGAAGGCCGCCAGCTGGGCCGGCAGGTTTCGGCGGTGCTGCCGTAGCGCCTCGTCCAGGCAGAACAGCACGTCGTCGAGGCGATGACTGCCGTCCCGCGTCGTCACCGCCCCTGCCCTCCGCTCGGACTGGAGCTCGTGGCGGATCGACCGGATGAATGCCTGCCGATCGACCACGACGTCCGCCCAGTAGCGCTCGTCCGTGGCCACCACATGATCATGACCGGCATGCAGGAGGTGGAACAAACCTTCGCCGAGGACGTCGCCGAACTCCTCGTTCCCGCCACGGTTCGGGCCCCGATCGAACGGGTTGTACGGCAGTTGACGTACCTCGCCGGCGAGGAGGACCGCGCGCCGCGCGAGGGGCTCGAAGAGGAAGCACCAGTCTTCGTTGTAGACCGGCGGGAACAGGGGCACTGTCTCGTCCAGCCGCACAGCCATGGCACCGGAACCGATGAAGACGCGCTGCTCACGCCCTGCGGCGCGGCCTGCATGGCACACCGCGGAGTTGTCAGGGAAGTCGGTCGACTTCCAACTGGCCACGCGCGACCCCGATCCGGACTCCAGCCGGGAGAGGGCCGCCGCGACGCCGTCGGCCGTGAGCGACTCGATGTCGTCGTCGACGAACAGGACGTTGCGCCACCCTGCCATCCTCGCCACGGCCAGTCCGGTGTTGCGTTTGAGCGACAGGTCCCGGTACTTGGTGGGCCGAGCACCGGGGAGGGCGACGGTCAGCAGCGCGGGCATCCGCCGAGGTCCGACATCGGGCGGCGGCCCGCCGTGCGGCAACGCGATCAGGACCTGAGGTGGCCCGCTCGGCAGCTCCGCCAGCGTCAGCCGGACGCCCGGCTCACGGCCCATCGTGCCCAGGACGAGCAGCGTGCAGTCGAGCGCGACGGCCAGGGCCACCGCGAACGCCAGCCGCTCGGGTCGATCGTGGTTGACAACGGCGACCGCGTCGCAGCGGGCAGCCCCGCCGGACCGCGGCGGTATCACCAGGAGTTCGTCGTGCCCGGACCGGACGCGGTAGCGCGGGGCGCCGCGCGCGGTCAGGGCCCGGATCCCACGACCAGGGTCGGGAGGGATCATGAGCTCCCTGCTGGACTGGCCAATTGGCGCTGAACCGAACCGAACTAGTTCGATTGTGCTGGTCAGGTCAGGGCGGCGGCAACAGCGCGGGCCGGACGCTGCGCCACGACGGTCGGCGTGGGCGCCGGCGGTGTGTCGGCCATAGACGGCGGCTCGTAGCGGGACAGTCTGAGGCGCCGAAGCGCCACGTCGAGGCCGACCCGCGTCGGGAGTTCGCCAAGATAGTTGCTCCAGGTGAGGCTGTCGTGGCGCCAGGCCACCACCCACGAGGCGAGCGCATCGATCCACGGGACCTCGATGCCGGTAGGACCTGCAATGGGGCGACAATATGAGGCGCTGGCCTCGTGCAGGGCCTGGACGGCCTCCACGAGCTGGGTCGCCGGGCAACGACGCCCCAACCCTCGAGCCAGTCGATCCGCGGTCCGTTCGATCAGCTCGGCCCTGATCCTCAGCACCGTGCGCCAGTAGCCGCGGGTCTGCGCCGCCGAGATGTCCATCCCCAGGTGGACCAGGCGGAACAGGCCCTCGCCCAGGACGTCCCCGAACTCCTGCTTGACGGCGTCACCGGGCCTGGCGAACGGATCGAAGCGGTCCTGCGTCAGGCTGCCCGCCCGCGCCAGGGCGACCTCCTGGCGCAGCATGAGCGGCAGCATGAAGAGCCAGTCCTCGTTGTAGACCAGCGGGAAGTGCGGAGTGTGCTCGGCCACCCGGACGGCGAGCGCACCGCCTCCGATGAAGGTGCTCTGCTCCGCCCCGGCCAGCCGGTAGGCGTGACAGACCATGGAGTTGTCGGGGAAGTGGTCGAAGGTCCACCCGACGGCCTCCAGGCCCGTACCCTCGGCGAGCGCGCGCCGGACCGTGTCCGTCTCCAGCCGCCCGAATCCGGAGACGTCGTCGTCCACGAACAGCACGCGCTCCCACCCGCACATCCGTGCCATGGCGATGGCGAGGTTGCGCTTGGCGCTGGTGTCCGACGTCCGGCCCCGCGACGTGGGCTCGGTGTCCGCGGTCAGCATGACCCTCGGCACGTGCCACTTGCCGTTCTGCGTCACGATCACGATGCGGTCGGACGGCAGGTGGACCCGAGCGACCTCGTGCGCTGCCGCGGGAACCGTCTCGCGGCTCGCGAGGACCACGAGCGGGACGTCCAGCTCGGCCGCCACCGCGGCGGACTGGTGCAGGTTGGCGGCCGCGCGGGCGGCCGGGACGGCGACGACGTCGATGCCCGGACCGACGACGCCGCCGGCGAGAAAGCGCTCGCGCGCTCGCGGCACGAGGCTGCGGTGGCAGCCGTGATGCTCCCGCACCACGAACCCGGGCGGGGGCGGCGAGTTCGGTACGGCGATCCGATCGTGGGCGAGCAGGTCGGTCACAGAACTCTCCGTCGAAGGGGTGGGAGCCGGGGCGCCGCCGGGGCTCAGCCGACGTCCACCGTGACGGCGCCCTCGTCGTCACCGCGCCCGACGGAGTCGCGGAGGCGGTGGAAGGGGCGCTCCAGGTCGGGCGTGACCGTCTCCAGCCCGGCCATGGCCCGGAAGACGGGGACGTAGAAGAGCATCCAGAAGTGGTCGAGGGTGCCGAAGTGCTTGAGCAGAAACTCCTCGTTGCGCGCGCGGAGGGTGGGGTCGGTCAGGGCACGCACGGCCCCGAAGGTGCCACGGCTGAAGGTACCGGTGCAGAGCGTCACGGACATGGAGCGGTTGAGCTGGTTCGGTTGGCGGGCGAGCAAGGCGACGTCGTACTCCAGGAGCGGCATGCCGTCCTCCGTCTCGCGCTCCCGGCCGGTGCGCAGGAAGCGGGGACGATGCGCCTCGACTCGCGCCGGCGTCTCGCCTGCGGAGTAGTACGTAGGGTCGCCGCGCTCGTCGAGGGTGACGATGAACTCGGTGTCCCACTCGTTGTTGCCGCCGTCCGGCATCTGGGTGGCGACCGGGATCTCCAGCCGCGGAACGAGGTAGTCCATGATCGACGGCTGGTGCTCGGAGCCCTCCGGCGGGGGACGATCGGAACGGAGCATGTTTCCGTTCTGCCCGAGGACGACGACGTGCTTGATGAGGTCGTCGCGAGTGGCCTTGTCGGCCGTCAGGAAACGCACGTCCGTCGCCGGGTTCTCGGCGCGGATGTGACTGACCAGCTCGATCGTGGCGTCCGCATCCATGTCCCGGAAGGCCTGGATGTAGTTCGGGTGCCGCGGATCAGCATAGGGGTTGACCGCTGCCAGGCTGGGCCAGATGGGCGTCGTGATCACCCTTACCGGGGCGCCGTCCGGGAAGTACCAGAACCGGCCGCCCAACGCGCCGCGCCCGGACTCGGGGGCGTCGTCCGGCCGCATGGCGACGTCCCGGAGGCGGCCCAGCTCGTCGGTCAGGTCCTGCCGACGCCGATCCTCTGCCGGCGTCAGGTCGGACTCGTCGGGAAGTTCGGGATCGGCCTGGGCGAAGGTGCGTTCGGACGCGAAGGCCAGGGCGTAGTCACGCAGGCGCTCGGCGGACGGGACCGCGCCGCCGGACTCCCAGGAGGAGACCAGGGCAGGACTGACCCCCAGCGCCGAGGCGACGTTCTGCTGCGTCACCCGCGCACCCCGATATTGCCCGCGCAGCGCGCGCAGCCGCTCGGACAGCGACTGCTCGGACAGCGACACGGTGGAGGCCCCCTGGGCGGCTTCGGCTCGGAAGTGCGGCGAGCCTAACACTTCAGCGGACCACTGAAGTCACTGAAGCAGGCGCCAAACCTCGGAACGAGTCGTCCGGCGGTGGCGTCAGTGGCAGCGAGAGCTGCCTCTGACCATCGCACGGGCCATCGCGAGACTACACACAGCAATCAGATCAGCACATATCCGCAGGAAGACGCTACCAAAGGCTCACGCAAATCACTCTTGTCAGTTGAATCGTTCTGAGCTTCACTGAAGTGACTGAATTTCAGCTGACACAACTGGCCCATCAAAGAGG
>Ga0302321_100001324_pt1 | contig 21176 bp, 13 predicted proteins | sample Fen_T0_1_FD_202505 | JGI IMG/M metagenome (GOLD analysis project Ga0302321, IMG submission 202505) | Peat permafrost microbial communities from Stordalen Mire near Abisko, Sweden - Fen_T0_1 | ecosystem: Environmental > Terrestrial > Soil > Wetlands > Permafrost | place: Sweden: Abisko...
GGGCTGTAGTCGAACGCGATTGTGTGTACTCCTTCTGGCAGCGCCACTCCCATTTGTCCTTGGTTCACCCGCACGATGGGCCGTGTCAGCCCGTCGAGACGCGCCGACCAGCCGCGGTCCCAGCTCTCTGCGACGACCAACACGCCTGGCCCGACAGCTTCCACGACGATCCGGCCACCGCCATCGACCTTCGCGCGCGCCGTTGAGACGCGGCCCGGCCGGAGTGGGCCCAGAGCCTGCGCCTCGCGTTCGGTGGCGAGGGCGACGTGTCCGAGATCCAGGCCCTTTGCCGTGGGCGTTTCCAGCGCGTGCTGCACGGCCCTATCGTCGGGGAAGGTCGCCAGACGCTCCACCACGCGCGCGCGGCCCAAGGCGTGGGGAAGCTCGAACAGCCACACCGTCGGTGCGGTCAGCGCCCGCTGGAAGAAACGCGTGTCGCTGACAAAAGCCGACACAAGCGATGCCGGCGTGGATGCCGGCGTGAGATCGTCGACGAGCGCAAGCCGCGTGACGAGCAACTCGCCGGTGCCGGCCTGGCCTTCGAACGTGACTGAGTTGACGAGGTAGCGTCCCGGAAGTCCCAGGTTGCCGGCGTAACGATGTCCTTCGAATCCGCCTGCGGCCCAGCTCTCCGCGACCCGCGCCCGGGCGTGCCGGATCACGGGGCGGACATCGGCGCGATCGTACGCCCACTCAGCGGTCTCCTCGCCCGCTCGCAGCAGAGCGACGAGCGTGCGGCCCGACGCAAGCCCGACCACGACGCGCGCGACAGTCGCTCCTTGGGGCACGCTCACTGCATCAGAGAGCGACGACACGACGCGCACGCTTGTCGCCGGTGTCGTTGGAAAGGCGAAAAGACGCGTACCGGGGCCGCGTAATGCCACGTCGAGCGTCTCGCCACTTGCAGCGCTCGCGATCAGCGCGGAGGCCGGCACCTGCACCCAGCGTATTCCCAGCGCCTCTAGACGGTGCGGGTCTGTTCGAAAGAAAGCGGCGGCTTGCACCAGGCCGCTGCTGGTGAGCCCATCGAGTGAGCGCAGCGTGGTCAGCGGCACCAAGGGGTCGTAGCCGCTGGCGCTTCTGACGCCGCTGGTCAGGGCCAAGTTGCCGAAGGCCAAGTCCGAAGCCTCGCGGGGCCAATGCCGTGTCAGGGTTAGCACGCGCTCGTTTCGCAGGGGACCCATCCGCTCCTGGAGCGCGTCCTGCGTGGCGGATTTGCTGGCCAGGTCCTCGCGGAAAGGCGCCTTGGCCCACGCGTCTCGTCCCTCAGGCTGGAGGGCAAATGACAGCGTCAGCGGCACCAGCCACGAAGCCGCGATCAGCGGGTGTGCATGCGACGCCAGACGGAAGTAGAGGATCAGCGCCAGGGTCAAAAGCCCGACACCCGGCGCCAGCCGCGGTGCCAGCGGCCCAGCTGTGGCGGCCGAGATCGGCAGCAGCGAGACACACACCAACGCGGCCAGGAAGAAATACCCACGCCCGCGAGCGCCGGCAGGCTCGCGCCTGGCCCGCCACTGTGTCGAGAGCGCGAGACCGGCGATCAGGGCCAGGGCCAGGTCGAATACCAGCGCCAGGGTCCCCGGTGCTGTCAGCGGCCCACGACCCCACTGCAGCGCCAGACACGATGCTGCCAGGACTCCTAACACGCGTACGGTGGTGTTGTGCAGCATCAACGGGAGCGCCGCAGCGGCCAGTGCCACTGCGGGCGTGTGCGACACGTACCGCAGCACCAATCCTGCCCCGCCCGAGAGCCCTGGTGGCGCGATCCCGGCCAGGGCAACGGTCTGGTGGCCGGCGGTGGTCAGCGCGAGCAGTGTCGGGAAGAGCTGCGGTGCGGCTAGAGCCGCTCCGGCTGCCAGTGGCCACAGACTCGACCAGAGGGGGGCGCGCTCGGAAGACCGCTGCGCCAGTCGAGCCAGCAAGAGGCGACCACAGACAAGTATGATGCCGGCGCGCACGGCTTCAAAGGAGCCTGCGGTGAGCAACAGCGCCACCGCCCCTGCCAGCGCCGCGGCACGTCTGCCGGTTCGGCGTCGCACAAGCTTCTCGGCCGCCAGCACCGCGAGCAACAACGGCGGCACCGCGATCACCGTCGCGCTGTCACCCAGGTGATTGACGAGATACGGCCCGAGGGCGAACGCTAGGCTGCCGACATAGGCTCCGACTCGGTCTGCGCCGAGTTGGCGCAGCAGCAGATACGTGAGCACGGCCGTGGCCGAGAGCGACAGCAGAATCAGGCATTGGAACGCAACGAACGGCGACAGCGGCAGGAGCAGGAGCGCGGGGAGATAGAAAGCTCCCGGTCGATAGGCGGCCAAGAGGCTCGTGCCCGAGAAGATGGCTGAGTTCCACGACGGCAACTCGCCGCGCGCGTAGGATTCCCAGACCGCCATGCGGAGCGGGTAGTGCAGGAAAGTTCCCTCGCCTGGCGCCAGCAGGCGCCCCTCGCTCCAGGCAGGTGCGTAGGCTGCCGCCGGCAGCAGCGCTAGCAGCACGATGCGCGCTGCGTCTAGCCAGCGTTCGCGCCGTCTGCCCTGTCTGATCGGATCGGGTCGGTCCGTCACTTCCTGTCCAGCGAGGAGGCGACTTGCTCGGAGATCAGGCCAAAGAGGAAGACCACGACGGCAAGTTGAATCAGCAGCGCCGCGCCCATCGGTATCTTGCCGAACTCGATCACGTTCCATGCGGCGTATAGAGCGCCGAGCAGAAAGGAAGCGGCCGAGATGGGAAAGAAGATCTTGAGCGGGCTATAGAGCGTGACGATCTTCAGAATGATGAGCACGAACAGCACGCCGTCCCGTAGCAAGCGGATCTTGCTCTTGCCGACACGACGGTGCGCGCGGATCGGCACGAAAGTCACGCTGTAGCCCGCCTTCAGGAAAGCCAAGCAAGAGGTCGTCGGATAGGAGAACCCGTTGGGTAGGAGATGCAGAATGGAGAGCAGCCGCTCGCGTCGCGCCGCTCGGAAGCCCGACGTGAGGTCCGGGATCGGCCGACCCGTCAACCACGAAGCCAACCACTGAAAGCAGGCATTGCCCAGGGCACGCAGCCAGGCTTGATCGCGGGCTGCGCGTGCGCCGATGACCATGTCGTGATCCACGAGGGCCGCGGTCAACCGCCCCGCATCCTTGGGATCGTGCTGTCCGTCCGCGTCCATGAGCAGCACGAGCTCGCCGCGCGCCTCGCGGATGCCGGTCTTGACCGCCGCGCCGTTGCCTTTGTTGTAGGGATGACGGACGACCCGCGCGCCTGCGCCGACCGCGCGCGCGCCGGTCTCGTCGCTCGATGCATCATCCACCACGATCACCTCGAGCGGGCCCAGCGTCTCGCGCACACCGTTGACCACGGCCGCGATGGAGGCTTCCTCGTTCATGGCCGGAATGACTACGGAGACGCGCGCTGGCTCGATCACGGCCGCTTCCTCGGGCGCCGGCGTGGCGCCGGGGGCGCTGCCGCGCCAACGTCGCGCGAGCGGATGCGGTAGAGCAAGTCCTCAAGCAGCTTGCGATTGTTGGCGATCAGGTCGGCCATCATGCCCCACTGCAGGGTCTGGAAACCCAGGATCAGCAGCAACACCGAGAGCACCGCAGACTGCACGTGGCCGCGGACGGCACCGTGCCACCAGAAGTACGCGTAGCGCAGCCCGAGCAGCAGGCCGGCCGTCAGGAGCGTGCTGCCCAACAGGGCAAACACCTTGAGCGGCTCGTAGGTCGTGTAGATTCGGAGGATCGTCACCGCGCTGCGCTTCACGTATTCCCAGGGCGAGGCGAATAGGCGCGACGGACGCGTGGGACTCGACGAGATCGGCACGTGCGTGACCGCCAGCCGCTTCTTTCCCGCCTGGATGATCGACTCGAGCGTGTAGGTGAACTCGCTGACGATGTTGATGCGCAGCGCCGCCTCGCGGGTTAGGGCCCGAAAGCCGCTGGTCGTGTCCGGCAGTCTCGTGCCGGAGACCTTGCGCACCACCCAGGAGCCTAGCGTCTGCAGCCGCTGCTTGGTCCAGGAGAAATGAGCCAGTGTCCCGACGCTTCGATCGCCGATGACCATATCCGCCTTGCCGGCCAGGATCGGCGCGATCAGCCGCGGGATGTCGGCGCCCGAGTACTGATTGTCGGCATCCGTATTGACGATGACGTCAGCGCCGACCCGCAGCGCGGCGTCGAGGCCCGCCATGAATCCCTGGGCTAAACCCTTGTTGCGCCTGAAGCGGACGACGTGATCCGCGCCGCTGGCCCGTGCCACCTCGGAGGTGCGGTCGGCGGAACCATCGTCGATGACCAACGTCTCCACGCAGTCGATCCCCTCGATCTCCCGTGGGATGCTGGCGAGCGCCTCGGCCAGCGTATTTTCTTCGTTGTAGCAGGGGATCTGAACGACGAGCTTCATGGTCGTTTCCCGATCCTGTACGCGGCAGGGCTGTGCATCGCGGCAACGGTAACACAAGCGCGCCAACAGCCGCTAACCGAAGCGAGGCGTCACACCAGGCGCGACCTTCCGGACTCGTCCACCTCGACACCTGGCCCGAGCCGCGCATCTGCTCGATATGGCAGGCGTTGGGGACCTAATCTGGCCTTGACTCGCTCTGGTGCAGACTGTAGGCTCTGACGCATTGTGTCGCCGTCGGCACGCCCTCTTCGAGCACTAGAGTGAGACCGGCGGGGACCTGCTCTCTCTGACTGCTCGGTGAGGTCTTGCGCACAGGCGGGCGGTGCTCGTCATGGACGCCCGCTGGGACCGTGACGGCGATAGGCCATGTGAACGATTGACCGAGTGCCGTCAGGCACGTCGGCAGATAGGCCAGGTTGAAATATGACGACTGCCAGCGATATCACACAAGCGCAATCGACGCTGACCACCCTGGACTGGGTGATGGTCGCGCTCTACTTTTGCATGCTGCTGGGCGTAGCCTGGTGGGTCATCAAGAAACGTAAGGACACAGCCGCCGACTACTTCCTGGCAGGTCGCAACCTCGGATGGTGGGTCGTCGGCGCGTCGATCTTCTGCTCGAACATCGGTTCGGAGCACGTAGTCGGCCTGGCCGGCTCGGGTGCTACGGACGGCGTGGCGATGGCGCACTATGAGCTGCACGCCTGGGCATTGCTCGTTCTGGCGTGGGTGTTCGTACCCTTCTACGCGCGCTCTCTGGTGTTCACGATGCCGGAGTTCCTCGAGCGACGGTTCAGCGTCGGCTCGCGCTACGTCCTCTCGATCGTCTCGCTGATCACCTTCGTCGTGTCAAAGATCGCTGTCGGGATCTTCGCAGGCGGTGTGGTCTTCGCAACGCTCCTGCCTGAGGTTCACCTGAACATCGGCGGCCGGGAGATCAACAGCTTCTGGATTGGATCCGTGCTAGTGATTGTGCTGACAGGGCTCTACACGGCCTTGGGCGGTATGCGCGCCGTGGCCTACAACGACGTGGTGCAGGCCATCGTGCTCATTGCCGGTTCCGCTATCCTGACGTTCTACGGGCTCTACCGCCTAGGCGGCTGGCATGAGCTGCGGGTCTTGTGCGGCTCAGACATGTTCAATCTCTGGAAGCCGCTCATCCCGCCCGGCGTGGAGGGGACCTGGGCACCGGTGAAGGAGGCCGGCCGCATGGCCTGGTACTTCAATGGCTACTACCCCTGGCTGGGCATGCTCTTCTGCGCGCCGATCATCGGTCTGTGGTACTGGTGCACGGACCAGTACATCGTGCAGCGCGCCCTCGGCGCCCCGAACCAACAGACCGCCCGCCGCGGCAGCATCTTCGCCGCGGTCCTCAAGCTGTCGCCGGTTTACCTCTTCATCATCCCGGGGATGATCTGCTGGGCGCTCGCCAAGAGCGGCAAGGTGGCCGAGCTCGGGCTGATCGTGGGACCGGATGGTCTGCCCATCGCGCACCAGGCTCAGGCAGCCTTCCCGCTCATGGTGAAGTACCTCCTGCCGGCAGGCCTGCGCGGCATCGTTGTAGCCGCCCTGCTCTCCGCCCTGATGGGTTCGCTGGCCGGGGTCTTCAATGCCTGCTCCACGCTGTTTACGGTCGACCTCTACCAAAAATGGCGGCCCAAGGCCACACAGCATCAGATCGTGCGCACAGGCCGCATCGCTACGGGCGTGATGGTGCTCGTGGCCCTGGCGTGGGTGCCGGTCGTTCAAGGCGCGCACAGCCTCTACAACTACCTCCAGTCGGTGCAGGGCTATCTAGCCCCGCCCGTCTTCGTCGTGTTCTTCCTGGGCGTGTTCTGGAAGCGCATGAACGCCAAGGGTGCCCTGGCTGCCTTGGTGGTTGGCTTCGTCCTGGGGCTGTTCCGCATGCTCGTGGACGCACCGGTGGCGCTGGGCATGTTCGGCTACGTGGATGCCGCCCAGACAATCGGGAGAGGGTACGCGGAAGGCTCCTTCCTCTGGATCCTCAACAACATCTATTTCCAGTACTTCAGCGTGTTCATCACGATCGTGTCAGCGGCCGTGATGATCGTTGTGAGTCGTGCCACGGAAGTGCCCGACTACGGCAGGATCGCAAGCCTCACCTTTGGCACGGCCACGGACGAAGACCGGCGCGCGACGCGCGCGAGCTGGGATTGGCGCGACGTGGCGGCCTCGGCGTTCATCTTATTGGCCATCCTCGGCGCGTACCTCTATTTCCGAGGATAACAGCCGGGCGAGAGACGCGGAGTTTCTGGAGTTATTGTTTCAGGCTGGCGTCGCGAGTGTCGTGACGCCAGCACCATTTTTCTGGGGGGGGGAGAGCTATGGCGAGCAAGGCCGCACAAGGCGTCGCGAAGAAACCGTACGGGCGAATGGCCGACGGCACAGAGGTGGATCTCTACACACTGACAAACACTCAGGGTGTCGAGGCGACGATCACAAACTACGGCGGCATTGTCGTGTCGCTGAAAGTCGCGGACCGCGACGGCAAGCTCGGCGATATCGTGCTGGGCCGGCCGTCGCTCGACGACTACGTCAAGGCCAATCCGTTCTTCGGCTGCCTGGTCGGTCGCTTCGGCAACCGCATCGCCAAGGGCGCGTTCACGCTCAACGGTGTGACCTACAAGCTGGCCGTCAACAACGGCCCGAACCACCTTCACGGCGGCTTGAAGGGCTTTGACAAGGTCATCTGGCAGGCCAAGCCGCTTGACACACCTGCCGGGCCAGGCCTTGAGCTGCGCTATGTGGCCAAGGACGGCGAGGAGGGCTACCCTGGCACGCTCACGGTGACGGCGACGTACACGCTGACCAACGCCGACGAGCTCAGGATCGACTACGTCGCCACCACCGACAAGGACACCGTGGTCAACCTGACGAACCACTCGTACTTCAACCTCGAGGGCGACGGCGCGGCCAGTGTCTTGGACCACGATCTTCAGCTCATGGCCAGCCGTTTCACGCCGACGGATGAGACCTCGATCCCGACAGGTGAGCTGCGCGCGGTGGTTAGCACGCCGTTCGACTTCCTCACGCCACACAAGATCGGCGAGCGCATCGAGGCCGCCGATGACCAGATCAAGAGTGGCGGCGGCTACGATCACAACTTCGTGATCGACGGCACAGCAGGCCAGCTTCGTCCGACGGCGCGAGCGTTCAGCGCCAAAACCGGACGGTTGATGGAAGTGCTCACGACCGAGCCCGGAGTTCAGTTCTACACGGGCAACAACCTGGACGGGGTGCTCACGGGCAAGAACGGGAAGCCGTACGCTCGGCGCTCCGGTTTCTGCCTGGAGACGCAGCACTACCCGGACTCGCCGAACAAGCCCTCATTCCCGTCAACCGTGCTCAAGCCAGGACAGACCTACAAGACCACGACGCTGCACCGCTTCTCGGTTGCCAAGTCGCTCTAGTCAATAGCGGCGCCCGAAGTGAATTCGGGCGCCGTTGTGATGCGGGGGGCTCGCGCCCCCAAACCCCCGGACCCGAAGCTCGCCAACTTCCGACACTGCCTTGCGGGCCGTGGCGATAGCCGCGGCCCGCGTTCGTGCCTCGGAGCCCCCCAGACGCTACTGGTTGCCGAGGATCAGCGGCAGTCCGTCCTTGCCGCTGCCAACCACGATCACTTTGGCGTTTGCGGACTCCGCCAACTTGAGCGTGGCCTCGATCCCTTTCAGCTTGAGCAGCTCCGGGGTGAGGCCTTGGGCCACAATACGCTGCGAGTCGGCAGTACCCTGGGCTTCGATACGGCGCCGTTCCGCTTCTTCGCGCGCCTTCTCGAGCGCGCGCTGCGAATCCAACTCGGCGCCGAGGCGTTCCTCGATGGCGGCGGCCAACCGCTGAGGCAGTGTCAGCTTGTGGAAGCGCACGCCGTCGTCCTCGACGATGATGCCGCGCGGGGTGAGGATGCCGCGCAGGCGATCCGTTATGACCTTCGCGACCTGGGCGCGCTGTGAGGTGTAGAGCGCCGTCGCGTCGTAAGCGGGCGTCGTGCTGCTCGTCACCGAACGGAACTGCTGGTCGACCAGAACAGCCACGTAGTCGTCACCCACGGTCTTGTAGATTTCGTACGCCCGGTCGATATCGAGGTGGAACTGCACGCTGGCTTCAAGCTTGAGCGTCAGGCCCTCTTTCGAAGGCACTTCCATCACCACGGGCAGCTCCTGGGTCTGAATAGACATCTTGACCACGCGGCCCATGGGGTTGACGAGCTGCGGCCCTGACTTCAAGGTCAACAGCGAGACGTTGCCGAACACGTCGAGAATGCCCACTGCGCCGGCCGGGACGATCGTAAAGGTCTGAAGTGCCGCGAGCACGAGAAAGGCCAACGCAGCCAGACCGGCGGCACGCCGCGTGTGCGTGCCTGCGTGCGAGCGCCGGAGGGAGAACCAGAGCCAGGCTCCCACGAGTGAGCCGGTGAGACTCAAGAGGAACAGCATGCCCTCACCTCTCGATCCTGCGCGCCAGCCTTGATGCTCGCGCCGTGTGCCAGCGTCACACGCGCGGGAGCGTTTGCATGGCCCGCGCAATGGCCTCGGCGGGGTGCTCGTAGTCCAGCAGCTTCCCGTCGAAGAACGTATCGTACGACCCCAGATCGAAGTGGCCGTGACCGCTCAAGCAGAACAGGATGACTCGGCCGCGGCCCTCTTCCCGCGCAGCCAACGCCTCGTCGATCGCGGCGCGGATCGCATGAGCCGATTCTGGCGCCGGCAGGATGCCCTCCGAGCGTGCGAACAGGACGGCCGCCTCGAATACGGGCACCTGCGGCACGGCCTTGGCTTGGATCAAACCCTCGGCCAGCATGTGACTGAGAAGTGGCGCTGCGCCGTGGTAGCGCAGTCCGCCAGCGTGGATTCCTGGTGGCATGAAGTCATGGCCCAGCGTGTACATGCGCATCAGCGGCGTCATCTGCGCCGTATCGCCGAAGTCGTAGGCGTAGACGCCCTTGGTCAGGCTGGGGCAGGCGAGCGGCTCCACAGCCAGAAGACGCGTCTTGGGCCCGCCCTTCAGGGTCTCGATCGCATAGGGTAGCGCGATGCCGCCGAAGTTACTGCCGCCACCGAAGCAGCCGATGACGACCTCGGGCCGCTCCCCGGCCAAGTCCATTTGCTTCTGAGCCTCGACGCCGATGACGCTCTGGTGCAGCAGCACGTGATTGAGAACGCTGCCGAGCGAGTAGTTTGTGTCAGCGTGCGTCGCTGCATCTTCGACCGCTTCGCTGATCGCCATGCCGAGACTGCCGGCGGAGTCTGGATCGGCGGCCAGGAGCTTGTGCCCTGCCTGCGTGTGTTCGCTCGGGCTGGCGTAGACCTCGGCGCCCCAAGCCCGCATCAGTGAACGGCGATAGGGCTTCTGCTGGTAGCTCACTTTCACCATGTAGACCGTGCACTCGAGATCGAACATGCGGCAAGCCAGCGCCAAGGCACTGCCCCACTGCCCAGCCCCGGTCTCGGTTGCGATGCGGTGGATGCCGGCCTTCTTGTTGTAATAGGCCTGCGGCACGGCGGTGTTCGGCTTGTGGCTGCCGGCCGGGCTGACGCCTTCGTACTTGTAGTAGATGTGGGCCGGCGTGTTGAGCGCCTGCTCGAGGCGACGAGCACGGAACAGCGGCGTCGGCCGCCAGAGACGATAGATGTCCAGCACCTCTCCAGGGATGTCGATCTCGGGCTGGACTGATACCTCCTGCTCGATGATGGCCATCGGGAAGATCGGCGCGAGATCCTGCGGTCCGAGCGGCTGATGCGTGCCGGGATGTAGCGGCGGCGACATGGGCTTCGGCAGATGCGGGACCACGTTGGTCCAGACGCTCGGGATCTGCTTCTCGGAGAGCACGAACTTGGTGGAGTCAGACATGCGCATTCTCCTGATGGGGATTGCTTCGAGCCGCTAGCGGCCGGAGCTTAGCATCGCGGGAATGCGTTGTCACTCGCGCGCGCGCCGTCCTCCCACGATCGTCGTGATCTCTGGGACGTCCGGGCTCGGCGAGGCTGTGGGCTCGTTTTCCGCAGCAGATGAGACCCCTGACGCCTCCGTCTCACTTTCCTCGACGTGCACCTGGAGCGGCGACGGCTTGGTGATGGGCGGCGCAGGGGGACCGGCCGGAGGCATGGACTTGCGCGTGAGACGCTCAGTCAGCGCACGGCCGACAGTGATGAGCAGCTCCTGCAGAGGAAGCGCCTGCGGCACTGGGTGGCCTGAGAGCGAGCTCAGATAACTCCAGCGATCGCGCATGTCCGAAGGGGTAGGCGGGCCGTTTGCCTCGCCCTCGTGGCCCGACAGGTTCCAGTGCCGGGTCCACTCAGCGCGCAGGCGGACGAGATCGAGCGGCGGGACGTTGACATGGATGCTCTCTTCGAAGTGCAGCAACGTATCGTCCGCAGGCGCGCTTGCCATCGCTTGTGGAGCTCCCAACGGCCGCTGCAAACGCTCGCGCAGTGCGGGCCGCGGGGCCTGTGGGCTTGGGCTCGGAGACGGTTCTGGCGCAACCGCCCACAGCGCCCCTGGCACGAGGAGCATGAGCAGCAGCCCCAGGCGAATCCCGCTCAGCGACGGCCTCCCCGGGCAGATAGCAGCTTCGGTGGCAGGAACCAGAGGAGCTCGCCTGACCCGGCCAACCGCGGGTCAGATGTCTCTACCAGCGCTGCCCCTCCCTTCTTGAATCCAAAGGCGCTCGCGCTCTTGGCGCCGACCAGATGCGCAAGCAGTGTCGAGACACCGGGCTCATGACCGACGACCATCAACAGCGACGCGCGTCGGTGGCCGGCGAGCACCCGCACGATTCTTGCGGCTGCGGGCTGCGTCAGAGCCCGTTCTTCCCCGATGCGCACCCGCGGTTTCCACGCCTTGCGTGCGATCTCCGCAGTCTGACGGGCGCGCATCAGGGGACTTGTCAGGATGAGGTCTGGTCGCGGGGCTATCCGTGCCAGGACCCGGGCGACCCTGGAAAAATCTGCGGCCCCGTCCTTTGTCAGTGGGCGCTTGTCATCATCAACGCCGCGCGTGCCCGTTGGCCAAGCCCGCGCATGGCGAACGACTAGAAGGCGCAACCCTCCACCCCTTTCCGGGCCAGCACTCTGCCCGACGGTGTCACACCCTTGTCACCTGCCGCGCCTAGCCTCAACCGCGGTGCTCGGCCTCGAATCGACCATCGACGACATCGCCATGACCTTTGAGACGATGTCCAGAGGCCGAGAGTTGAGCCATTTCCGATGCCAGTGGGCCAGCACTTGTTCCACGTGCACCCGCAAGCGGGTGGACTCGTGGGCCTGGTCAAAGGCAGCGCGGGTCCGCGCGCGCCGGCCATGCGCTTGGAGCCAGGTGGCCAGCACGTGTTGATCATGGATGTGGCCGAGTGTGTCCTGTAGACCTTTCAGAAGGCGCGTCGCGTCGGCAGCACCGCCGCCGAGCTCGCCCCGAAGCTCGAGCAGATAGCGCAGCCGCCTTACGGTCCTTCGAACGGCATGCAACGCGACAACGTCGCGCGCGTTCCCGAGCGCGGCAAGTCCAGCCAACAAGCGCCGGTGCCGCGCTCGCACGCGGCGGGCGCAGCGCGACAAGGCCGTGGCTTGGTCTGCCCCGCCACGAACGAGCAGCGCGGCCGTGTCCGAGCGCAGACAACGGATGTCAGCGTCGAGCAGGATCTGGGCCAGACGCGCATGGCTGCGGCGCCGGGCATCCTGCATGTGGCGACGCATCAGAGAGAATTTCGGCCGGCGGGACGTGTCGATGGCCAGGTACCCGTTCAAGAGCCCAGCGGTTACGTCGAGGTCGCGTGCAGCGCCAGAGGCCCGCGTGAGCGCGCGCAGCGCCTTGCCGCAACGAGCCTGTCGCTTCCCGCCTGCTTGCAGTGCGAGCACGGGCAGTGCCGTGCGCAGCCGCCTGCCGGCGATGCGCAGGTCGTGTACGGCGTCCTCGTTCCCAGCCACGGCGCCGGGGAGCTGCTCGAAGAGCGCGGCCACGCGCTGCCGCAGCAGGCTTGTTACGAGCGAGTTGGCGACGGGCCTGGCAGAGGTCATGGGGGCGCTTGCCCACTCAGGGCGACGGTATCACGGCCGCCCGCGCCCTCTCAAACCAATCGAGCCGGGGCGGATACAATGTAATGGAAGGTGAGACAGCCATGACGACTCGCACGACAGACCCGGACTCTCCTCCACTTGGGCTCGCGGCCCCTGCTAATAGCGCAGCGCCCCGCGTCGTCGCTGCGGTCGACATGGGAGCCAGCGCGATCCGCCTTGTCGTCGCGGAGCTCCGCCCCGGTGAGCCGCCGCGCATCTTGGAGCAAGCGTCGCGTGGTGTGCTGCTCGGCAAAGACACCTTCACGCATGGGCGCATCGGGCCGGCCACGCTCGAGGCCACACTCAAGGCCCTCGAGGGTTTCCGGCGGATCATGGACACGTACGGCGTCGTGCACTACCGCGCCATCGCCACCAGCGCTGTGCGCGAGGCGGCCAACCGAGACGGCTTTCTCGACCGCGTGCGCTTGCGCACCGGCCTGGACGTCGAGGTCGTGGACGGCTCCGAAGAGAACCGTCTGAGCTACGTCGCTGTGCGCGAGGCGCTGGCCGGGCATGAGGCCATGACCACGGGCGAAACCCTGCTGGCCGAGGTGGGCGGCGGCAGCGCGGACCTCTCGTTCCTGCGCGCGGGCGAGCCGGTCCACTCGGGGACGTACCCACTTGGCGCGATCCGCCTGCGTCAGAGCCTTGCCTCATGGCACGGCAGTCACGAGCACCGCGTGCGATTGCTACGACGGCACATCCACAACATCGTCGAGGACATCGCCCGCGAGATGCCGCTGGCGCAGGCGCGCCATTTCATCGCTCTGGGCGGCGACGTGCGCTTCGCGGCCGCGCGCCTCAATCCCGATGCGCGCGACGCGGCGCTGCAGACCGTCACTCGCGAGGCGTTCCTTGCCCTGTGCGATGAGATGACCGTTCGCGACGTCGATGACCTGGTCGAGAACGAGCACCTGCCGCTGGCCCAGGCCGAGACGCTCGTTCCAGCGTTGCTGGCCTACCGCGAGCTGCTGTGCGAGACGGCTGCCGAACGGCTGACGGTCGTGGACACCTCTCTGCGGGCGGGTCTGCTGATCGACTTGGCGCGCGAAGAGGCCGGGCACGGGATTGACGACTTCGGCCCCCAAGTCCTGGCAAGCGCCGCGGCGCTGGGCGAGAAGTACCGCTTCGACGCGCGTCATGCCCGCAATGTCGCGCACCTGGCTGTACGTCTCTTCGACGAGATGCGCGGCGAGCATGGCCTGGCGAATCGCGATCGGCTGCTGCTCGAAGTCGCGGCACTGCTGCACGACATCGGCAACTTCGTCAGCCTGCGCGGGCACCACAAGCACTCGCTCTACTTGATCTCCTCGTCGGAGATCTTTGGCCTGTCTCAAGAGGAAATGGCCTTCGTGGCCAACGTGGCGCGTTACCATCGGCGCGCGATGCCGCAGCGCTCGCACCTGGGCTACGCGGCCCTCGACCGGCAGGATCGCGTGACGGTGGACAAGCTTGCAGCACTGCTCCGTCTGGCCAATGCCCTGGATGCGGACCACTTGCAGAAGGTGGTCGACCTGCGCGTGGAACGCGGGGACGAAGCCTGGCTGATCGAGGTCGACGGCGCCGGCGACCTGACGATCGAACGCCTCGTAGCGCAGGCACGCTCGGATCTCTTCAGCGAGGTCTTCGGGCGACGCGTGACGCTGCGCGAAGCGGCAGGGCCAATATGAAGCCAGCAACGCGATCCCGTCGCCGCGAGCCTGAGTTGTTCTTGAACCGCGAGCTCTCGTGGTTGGCATTCAATCAACGTGTGCTCGAGGAAGCGACGGATGCGACCAACCCCGTGATGGAGCGTTTGAAGTTCGCCACGATCGTGGCTTCGAACTTGGACGAGTTCTTCATGGTGCGCGTCGCGGCGCTACGACATCGCGTGGCCGAGGGAGATCTCACACGCGACCTGGCCGGGCTCACCTCGTTGCAGCAGCTCGAGCAGGTCGCTGTGCGCGCGCACGAGATGGCCGAGCGGCTGTACGCAACCTTCACGGACGAGATCCTCTCGGCACTGGCGCAGCAAGGCCTCAGAATCCAGCCCTTTGCCGAGCTCGAGGACGCTGAACGGGCCGCCCTCAGTCGCTACTTCCACGCCGAGGTGATGCCGGCCCTGACGCCCTTGGCTGCCGACGAGTCCCATCCGTTCCCAATGTTGGCCGGCCTGAGCCTAAATCTGGCGCTGCTGCTTGAGCCCGGCGCGGGCGAGGACCAGCCGCGCCTGGCTCTGGTTCAGGTACCCGCACGCCTGCCACGACTCGTGCACGTGCCAGGTGCGAGCGGCACGCGCTTCGTCCTGCTCGAATCGGTCGTGCGCGCCGAGCTGGCCGCCCTCTTCCCGGGCCAGACCGTGCGCACATCCGCCGCCTTCCGCATGACGCGCGACGCCGAGATGGAGTTCGACGACGAAGGCGGGCGCGACTACGTCGCGGCACTGGAGGAGGAATTGCGCAAGCGCCGCCGCGGCCAGGTCGTGCGCCTCGAGATCGAGGCAGGCGCCGATGCGCTGCTACTGCGCCTGCTCGCGGAACGCATCGACGTCGGGCCGAGCGACACTTATCGCGTTAACGGCCCGTTGGATCTCAAGGCCTTCTTGTCGATCGTCGAGCTGCCAGCCTTCGCAGCGCTGCGGGACCCTCCCCTGAAGCCCGTGACCGTCTTCGTCCCGCAAAAGGCCGAGGAGTTCTTCGGTCTGATCGAGGACCATGACGTCCTGCTCGCGCATCCGTATGAGGCCTTCGACCCTGTAGTGGCTTTCGTCACCCGCGCCGCCGAAGATCCAGACGTGCTTGCGATCAAGATGACGCTCTATCGCACCAGCGGGGACTCGCCGATCGTGCGCGCCCTTTCCGACGCCGCTGAACGTGGCAAACAAGTGACGGTGCTGGTCGAGCTGATGGCCCGCTTTGACGAGCAGTCGAACATCCTGTGGGCGCGACGCCTGGAAGAGGCCGGGGGCCACGTGATCTACGGCATCCGTGGCCTCAAGACCCACGCCAAGATCGCGCTCGTCGTGCGTCGCGGGCGACAGGGTATTCGCCGCTACGTGCATCTCGGGACGGGCAACTACAACGAGCGCACGGCGCGGCTCTACGGTGACTGTGGCCTGCTGACAGCGGACCCGGTCGTTGGGGAGGATGCGTCGGCCTTCTTCAACGCGCTCACGGGGTACTCGGATCCGCCAACGATGCGCAAGCTGGTCATGGCGCCGGCCGCCCTGCGTGACCGGCTGCTGCGGCTGATAGACCGCGAACGTCGGCGCGCCGAGGCCGGCCAGGCCGCCGCGATTCGAGCCAAGATGAACTCGCTACAGGACGAGGACATCATCCGTGCGCTCTACGACGCGGCGCGGGCCGGCGTACGTATCCGGCTGAACGTGCGTGGCATCTGCTGCCTCAGGCCCGGGCTCAAGGGCGTGAGCGACGGCATCGAGGTTGTCTCCATCGTCGACCGCTTCCTAGAGCACGCGCGTATCTGCCACTTCCATAACGGCGGCGACGAAGAGGTCTTCCTCAGCAGCGCCGACTGGATGTCGCGCAATCTCGATCGACGCATCGAGCTGCTGTTCCCCGTGGAAGACGCGGATGCCCGGCGCAAGGTCCTGACGCTGCTCGACGCCGCTTTCCAGGACAACGCCAAGGGACGCTGGTTGCAGTCGGATGGCACGTACAAACGACATCGCCCTGCGAAAGGCGAGGAGGTGTTTCGCTCCCAGCTCCACCTCCATCGCGTTGCACGCCAAGCCGCCGAGCGGGCGCGAGCGCCGCTCACCGTCGAGCCGCTCACATCTCACGAAACGAGCACCTAGCCCAGCGCGGTGGTGTCTCGTTCCGCTTCGCTCGGCCGCTGTCGGCGTCGCGCCAAGCGCGCCCAGACTGCAGCCGGGTTGAAGCTGTCGAGATAGGTGTAGACCACGGGCACCACAACGAGCGTCAGCAGTGTGGAGGTGATCAAGCCGCCGATCACCGCCCGTGCCATCGGTGCGCGCATCTCCGCGCCTGCGCCGATGGCGAAAGCCAGGGGCAGCATGCCGAAGATCATGGCCAGCGTCGTCATCACGATCGGGCGCAAGCGTGTGCTGCCGGCCTTGATGAGCGCCTCGTCTCGAGACACGCCGCGTGCCCGCGCTTGATTCGTGAAGTCCACGAGCAGGATGGCGTTCTTGGTGACGAGCCCCATGAGCATGATGAGCCCGATCATGCTCATGATGTTGAGAGTGTCGCCCGTCAAGAGCAGTCCGAGCGCTACGCCTACGAGCGAAAGCGGTAGTGACAGCATGATCGCGAACGGATGGAAGAAGGACCCGAACTGCGAGGCCAGGATCAGGTAGATGAAGACCACGGCCAGGATCAGCGTCTGGAGCATGTTGCGGAACATGGTCTTCAGCTCCTCCGCGTCTCCGCCCGGGAGCACGTCGTAGCCCGAAGGGATCTTCAGCGCTGCGGCGGCGTGCTCAATGGCGCTGGATGCCTCGCCCAGGCTGATGCCGGCGTTGGTGGCCGATAGCCTCACTTCACGCTGGAGGTCCTTGTGACGAATCGTCGAGGGGCCCGATGCGGGCGACGCGCTGGCCACTTCGCTGAGCGGGATCAGGAACTTGTCGCCGCGGGCATCGTCCTTGTCGGTGGGAACGCGCAGCGCCAGGAAATCCTCGGCAAATCTCCTCTGGTCGGCGCGCAAGCGCACCCGCACGTCGTGCGTGTCGCCGGCCGCATCCTCGATCTTGGTCGCGACCTCGCCCGTGAGCGCGGCGCGCAGCGTCGTCGCCACGGGCGCCACGTTGATGCCGAGGTCGGCGGCGCGGTCGCGATTGAACTGCACACGCAGCTCTGGCTTGGACTTCTCAAGGCTGGTCTCGATATCAGCGACGCCCGGTATGCGGTGCATGGCCTGCACCAACTCGCGCGAGATCCTGTCCAGCTCGTCCACCTCAGGGCCACGCACGCTGTACTGCAGCGGCTTCTGTCCAAACGGCCCTGCCTCGGTGAAGCCGTAAGTGAGCCCGGGCACGTCGGCCACGACGCGGCGCGCATCCTGAAGTGTTTGGCTGAAGCTCTTGTGAATGGCCGGCTTCAGTTTCACGTAGACGGAGCCTTCTGTGGGCGGGCGGCGCGTGACCCCGGCTGCGCCGATCGAGGTGTAGGTGTAGTCCACGTCCGGCAGGGTCTTCAGACGCCGGACGACCTCAAGTGCGCGCGTCTTGGTTTCAGCCAGTGTGGCGCCCGGCGTGGCCTTGATTGAGACCTGGTACTCGCCCCGATTGAAGTCGGGCATGAAGTCGCCGCCCAGGATCGCGAGGACCGGAAAGCTGCCCACGAACGCGGTCAGGGCGACCGCAAGCACGACAACCCGGTGCCTGAGCGCCCAGCCGAGCAGGCGTTCGTACTTTACGTGCAGGTCGTCGAACCATTCGTTGAAACGCCGAAGCATGCGGCCGACGATGTGCGGGTGATAGCCGCGCTCGATGTCCGGGTCGACCCAGCGCGAGGAGAGCATTGGGTCGAGCGTGAAGCTCACGAAGAGGGAAGCCGCCACGGCGGCGGCCACCGTGATGCCGAACTCGTAGAACATGCGGCCGACCATTCCGGCCATGAAGGCTACCGGTACGAAGACCGCGATGATGGTGAAGGTCGTTGCCATGACCGCCAGCCCGATCTCCGCCGTGCCGTCGCGAGCCGCGTCGAAGTGGTCCTTGCCCCGCTGCAGATGGCGCACGATGTTTTCGCGCACGACGATGGCGTCGTCGATCAGCATACCGATGGCCAGCGACAGGCCCATGAGGGTGAGCACGTTGAGCGTGAAGCCAAAGGCGCGCATGGCGATGAAACCGGCGATGACCGAGATGGGCAGGGTGATGCCGGTGATGACGGTCGAGCGCCAGGAGTTGAGGAATAAGAAGACAATCAACACCGTCAGCAGACCGCCGATGATCATCGTCGTGTTGACGTCCTCAATCGAGTCGCGGATGAAGGTCGAGTCGTCCTTGATGATCGAGAGCGTGACACCCGGCGGCATGTCGGGCTGCAGCTTTCTGACCGCATCGATGACTCCGTCCGCGACCGCCACCGTGTTGGCGCCGGACTGCTTCTGAACGTCAACGGCTAGCGCCGGCCGCTCGTCTAGGAACGCGGCGTTCTTAGGCTCCTCGACGCCGTCGACGACCTTGGCGACGTCGCTCACATAGATCGGACTTCCATCCGGCCGCTTGATCGGGATCTTGGCGATGTCCGCCGCGCCGCGGCCCCGCGCCGCCACACGGACGAGCGCCTCGGTGGCGCCACGGTCTGCCGTACCCGCCGGCACTTCCACGTTCTCGCGCCGCAGGGCGGTCACGGTCTCGGCCAACGAGATGTGGTAGGCCTCGAGCCGCTGCCGATCCACCACCACCTGAATCTCGCGCGTCGACTCGCCCACAAGGGCCACGGACCCGACACCACGCACGTTCTCGAGCCGACGCTTGATCACTTTGTCGGCCAGGGTCGTGGCTGCCTGGGGCGTGAGCCCGGGCGCGTTCACACCCACTGACACGATCGGCGTCATGCCGAAGTCGATGCGCTGGACGATCGGCTCTTCGACATCGAGCGGCAGATCGCCACGAATGGCCGCAATCTTGCCGCGCACGTCCTGGGACGCGGCCAGGGCCGAGACCTCGAGCTGGAACTCAATGACGATGTTGGACAGGCCCTCTTGCGAGATCGACTCGATGTGCTTCACGCCCTCGACCGTGTTGATCTCTTCCTCGATCCGCTTGGTCACCTCGCGCTCGACCGTCTCCGGGCCTGCACCAGGGTAAACCGTCGTCACCGTGACCACCGGCAGCTCGACCTTCGGGAAGAAGTCGACCTTGAGCTGTGTGTACGACACGATCCCTAGGACCGCGAGCGCGGCCATCATCATCGTGGCGAAGACGGGTTGCTTGATGGAGAGATTGCTCAGGAACATGGGATCACCGCTTGTCGCCGTTCTGCACGTCAACCAGCATGCCGGCACCCAGCGCGGTCGGCGGGTCGAGCACCACCACGTCCCCTGCCGCGAGACCGTGTGTCACCTGAACTTGGTCTGCTCGTTCTACACCCAGCCTGACGGTGGTGCGGTCAGCCTTGCGGCTCCTCACGACGAAGACGTCCGCGCGGTCGGGCTGCACGCCGTCTCGCATGAGCGCCGTTGGCGGCACGACTACGGCGTCCCTAACCGTGCCGACGCGAATGCGCGCGCGGGCGAAGAGCCCGCCGGCCAGCGCTTTCTGCCCCGGCATTTCGGCGATCACTTCGAAGGAGCGCGTGCGCTCTTCCACCAGCCGTGTCACGCGCACGATGTGGGCCTTGACGCGCAGGCCGGTGAGTGCATCGACCTCGATCTCGACCGGATCGCCGACCCGCACCCGGCCGTATTCCGCAGAGGGCAGCGCACCCCGGAATTCCAGGACTGAGTCGTCAACGAAGGTAAACACAGGTGCTCCCGGCGCGAGCAGGGCCCCTGCATCAGCAAAGCGCTTCGCGACGTGGCCCGCGAAAGGGGCCTTGATCAAACAGCGCGCGTGCTGCTGTGCCGAGATGGCCACCTCTGCCTTGGCCTGGGCTAGAGCCGCCTGCGCCACCTGCAGGCCGACCTGCGCGGCGAGGTGGTCCTTGTCAGTGATGCCGCCGGTCTTGAGGAGATTGTCGGCGCGCTCCTTCTCGACGGCCGCGTGCGCCCGGTTCGCATCAGCGACCGCCTGGGCCGCCTGGGCACGGTCGAGGGCCAGACGATAGTCGGTGTCGTCGAGCTCGGCGAGCACCTCTCCGTCCGCGACGCCCGCTCCCTCATCGCGCAGCACGCGCTTGAGACGCGCCGAGACCTCGGCCACCACTTGCACCTGTGCGCGTGGTCTGAGCGTCCCGGTCAGCACGAGCTCGTCTTCGAGATCGCGCGCCACGGCGCGTACGGTGCGCACCGGAACGCCTCGCGCGTCATCGGAGGCGCTCTTGACCGCGCGACAAGCGGGCAGGGCGAGGGCGAGGCTGAGTGTGGCCAGGGTTGCCTTCATTGCGTTCATCGTTCGTTCCTCTTCCGCGTCTTCGGGTTCCTCAACGTGTGTCGGCGACAGCAGTCACTGCGCGTCTCTCTCCGATGCTGCGTTGGGCGCGGCCGGATCGAGGGGGTCCCGACCCATCACGTAGCGCAAAGTGGCGCGCGTGTCTGCATGTTCGTGGAGCGCTTCGATGCGGATGCTTTCGGCCAGCGTGAGCGCGGACTGCGCGTCCAGCACGTCAAGCGTCGTGGCAGCGCCGTGGTTGTAGTTGGCCTGCGTCATGTCGAGCGCTTTGCGTGCTTGTGCGACGTTTGCCTCGGAGGCGTCCAACACGGTGCGCGCCGTGTTCAGGCGCTCGAACGCCTCGTGGGCTTCCAGCCGGATCTGTGTATCCAGCGCCAGCCGATCCTGCGTGATCTTGCGGGCGTCGCCGCGCGCCTGGGCCACGCGTCCCGCTGTGCGCAGCCCGTCGAACACGGGCACGGTGAGGCTGAGCGCGGCGTTCCAACGCGCGTACTCGCTCTTGCCGAAGTTCCCTAGTTCGCGCACCGAATAGCCCCAGGCGGCATCCAGGTCGAGGCGCGGAAGCGCGTCCGCCCGTGCCACGCTGACGAGCTGCTCATAGGCCTGTTCCATGCGGCGCGTGGCGCGCATGTCCGGCCGGTTGGCCAGGGCCTCGGCGACGATGTCCGGTAGCGGCACGTCGAAGGGGACAA